>Ga0134126_10010707_pt1 | contig 11551 bp, 8 predicted proteins | sample KB31752_FD_96881 | JGI IMG/M metagenome (GOLD analysis project Ga0134126, IMG submission 96881) | Terrestrial soil microbial communities with excess Nitrogen fertilizer from Kellogg Biological Station, Michigan, USA - KB3-175-2 | ecosystem: Environmental > Terrestrial > Soil > Unclassified ... | reverse complement strand
GCTCTCCGGCCGGGCGACATGATCGCCGCAACATCTCTTTGTCGCCGCGCGGCTTTGCGAAAGCCGGTTTCCGACCTTTTCGCGACCCGCTCCAGGAGCCGCTCTTCGTGAACGTCAAATCCTACCTGTCGATCGCCCCCGAGGTACATGCCGCGCTGGCCGAGGGCCGCGCCGTGGTGGCGCTCGAATCGACCATCATTACCCACGGCATGCCCTACCCGCAGAACCTCGAAATGGCGGGCAAGGTCGAGGCGGAAATCCGCGCGCACGGCGCCATTCCGGCGACCGTCGCCATCATGGACGGGAAGTTCCGCGTCGGCCTCGAGGACGAGGACCTCGAGCGCTTGGCCAGCGAAGGGCACAGCGCTGCCAAGGCCTCACGCCGCGACATCGCCGCCTTGCTAGCCTCGGGCGAGCTCGCCGGCACCACCGTGGCGACGACGATGATGGCGGCCAATTACGCCGGCATAAAAGTTTTCGCGACGGGCGGCATCGGCGGCGTCCATCGTGGCGCCGAATCGAGCTTCGACATTTCCGCCGATCTCGCCGAGCTGGGCCGCACGCCGGTCGCCGTGGTCTGCGCCGGCGCCAAATCCATTCTCGACATCGCCAAGACGCTGGAGGTGCTGGAAACTCATGGTGTACCGGTCCTCGGCTTCGGCACCGACGATTTTCCGGCCTTCTGGGCGCGCACCTCGGGCCTCAAGGTCGATCGCCGCTATGACAACGTGGCGGACATTGCGAGGATGCTGGCGCTGCAGCTGGGCCTCGGCCTCGGCGGCGCGCTGATCGCCAACCCCATTCCGGCGGAAGAGGCGCTGGAGGCAACCGAGATCGAAAAGCATATCTCCGCCGCCATCGCCGATGCGGAGCGCGAGGGCGTCTCCGGCAAGAAGCTCACGCCTTTCCTGCTGCAGCGCATCTTTGAGCGCACCAGCGGTAAATCGCTCACCGCCAATATCGCCCTGGTCGAGAACAACGCCCGCGTCGCCGCGCAGATCGCCGTGGCGCTCGCGGCGCTGGTGCCGCCGGCGCGGGCGGGACGGGGATGAGTGGTTTGCCGGGTAGGCAGGAACCGGCCGGTTCGCCCCCCTCCCCCTTGAGGGAAGGAGTCAGGGGTCGGGGTTCACACCCGAAAGCTCGGCGTATGCGACTATCCCCGCGTCGCCACTCCCCCCTCGAGGGGAGGGAGGCCTTATCGCACACTTCCCGCCCATGAACCCTGAAGCGGCGCCGCTCCTCCCGCCACGCGTCCTCGTCGTCGGCGACGTGATGACCGATATCATCTGCCTCCCGGAAGGCCCGATCGAACGCGGCTCGGATCGGCGCGCCAGCATCCGCCTGCGGCCGGGCGGTTCCGGCGCCAACCAGGCGAGCTGGCTCGCCGCTTTGGGGCTGGCGGTGGGCTTTGCCGCCCGGGTCGGCGTAGAGGATGCCGAACGGCTGACCGCCGACTTCGCCGCCTCGGGCGTCGTGGCGAGCCTTGCCGCCGATCCCGAGCTTCCGACCGGCACCCTGGTGACCCTCGTCGCGCCGGACGGCGAGCGCAGTTTCCTGACCGATCGCGGCGCCAATGCCCGGCTTTCGGCCGCCGACCTGCCCGAATCATTGCTCGACGGTTGCGCAATGCTGGTCATTTCGGGATATGCGCTGTTCGAGGCCGGCCCGCGTGGCGCGGTGGGCGCGCTCATGGCCCGGGCGCGAGACCGGCGCATCCCCGTCGCGGTCGATCCGGCGTCGGTTGGCTTCCTCAGGGAGCTCGGCGTCGCAACCTTTCTCGATGCCACCCGAGGCGCGACGACCCTCTTCGCCAATGAAGCGGAGGCGCTCGTGCTCGCCGGCTCTGGAGGGCTCGCAGAGGCCCTGCCCACCCTGGCCGCGACCTATGGCCGCGTGGTGGTCAAGCGCGGTCCGGCCGGCGCGCTCATCGCCAGCCACGGCGTCATCGAGACCGAACGCCTGGCGCCGGAGGTCACGGCGATCGACACGACCGGCGCCGGCGACGCCTTCGCCGCCGCGTTCATCGCCGCCGAACTGTCGGGGATGGACCAGGCGGCAGCGCTGGAGCGGGCGGTCGCAGCCGGCACCGAGGCGGTAACGCGCATTGGCGGCCGGCCTCCGGCAAAGCAATAGACGCGCCCAAAGAACCGGCAGCGCTTGCATGGTTCGAACCTCCTCCCTGCCCTTCAGAACCGCAGCCTTACCATTAGCGCAGAGGAATTGGCGCGGCCGTGCCGCCACAAAATCTGCGCCTTTGCCGGCTAGCCGCGGCTCGGCTGGAGCCTAGGATTTTCGAGATGCAAAAAGCGTTTGTGGGAAAGCAGCTGTTCGCCGCGCTGGTACTGCTCCTCGCCATGGCCTGGAGCGGCGGTGCCTTGGCGCTCGGCATCATGGACCCGTTCAATGTCGGCGCGGCCATGGATGGCGGCGCCAAGCAGGTTGCCAACGGGATACCCTACGGCGCCGGCCCACGAAAAGTCCTCGACGTCTATGCGCCCGAGAAGCTCAGCGGCCCCGCACCGGTGCTCTTCTTCATCTATGGCGGTGGCTGGGATCACGGCGACCGCGGCGACTACCAGTTCGTGGGCCGCGCCTTCGCCTCGCGCGGCTTCATCGTAGTGATCCCCGATTACCGGCTCTACCCGCAGGTCAAATATCCGGATTTCCTCGATGACAACGCGCAGGCGATGCGCTGGGTGCAGGACAACATCGCCCAGTATGGCGGCGATACCGATCGGGTGTTCATGGCGGGGCACTCGGCCGGTGCCTACAACGCCGTGATGCTGGCGCTGGACGATTCCTATTTCCACGACGCCGGCGTGACCTTGTCGATCCGGGGCGTCGCGGCGCTTTCCGGCCCTTACGATTTCTACCCCTTCGAATACGCCGAAGTGCAGAACAGTTTCGGCAGCGCCCCCAACCCGCAAGGGACGCAGCCCGTCAACCTCGTGGCGCCGGACGATCCGCCGATGTTCCTCGCTTCCGGCACGCATGACCCGATCGTGCGCATCCAGAACACGCAAAACCTCGCCCGCCTGCTGCGCGCCCAGGGCAATTGGGTGACCGAGAAATATTACGACGGGCTCGGCCACATGGACGTGGTGTTTTCGCTCGGCGCCATGTGGCGCTGGCGGGCCCCGATCTTCGACGACATGCTGGCCTTCTTCCAGCGCTTCGGCGCCTTCCCGAGCGGCGTGCCGATCATCGCCGCGGCGCCCGCGCCCAACCCGGCCGATACCGCCAAGCTCAAGGGCGTGGTCAGCCAGATCGATTCGCTCATGCAGCCGATCGGTGGGCACGCCGATAACTCGGCCGCACCCGCCGCTGCCACCGCGGATGTCACGGCCCCTGCCGCGGCCACGGCGCCATCCCCCTGAATGCCTGCTCTCCCGGGCCCTCATGGTGAGCCCGTCTGGCTACGAGGTGCACAGCCGCCTGTCCCGCAAAGTTGATGATCGCGAAAGGTTGACCCCTGGCGGCGCGCCGGACTAGGGTCGCGCCGCATTCAGCCTACCATTCATTGACGATCATCTCTGCGGCATAGGAAAGCAAAGCCATGCAATACACCCGCCTGGGAACGACCGGCCTCGAGGTCTCGCGCATCTGCATCGGCTGCATGTCGTTCGGCGAGCCGAACCGCGGCAACCACAACTGGTCGCTCTCGGAAGCCGACAGCCGGCCGATCATCAGGAAGGCCTGGGAAGCCGGTATCAATTTCTACGACACCGCCAACGTCTATTCGCTGGGTTCGAGCGAGGAGATCACCGGCAAGGTACTGAAGGAACTCGCGCCACGTTCGGAATGGGTGCTCGCCACCAAGGTACATGGCAAGATGCGCGAGGGTCCGAACGGCCACGGCCTCTCCCGCAAGGCGATTCTGCAGGAGATCGACGACAGCCTCCGCCGCCTCGGCACCGACTATGTCGACCTCTACCAGATCCACCGCTGGGACAATGCCACTCCCATCGAGGAGACGCTGGAAGCGCTCAACGACGTCGTGCGCGCCGGCAAGGCGCGCTATATCGGCGCCTCCTCCATGTATGCCTGGCAGTTCCAGAAGGCCCTCGACATCTCGAAAGCCAATGGCTGGGCCCGCTTCGTTTCCATGCAGAATCACCTCAACCTCCTCTATCGCGAGGAAGAGCGCGAAATGCTGCCGCTCTGCAGTACCGAGGGCATCGGCGTCATTCCCTGGTCGCCGTTGGCTCGTGGCCGGCTGACCCGCCCCTGGGGCACCGAGACCAACCGCACCGCGGGCGACGCCTTCGGCCGCAGCCTCTACAAGGACGAGGAATCCGACAAGGCGATCGTCGAGGCCGTGTTCAAGGTCGCGGCCGCGAGGGGCGCCAAACCGGCGCAGGTGGCCCTCGCCTGGATGCTGCAGAAGCAGCCGGTGACGGCCCCGATCGTCGGCATCACCAAGACGCCGCAGCTCGACGATGCCATCGCCGCGGTCGAGCTGAAGCTCACCGCCGAGGAAATCCAGGCGATCGAGGCGCCCTACACCCCGCGGGCGGTCGCCGGGTTTAACTGAGGGCGACGATCAGTCCTCTGAGGGGGAAGGGTTGGAAAAGGCCCCTCACCCGGCGCTCCGCGCCGACCTCTCTCCCCCAAAGGGAGGGGTGAAGCGTGGGGCGGCGCCACCTCTCCCCTGGAGGAGAGGTCGGATTGCGCCAGCAATCCGGGTGAGGGGGCCTTGCGGCTTGAGACGATACCTCAAGCTAGCCGATCTGGTCGCTCGCCGGCCCGGCATTGGGCCGGGCGTAGTTATCGTCATGGGCGACGGCGTGGCTGACGGACAGCGCGCACCAACACCGATCAGTATCAATGTCATATTTTAGCGGCCGGTCGCATCCGCGACTCCGTTCGCGCCTCCGGGTCCTTTCCAGCCGCCGCCAGCGACATCGCGATCCGATGCGCGCCGGACAGGAATTCACGGTGCACGATGAAGCCCACCGTCAGAAGCGATCCGGCGATGCCCACCCAGGGGCCGGCGAACCAGGCGATCATCGGCACGGCGAAGTAGAAGGCCCTCAGGCCGTTGTTGAAATTGCGCGCAGCCGACGAGTTGAGCGTGGCGATGGCGTCGATCTCGGCGAGCCTGGCATCCGCCCCCTGCCCCATGGCGCCCAGCATGATGCAGAAATGGTTGAACTGCCTGAGCGACAGCGTGAAGGCGAAAAAGGCGAGGACGAAGATCGCCAGCATGCAGGCGAAATGCAGCTCGACGTCGACCCGGCTATACGGCGCCCCGATGGTCAGGGTCTGCAGCTGCGTCGTGATCGTGTTGACCTGGCCGAACGCCGCCACGCTCGCCAGCACGAGCAGCGCCGTAGTCGACGCCAGGAAGCTCACCGAACCCATGAGATTGCCGGCGAGGATCGCATCGACCGGCGTTTCTCGTATCGCCGCGTTGGCGACCCAGCGCCGCCGCTGCTGGCTCATGATCGAGGACATCGAGGGATAACGGCGCTCGACGAGAAATATGCCGTTATTGTAGGCAAACCAGCAGAGGAGCGGGAGGAGCGAGGCAAAGAGCGCCATTGCCGTTCGGATCCATTGGGCGGGCTTTTTCGAGCTATAGCCGGCCTCGACCCGCCGGGGCAATTAGCCGCTGCACAAGGGATTGCGCCTTTCCCCCAGCGCACCCGTCAAAAATCTGTCGCGCGGCCTTCTTTTACCTTGAGCAGAGAGAGCCTTCTCCCTATATAGGCCCCACGCGTCACGGCGATCTGCCGTTTCGAATTGGCGCGGGGTGGAGCAGTCCGGTAGCTCGTCAGGCTCATAACCTGAAGGTCACAGGTTCAAATCCTGTCCCCGCAACCAATTTTCGTCGAATTCGATGAAATGGCCCGCTTCGGCGGGCTTTTTCATTTGTTCGACCGTTTTTCGGGCGCGGCGGAAAACCGCTATTTTGGCTACTTGCCGCCGTTTGAGCGACCGCCACAGCGGACTCGTCCGGCCGGCACGCGTCGATCGTCGTTAACTCTTAGTAAAGCCTCTGCTTCGCAGGCCGGCACCGACCGACTATGGTTGCTGCATGCAGGCGACGCCGCAAAGCGGTCGATGCGAACGAAGCGCACCCTTCCCGCATCGATACCGATAGCGAGCGCCGCGCGCGAGTTTTGAGTGAACGCCGTCCGGCGGCTACCGTGGCATCCACGGCTGTCGGAACATCTCCCAAAGGTGCACCATGCCAATCGTGGCGAAGACTGCTACAGCCGCCCTGCCGGCCGAAATCCATGCCGATGTCGCCATTCTCGGCGCCGGAACCGCCGGTTGCGCCGCCGCTGCCGCGATCAGCCAGGCCGGCTACAAGGTCGTCGTTGTCGACCTGCATCAGATCTATCCTTCCGAGTTCCGGGCAGAAAAATTCGGCGAGCGGCAGTTCGCCTATTTCGACAAATTCGGACTCAGCGACGCGGCGCGCGAAGACCTGACGCGCTTCGAGGGCGTCTGGCTCTACAATTACGGGCGGATCGTCGATCGTCTGCGCAAGCCGGAGTTCGGCGTCGACTACGGCGACTTCGTCAACGGCCTCCGCCGCGCCCTGCCGCCGGGCGTCGATCTGCTGATCGGCAAGGTGCAGGCCACGGAAACCGGAATCGACCAGCAGAGGCTCACGCTTGCCGGCGGCACCCAGATCACCGCCCGGCTGCTGGTGCTCGCTACCGGCCTGATCGATGTCGCGCGGCGCAGCCTCGGCATCGAAAAGCTGGTCACCAGCCCCGCCCACTCGCTGATCTTCGGCTTCGACCTGGCTCAGCCACCCTCCGCTTTTCCCTTTCCGTCACTGGTCTGGTATCTGGACCGGCCGGCCGATCGGGGCGCTTACCTGGCGGTCTTTCCGATCAAGGGGCGCATGCGCGTCAACCTGTTCACCTACAAGAACATGGCCGATCCCTGGGTCAAAAACTTCCGCGTCGACCCGGCGGCGAGCCTGCATGCGCTGATCCCCGGCTTCGAACGCCATTTCGGCCGGCTGGAGATTACCGGGCCGGTGGCCGTACGCCCCATCGACCTGCTGGAAACGCGGAATTACCTGCAACCCGGCGTGGTCCTGATCGGCGACGCGTTCATGACCACCTGCCCGACCACCGGCACGGGCATCGACCGCGCCTTCGGTGACGTCGAGGCACTCGTCCGCCACTTGCCGGACTGGCTCGCCACCCCAGGCATGGACATCGACAAGATCGATGCCTTCTACAAGGATCCCGTGAAGACCGAACGCGACATGCTGGCACTCCGCTCCAGCCTCAGGGACCGGAACATGCGGATGAATGTGGGCTTGGTCGGCCGCGCCCGGCGGATCAAGCACATCGTCCAGATCCGGGGCGGTTATGAGCTGCGGACGCTGACGCGCACCGTGCGGCAGGTGGCGGGCCTGCGCGCGCCGTGACTTATTCCGTTGCAGGCGAATCCGGCCGGCTAGCCGGCGCCGAGCGCGGGCGCAACGCGCTGGCGCTGGCGATTTTCCTGCTCGCGGCGGCCGCATTCCTGCTGCGCTTCACGATCTCGCCCGAGGTACTCGACCGGTTCGAGAACTATACCGGGGACAGCGGCTCCTTCGTCCAGAAGCTGCACATCGGCACCTACGCCATCCTGCTGGTGCTGCCGCTGGCGCTGTTCAGCAGGCCCTTCGTGCTGCGCGGCGACGAGATCGGCAAGTTCAAGGCGTTGCTGCGCTACCTGGGCTTGCTCGTCGCCCTGATGCTCTATCTCGGCCTGGTGGGCCATTTCAGCACCTCCGGTTTCCTGATCGACACCTATCTGTCGGCCGGCGCGGCGGGGCTGATCATGATGACCCAGAGCGAAGATGCGCGGCGGCGGCTCGGCGACATCATCGTACTGATGCTGGTCGTGAGCGCCCTGATGGGCATTTTCGAAGCGGTGACTCACCATCGCATCCTGCCCTACGACAATGTGGAAGCGGTGTTTCGCCCCATCGGGCTGACGGAACACCCGCTGGCGCTCGGCACGCTCTGCGCCGCCGGCATCGGCTTTGCCGCCTCGACGCACTGGCGGATCTGGCTCCGCGTGGCGGCCTGCTTCGTGCTGCTGATCGGCTGCGCGGTATCGGGGGCGCGTTTCGCGCTGCTCACCGCTGCCGTCGAAGTCCTCCTCCTGCTGCTTCTCACACCTTGGCCCAGGCTGTCGCGGCAGCATGCTCGGCAGGCCAAGGCGATCGTGCTGCTCCTGGTGCTCGTGGGCGGCGCGGGACTGGTGGCTCTGCTCGCGGGCGCTGGCCTGCTCAGCCGCTTCGGCGACGGTGTCTTTGACGCTAACGCCATGGTGCGGCTGTCGATTTACGACATCTTCAACTTCGTCAGCTGGCAGAGCCTGCTGTTCGGCATGCCGGCGAACGCGCTGATCGATGTGGTGCAGAAGCAATTGCATCTGCCGACGCTGGAAAGCGCCCCGATTGCGATCATAATGCTGTTCGGTTTGCCAATGGCGCTGTTCTTTGCCGGGCTGCTCGCCTGGATCGTGCTGCGCCTGCTGCGCTTTGCGAGCGCTGCGACCAGTATCGCGACGCTCGCGTTCTTCGTGGCGGCGCTGTCGAACAACGCCCTGTCCACCAAGACGCCGGCCTTTGCGATCGCTCTCGTGCTGGTGCTCGCCTATTCCAACCGGGCACCGAAGACGGCACAGCCGTCTGCCGGACGCGGCTGAGAGGCCCGGCGCTATTCCTCGGCGGGCTCGGCCGGCTCGTCTGTCCTGGGCTCGCGCCGCAGCAATTTGAAAAGATCGGGATGGGCGCGCCGGAACAGCCGGGCCCGCGTCCGCAGCCGGCCTGCGAGCACGGCCGGAACCCCCTTCGGCGACAGCGCCTCGCGGCGCTCGAACAGCTCGGCCATCTGTCCGTGGAAGCGCGCCTTGTAGGAGAGCTCGCCAACCGACATGTCGTAAGCGCGATAGCCGCGCTTCAGGTTCTCGTCGACGGCAAAATAAGCGGCCGTGAACCCCGGCGACAGGCGGTCATACTTGCGATCGGGCGAAATCGAGGAGACCAGCGGCGTGAAGGTCTCGGCAAAAGCCAGCCCTTCGATCACCGCGACGATCTCGCCGCCGGCTTTCAGGCAGTAGAGCCGCGCCAGGGGCTCGCCCTTCGCCGGCAGGGCGAGTTCGCGGTAGAACGCGACGAACGCCGGATCGCGCAGGATATCGGGCCGGTCGAGGCTGGCGAAGCGCTGCAGCCGATGGGCGATCATGAGCTCCAGCAGTTCCTCGATTTCGGCCCGGCTTTCGGCGGCGGCAAAGGTGACCGGCCCGAACAAGCGCTCGGCCCGGCGTAGCGCCTTGCGCAGCGCCCGATTGGCCGACAGCTTGGTGATATCGTAGATCGCTTGACCCTGCGCATCCCGCGCGACGATCGTCGTCGAGGCGTGCCCCATGGGCGTTAGAAAGGCCGCGTTAGATAGCGCATGCGCCTGCCCGAGAGGCAGACGGGGAACGTTGCGAAGCCGGAGCACATCGGCGCGCGGCAGCGCCGAGCGCACGGCGCGCCACAGGCGCTTTGTTTCCCGCTCGGTTGGGACAAAGCCCGGAGCCGTGAGCGGGATGTAATAGTCGGCAACGCCGAGTCCCAGGCCTTCGACGACGCGCAAGCCGCCCTCGCGCATCAGCGTGAAGGGGAAGAGCGCCCGCGGCGAACCCTCTCCATCGGCAACGGCGACGAGCAGCAGCTCGGCGCCCTCCGCGCCGCACAGCGTCTCGGACAGCGCGCGCAGGAAAGGCAGGCTGTGAAAGGGGCTGGTGGCCCAGCGCGCCGCCAGCGCGACAAAGGGGTCGTCGAGCCCGCTCAGCCGGGTGGCGGTGAAGCGCACCGGCGCTTTCGCGCGGCTGGCGGTCTCCGTCAGGGCCATGGCCATTTCAAAATCCTTTTCAGCGAAGGCGGACTGCCTTCTGCGACCTCTTCCCGGCCGCTCGGCACTCGGCGAGGCCGCGGCCCGACAGCCGGTCGGCGGACCAACGAGGTTCGGTTAGTGGAATATGCGATGCCGGGCGGAGTCCGGGCAATCGCGCGCCCCGGTTAAGGTAAATCTCGACCGCCCACGCCGACCTTCCCCGTCCCCTCATCCTGAACTCGTCGAAGGACGAAGGCGGGCAGCCCGCCTCGGCAAACGAGCTGTGGTTGTCCTAGATGGCCCAGTCGATCACCTCGACGCGGCCGCCGCGGTTCAGTGTGTGGATGCCGATGCCGGGGACGCGGCCCCCGGCGACGATCGGCCGTGGCGGCGCGAAGGTCACCCGCTCGTCCGAGAGTTCGGTCAGTTCGGCAAGGCCGAGACCGCCGCCATAAAAGCGGCTGCCGTCCTGCACGGGCAGGAAATGCCGGCCGCCGATCGTAACGAAAGCCCCGCCCGGCCGGGCACCGAAGCGGTCGATGACGACGGGGTTGAGCCGGTGCGGCGTGAACGGCCCGCGGATATCGGAGGCGGCGAACACCGCCATAGTGTCGGAATAATTCCCGCCGTGCCGCTTTTCGGTGGCGAACAGCCAGAGCCTCCCGTCATGGTCGAGCAGGGTCGGATCGCCAAGGCCATGGTCGAGCAGTACGGTCTCGCGCCGCCAGACATCGGGAAAGCGTTCGGCGCGATAGAGCACCACATCGCCACCGCCCGCGCCTTCCACAAGCATCAGGATTTCGCCGTCGCCGGCAAAAACCTGCGGATAGGAGAGGTGGAACGACTCCTCCAGCACCGGGCGTGGCGTGCCGAAGCGGCCGTCCGGCCCGAGGCTCGCGACGGAAATGACACCGCGGCCGCTGGCATAGGGCATGTCCTCGACGAAGAGCCAGGTCTCGCCCTCGCGAACGAACACGAAGGGATCGGCGTAGAGGCGCTGGCCGTCGTCGGGCAAGGTCAGGAACGGGACGCCGGAAAGATCGCCGGTTTCGGCCACGCCCGGCCCATCGATCAGCCGATAACCCACCTGCCAGTAGAACGGCCGCCGATTGCGCTGCAGCCGGCCGATCGCGCGGCGCGACAGGCCGCCCAGAAGGTTCGGCAGGTAGGCGCCAAGAAAGCCCGGCTCGGCGGGCCGTCGCACCGGCCCGTCGAGCGGCCTCAACTCGCCGGCGAAGAACCTGGCGACGCTCTGCTCCACCAATGAAATCGCCCCCGCCAGCAGGTCGGCGCTCGCCCGTGCCGCCCAGACGCGGTCATTGAGCATCGGCTGCGCACGCCCGACAGCGACACCGTCGAGATAGACAACGAGTTCGGGCAGGCCATCGCGCAGCGAGGGGCCGAGCCCAGCTTCGAAAGAGGGCTGCCCACAAAAGGCGAGGCTCAGCACCGGCCCCTCGCCCTGTCTGGCTTGACCGGTGAGGTCAATAAGGAGATCGACGGGCCCCGTTGCCGTCGGCGCAGGCGGAGCGGAACGCTGTGCGGGATTTGGGCCGACGCGAGCCGCCTCCAGCTTCAGCACCGCGTCGAGCGCCCTGCTCGGCGGGCGAGGCATGGAGGCAGCGGCAATCTGGACATGGTGACCTGCCGCCCTCAGCGCCGCAACGAGCGCCGCCTCCCATGATCGGGCCGAATCGGGAAAG
>Ga0134126_10010705_pt1 | contig 11552 bp, 10 predicted proteins | sample KB31752_FD_96881 | JGI IMG/M metagenome (GOLD analysis project Ga0134126, IMG submission 96881) | Terrestrial soil microbial communities with excess Nitrogen fertilizer from Kellogg Biological Station, Michigan, USA - KB3-175-2 | ecosystem: Environmental > Terrestrial > Soil > Unclassified ... | reverse complement strand
GCCCGATCGGCTTGCGCGTCAAGAAGAGCGACAAGGTCGGCGACCGCATTTTTGTCGAAGGCAACTCGGCGGCTGCCCTCGGCGCGGTCTATGGCGGAGCAACCGTCTGCGCCTGGTATCCGATCACACCCTCCTCCTCGCTCGCCGATGCCTTTACCCGCCATTGCGCGAAACTGCGCGTCGATCCGGAAACCAAGCAGGCCAAATACGCGATTATTCAGGCCGAAGACGAGCTTGCCTCCATCGGCATGGTGATCGGCGCCGGGTGGAATGGCGCGCGTGCCTTCACTGCTACTTCCGGTCCCGGCATCTCGCTGATGCAGGAGTTCATCGGGCTCGCCTATTTCGCGGAAATCCCGGCGGTGCTTTTCAACGTGCAGCGCGCCGGGCCTTCGACCGGTATGCCGACACGAACCCAGCAATGCGACGTGACGTCCTGCGCCTACGCCTCGCATGGCGACACCAAACATGTGCTGTTGTTTCCGGAGGATCCGACTGAGGCCTTCGAATTCGGCGCGGCGGCTTTCGACCTCGCCGACCGCCTTCAGACGCCGGTCTTCGTCATGCTCGATCTCGATATCGGCATGAACCATCGCCTCTGCCGGCCCTTCGCCTGGGACGACAGCCACGCCTATGACCGCGGCAAGGTGATGACGGCGGAGGATCTCGAGGCCGGCAAGGAATTCGGCCGCTACCTCGACGTGGACGGCGACGGCATCCCCTACCGCACCTATCCGGGAACGCATCCGTCCAAAGGCTCGTTCTTCACCCGCGGCACCTCGCGCGACCGTTACGCGCGCTACACCGAAGATGGCGCAGCTTACATCGACAACATGCAGCGGCTGATCCGCAAATTCGAGACCGCCAAAAACCTGGTGCCGCGGCCGCTCATCGCCCAATCGGCCAAGCCGACCAAATACGGCGTCATCTATTTCGGCTCGACCGCGCCCGCAATGGACGAGGCCATCGCGATGATCGAGGCGCGAGGCCACGCGGTCGATCGCATGCGGGTGCGCGCTTTCCCGTTCCATTCGTCGGTCAACAGCTTTGTGGCCGACCATGACTTCGTCTACGTGGTGGAACAGAACCGCGACGCGCAATTGCGCTCACTGATCGTCAACGAGATCGGCATCGACCCAGTGCGGCTGGTGCCGATCCTGCACTACGACGGCACGCCGATCACCGCGCGTTTCATCGCCAAGGCGATCGGTGACCATCTCGACTCGATGAAGCTGAAACCGAAGACGGTCGTATCGTGATGGTAAAGGACATGCCATGACCTATCTCGCCAAGCCCAAGTTCCACCATCCGGCGCTGCCGAAGAACGATCTCGGCTACACCCACCGCGATTACGAAGGCACGGTGTCGACGCTGTGCGCCGGATGCGGGCACGACTCGATCACGGCATCGATCATCCAGGCGTGCTTCGAACTCTCCATCGAGCCGCACCGGGTGGCGAAGATTTCCGGTATCGGGTGCTCGTCAAAAACGCCGACCTACTTCCTCGGCAATTCGCATGGCTTCAATTCCGTGCACGGGCGCATGCCCTCCGTGCTGACCGGCGCCAATCTCGCCAATCGCGACCTCATTTACCTTGGCGTGTCCGGTGACGGCGATAGCGCCTCGATCGGGCTCGGGCAGTTCGCGCATTGCCTGCGGCGCGGCGTCAACATGGTCTATATCGTGGAGAACAACGGCGTTTACGGCCTGACCAAAGGTCAGTTCTCCGCCACCGCCGACCGCGGCTCGAAGTCGAAACGCGGCATGATGAACACAGACAATTCCATCGATCTGGTGGCGATGGCGTTGCAGCTCGGCGCGAGCTTTGTCGCCCGCTCCTTCTCCGGCGACAAGACGCAGCTCGTGCCGATCATCAAGGCGGCGATCGCGCACAAGGGCGCGGCCTTTATCGACGTGATCTCGCCGTGCGTCGCCTTCAACAACCACGCCGGATCGACCAAGAGCTTCGACTTCGTGCGCGAGCATAATGAGGCGGTGAACCGGCTCGACTACATGCCGAGCCGCATGCCGATCGAAGTCAAATACGAAGCCGGAACGGTGGAGATCGTCGAACAGCACGATGGCACCAAGCTAGCATTGCGCAAGCTCGCCGCCGATTACGACGTGCACGATCGCACCGCCGCGCTCGGTTTTCTCCAGCATCACGCTGCCAAGGGGCAGATCGTCACCGGGCTGCTTTACATCGAGAAGGATCCGGAAGATCTGCACGCGCATTTACGCACGGTCGAAACGCCGCTCAATGCGCTCAGCGACAAGGCGCTCTGCCCCGGCCAGGCTGCGTTAGACAAGATCAACGCCGGCTTGCGGTAGAATTACAACAATGTCATTCCGGGGCGCCGCGAAGCGGCGAGCCCGGAATCCATAACCCGGGCACTGCGGAGTATGGATTCCGGGTCCGGCCCTGCGGGCCGTCCCGGAATGAAAGAACCACATGCAACTCCGCCCGCTCGGCCGCTCCGGCCTTTCCGTTGCCCCGCTGATGCTCGGCACCAATGTGTTCGGCTGGAACGTAGACGAGCCGACGGCCTTTGCTATTCTCGACGCCTTCGTCGATGCGGGGTTCAACGCGATCGATACGGCCAACACGTATTCGCGCTGGGTGCCCGGCCACAGCGGCGGTGAGTCCGAAACGGTCATCGGTAAATGGCTGAAGAAAAGCGGCAAGCGCGACAAGGTGGTGCTTGCGACCAAGGTCGGCGAGGACATGGGCGAAGGCCGCAGCCTGCGCAAGGACTATATCGCGCGCGAGTGCGAAGCATCGTTGAAGCGCTTGCAGACCGACCGTATCGATCTTTATCAGACGCATTTCGACGACGAGGTCACTCCGCCTGAGGAGACCATGGCGGCCTATGCGCAGCTCATCGTGCAGGGAAAAATACGCGCGGCCGGCGTCTCCAATGTCAGCCCGAAGCGGCTGAGGGCGTCGCTCGAAGCAAGCCAGCGTCTCGGCATTCCGCGCTACGAGGCGCTACAGCCCCTTTATAACCTCTCCGACCGCAAGGAATTCGAGACCGGTTACGAGGCTCTGTGCCGCGAGCAACAAATCGGTGTCATCCCCTACTACGGCCTCGCCGCCGGATTTCTCACCGGCAAATATCGTTTGCCAGAACACGCAGATAAAAATCCCGCGCGGGCCGGGCGGCTTAAGAAATATCTTGACGCGCGGGGATCGCGCATTTTGCAAGCGGTGGACCAAGTGGCGGCGCGCCACAGTGCGAAGCCCGCGCAAGTGTCGCTCGCCTGGCTGATCGGCCGCGTCACGGCGCCGATCGTCAGCGCAACCAACGTCCAGCAGCTCCTCGAATTAGCGCAAGCGCCATCAGTCAAGCTTTCGGACGAAGACCTTGCCTTGCTGGACAAGGCGAGCGGTTGAATTCAAGCCGCCCGCATGACGGCCGTACCTTTGTGAAGTCCGCCCGCGGCGACCCGGTCGCGGCCCGCGTTCTTGGCCTCGTAGAGCAGCTTGTCGGCGAGCGCCACGAGTGCCATCGGCTCCCCACTGAACTCATCGATCGTCGCCGCGCCGATGCTGAGCGTCAGCCGCTTAGCCGTCGGCGAGCTTGGATGCGCGACATCGGCCCGCTCGATCGCGGCGGCAAGCCGCGCCGCCGCCGCCCGAGCACCCGCCACACCCACACCCGGCAACAGACAGACGAACTCTTCGCCGCCGTAGCGCGCAATAAGATCGCCGGGCCGTTTCACCGTTTTGAGCAGGAGCTGAGCGACCAGCCGCAAACAGGCGTCGCCCTGCTGGTGGCCCCAATGGTCGTTGTAGGCTTTGAAATGATCGACATCGATCATCAGAAGCGATAGTGGCCTGCGGCCGCGGCTACAGCGGCGCCACTCGCGCTTGAGCTCTTCGTCGAAGCGCCGACGATTGGCGATGCCGGTCAACGCGTCGGTCGCGAGCAACTGCTGCATCACAAGCTTCTGCGCATATTGAATTCGTTGGCTGCGCTGCAAGGCGTTGGCGGCAGCAAACCCGAGACCGTTGGCGAGAACGACCCACAGGATGCCGAAATAGATTTGCTCCGCGCGGAGCGTCGCTCCGTAAAGCGACAACCACCAGGTCACGGACACGACAGAATAGAACGCAGCAAAGCCGGTTGCCGCGAAAAGACGCACAGGCAGATAGAAGTAGAAGATGAATATCGACGTCACCATCAGCGGCAACCAGCTATCGACCAGGGACGGTTGCACCGTCAGCATGGCGAACCGTACCAGCACGGTGACGACGGCCATGCCGAGCAACCAGAACTGCAAGGCCTGCGCTGTCTTCACGCGCAACAGCATGAACGCGCCGCAACTGGCAACCGCGACCGGCACAATCGGCGGCAGCAACCTCGTCAAAGCGCCGAAGCCACAGAGAAGGGCGATGAAACGGCCGCCCATGACTAAGGCACCGGCGGCGACGATGAAACCAAACAGGACGAGAACGCGGCGGCGGTCGTCTTGGAAACGGCTTTCGAGAAAGGCCTCTTCAATGCACGGATCGGCGAGTCGAGCCGTCCAGCGCGTCACCGGGACCGGCTCCAGCCCTAACTGGCTCTCATCGAAGCCAGCGCGAAATGCGCTCGAAAGCATGGTGTTCAACGGCCCCGCCCGTCTTTCTTTGACGAGAGGTATAAGGCCGCAGCGTTGACAAACCCCTAGCGAGTTCCGCCGGCGGACTTTAAGGTCCGGTAACCATGCGGGCGCTCAACGTTTGAGCGCCTTCAGCGCCTCGATCATCCCGGCCGGCGGCTCGAGTTTCATCGATAAAGGTTTGCCGGTCTCGAGCAAGCTCTTCAGACTCGAGAGGATCGCCGGCCAGCCGGAGCGGCCTCCCTCCAAGAGGGCCTCAGGCACATCCCATTGATGCGCTTCGGTCATGGTCAGTCTGACGGCTCCGCCAGCCGGCTCGATCTCGTAGCTGACAAGACATTCCGGCAGATCCCGCATTTCCGGAATCCAATCGACCGACCAGGTTACCGCCAACCTGCGCGGCGGCACCCATTCGACCACGCGGCCTTTCACGTCGATGCGGCCATCCGGCATACGCAGGGTGAAGCTCCCGCCCGCTTGCTGCTCGATCTCGATGGTGCGGCCGAAGAAGAATTGTCGCGTAAAGGCGGGATCGGTGAGCGCCTGCCAGACCCGCTCGGGTGTGGCGGCGATATAGGTCACGTAGATCGTTTTGGGCTTGAACTTGGCGGTATCGGTCATGCGTTCTCCGCCGCGGTTGCGTGCCGTTTGGCTGCCGCATCCCAGGATGGCTCGAGCCCCTTGCCGGTTTCGAGGAAGCTCTTGAGACTCGACAGCACCGCCGGCCAGCCCTTGCTGATCATGTCGAAGATCTTGCTGCCTTCGTCGAATTCATCGTGAACAACCGTCAGCCGCGTCTGGCCCTTCAAGGACTCGAACTCGAAGGTGACCCGCGATGGCCGCTCGCCTTGCATGTCTTTGTAAAGCGGCTGCCACTCATAAACGAGACGGCGCGGCGGATCGCTTTCGAGGATCGGATCGTCGTGCGCCTTCTTGCCGGCGGGATCGATGGCTGTCATGCGCTCCCCGGCCTTGCCATCGGCTCTAACGCTATATCCGAACCAGTATTTCTCGCTGAGATCCGGCTGGGTGAGCGCCTCCCATACGCGCTCGGGCGGCGCGGCAATGTAAGTGACGTAGACGAACTTCGGCTTACACATCACGCACCTCCAGATTTTTCTTCAATTCGCTCAACGCCTGCAAACGCGAGCGTTCAAACTTCCCAATCCAGCGCTCGGCGATCTCATGGATCGGTACCGGATTCAGGTAGTGCAATTTCTCGCGGCCGCGTTTGACGGTCGCGACCAAGTTGGCGTCCTCCAGTACCGCGAGATGCTTGCTCACGGCTTGCCGCGTCATCGTCGCGCCGGACTTCCCGAGCCGCTCGCAAAGATGATTGAGCGTCAGTCCGTTGTCGGCGCGCAGACGGTCGAGCAGCTCTCTGCGGCTAGCATCGGCCAAGGCTTTGAACACCGCATCCATGGTGACAATATGCAACCATTTAGTTGCCTGTCAAGCCCTGCGTTCCGTTCGGGTTTCGCGCGAGGAACCCGAACTTGCGGCGCGGCGTTGTTCGCGCATGCCGGAAAGCCGCGCCCCCTCCCGCAAATCGCGCGGTCGCACCAAGTCAAGCAAGACCAAAGAGACTGACGGCAACCACGGAAAGGGAATCACAAGCGAGGAAGTGCGCAGCGTCGAGGAGATGTCGACGCCGCGCACGCCGGTGATTTACGAAGTCGTGCGTCGTCTCGGCGACGAGGAAATGGCGCGCCCATCGGCATCGCTGTGGTGGTCCGGCCTTGCCGCCGGCCTCTCGATCAGCTTCTCGCTGCTGGCACAGGCAATACTGGAAACACACCTCCCCGACGCGCCATGGCGGCCGCTAGTGGCGGGCCTCGGTTATTGCGTCGGCTTCCTTATGGTGGTGCTGGGCCGCCAGCAGTTGTTCACCGAGAGCACGATTACCGTGGTGCTGCCGGTCCTCAAGGATACGTCGGCTGACAACATCTCGCGCATGGCGCGGCTCTGGGCGATCGTGCTCGTCGCCAATCTCATCGGCACGCTGTTTGCCGCGTTGTTCTGCAATTATACGCCGGTCATCCCGGCCGACCTGCTGAACGGAATGCTGAGCATCGGCCGACACATGGCCGAGCTTGGCTGGTGGGAGATGTTCTTTCGCGCGATCTCGTCGGGGTTCCTGATCGCAGCCATGGTGTGGATGATCCCGAGCGCGGAGAGCGCCAAGTTCGCCGTCATCATGCTGATGACCTATCTCATCGCCATCGGCGGCTTCACCCATATCATCGCCGGCAGCATGGAAGCCTATCTACTCGTGCTGGCAGGCGATTGGGAATGGTGGCGGATGATCGGCCAGTTCATCGTACCGGTCCTGCTCGGCAACATCGTCGGGGGCACCGCGCTCTTCGCGCTGATCTCCTACGCGCAGGTGATGGAGGAGATTTGAGGGTTTTCCCTGCCCTTGCGGAAAGCCAGAAGAAACATCACTGGTTGATGCAGCTTCCAATGTAAGTAGTGCGGTTCCCCGTGGCGGCCGCGCCGTACGCGCCAGCCTGGTGTGCGCAACGCACGGCGCGGTCTTGGTAGGTCTCGGAGCCGCCCGGCCCCGAGCCGGACACTGTCGGGAAGTTTTGCAGCGTCCGCCCGGTCTGCGGCACATAAATCGGCGGCTGGACAACGGTGCGGCGTTCCGGCGCGGACGGCGGCCGCGGTATCTTCACGTGCTTGCGAGTGCCGCGTGGCGATTTGTACTTCGGCGCGAGCCACGGTTCCGGCAGTTTCGCCTTTGCGCCCTTTTCCGGCACCATGACGGAGTAGCCGTCGTAATCCGACTTGGCGGCTTTCGATTTGGCCTGCACCGCTCCTGTGATGCCGAGCGAAAGCGTCAACGCCAGAATGCATGGCATGCACATGCGGTTCATCTGATTTCTCTTCCTTCGTACGGCTCGTCGCGACGGGAGGCCGAAGCGGCGATGTGGGCGCCTCGCTCACGAGAGCAACACCGCGCTCGCTGCCACCGTGCGATCTCACGCATGACACTTTTACGTTACTCCTCCTCCGGCGCTTCTTCGATCGGGTCGTAACGCTTGGCGTCGAAACCGAGCAGGTTCCATGACTGGACCATATGCGGCGGCAGCGGCGCCGACATGTCGATCTTGCCGCCGCGCGGATGCGGCACGACGATGCGGCGTGCCAGGAGGTGCAGCTTATTCTGGAGGCCGCCGGGGAGTTCCCAGTTCTCAATTGAAAAATATTTCGGATCGCCAATGATCGGATGTCCGATGTGTGCCATGTGCGCGCGCAATTGGTGAGTGCGGCCGGTGACCGGTTTGAGCGACACCCAGGCCAGACGCTGCGCGGCTGTCTCCACCACCGCGTAATACGTCACCGCGTGAACGGCATCCTTATCGCCATGATTCGCGACGCGCATGAAGGAATCCTCTTCGCGCTCTTCCTTGGCGAGATAGGTCGAAATGCGGCCCTGGTGCGGACGCGGCACCCCGGCGACCAACGCCCAATAAATTTTCCGCGCCGAGCGCGAGCGGAAGGTTTTCGCAAGCGCGGCGGCGGCAAAGCGCGTCTTCGCCACCAGCAGGCATCCCGCCGTATCCTTGTCGAGCCGGTGCACCAGACGCGGACGCTGCGCGTCGGGGTGGCTACCGCGCAACGCGCCGAGCATGCCGTCGATATGACGCGTGGTGCCGGAGCCACCTTGCACGGCCAAGCCCATCGGCTTGTTGAGCACCAGCACATCGGCATCTTCAAAAAGCGTGATCGACTTAAGGAAGCCGCGGTCCTTCTGCGCCGCAGGGGCGTCGTCGCGCGGCGGCGGGGCCACAAGCTTGAGTGGTGGAATGCGCACCGATTGGCCGGCCTTCAGCCGCGCCTTCGGCTCCGTGCGCTTGCCATCCACGCGGACTTCGCCTTTGCGGACGATGCGCTGGATATGACTGAACGAAAGTCCCGGAAAGCGCGCTTCGAAGAAACGATCGACGCGCATGCCGTTTTCATCCGGCGTGACGGCGACGGTCTGGACACTTTGAGAGAATGCCGGCGCGGGCGACGCGCTTGCTCCGTCATCCTGAGATGCGCGCCTTTGGCGCGCCTCGGAGGATGAACGGCCTGGGCCGTCTTCCTTGGAGGCTCGGCGCGTTGCGCCTCGCACCTCAGGGTGACGGCTCGAAGATTTCGGCGCGCTTGGCCGATGCCTCGGCCCGGCGATTTGCTTGCCCCCGCCTGGCTGACGCGGTCCATTCCGCCCCCTGCTCATGAACCGCCCTTCTCCTTGCGCAGCTTCGCCCAATAGTCGAGCCGCTTCCTGATCTCCCGCTCGAATCCACGATCCGGCGGATTGTAGAATTGCTGACGGGCTAGCGCCTCGGGAAAGTAGTTCTGACCGGAGAAAGCTTCTTCCTCGTCGTGGTCATACGCGTAACCGCGGCCGTAGCCTTCCTCTTTCATCAGCCGTGTCGGCGCATTGAGGATATGCTTGGGCGGCAGCAGCGAGCCCGCCTCTTTCGCGGTTCGCATGGCGGCGCCGAAGGCGGCATAGGCCGCGTTCGATTTCGGCGCGGTGGCGCAATAAAGCACAGCCTGCGCGATCGCGAGCTCGCCCTCGGGCGAGCCGAGGAAATCGTAGGTTTCCTTCGCGGCATTCGCGATGACCAGTGCCTGCGGATCGGCGAGCCCGATGTCTTCGACTGCCATGCGCACCACCCGGCGCGCGATGTAAAGCGGCGGCTCGCCAGCATCGAGCATGCGGCAAAGATAATAGAGCGCGGCATCGGGATCGGAGCCGCGCACCGACTTGTGCAGCGCGGAGATGAGATTGTAGTGGCCGTCCTGCGATTTGTCGTAGAGCGGCGCGCGGCGTTGCACGATCTCTTGCAGCTTGGCGGCATCGAAAACTTCGCCCTCGCGCGCCGCGCGCCAGACTTCCTCGGCCAACGTGAGCGCGGCTCTCCCGTCGCCGTCCGCCATCCCGATGAGCTGCGTGCGCGCCGGCGCATCGAGCGGCAGCGGTCGGCCCTCGATTTTCTCGGCGCGCGCGAGCAGCTTCTCGATCGCCGCGGCATCGAGGGACTTGAACACCAACACGCGCGCGCGCGAAAGCAAGGGCGCGTTGAGCTCGAAGGATGGATTTTCGGTGGTGGCGCCGACCAGGATGATTGTGCCGTCCTCCATCACAGGCAGGAACGAGTCCTGTTGGGCGCGGTTGAAGCGGTGAATCTCGTCGACGAACAACAGCGTGCCCTGCCCCATTTCGCGGCGGCGGCGCGCTTCCTCGAAGACTTTCTTGAGATCGGCGACACCGGTGAAGATGGCGGAGATCTGGTCGAACTTCAGGTCCGTCGCCTGCGCCAATAGCCGCGCGACCGTGGTCTTGCCGGTACCGGGCGGGCCCCAGAACACAAGCGAGCCGAGCGAGCGCGTCGCCAGCATGCGGGTGAGCGCGCCATCCGGCCCAAGCAGATGATCCTGCCCCACCACCTCATCGAGCTTTTGCGGGCGTAGCCGGTCGGCAAGTGGACGCGGCGCGTCGCGCTCGAGGCCGGCGGCCGCGAACAAAGTCGGGCCCGAGGATGTGGAGCGGGGCGTCATCGCTTTAGCTTGTGCCTCTTCATCCGCTGAAGAGCTCCGTGTAGTCCCGCCCGCCGCGGCGAATCTCGACACGCCAAGTGCGGGTGGGCGACTGAGCGATGCCATCGAGTTCGTGCGTGTCCTTGATACTCTGGTTGTTCACCGACACGATGATATCGCCGCGGCGGAAGCCGAGATTGCTGGCATAGGAGCCGTCGGCGACGTCAAGGATGACCACGCCGTGCTCGGCATTATCGAGCTGCAGCTCATCGGCAAGCGCCGGCGACAGGTTGCCGACCGTGGCGCCGGAAAACGGCGAGCGAGCGCGGATGGTGATCTTGTCACGCGGCACATCCGGCGCGGTATGGAGCGCGACCGACACGGTCATCTCGTGACCCCCGCGCACCACACCGAGCTTGGCGGTGCCGCCGAGCGCCTGGGTGGCAAAGCGGTAATTGAAGGCGTTGGGGTCGTCCACCGGCTGTCCATCGACCGAGACGATCAGATCGCCCGCTTTGAGCCCGGCTTGCGCCGCCGGTCCCTTCGCCTCGACGTTCGCAATAAGCGCGCCGGCCGGACGCTTAAGGCCGAGGCTGTCGGCAATATCGGGGGTCACTTTTTGCAACTTGGCGCCGAGCCAAGGCCTCTTGACCGCATGGCCGCCATTGCGTGCGGAGTCGACCACTACCCGCACCATGTTCGACGGGATCGCAAAGCCGATGCCTTGCGAGCCGCCCGAGCGCGAAAAGATGGCGGTGTTGATGCCGACCAGCCGGCCAGAAAGGTCGACCAGCGCGCCGCCCGAATTGCCCGGATTGATCGCGGCGTCGGTCTGGATGAAGAATTGATAATCGGTGATGCCGACATGCGTGCGCGCGACCGCCGAAATAATGCCGTGCGTCACCGTCTGCCCGACACCGAACGGATTGCCGATGGCGAGCACCACGTCGCCTACTTCGATGGCATCGGAATTCGCGAATTGCAGGGAGGGAAAGCGCTCGTGCCCGTTCTTGATACGCAGGATCGCAAGATCGCTGCGTTTGTCCTTGAGCACGATCTCGGCCTCGAACTCGCGCTTGTCACTGAGCGCGACCTTCACCTCGTCGGCGCCTTCGATGACGTGAACGTTGGTAACGATCAGCCCGGATGGATCGACGATCACGCCCGAGCCGAGCGAGCGCTGGACGCTGTTGCCGCCGTCGCCCGGAACGCCGAAGAAGCGGCGAAAAATCGGATCGTTAAAGAGCGGATTGCGGTTCCTCACGACCTTGGCGGCGTAGACGTTGACCACGGCGGGGGCGACGCTCTTGACCACCGGCGCATAAGACAGCCGCAACTCTTTCTGCGTCGGCACCCGGCGCTCGATCGGCTGCGCCTGGATCGGGCCCGTCCAGGACGCAAAACCGGCG
>Ga0134126_10010704_pt1 | contig 11553 bp, 9 predicted proteins | sample KB31752_FD_96881 | JGI IMG/M metagenome (GOLD analysis project Ga0134126, IMG submission 96881) | Terrestrial soil microbial communities with excess Nitrogen fertilizer from Kellogg Biological Station, Michigan, USA - KB3-175-2 | ecosystem: Environmental > Terrestrial > Soil > Unclassified ... | reverse complement strand
TCAGAAGGACCCCGCTTTTTTCGAAAGAATAGATGAGGCTGACGTCGAAACCCGCGCTCAGCGCCCGGTCTAGCTCCTGCGCGATGGTATCGGCGGTGGTGTTGAGCAATTGTCCTTTGCCGTCATGGGTGATGGGAGCGAAGACCAGGGTCTTGTCGAGCAGGAGCATGCTGGTCAGCAGGCTGGTGTTCACTACATCCACGTCGCCTACATAGCCGTAATCGATGGACGCATGGGTGCGTTTGTGCGAAAGGATGGCGTTGCCATCCGCGCCGGTGAGTCCGATAGCCGAACATCCCCGTGCCTGCAATTGCGCAACGATATTTTTGTTGATCGTGCCGGCATAGACCATCGTCACGATCTTCAATGTCTCTGCATCCGTGATCCGCCGCCCATCCACCAGCTGCTGCTGTACGCCAAGCCCTTCCGCCACCTTGGTGGCTAATTTACCGCCGCCATGCACCAGGATCTTTTTTCCCGGTACGGCTGCGAAGTTATCGAGGAACGCCGAAAGCCTGCTGTCGTCATCGATGATGTTTCCGCTTATCTTGATAATGGATAATTGCATAGCTTATCTTTTATGCCGCAGGATCTCCGCCAGCACGGCTTGTGCCGCCCATACCCGGTTAGAGGCTTCCCGGGTCACGATGCTGGAAGGTCCGTCGAGGATCTCATCGCTCAGCTCGACGTTACGCCGAACGGGGAGACAGTGCATGACCTTCGCGTTATTCGTCGCTTGCAGCTTCTCATTGGTCAGCATCCATTCCGGGTCGTTGTTATAGATCTTACCGTAATCGGCATAGGTGCTCCAGTTCTTGACATAGACGAAATCGGCGTCTTTGAGCGCGGCGTCCTGGTCGTGTGTGATGGTCGCCCCTTTTGTGAATCGGGTGTCCAATTCATAATCTTCGGGGTGCGTGATCACGAAGTCCGCCTTACCCCAGGCATTCACCCATTGGGAAAAGCTATTAGCTACGCACTGCGGCAACGCCTTTACGTGCGGCGCCCAGGTGAGGACGATCCTGGGCTTGCGTGTGGTGCGTTGAGCCTCGAGCGACTCGGTTATCGTGATGATATCCGTGAGGCTCTGCAGGGGGTGCAGCGTTGCGCTCTCCAGGCTTACCACGGGAATGCCCGAATATTTGATGAATTGTTTAATGTACAGCTCGCTATAATCGTCCTCCTTGTTCTTTAACGACGGGAAGGTGCGGATACAGAGGACGTCGAAATAGTTGCCCATGATCGGGGCGGCATCCTTCACGTGTTCGACGGTATTTCCGCTCATGATGGCCTCTTCTTCGAATTCCAGCGCCCAGCCTTCCTTGTCGACATTGAAGACGATGGGTTCCGCACCGAGATTTTGTGCGGCGATCTGTGTCGACAGACGCGTACGCATGCTGGGATTGAGAAACAACATACCGACGCGTTTATTTGCCCCGAGGTTTTTATCTTTCAACGGATCGGCTTTGTACGCGAGGGCCTTGGCTACCAGGCTGTCGATGTCGGTGACATCTGCGGCGGAAATAAAATTCTTCATCGTTTATAACTATTTGACGGCTACATTTTTCATGGCGTGGATCTCTTCCTGGATGGCTTCCAGGAACTCATTTGCATCCTTTTTCCTCAGTGCCAGGCTCGGCAACAGCCGGATCGTGTTGGGCTTAGCTTCGCCGGTAAAGATGCGCTGGCGCCACAGGAGGTTCTTCCGCAGGTCTTTGAGGTCTTCGGGCACGTCGAAACCGATCATCAGACCTCTGCCCCGGACACGTTGCAGCTGCGGGATCATCTTCAATTCTTTCATCAGGTAGCTGCCTACTTCGGCGGCATTGGCGATCAGGTTCTCCTGCTCGATGACTTCCAGCACGGCCAGGGCGGCTGCACAGGCGAGATGATTACCGCCAAAGGTAGTGCCCAGCATTCCATATTTGGGCTGCAAATGCGGCGCGATCATGATGCCGGCTACGGGAAAACCATTGCCCATGCCTTTGGCCATCGAATAGATGTCGGCGTCTACGCCGGCAAAATCCTGCGAGAAGAATTTTCCGCTCCGGCCATAACCGCATTGGACACTGTCCGCGATGAAGACGCTGCCGTATTGCTTTGTGAGTCTGCTGATGGCCTGCAGAAAGGGGATCTCGGCCAGGTTGATCCCGCCTACGCCCTGGATACCTTCGATGATCACCGCGGCGATCTCGTTACCCTGCTTGCTGAAACACTCTTCAAGCGCGGCTTCGTCGTTGAAGGGCAGGAAGATCACATTGTCGGTTTGGTTCACCGGGGCAACGATGGCGGGGTTATCCGTCACGGCCACGGCCAGCGAGGTACGGCCATGAAAGCTTTTCCGGAAGGCGACGATCTTTTTGCGGCCGGTATGGAAGCTGGCGAGCTTTAAGGCATTCTCATTGGCTTCCGCGCCCGAGTTACAAAGGAATAGTTGATAGTCGGGACGGCCGGATACCTTTCCCAGTTTGTCTGCAAGCTCCTCCTGCAAGGGAATACGGATGGAATTCGAATAGAATCCGACTTTATTCAATTGATCGGTGATGCGTTCCACATAGTGTGGATGCGTGTGGCCAATGGAGATAACGGCATGACCACCATAGAGGTCTAAGTACTGTTGTCCTTCCTGATCCCAAACGTAGGAGCCTTTGGCTTTGACGATGGTGATGTCGTTGATGGGATAGACGTCGAATAATTTCATACACTACAATTTAAATGATTGCGCGGACGGACTCGTCCGGTCAAAATGCGTTCGCTTTAAGTTTAAGACCAGCTGTTTCGTCCAGCCCGAAAAGCAGGTTCATATTTTGAACGGCCTGTCCGGCGGCGCCTTTGAGCAGATTGTCGAGGGCACTATGGACCACCAGGGTCTGCTCCACCTGCTCGATCTGGATAAGACATTTATTGGTATTCACCACCTGTTTCAGCGAGATGGGCGTACGGCTCACGATGGTGAACGGATGCGAGCGGTAGAAGTCTTCGTATAGGGCCAGCACTTCCTGCGGGTCTTTTTCACAACGCAGCTGGCTGCTGACAAAGATACCCCGGGTAAAATCGCCCCGCCAGGGCGTAAAATGCACCCTCCCGCCGGGCCGACCGCGCCCCTCTGTCTTGGGCGCGTGCCCGGCTTCCATGGGACTGCCTGCCTGCCCGCGACTTCCAGCCTGAACCAGCGATTGGGTGACCTCTTTGAGATGCTGGTGGGTAAGCGTCTTATAGGCCTGGATATTATTGGCGCGCCAGGAGAAATGGCTGGTAGGCGACAAGCTCTGACCCGCGCCTGTGCTGCCGGTGATGCCCGTAGTATAGATATCTTCCAGCAAACCCGCCTGGGCAAGCGGCAACAGACCCAGCTCGATGGCGGTGGCAAAACACCCCGGATTGGCGATGGCGCGGGCTTCGCGGATGGCTTCACGGTTTAGTTCCGGGAGGCCATAGACAAAGGCATTCCCATCGGCTTTTATCCGGAAGTCCTGCGACAAGTCGATGACCAGCACACCCTCGAAGGCGTTGCCGGCATCCGCCAGGAGTTTTTTGGAGTCGCCATGACCCAGGCAAAGAAAGACCACGTCGACCTCGCTATGCCATGCGGCATCGAAGGTCAGCTCGGTATCGCCCGCGAGGTCCTCATGGATCGTAGCGACGGGTTTGCCCGCATTGCTTTTACTATGGATAAAACGAATGTCCACTGCCGGATGATTGATCAGTAGCCGGATCGTTTCCCCGCCGGTGTATCCGGCGCCGCCTATTATGCCTGCTCTAACGCGTCTCATATCTATCGTTTATCGTCGTCGGCTGACTGCATAAGAAAAATAGCAGCTCCGCCTCCGACTCGTTCTTGATTCTGTGTTTTATTCCCGGAGCTATCTCCAGCCCCTGGCCGGCCCCCACTCCGATCCGCCCTTCGGCTGTCTCGAAAACGGCCGTACCACTAAGGATATAAAAAAACTGTCGGGCTTTGAGATGATAGTGTTCCGACTCTGCCGTATGCGGCGGCATCCTCTCCTGTTTGACCTGAAGATCGGGTTGGTCTACAAGACTCCAGCCATCGCATTTTTCACCCCAGATATAATGTTTCAGGGGTTGCTGAGCAGAGACGATAGTCATTATTTCTCGCTTTCATTGACCTTATGAAAAATAGCCGTTTGGTTCCCGAAGATCTTGGCAAAACCTTTCACGTCGCCGCGGCTCCAGCCTTTGTTCATCTCCCCATAGCTGCCGAATTTGCTGCTCATCAGGTCGTGCGGGCTTTCGATCCCCGTCACGGTGAACCGGTAGGGTTGTAAGGTGACAAAGACTTTGCCGCTGACGGTTTCCTGCGAATCGGCAAGGAACTTTTCGATGTTGCGCATCGTCGGGTCCAGCATCTGTCCTTCGTGCAGCCAGTTGCCATACCAGCTGGAAAGCTGGTCCTTCCAGTAGAGCTGCCACTTAGTGAGCGTATGTTTTTCCAGCAGATGATGCGCTTTGATGATGATCAGGGGGGCAGCAGCTTCGAACCCTACGCGGCCCTTGATGCCGATGATCGTGTCGCCCACGTGGATGTCGCGCCCAACGCCATAGGGTTGCGCGATGGCCTGCAAATGCTGGATTGCCTCTACGGGGTTGGAAAATTTCTTACCATCCACCGCGCGAAGCTCACCTTTCCCGAATTCCAGCGTGAGCTGACGCGTGCCTGTTTCCGTGACCTGGGTCGGCCAGGCATCTTCGGGCAGATAATCCTTCGAGGTCAGGGTTTCCTTTCCGCCAACCGAAGTCCCCCACAAACCCTTATTGATGCTGTATTTCGCCTTCTCCACATTCATATCTACGCCGTGCTCTTTCAAAAACGAGATCTCTTCTTCGCGGCTGAGACGCAGATCGCGTATCGGCGTGAGGATCTCTACGCCGGGCAACATACTTTGGAAGACCATGTCGAAACGCACCTGGTCGTTACCGGCGCCCGTGCTGCCATGCGCTACGAAACCGGCGCCCGTTTTTTTAACGTGGTTCGCCACGGCGATCGCCTGGACCATCCGTTCCGCGCTCACGCTTAGCGGATAGGTGGCGTTTTTAAGAACATTTCCGAAAACCAGATATTTTATACAGCTCTCATAATATTCCCTGGTGACGTCCACGCATTCAAAGCTGGCTACGCCGAGGCTTTTGGCGCGGGCGGCAATCTGTTCGATCTCCTGCTTGCTGAATCCGCCTGTATTAACGGTGAGCGCATGGATCTCGAGATTCTTTACCTTCCTGAGATAGATGGCGCAGTAGGTAGTGTCCAATCCGCCGCTGTAGGCTAAGACGACTTTATTGCTCATGGCTTAAAAAGATATTTTTAGAGATGAAAGAACATGTGAAACAGAGACCTGGCTTTGCCACCGCCGTTGCCCGCTTTCTGAAGCTTGCCGCTATTGTCCTCGACATGATGTTTCAGGAAGGGAGCCAGCAATTTCCACTGTTTGATGCGCATGAATCGCTCGTATAGCTTGGAGTGCTTTTTGAAATCCTGGGTGGTCTCTTCCGGCGTATAATGGTCCTTGGGATCGTAGAGCATCGCCGTACACATACAGTTCTTTCGTTCTTTGCTCATCAGGATCTCATAGTTGACACAGCTCTTGCAACCCGCCCAGAAAGCGTCGTCCTGGGTCAGCTCGGAATAGGTCACCGGCTCGTAGCCAAGTTCCGAGTTGATCTTCATCACGGCCAGACCCGTGGTGAGGCCGAAGATCTTGGACTCTGGGTAGGTCGTCCGGCTAAGATCGAAGATCTTTTTCTTGATCTGCTTTGCGAGGCCGCTCTTGCGGAAAGGAGGGGAAACGATAAGCCCCGAATTGGCGACATATTCCCCATGGCTCCAGGTCTCGATATAGCAAAAGCCGGCCCAGATGCCATCTTCGGTAAAGGCGATGACGGCCTTCCCTTCGAGCATCTTACCCTTGATATAATCGGGGCTGCGTTTGGCAATGCCCGTGCCCCGGGCCTTCGCCGAGGAAGCCATTTCATCGACTATGATCTGCGCAAAATCCTGGTGGGATTGATCGGCAATAAGTATCTTAAATTGTTGGTGTTGTTGTTCCATGTTCTTGATGGTGCATTCCTTCAACGCAAAGTGAAAAAAAGGGCGGCAGGACTGGAAAATAGCGTCGTTACGACACGGGTCATAATATTGCAGGAAGTATCAACGTCGTACCTCAACGGGTGTAGGCCGCACGTAAACGGGGCGAACGGAAAAAACTGAGCACAGGAGCGCAGCAAAAAACCCACGCTGGTTGAAGGCGTGCAATACCACAAGGTGTGATATGTGTGAGTTTTTTTTCATTTCAATAGAAGATGAAATTGTTGTAAATGCTATTGCTGCGCAAAGTTAGATAAAAAAAACATTTTGAGGTCAATTTAATTTTATTTAACCCAGGCTTTAATAGCCGAACCGTTAAGGGCGTAACTATCTGATTATGAGTGGGAGAGCCGGCTAGATGTTCCGCACGGGGACGCTGTGGACGGCCGCAGCCATTTCCCGGATCAGCGAAGGATCTTTTTCGATGGCATTGCCGACGACGATCAGGTCGGCTCCGGCCTTGCAATTGAGATAGGCTTTTTCGGGGTCGCGGATGCCTCCGCCAACCACCAGCGGAACCTCTATATGGCTGGCGACGCAGGCGATCATTTCTTCGCGGATAGGGTGCCGGGCGCCGCTTCCCGCATCCATATAGATCAGTTTCATGCCGAGCATCTCGCCGGCCATGGCGGTACAAAGAGCGATCTCGTTCTTGTCCGCGGGGATGGGGCTGGCATTGCTGATATACGAGACCGTTGTGGGTGCGCCGCCGTCGATTACCATATAACCCGTGGAAATGATCTCCAGCCCGCTCTTACGGATGGCAGGAGCGGAGATGACATGTGCGCCTATCAGAAGCTCGGGATTGCGGCCCGAGATCAGGGACAGGTAAAGAAGGCCGTCGGCATACCGGGAGACCTGCGAAGGTGTACCGGGAAAAAGAATTACAGGGATTGAACAATGGCGCCGGATCCGCTGGACGACTTCGTCGAGATGGTCGGAAATAACAAGACTTCCGCCTACGAACAAATAGTCCACCTCTGCAGCAACAGCCAGACTCGTCAGCTCTTCCAGTTTCTCAGCATTCACATTGTCCGGATCGATCAATAACGCGAAAGACCGCTGTCCTCTTCTTTTTTTGGCCAACAAGTTTTCGTAAATAAATTGCTTCATTCGACGAGTAATTCACGAAATTACTCAATATATCTGACTAATCACAGCGTAACTTTGTTAAGTTGTACCCGGAAAATTACGATTTGTATGGAACCCTTTACGATACATAACAACGAACAACGACAGCAATTTGAAGTAGCCATGGATGGCGAGATCGCTTTTTTGGAATATCGGTATCATGACGGAAAATTAGTGCTCATGCATACGGAGGTTCCGGAGAAATTGGGCGGTAAAGGCATCGCCACGGCGCTCGCCGCCTACGGCTTCAAATTTGCTAAAGAAAAAGATCTTCCGGTAAAAATATACTGTCCTTTTGTGCTGACTTATTTCAAAAGACACCCGGAGCTGAGCGATCGTGTTGTGAATTAATTTATTAACAAGTCGTGCAAAAATAGGACGCGGTTATATCGACTCCAAAAACTAACTTGTATTCCCCTACCCGCCGCAAAACTATTTTCCTAACACACTTCGATAATTAATTTTAAGGAGCTGATTATGGCAACAAAAAAGCAATCTGTGAAGGGCTTGCAATTCTCCCGCCGCTTCACCCGTGAAGACATCAACGTATACGACCAGTTTGCTTATGACTACCGTACCTCGGTGATCCGGAACCCCAGCGGAGAAGTGGTCTTCGAGATGAACAATGTAGAAGTTCCCGCCCGATGGTCGCAAATTGCCACAGACATCCTTGCCCAAAAATATTTCCGCAAAGCGGGCGTCCCGCAGCCCGATGGTAAGTTGGGTCGCGAGACCTCGGTAAAACAGGTCGCCCACCGGATGGCCAATTGCTGGCGGGTCTGGGGCGAACGATACGGATATTTTGCTTCGGAAAATGATGCCCGGGTGTTTTATGATGAACTGGTATATAGTATCCTCGACCAGGCCTGCGTACCCAATTCTCCTCAGTGGTTCAATACGGGCCTCCACGAGAGCTACGGTATCACGGGTAAGCCGCAAGGCCACTACTTCGTCGATCCTGTCGACAACCAGTTGAAAAAATCCACTTCGGCCTACGAACGCCCTCAGCCCCATGCATGTTTTATCCTCAGCGTGGAAGACGACCTTGTCAACGACGGTGGGCTCATGGATCTTTGGGTAAGAGAAGCCCGGATCTTTAAATACGGTTCCGGTGTAGGCACCAATTTCTCGCATATTCGCGGGGAAGGCGAGAAGCTCAGCGGCGGTGGCACATCCAGCGGCCTCATGAGCTTTCTGAAGATCGGCGACCGTGCTGCCGGCGCCATCAAATCCGGTGGAACTACGCGCCGTGCCGCCAAGATGGTCTGTCTCGACCTGGATCATCCCGAGGTCATGGAGTTCATCAACTGGAAGGTGGAAGAGGAAAAAAAGGTTGCTGCGCTTATAGCCGCCGGTTATCCCAGCGATTATGAAGGCGAAGCCTATAAAACGGTATCCGGCCAGAACTCCAACAATTCGGTGCGTATTCCCAATGCCTTCTTTCACCGGCTGGAGAATGGTGAGGACTGGGAACTTACGGCCCGCAGCGACCACCGCGTCATGAAACGCATCCCCGCCAGGGAAGTATGGAATCAGATCTCCTATGCGGCCTGGCGTTGCGCCGATCCCGGGACCCAATACGATACGACCATCAACGAATGGCATACCTGCCCCGCGGGAGGCCCCATCCGGGCCTCGAATCCGTGCGTCACGGCCGACACTTTTGTAACTACCAGCAGGGGGCTGGAACGCATTGGAAACCTCATTGGCCATTCCAGGGGCGTCAAAAGTTTCGATAATAAGATGCATTGGGTTGAAAATATATTCCCTACCGGGACTAAAGAAGTCTATACCCTCCGGACAAGGTCGGGTTATAAAATAAAGTTAACCGCCGACCACCGGGTGTTGACGGCCAACCGCGGCGATGTACCGGCTATCGAACTTACAAAAGACGATGTAATCATCCTGGTAAAAGGGCGTTTTGGAGAGGAGACCACGGGGTCGACAGACCTGGCTCAGCTCATTGGTTTGCTCATAGGTGACGGCTGCATCACCTCTCTCAACGAATTCAATAGCGATGGCGAAACCAGGAGGGTGGGGTTCCTGAATATGAGCAAAGAGGAGGAACCGGTACTTCAATGGGCCAACGAGTATATCAATACCCGGCTCCGCCCGCAGTGGGGTGAGCACCAAAAGAAAGGGCAGGTATGCGAAAATGCTACTACCATGCGTGTGTCTGTAGGCTCTCCCCGGATATTGACGCTTCTGGAACAATTTGCCGTATTAGATAAAGGCAGCGAACACAAAAAGCTAAGCGATGCTGCGTTCCGGCTGAACCGCGAAGAACAGGCAGCCTTGATAAGAGGCCTATTCACGGCGGATGGCTGTGTAGCTAATTACGGTGTTAAATCCCAATATGTCGCCCTGGATTCCTGTTCGAAGGAATTGCTGGAGCAGGTACAGTTGCTGTTATTAAACTTTGGTATCAAGTCGAAATTATATACAGATCGCCGGGCTGGTAAGCATACCAGTTTGTTGCCTGATGGCCGGGGTGGCCAAAGGGAATATGGGGTAAAGGAAATGCACTCCCTCCGGATAAGCAGAAACTCGCGCCTTTTATTTGAAGAATACATCGGTTTTATGGGAGAAAGTCCCAAGGCTGCGAAGCTTGGGCTGTTGAATCGCACTGTTGCTGCTTACAGTGAAATGCTTATGGATGAGATCCTTTCCCTGGAGTTCGCTGGCATAGAACCGGTCTTCGATCTTACCGAACCGGAGACACACCACTTCACCGCAAACGGCATTGCGGTACACAATTGCTCGGAATATATGTTCCTCGACAACACGGCATGTAACCTGGCTTCCGTCAACCTGCGCCGTTTTTATAACGAACAGACCAACACCTTCGATGTAGAAGGATTCGAATATTCGGTACGGCTATGGACAACCGTACTCGAGATCTCGGTCCTGATGGCGCAGTTCCCCTCGAAAGAAGTTGCTCAGCTGAGCTATGACTATCGCACGCTCGGGCTGGGATATGCTAACCTGGGATCGATGCTGATGATCATGGGCATCCCTTACGACAGCGAAGAAGCCCGCGGCATCGCCGGAGCCATCACGGCGATCCTCACCGGTATCGCCTATAAGACCTCGGCCGAACTGGCGTCCGTTATGGGGCCCTTTCCCCGTTATGAAGAGAACAGGGAGAGCATGCTGCGCGTGATGCGTAACCATCGCCTCGCGGCCTACGATGCCGATGAGTACGAAGGGCTGGAGATCAGGCCGCAGGGCCTCAAGGCAAAATATTGTTCCGATTATCTTTTGAAAGCCGCGACCAAGGCCTGGGACGAAGCGGTACAACTCGGGGAGAAATATGGTTACCGGAACGCCCAGAGTACCGTGATCGCCCCACGGGGACCATCGGTCTGGTGATGGACTGCGATACCACGGGTGTCGAACCCGATTTCGCCCTTGTCAAATTCAAAAAGCTTTCCGGCGGCGGATATTTCAAGATCATCAACCAAAGTGTGCCCACGGCGCTTAAAAATCTGCATTACACCGATAAACAGATCGACGCTATCGTCAAGTATGCGGTGGGCTCGGCCACCTTTGCCGGAGCTCCCTATATCAACCACCAGACGCTGAGCGAAAAGGGGTTCATCGCCGAAGAGATCAAAAAGCTCGATGCGGCCGTTGGCTCGGCCTTCGAGATCGGGTTCGTCTTCAACGTGCATACTCTTGGCGCGGAATGTCTGCAACGGCTTGGTTTTGAACCCGCCCAATATTACAATTACGAATGGAGCCTGCTCGAGGCCCTGGGTTTCAGCGATCAAGAGATCGAAGCCGCCAACAACTATGTCTGCGGAACAATGACCATCGAAGGCGCACCCTTTCTCAAAGAGGAGCATCTGGCCGTGTTCGACTGCGCCAACAAATGCGGGAAAAAAGGACAGCGTTATATTCATGCCCATGGCCATATCCGGATGATGGGTGCGGCACAGCCGTTCATCAGCGGGGCGATATCCAAGACCATCAACCTCCCCAACGAGGCTACGGTGGAAGAGATCGCCGACGCCTATATGCTGAGCTGGAAACTGGCCCTGAAAGCTTGCGCCCTGTATCGCGACGGCTCCAAGTTGTCCCAGCCCCTCAGTACGAAGTCGGATAAGAAGAAAAAGGAAACCGAGCCGGCCACGGAAGCCAGCCCGGCAGCAGAAGCCACCCCCGCCCCGGTACAGGAATCAGAATCCCATATTGTGGATCTGGGAAAACTCACCGTTCAGGAACTGTTGGAAGAAGTGCAGAAACGTGTTCAGGCTTCACCGGATACCAAGCTCAAAAGGGCGCTGGCTACCATCGTAGAGCGCCGGACCCTGCCTGCC
>Ga0134126_10010703_pt1 | contig 11553 bp, 10 predicted proteins | sample KB31752_FD_96881 | JGI IMG/M metagenome (GOLD analysis project Ga0134126, IMG submission 96881) | Terrestrial soil microbial communities with excess Nitrogen fertilizer from Kellogg Biological Station, Michigan, USA - KB3-175-2 | ecosystem: Environmental > Terrestrial > Soil > Unclassified ... | reverse complement strand
TGCTTACATTCCCGCATACCTTTGTCACTTTTGGAAAAAGAATCCGCGATGACGTTCAAAATTTTTTTGAGCCCAAGTCAGAAGTTTTGGAGAAAAGATGCAATTTCCCCTTATTTAAAGCCATTTTATCTGTGTCTGGGATTCTTTCTGGCGATCGCTCTTAGCGGCTGCATGACCGCCAAACCATTGCCGAAGGCGAACCTCTCGGAGCCCGGCTGGACGGTCCGGCAGGGACAGGCGGTGTGGCGCCCGAAACGCGATGCGCCGGAACTCGCCGGCGAACTGCTCGTGGCGACGCGGCCGGATGGATCCACGTTTGTGCAATTTACAAAGACTCCGATCCCGTTCGCGATTGCGCAGGCGTCGCCTCGGGGCTGGCAAATTGATTTTCCGCCGGAAAACAGACATTACGCCCGGCACGGTGCGCCGCCGGCACGGATTGTTTGGTTTCAACTCGCGAAGGCTGTGCTTGGAAGGCCAATCGCCAAGGGTTGGACGTGGCGGGATTCCGATGGTGATAGCAACTGGGAACTGAAAAACCCCTCTTCTGGTGAGTCATTGGAAGGTTATTTCTCTCAATGACACTTCCCCGACGCATTGTCATCGCATTGTGGATTATCCTGCCAGTGCTGATTAGCCTCGGTCTGGCCCGCTTGCATTTCGATGTCGAAGTGCTGGATCTGCTGCCTTCGAGCAATCGTGCGGTCGAAGGGCTGAAACTTTACCAGCAACGTTTTTCCAACGCGCGCGAACTGATCATCACGGTGCAATCGTCGGACGCGGAAAAAACGGAAAACGCCGCGCGAGAAATCGCTGAAGACCTGCGCAAGCAAACCAACCTTGTGAGCAGCGCCACCTGGCAGCCGCCGTGGCTGGAGAATCCGGGTCAAACGGCGGAGCTCATCGGTTATTTGTGGTTTAACCAGCCGCCTAAAGATTTCAACGAACTCGCCGGGCGCCTTGCACCCACAAATTTGCCCGCCGCGCTGGCGGAAGTGCGCGATGAATTGGCGGGGTCGATGTCTCCGGATGCCATTGGACGTTTGAGTTACGATCCGCTGCGGCTCACGCAATTGCCCGAGAGCGCGGCGAACGCGGCGCCGGATTTTGCGCAGGGACAGAATTTGTTCGCTTCCCGCGACGGCAAATTACGAGTGATCTTTATCGAGGCCAACGCGCCGCTGGCCACTTACAAGGAATGTTACGCGTGGCTGCAGGCGATCAAGGCAAGGGTTGAGGCGACGGGCGCTGAAAATCATTTTTCATCGGAAGTCTCGGTGGACTACACGGGGCGGCCGGCGTTTGTTTCTGAAATCGCGCGAGGGATGGAACATGACATCACGATTTCCGTGGGCGGGACGTCGGTCATCATTGCGTTTTTATTTTGGCTCGCGCACCGGCGCATCAAGCCAATGCTGTGGCTGCTGACGCTGCTCGCGTTGATTCTCGCAGGAACGCTGGCGTTGGGCGGTTTGATTTACGGAAGCATCAACGTGGTGAGCATGGGATTCGCGGCGATTCTGCTGGGGCTGGCGGTGGATTATGCGGTGGTGCATTACCAGGAGGCGCTGGCGCATCCGAATTTGTCCGTGCCGGAAATTCGTGCTTCCATTGCGCCAAGCATTTTTTGGGCGGCGACCACGACGATTTGCGCGTTTCTCGTTTTGAACTTCGGCGGCCTGCCGGGACTGGGGCAACTGGGAACACTCGTCGGCGTGGGTGTGGCGCTTTCGGCGTTCATCATGATTTTTGCGTTCCTGCCGCCGTTATTTCCCCAGCGACGGAAACCGAGACCCGCGAGCGTTGTGGCGGAAGATAAAATTTCTCACGCACCGGTGGACCCCGCCACGACGAGGCCGAGACATGCCGGGTTTGTGTTTCCCATCACCGCGGTCGTGATTCTGTTTTCGATTGTGACGTTGTCGTTTGGAATTCCAAAAATGGATCCGACGGCCAATGCGCTGCGTCCACGCAAGAGCAAGGCTTATGCGGCAGTGGACAAGATCCAGCAGGCGCTGGGGCAAAAACAGGAACCGCTGTGGCTGCTCGTCGCCGGAACGAACGAGACCGAAGTGGCGAAAAAGCTCGATGCGGCGAAACCAATCCTGGACCAAGCCGTGACCAATCACGTGTTGACCGGTTTTACTCTGGCGAGCACGCTTTGGCCGCGGCCGGCTTATCAGGAGGCGAATCGGGAAACGGCGCTGAAACTTTCCGAGCAGCGGGATGTTTTGCGGTCGGCGCTTTTGACCAATGGTTTCACGGAAAAGGCATTCGGCCTGGCGGGCGGCATTTTGGACACATGGCAGCGCGCGGCGGAAACAAAAGGTGTTTTCTGGCCGACCAATCAGTTGAATCAGTGGATATTTGACAAGCTGGTTGCACGGACGCCGACGAATCTTTTCGCGATCGGTTTTCTCTATCCGGCAGCAACAAACTCGGACGACGGATTGATGACTTTGCAACGGCAGCTCCAGCCCGACAACGACAAGTATATCTGGCTCTCCGGCTGGGAACTGCTCGGCCAGGCGGTGCTGCGCAGCGTGATGAATAATCTTTGGAAGCTGGTTTTGCCGATGGTGGGGTTGGTTTTTCTTTCGCTCTGGCTGGCATTCCGAAGGCCGCTGGAAATCCTTTTGAGCCTGGCGATTTTGTTCATCAGCGGATTGGTGTTGCTGTCCGTGATGCGGCTGGCGGGGTGGTCGTGGAATTTGTTGAACCTGATGGGACTTCCGCTGATTCTGGGGACGGGCGTGGACTACAGCATTTTCATGCAACTGGCGCTGCGGCGCTATCACGGTGATCTGCAAATGGCGCACAAGGCGGTCGGGCGGGCGCTTTTGCTTTGCGGCGGCACGGCGACGGCGGGATTCGGCGCGCTGATGCTTTCCAGCAATGCCGGCATGGCGAGCCTGGGGGAGGTTTGCGCCATTGGCATTGCCAGCAACATGCTCATTTCCGTCTTCCTGCTGCCGACATGGTGGGCGACATTAACCAGGAAAAAGGCCATTAAACCCTGATGTCTTCCGCAGCATCCATCCCTAAACGGCAACTCGAGGCGCCCTCCTCTCTCTATCGCGCCGAATTCTGGCGGATGGGAACGAGTTTTGTGCATTTCGTTCCGCGAGGCGTCTGCCTTTCTTTTGGACGAATACTTGCAAATATTTATTGGAAGCTCGCCAGCAGCCGGCGCGAGATCATCATCCAAAATCTTCTGCCGGCGTTGAACAATGATCGCGCGGCGGCAACGAAGAAGGCCAAAGAACTCATTCATGGCTTTGCCATCAAGGTTGTGGACCTGTGGCGTTATGAAGCGGGATTGCCAATTGAAAACACCTTCGGGCATGCCACCGGCTGGGAGCGTTTTGAAAATGCGCTGGCGCAAAAACGGGGCGTGCTGCTGCTGACGCCGCACCTGGGCAATTGGGAATTCGGAGGACCCTGGTTGACACAAAAGGGTATCACGCTGCAGGTTGTTACCATGGCGGAACCGGGGAAAAATTTTACGCAGCTTCGGCAGAGATCGCGCGCGCGATGGAATATCGAGACGCTGGTGGTCGGCACGGATCCGTTTGCGTTCGTGGAGATCATTCGACGGCTCGAAGCGGGCGCGGTGATTGCGCTGCTGATTGACCGGCCGCTGGCTTCGACTTCGGCCACCGTGAATCTGTTTGGAAAACCCTTCGCCGCATCAACCGCGGCAGCGGAACTGGCACGCGCCTCCGGGAGCGTTCTTTTGCCCGTTTATCTGCCCCGGCGTGGCAACACTTACGAGGCGCACGTTCTTCCGGAAATTTCCTACGACCGCGCCGCGTTGCGCGATGCGGCCGCACGGCAACAACTCACTCAAAAAATCGTGACGGTCTTTGAGCCCGTCGTCCAACAACATATCGAACAATGGTACCAATTCATTCCTATCTGGCAAAAATGAGAACGGCGATTGGCAATTTCTCGCATGGTAGAGACGCCGCGCTGCGGCGTCGCCGTCCGCGTTCAGCGGACGGAATGGAATTCTCCGACGCTTGGACAAGAACCGTTGCGCCGCTGGACGCGGCGCGGACAGCGCAGCGCGCAGTCCCTGCCAAATACTGCGCGGCGATTTTTGTTTTGCTGTTCGGGTTCTGCCTGTCCAACACCAAGGCAGCAGACACCGATTCGCTGCTGAACACCTGGATCAACGCGCAGGCCACTATTCACACGTGGTCGGCGGATTTCACGCAAACCCGGATTCTCAAATCCTTGTCGCAACCACTCACGGCCACGGGCCATGTGTGGTTCCAGGCGCCGAACAAGGTTCGTTGGGAACTCGGGCATCCGGCGCAGACCATCGCGATCATCGGGCCGGACGTGATGCAGATTGTTTATCCGCGATTGAAGCGCGTCGAACGCTATCCCGTAAGCGGTGGCCAGGGGCAATGGGGCGATGTGATGAAATTGTTCGAAGCGGGCTTTCCGCGCAGCAAGGCCGAGATGGAGGCCGAGTACAACATCCTTGGCCAGCAGGTCACAGGCGATATGTGCGTACTTACGCTGCAACCCAAATCCGCCGGGGCGCGAAAAATGATGCCGCAGATTAAAATTGGTTTCTCGACCAAAGACTGGTCGTTGCGCTTAAACGAAATGCAATTCGCCGATGGGTCCATCATGCGGAACGAGTTTAAAAATGGCCAGATGAACCCGCAAGTGGATGCGGCGTTATTCACGCCGAAGCTGGAGAGTGATTACAAGGTGGTTGAGCCGCTGAATAAGTGAGTTGCAGCGGCGGGCTGTGACCGTCGCAGTTTGCGAAATTTGCGATGAGATTTGACGGTCGTAATTAGCGGCGGTCACAGACCGCCGCTACAAAAAAAGAGATGATAGACGCGCTGAAGTTTCTACCTCACGGACCGGATTTCCGGTTCATTGATCGCCTGACAAAACTGGAGCCGGGCAAGAGCGGCACGGGCGAATATCGCGTGCGCGGGGATGAGCCTTTCCTGCGCGGGCATTTTCCGGGGCAGCCGATTTTTCCGGGCGTGCTGCTTGTCGAAGCGGCGGCGCAACTTGCCGGGACGGTGGCGCAAAGTGATCCGCAAATTCCACCGATGGCTGGACTGAAGTTGACGGCGATGCGTGGGATCAAGATTTTAGGGACGGCGAAACCGGGTGAGACGATTCAGATTGAGGCAAGGATTTTGAATCGGTTGGGGAATTTGGTTCAGGCGCAGGCGAGCGCGAGTGTGAATGGGCAAACGGTGATGCAGGGGGAAGTGACGTTGAGTGGGGATGGGGCGGTTAAGGCCTGAAGAAAACAGGTATAGGCGATAATCGTTCCTGGCACCGGGACGGTGCCGGAACTCGCAGGCGAGGACGCCTGCGCTACAAACCTGTCCTACTTTTTTTCGAGGTAGCGTTTGCGCCATTCAACGCGGGAGAGTTTGCCGCGCTGGCTGGCGAAGAGGGATTCCACGAGCCACCATTCACGGGGGACTTGCCAGGCGGGGAGTTGCGCGAGGAGAAATTGTTTCAGGGTTTCACCGGCGACTTGAGTGGTTGCGGAAACGCAGGCGACTATGGTTTCGCCACGTTCGGTGTCGGAACTCGGCACGCCGAAGACGACGCATTCGCGCACGCCGGGATGGGTGAGCAGCACTTTCTCGATGCTTTCGGGCGCGACTTTTCTGCCGGCGACATTGATTTGGTCCCCTGCCCGGCCGCGAAAATAAACCAGGCCGCAGGAAATTTCCGCGAGGTCGTTCGTGCGGAAAAGGCCGTCCGCGAGCCGCGGGTTTTGTTCCGGCCAGTAGGTTTGCGCCACAGCTTTGCTGCGCACTGCGAGACAACCGTCATCGCCGACAGACAAGTTCACGTTGCGCATGGGCGCGCCCGCGCAGGAATCATCGAGGCGCGGGCCGGCGCTGGCGTCATAGGCAATGCCGCCACATTCGCTGCTGCCATAAAAATTGTGAATTTTTACCCCGCGCGCCGCGAAGACGCTTTGTTCGAGCGCCACCGGCAGCGGCGCGCCGGCGGAAATGGCCAGTTTGACATTGCGAGGAATGGCGCCGGCATCGCGCCAGGTGCGCCAGAGGGCGGGGACGGCGGCAAGCGTGATGGTTTTTTCGGTTGCGGCGGCGCGCAGCACAATTTCAGGCAGTGGCGCGCCGGCGAGGATGAGCGGGATGCCGTGCAGCAGCAGCGGCAAGACGAGATTTGAGAATCCATACGAATGCGCGAGCGAGATGACGCCGAGGTTCGGCCAATCCGGTCGGAGGCCCATGGTGGCAACAATGTTTTCGGCGTCAGCCATCAATTGAGAGGCGGTGAACGCGACGAATCGCGGCGCGGCGGTCGTGCCGGACGTCATTTTCAGATGAACGATGTCGGAGGGAAAGCCGGCCGGGATTTCAGGCGGGCGCTGGTCGGCTTCGATCGGGCAAATCACCTGCCTTGCGCGCCAGGCGCGAAGTACGTTTAAAATGAACTCCGCTGAGAGGCCGGTGGGAAAGGCAATTTTTTGTTCGCCGGCTGCGGACGTTTCGGCAGCGAGCTCGAGTTCGCGAAAGGTCCACTGACGGTGAGAGGGCAGATCGCGCAGGGCAATTTGGCCGGGGAAAGTGCGCGCGATTTGACGCCATCGTTCGTAAAGCATTGCCAGTTAGGTAGCGCACGAATAGCTTTTGGAGCAAGTCAGAATGAGAAGAAATGAAGAAGTGAGAATGAAGAATGCAGAAGGCCGGAGTCGCATACGAATAAATTTCCAGATGGGGTCGTTTGGCATTCTTGCCGTGGCGCTTCTCCTGCTGTGCGGATGCGCGTGCCGGCAGCCTTTTGTGGGTTCGAGGCCGTTTGATTTCCAGACGGACTCGTTCGCGTATGCCAATGAGCTGGTGTGGGAATACCATTTCGATGACAACGGCAAGTGGGTGCATCATCGGCGCGAACCGCCGGCGGATTATACGCGCCATTGCTTTGTGGTGGCACGATCAGCACGGCAATTTTTCGAGAATGCCCGGTTCGACGCCGCAAAACCCGTCGTTACGGATGCGGAATATCGAAAGTTGGTTCACCGAGTCGTTTCGGTGGATCCGTCGCATCCGTTGCCCGAGGAAAAGAAGATACTGATTCCGGGCTATGCGAACCTGCGCGATTTCAGCACGGCGCATGAGGCATTGTTGAGGTCGGAGTGCGGGGGGTGGTGGCAGAGTTATTTTCAACGCGGGAATTGGCGGATGATTTTGCCGTTCAGCCGTGCCAACCAGGAACAAACGGCGGAGCGGTTGGTGACGGATTTGAAAAATAATCGTCCGCCGGTCGTGCACGTGGTCCGGTTTCCGCAACTTTCCATCAATCATGCCGTGTTGCTCTTTGGCGCGAAGGAAACGGGCACGAATATTGTGTTCTCGGTTTATGATCCGAATAAACCGGAGGCGCCAAAGACGCTGACTTACGATCGAGCAACGCGGACGTTTAATTTTCCGGGAAATGATTATTGGCCGGGCGGGCGGGTGGATGTGTACGAGGTTTATTGGAAGTGGGATTATTAGAACGGGACGCGCGGAGCGACGTCCACCTCGTCGCCGTCGACTACGCCGTGATGGAATATGGGGCGGCGCGGCAGCGCCGCCCTACCGGGATTAGAGGCGTTCGCGGCCGGCGTAGCCGGCGTCGAGGTCGTGCCAGAATTCGATGTCTTCCTCATCCTTTTCCCAGCAGAGAAAGACTTCTTTGCCGCCGATGATGGCGGGGAAATCCAGGAGGCCGCGGTCGACGTCTTTGATTAAAATTTCGCGTCGTTCGAATTGATCCATGGCTTCGCGGAAATCGGCCATGGTGCGGGCCCAACTATTGACGAGGTCGCCCCCGGCATCGCGCCCGGGTTCCATGAGGGCGCTGAGGCGCTTATCGTATTTCAGCAAATGATCGCGGGCCTGCTCGAGCTGGCGCAGCCATTTCCGCACCTCCGGCAGCAGCGCCTTGGCTTCCTCCCGCGTGTAGTGCTTGGTGAAATGATGCGCCATGGACGAAAGCTATTTGCCGATCGCCTCGATTTTTTTCAGGACGGTGTCGTTTGCTTCCAATGAAATCGATTTGCTCCACGATTGCCGGGCTTTTTCCTTTTGTCCGAGCGCGGCGTAGATGTCACCCAGATGGTCGTAGAGCGTGGCGTCTTCCTCCTCCGAATAGCGGATGGCTTTGAGGGCGTAATCCAGCGCGGCTTTGGGCTGGTGCAGTTTGTAGAGCACCCAGGCCATGCTGTCGAGATAGGCGGCATTTTTCGGTTCGGCTTTCACGGCTTTTGCAATCAAGTCTCGCGCCTGGTCGAGCTTTTGATCGTGGTCAGCCCACATGTAGCCGAGATAATTCATCGCTTCGGTGAAATTCGGCGTGAGATTCAGACAATTGAGAAAATATTTTTCCGCGCGGACGTAATCACCCATGCGCTCGCAGGTGGCGCCCAATTGAAAATAAAATTCGTCCGTGAGCCGTTTGGGATCGGTGCCTTTGGCGAGAACTTCGGCGGCGGTGAAATGTTGCAGTGCATTCGTGTAATCCTTCTGCTGGCTGCAGGCCACGCCGGAGAGGTATTCGTCGGTGAAATTTTGGGGGAACCGGCGGCGGGCGCGATCGAGGGTTTCCAGGGCATCGGCGGCGCGGTCGGCGCCCATTTGCGCGGTGGCGAGATTGTAATAGGCGGATTCAAAATCCGGGCTGAACAGGATGGCGTTGCGAAAATAATCGGCCGCCTTGACGTAATTTGTCTCATCATAGGCGATGCCGCCGAGGACGTAATAGGTCTGCGCGTCCGTTGGATTATCGCGAACGATGGCTTCCAATTGTTCGGAGGCGCGTTTGGCATCGTGGTTGTTCAGGTAGATGTCCGCGAGCTTGGCATGAACGCTGTCGTATTGAGGCGCGGTATCGGGCAGTTGTTTGACGATGACCTCGTAAACGCGGGCGGCGTCATCGGTCCTGCCCAATAAATTGAAACCATCGGCGAGGCGCAATTGAAGGCGCAGTTCGGTGGGTTTCAATTTGGCGGCGCGTTGCAATAAAGCGAGGGCGCGATCGCTGGTTTTCTGCTTTTGCGGCGGGTCCTCGATGCCCAGGTGAAAATAAAGTTCGGCGAGGCCGATGAGAAATTCGGCATCGGTGCCTTTGACCTTGCCGGCTTCCTCCAGCAGCGACCACACCTTCGGGATTTGTTTGTTCTGCACGTAGTCGAGAAACAAGGCCTGATAACCGGCGAGCGAACCGGGATCCTTTTTGATGGCGGCGCGATCGGCGACGATGGCTTCGTTGGTTTTTCCGAGTTTGGAATAAACGAAGCCGAGTTCGGCAAAGAGCGAACTGGACGCGGCGGGATTGGCGGCGGCGCGGTTCAATAGGTCCAGGGCTTTCTCGGGGCGTTTTGCCTGAAGAAATTGCTGGGAGACATCCAGCACGAGCGGCTGGTTGGTGGGGTCCAGAAGGGCCGCTTTATAATATTCGTCGAGCGCGGATTCCGGATCGAGATTCATTTCATGGACAACCCCGGCGGCATAATGCGCATGGGCGTCGATGAGGTTTTCCAAATTGGTGCTGGTGTCCGGTTGCACCTTGTAGACCGAGAGCAATGCGGGGTCCCCGTAGGGTTCGCCTGGCAAACGATTGACGACGGCCGCGGACTCGGCGGAGCGAGTGGGTGAAGACGGAGCGCAGCAGCGCTGAGGGCCACCACGACAGCCCGTGATCAACACACTGCCCGCAACCAACAAAATGAGACCAGAACGAAACAGCATGCCGGTATAATAGCTCAAAGCGGCGCAACCCGCATTCACGAGTTGCGCCACGGTGACTGTAAGAGGCCGGCAGGTTATTTCTGCCAGGTGCGCTTCTTGTGACGATTCAAGCGCAGCTTCTTGCGCCGCTTGTGCTTGTTGATTTTCGCCTTGCGGCGTTTTTTAATTGAACCCATAGGTATTTTATTACACTTCTGATTCTGTTCAGTAAACCACTTTGTTCAGTGGATATTCGATAATGCCCTCTGCGCCCGCGGCTTTCAATTGCGGAATTATCTCGCGCACGATGTGCTCATCAATGATGGTTTCCACGGCCACCCAGCCTTTGAGGCTCAAATTGGAGATGGTTGGGTTGCGCAGGGCGGGAAGACTCTTCAAGAGGCTCGCGAGGTTTTTCTCGGCGATGTTCATCTTCAAACCGACTTTGGTCTCGGCTTCGAGCGCGCCTTTGAGGAGCATGGCCATGGTTTCGATTTTTTTCCGCTTCCAGTCGTCATTCCACGATGCGTGGTTGGCGATGAGGCGCGGCGTGGAGCTGAGCAGTTCATCCACGATGCGCAGTTTGTTCGCCTTGAGCGAAGAACCGGTCTCGGTGACTTCGACGATGGCGTCGACGAGTTCGTGGGCTTTGACTTCGGTGGCGCCCCAGGAAAATTCGACTTCCGCCTGGACGTTGTGTTTCTTGAGATACCTTTTCGCGAGATTGACGACTTCGGTGGCGATGCGTTTGCCCTGAAGGTCTTTGACGGATTTCACCGGTGAATTTTCGGGCACGCACAACACCCAGCGCGCGGGGCGGCGCGAAACTTTGCTGAAAAGGAATTCGCCGACTTCGTGGACTTTGGAGCCATTTTCCTGGATCCAATCGTAGCCGGTGATGCCGCAATCCAGATAGCCATGCTCGACGTAGCGGCTGATTTCCTGGGCGCGAATCAGGCGGATTTCGAGTTCCTCGTCGTCCACGTAGGGCACGTAGGAACGGCTGCTGACGGAAATGTTAAAACCTGCCTTGGCCATCTTTTCGATGGTGGCATCCTGCAAACTGCCTTTCGGCAAACCGAAACGTAATTTTTTATTGCTCATCTTACTGCCGCCAAATCTGCGTTGCGCCGCGGCGGATGTGTGTCACAACGGATTCTCAGGCGCACGCACCCGCATGATTTGCCAAGTTTGCCGGGGTAAAGCGAACTTTTTTTGCGGGAAAGGGAAAGCATCGAACAATCGAACGCCGAACGCTGAACATCGAACTTGCCGCCGGGACGGCGGCGGTCCCAGGGTTAACGCTTTTTCCAAATGACGCGGCGGGCGGAGACGGTGATTTCGCGGCGGGCGAGCGCGGCGACGCATTTGGGATACAGCTCGTGTTCCGCGGCGTGGATGCGTTGGTGCAGCGTCTCGGCCGTATCATCATCGAGGACGGGAACGGTTTGCTGGCCGATGATGGGGCCGGAATCGACGCCAGCGTCGACGAAATGGACGGTGCAGCCGGTCACTTTTACGCCGGCTTCCAAGGCTTGTTTCCAGGCTTCGAGTCCGGGAAAGGACGGCAGGAGCGAGGGGTGGATGTTCACGATGCGACCTTCGAAAGCGCGGAGGAAATCGCCCTTAAGTACGCGCATAAAACCAGCGAGCACGATCAAATCGACCTTTGCCTCGCGCAGGGCTTCGATGTAGGCGCGGTCGGCGGCCAGGCGGCCCGCCACCTCGGCGCCCTCGGCGACGGCGCCGTGCCCGGGGACCACGACGTCGACCTGCCGGGACGCCTCGGCCAGCCGGTCGAGGCCCGCCTCGT
>Ga0134126_10010701_pt1 | contig 11554 bp, 9 predicted proteins | sample KB31752_FD_96881 | JGI IMG/M metagenome (GOLD analysis project Ga0134126, IMG submission 96881) | Terrestrial soil microbial communities with excess Nitrogen fertilizer from Kellogg Biological Station, Michigan, USA - KB3-175-2 | ecosystem: Environmental > Terrestrial > Soil > Unclassified ... | reverse complement strand
GGCGTGGCGGCGCTGCCCGACCATGGGCGGAGTTCGGAGGAATTGCTGCGCGCGGCGGATCAGGCGGCCTACGCGGCCAAGCACGCCGGCAAGGGACGAGTGGCGTGCCCGGAAGATGTGGTGATCGCGCTCGATCAGGATCCGATGGAGCTGGCCGCCCAGTTGGCGCATGCCAACCTGGCCACGGTGGCGGCACTGGCCGCTGCCGTGGATGCCAAGGATCCCTACACCCAGGGCCATTCCCAGCGGGTCAGCCGCTACGCCGCGACTCTGGCAAGGGCCATGCTGTTGCCGGTCCCCGATCTAGCGCGCATTGAGTTGGCCGGCCAGCTCCACGATGTAGGGAAAATTGGTGTTCCGGATGCGTGCCTGACTAAGCCAGGCAAACTCACCGCCGATGAATCCCTGGCCATCCAGCAGCATCCGGTGATTGGGGAGCGGATGCTGGCCGAGGTACCGTACCTGCGCGAGATCCTCCCCGCCGTGCGGCACCATCACGAACGCTGGGACGGAGAGGGGTATCCGGATCGGCTCTCGGGATCCCAGATCCCGCCCGACGCGGCGATTCTGGCGGTAGCAGACTCTTTCGACGCCATGACCAGCAGCCGCACGTACCGCGCCGCCCTCCCCACGGCCGAGGCCCGCCGCCGGATCCTGGAGGGCAGCGGCAGCCAGTTCAGTCCCGAGGTCGTGCGCGCCTTTGAGCGAGCGGTGGCCGCTGGGGCCTTTAGCGCCTCCGATGTGCCCCCGCTTGATGGGCTGCACGAAGTCTTCGAGCACGCCAGTTAGCGCACCGGCAAACAAGCAATGTTGCTACCTCAGGCTGGCAGCGAGAGGTCGCGGCCCTGGTCGCCCAGGGAAGTAGTTACTGGGACAGCGGGAGTTTGAAGAGGAAGGTACTGCCCTCCCCCAACGCGGTCTCCACCCAAATATCGCCGCCCATCGCCTCGACCAACTGCCGTGAGATATACAGACCAAGGCCGGTGCCCACATGGCCCGCCCGCGCGACCTGGGCAATTTTGCCGAAGCGAGTGAACAGCATGGGCCGGCTCTCCTCGGCGATTCCGGGCCCCTGGTCGCACACGCTCACGATCGCGTAGTCACCATCCCGCCGCCAGCTCACCGTAATCGGACTCTGCTCGGGACTGTATTTGACCGCGTTGTCGATCAGATTCACCAACACCTGCTGTACACGGTGAGCGTCGGCGAACAACACGACTGGTTCGTCGTGATCCGCCACCACGATGCTCTGGTCCCGATATTTGGCGGTGATTTCCACCACCGCCTGCTGAACCTGCGCCCGGAGATCCACCGGATTCATGGCCAGCGACAGCGAACCCGCCTCCACCCGCGAGACCACCAACAGATCATGCACCAGCCGGTTGAGGCGGGCCGTGGAGGACTGAATCTTGTAGACCATCTCCTTTTGCCGCTCGGGAGAAAGTCTATCCCAGAAGTTCAGCAACGTCTCGGTGAAGCCAAGGATGCCCGTGAGCGGGGTGCGCAACTCATGGGTCACGGTCGAAACGAAGTCCTTCCGCAACTGGTCCAACTCGCGCAATTTGTTGACCCGCTGGCGCTCACTCTCATACAGTTGCGCGTTGGCGATCGCCGTGGCGGCCTGGTCGGCGAAAATCCTCAGCAGCCGCAGATGCTCGGCCGAGTATTGCCTCAGGCCCAGCTTACTCAAGGTCAGCACACCCAACACTGTTTGATCGCGACGCATCGGCACCACAAGCATGGACTCCAGCACTGGCGGCGTACCGGGAATCTCCAAGGCCAACGGGTGCGCCGCCGCGTCGTCTACCACCAGCGGTTCACCGGTCAGCGCCGACCAACCGGTAATTCCCTCACCCAGGGGCATGCGGAGGCTGTCGATGCTCTGGGCGTCGTACTCATGGCGGGTGGCGCCAAAGGCGATCGGGACCAACTCCCGCGCCGCGTAGTCCACTAGCATGATCCGATAGGCATCGAAAGGGAGCAATGCCTCGATGGACCGCGCGACCGACCCGGCAATCGCGGTGACCGAATCAAGGCGATTCAACTCCATGCTCAACCGCTGCACCACCTCGAGTTGGCTGATCCAGCCTCGGGCCTGCTCGTACAAACGGGAGTTCTCTATCACTACCGCCGCCTGGTTGGCCAGGCTCTGCAACATCTGTACGTCGTCAGGACTATAGGCATGTTCCTCGTAACTCTGGGCCGAGATCACCCCAACCACCCGATCGGCAAGCAGCATCGGCACGATCATGGCCGAGCGCGGGCCGCCATCGCCCTGGGTGAGCAGGCGCGAGGCCCCGCGCAGGGCGGCCACCGTATCGCGCACCACCGGCATCCGCGTGGCCACTACCTGACCGACCAGCGACTCGTGGGCAGGGACCAGCCGCCCGGGGAACCGTTCACCCTTGTCCATGGTGAGGACAAGCTCCACCACGTCCCGCTCCGGATAGTAGAGGCCCATGTAGAAGACGCTGCAATCCAGCACCCGGCGCACCTGGGTATAGATCGTCTCGCAGACCTCGGGAATGTCGCGCAGCGCGGTTAGCTCCCGGCTGGCATCGTTCAGGGTCGCTAGACGCTCGGCGCGGCGCCGCGCATCCGCCAGCGCGCGTTCATCCACGGCTGCTTGCTCCTCCTTCACGGACGGCGTGGAAGGATCGAGGGGTGGCTGACTGCTCGGCACGACGCTGCCCATGTCGTTCATCCGCGTCCCCTATACTTCCCGGCTGGTCGCCTCGACTCCCTGGGCAGTATAGCATCTCCCCCTGCCGGTGCCTCATCTTCTTTCGGACAACCGCTACTGTTGGCAGCCGGGACACCAATGCGTGCCGCGTCCCCCCACCACCGTCCGCGCCAGCACGGTCCCGCAGCGGAGGCATGACTCCCCATCGCGGCGGAAGACCCGGAGATTGGGCATGTTGCTCCCGCGCCGCCCCGCGACGCTCAAATAGTTCCGGAAGCTGGTGCCCCCGCGCTCCACTGCCTCGGACAGCGTGGCTACTATTCCATCACGGAGCGCGGACAACTCCGCCTCGGTCAGGGAACCGGCGGCGCGGCGCGGCGCGATGCCGGCGCGGAACAGCGCCTCGTCGGCATAGATATTCCCCAGACCGGATACCACTGACTGATCGAGCAGAGCGGACTTGATCGGCCCCCGCTTCCCCGCCAGCCGCGCTCCCAGGAGCGAGGCCGTAAAGGCGGGCTCCAGCGGCTCTGGTCCCAGGGCGCCAAGGGCTGTAACCGCCTCGATCTCCGCCACTGGGCCAAGATAGAGGCGCCCGAATTTCCTCATGTCGGCGAACCGCAGTTCGGTCGCGTCGTCCAGGGAAAGGCGCGCCCGGAGGTGCCGATCCGCCGCTTCATCGGGCGCGGCGAAATGCAAGCGTCCGGTCATGCGCAAGTGCACGACCAACACCTGTCCGTCGTCGAGATCAATGATGATGTATTTAGCCCGCCTCCGCACACCGGAAACCGTTCGGCCCTCCAGGCGTTCGCCAAATCCCTCCGGATCGGGATGGCCGACCACCGGAGCCCACAACAGATCGGACCCGCCCGTGAAGGTCCGTCCAGGCAGCCGCGCCGCAAGCTCATCCACGACCGATTGCACTTCGGGCAACTCAGGCATTTGCCGTATCCTCGCGGAGAAGCGCTACCAGATCCTCGGGCGGCAGCAGCATGTGCACCAGATGCCGGCGATCCGCCACATGAATGTCGGTGATTCCCCAATGGTTGTGAATCAAGACTCTATTATCCTCATGACTGTTGTAGAGCTGGCCGCGGAAGATCAGGGATTCGGTGGGGACGCCAGGTTGGCGCACGCCGGGGATCCGCATCAGGATGCGCGCTTCATCCAGGGTCAGATCCTCAAATACGAATCGCTGGAGTCCGTGCAGTTCGATCGGTCTTGGTTCTTCCACATAATAGAGAATAGCCCGCATCCGATCCCTCAGGCAGACTTTATGTAAATTGCTGTCCGCCATTGATCATACCGTGGTTGGTCGGTCCGTCCAAGCGTGACAAACAGTAGAGGTGTATGCGAAGTACGCGGCTACCTAGCTACACCAGGGCCCACCGAGGCGCCGGCCAGGTGCTCACCAGCCCGGATCAGGGCGTTGCCGAAGGCAATCAGGAGAACGCCGGCCGGGGCCAGCGGCCGCGGAGCAGGGCGGATGGCACGGGCACGCCGATCCTCGGCCGCCTCGGCAAGCAGTTCCGCCATGCGCGCGAAGAGGAGATCATACTCCTGGCAAGGGGGCTCATGTGTCCGCACGAATTCGGTCCCTTTCGCTCATGGGAGGGGTGGGGTCGCGTGATCCTCGTTACGCCTGGCTAACAGGCCGCGGAGAAGCCCTGGAAGACTCGACAGGGTTTCCTCCCGCAATTCGTAGTGGCGATCGCCGCCCATTTGCAGCCGCACCAATCCCGCCGCCCGGAGGGTGACCATATGATGATGCATCAGCGACTTGCCCACTCCGAGCGAATCGGCCAGCTCCTGCAGGGTGGCGCCGCGGGCCGCCAAAAGCTGGAGTGCCTGCAAGCGCCGCTCGTCGCCAAGCGCCTTGGCCAGGGTTAGAAGGCGGACACTGGCGGGCTCGGCATGTTCCGAGAGACTCTCCTCGGCCACCGAGCAGATAAAAATCTTGGTATCGCGATAGGCGCAAATCAACACCCAGGGGCGACACACCACGCTGGGGATCAAAAGTACACGGGTAATCCCCGGTTCGGGCGTGTATTGGAGACCATTCGTCACCACCTCGATCTGGCGTAAGGGAGTCAACCGCGCCGCCAGCCGCCGCTTAGCCGCCGCGTCCCGCGTGAGGATGGCGGTTAGACGTGCTTCATGGTGCTTGAACACCTGCTCGTACCAGCCTCGCAACAGCGCGATCAGTTGGCGTTTATCGTCCTCCGGGTCACGGGTCAGAATGTCCCGCAGTTCGGCTTCCGACGCGGCCACGCACTCCCCACCAAGGGCCACGCATGCTCCAAGAGCGGCTGGGTCACCGCGAGCGGCGCGTGCCATCAGATCCAGCCCTTCGGGCGAGGCGGAGAGGCGTTCCCAATCGCCCAGCAGGGCCTGGCGCAAGAGCACGGGGTCGGTGCCGGCGAGACGGGTCAGGAAACGCTCACAACTCTCCTCGGCGGCGATCTCTCCCTGCAGCGGCCACAGATACATGCAGTGTTTCCCCAGGCCAAGACGGGACGCGCGCAGTTTGGCGTGGAGGTCGGGGGACAATGAGGAACGTACGCCATCGAGCCACTCCTTTCCTTCCTCCATGTCAAGATGCAATTGCTCGTCGAGGAAGAAATGCAGACTGACCAACATCTCGGCGGCGGGGCTGGCCACGATCGTGATCCCAAGACGTGGACGGGCTCCGGATAGATCCTTGACCAGCATCGCGCTTCCCTATGTTCAGTTTTTCTCGAACTCGTAGTTCAACTATAACTGAACTCCTGGGGTAGCACAAGAGGGTTGTGGCCGATTTCGGAAAAAAGGAGGGTTAGCCCGCGCGATCCCGGCTCAGGCTCTCGGCCGCGTCAACCTCCATCGGGCGCTCCCGCGCGAGCCGGGGCACGAACCAGCGCATCCGCAGCACCCGCTCCCGCGTCCGCTCCTCCTCAAGATTCCGTTCGCGCGCCCGGAGCAAGTCGGTGAGCGCGACCATCCCCAGGAGCCGATGCGGAGCCTCCCTCGTGATCACGGGAAAGCGCGTGCGCCCGCTGGTCGCCATCCTATAGGCCACGATCCGGAGCGGTTCGTCGGGATAGGCCACGATGGGATTGGCGTGCACCACCTGATCCAACAACGGCTGCGGCCCCGGTTGGGCGTGCTCGCGGGCAATCCGTTGCAGGTCGTGGCGGGTAACCACGCCGGTAACCACGCGCCGCGCGTCCACCACTGGATAGAGATGCTGCACCGGACGCTGATTATCATCATGCAAGGCGGGGACATCGTGCGAGGACATGGTGCCGGGGATAGCCACGATATTGGTCCGCATCACTTCCCGCACGAAGAGGATCTCCAGCGGATCTAGGGCATACTCCCGGCTCAGGTGATAGCCCTTGCGGCTGATCTTTTCGGTCAGGATGGACCGGCGCAGGGTGAGGACGGTAAAGCCATGGGCCACGAAGACCGCCACGACCAGGGGCGCGATGGAACCAAAATCGTGGGTAAGCTCCAGGGTGAAGACGATGCCGGTGAGCGGTGATCGCATGGTGCCGCCCAGAATAGCGCCCATGCTGATCATCGGCCAGAAGCCGACCCCTTCGTGGGGAAGGATCCCCGCCTCCATGCCGCCCAGGGCGCAGCCCATCATCAACAGGGGCGCCAGAACCCCGCCCGAGGTTCCCGAACCCAGGGAGACGGCCCAGATGGTCGATTTGACCAGCAGCACCCCCAGGATGACCTGGTCCGAGGCCGTGCCTCGCAGCAGGGATCCGATGAGCCCGTAACCTACCCCAAGGGCCTGGGGGAACAGCAGGCCTCCGATCCCTACCGCCACGGCGCCGATCGGCGGCCACCACATCCAGTGAATCGGCAGGCGATGAAAGGCATCCTCGGCCGCGTAGACCATATTGGTCAACAAGACGGAGAGCGCTCCCGCCAGCAGCCCCACCACGACGCAACAACTCAGACCCAGCGGGCCAATGAACGCGACGTGCGCGGGCGTGGGGAAGAGCGGCCCCGCCCCCAGCAGATAGTGCCGCCACAGGGCGGCCGCGGCGCTGGCGAGCGCGACCGGCACGGCGCTCCGCGGCTTGAGCTCGAACAGCAAGAGCTCCACCGCCAGGAGAATGGCGGCCAGAGGAGTGCCGAAGGTCGCGGACATTCCTCCCGCCGCACCCGCCACCAGGAGTGTCTTCCGCTCGGCGCTAGTCAGATGAAAGAACTGGGCGATCATCGAGCCGAAGGCGCCGCCGGTCATGATGATCGGCCCCTCGGCCCCGAACGGCCCCCCGGAACCGATGGATATCGCCGAGGCAATCGGCTTGAGGAGCGCCACTTTTGGGTCAACCTTGCTGCCGTTGATCAGGATCGCCTCGATCGCTTCCGGGATGCCATGGCCCCGGATCCGCTCCGATCCATAACGCGCCATCAAGCCAATCAGCATGGCGCCCGCGACCGGCACCGCGATGACCAGGAGGCCCAGATGATTCCCGGCCGGCGAGACAAGAGCGGTATTCCACCGCTGGAAAAAGAGCAGATTGGTGATCAGCCCGATCAGCCGGAGGAGGGCCAGCGCGACCAGGGCGCTCAGGCTGCCAACCGCGAGGGCCAGCAGCGACATCGGGATGAGCCGGGTGGTGCGGATAAAATCGCCGAGATTCCCCGGCAGTTCATCGTTTTCCAGGTGACGGGCCCAGTGCGCGAGGCGCGCGATCGTATCGCGTAGCAAATGTTCCCCCTCTGACTAATAGATGCGAATCCGCGACCCAGTGTACCAGGAAGGCCGGGCGCGGCGGTTCAGAGACGTAGATGTGTGTTAAGGATGTGCCCGATGATTCCGCCCCTGGTGGGGGGCGACCCCGGCCTGCCGTCCGGTCAACCACCGAGCGTGCGAGAGGAAGGCCAGCAACAGGATCGCCTCGGCAAGCAAGAGTGCCAGCACGGCATACTGACCCCAGCCAACCAGCCACGCCCAGACGCCCGCCGCCCAGGAGGCGCCGGTGGTCGCGCTCCGATCTTGCGCCAGGGCCAGGGTAAAGGTGTAGAACATCCCGAAGGTGAAATTCCGCGCCCACTGTGCCGGGTGGTAGATAATCACCGCGGACCGCCAGCCATGGGCGCGGACGCGAAGCCGGAGCCGGATCAGCTCCATGCTCTCCACCACCACGAACAGCACCGCCGCCAGGAGCCAGAGACCCACCAGCGCCGGCCACCCCACGGCCTGGCTCCGGAGGGCCGCCAGTCCGGTGATCGAGATCGCGCCATGGAGAATGCAGCGCGGCGCTCGCCAGTCCGCGACGAGGGTCCAGGTCCGCGGGGAGGTCAGACCGAACCCGGTCAACGCCGCTCCCACCAGGTAAAAGATCATGCCCACCGCCAGGAGCACGCGGGCAACGGCGAGCGGCAAGCCGCTAGGCAGCACGCTCTGCCAGGCAAGGACCAGGGACTGCGTGCTGACCGTCGTGAGCAGGACCGTCCCGGTAACCGGTACTTGCCCATGCTCGGCCAGCAACTCCCGAACCCCCAAGGCGGCGATCCAGAGAAACCAGCCCCATAGGCCGGTAGCCAGCAGGGCAAAGGCGATCGCCAGGGGGCGGAGTCCTGGGAAGGCGCGCATGGTGGTCTCCGCCACTATGGCGGTGGCCGCGACCCAGGTGCCCATGGCAAAATTGCCGGCCGGCCGGAAGCCGGGAAGCTGCCCCGCGCGGACGGCCCGCCCGAACAGCCAGGCCAGAACGGTCCAGCCGGCAAGGAGCGCCAGGGCAAGGATGTCGGTGGGGATGCCGGGGCCGCCGGGAATACGCCGCAAGGGGCCAAGGAGGAAGATGCCCCCAGCCATGATCAGAGCGCCGCTGGCAGGGGGGGGCGGCGCCGGGATCGCCGCGTCCCGATGCCGGTGCCCAGGCTGCCGCGCGTGCGTGGCCATGCTGCCACCAAGGAGTGAACTAGGGGTCGGAGGTCCGCGTGGGTGGGAAAATGCTCTTGTAACTTATGATACAGTTATGGCGCTGAAAACATGTTTGCACGACCGAGTTGTGGTGACGGATACTTTTGTAGGGGCGCGGGTCTCCAGACCCGCTTGGTTCGGCAACGAGTCGCCATCAGGGTAGCACGCTGGAAGCTGGCGGTCGGCCACGCTGGCGGGTCTGGAGACCCGCGCCCCTACAATCGTGCGCATTCCTGGAGATCTCATCCTAGCTTTGGTTTAGGAGTCTCAGCCAGTCTGATTCGCTCTGCCCTGGAGCCTCCGACTGAGGCCGGGTGTGCTCTCATCATTTCAAAGTACGCGCGCTCGCCCGTGATATGATAGTAGGCCAGTACTACTGGAGAGCGTGGTATGGCGAAGACACGAGCGACCGATGATACGGCCCTTTTCCGATCCTTCCCTGCCGGCTCGCCGGAACGGCGCGCGGCGGCCCTGCGGCTGGTAGGGAGCGCCATGTTGCCCGATGTCCTGGCAGCCGCCATCGAGGAATTGGCCGACGAGCCCGACGGCGAGGTACGAGCGGCGCTCCTTGCCCGGTATGAAGCCTGTATCAGCGACCCGGCCCGCCGTGATTCCGGTTGCTACGTGCGAGCCGCGCTGCTTCAGGCGCTGCGGCCGATCACCATGCCCGTGGATCGTCCGTTGCTTGAACGGGCCATCGCCACCTACGAGTATCTCCCTCCAGGCCGCTCCGAGGTGGCGGCGGGGCTGCGAGCCGCCGCCGTGATTGCCCTCAACGAAATTGACCCGGTACTGGCGGCGCATCACTCCGCCCGCCTGCTCTGGGATGCCCGCACGTCCCAGATGTCGGGTGAACCGGCGGTTACGGCGGCCTCCTTGCTCGGTTCGCAGGAACAGACCATCCCCCTCTACGCCTATGTGTCCCAGACCGATCCACCGAACGCGGAAGTGATCGGCGCCTGCCTGCGGAATCTGATCGCCCTCCCACGGTCCCTGCTTCCGGGAGTCCTCTCCACGTTTCGAGAGCACGATGATGAGATCGTGGTTCTGGGCCTGAGCGATCTGGCCCTGTCCCATCCGGCGCGCGACCTCTGCACGCCGGTGGTGCTGGAGTTGCTGAATCGGCGCCTACCCAATCTATTCCGGTACCTGGTCCTCGCCATCCGAGCCAGCCGCCAGGACGCGCTGATCGGCGAACTCAAGCGTCTCGCGCGCGAGGAGCGCGATCCCTTCCGGGCCGAGATCCTGCGCGAGGCACTGGAGCCGACCAGGTAGGCTCATCGGTGACGAGCGAAGTAGCGTGCCGCACGGACTTGTGTCCCATTGGTCCCCGCGCTACAGTGGGTGACGACGAGCCACGGGCGCTCGTGCCATGGGCGCGGTGAACTGGGAAAAGGAAAGGGACGGCGCCACCGAGTCCGACGGCAGGGAAGGCCGCTCTATCGCATGACTATGGTCCTTAGGGAGGAAATACCATGCACGTGGTAGTACGCCAATATACTGTTGACCCGTTGGCTATCGACGAGATTGTCAGCAGTGCCCGTGAAGGCTTCGTGCCCCTCATTCGCTCAGTGAAGGGCTTCGTGAGCTATACGATGCTGGAGGCCGGCGCGGACGGCTTGGTGACGGTGAGCACCTTCGAGGATCGAGCGGGGGCCGAGGAGTCCGTGCGCGTGGCGGCGGACTGGGTGAAAGAGAACCTGGCCGGCCGGGTGCTTGGTCCCCCAGAGGTGACCACCGGCGAGATTTCGATCCGCGAGCTGGCGACCTCGGGGTCGCTCGGCTACGGAATCATGCGTCGCTACCAGTTCAAACCTGGCGATATCGCGGAGGTGACCCGGTTGGTCCGCGAGGGCCTGGTGCCGCGGATCACGAGCGCGCCGGGATTCGTGATCTATACCGTGCTTGACGCGGGGAACGGCGTGGTCGTCTCGCTCAGTGGCTTTACCGATCGTGCCTCCGCCGAGGCATCGAGCCAGCAGACCCTCGCCTGGGTGCGCGAGCATTTGGGCTCATTCCATCCCGAGGCGCCAAGGATCACCAGCGGTCAGACCAAGTTGCGTGAAGTGGCCTCCGCCGGCCGGTAGGGGGCAAGCGGCTCGCCCCGGAGCTCCGCGACCTCGATCCCGTCCGCGATGCTGGCGGGCCTGTCGCCGACAGACCCGCCAGCCAGAGATTGCTGTCGATCGCCGAGCCCCGCCCATGGGGCGATGGGCAGGCTGTGAAGGTTGGTCGTGGCCTGATCCTCCCACCTCCTTGGGAAACGACAGCAATGGTACCCTTCGGACGAATGAACGGAAACCGCTGAAAGAGAAACGAGGGGACACGATGCGAAAAGGAGAGTACGAGTGAACGTGCTCATCCCCGCCTTCCTGCGGCAACATCTTCTCCAGTACGGTTTTGGGGCCGAAGGCACCCGCTGGCTCGCCGACCTGCCCCGACACATCGCGGAGGTAGAGCGGGAGTGGGGCTTGCGCGTTGGCCCCGCCTTCGATCAGGACGGGGCCGTCTCCTGGGTGGCGCCCGTGGAACTTGAAGACGGATCCGAGGCCGTCCTCAAGCTTACGTTCCCGCATGATGAGCCGCGCTTCGAGGCCCAGGCCCTCCGTTTCCTGGATGGTCTGGGCGCCGTGCGCCTGCTGCGAGCATCCGAAGACGGTTTCTCCCTGCTGCTGGAGCGCTGTCTTCCGGGGACGGACCTGTGGTCCCTGGGTGAAGAGGAAGGCAATGCCGTTGCCAGCAGGATGTTGACTCGCCTGTGGCGAGAACCCTATCCCAGTACGCCGTTCATGTCCTTGTCGGACTATGTCGCGCTCTGGTGGGATGATCTGCCGCGCATCACGGCCACCGCGGACTACGACGGGGAAGTGGTCACCGAGGCGGTGGCGCGGGGGCGAGAACTCGCCGCCCACCAACCACGGCGCGTGCTGCTCCACGGCGAT
>Ga0134126_10010700_pt1 | contig 11554 bp, 9 predicted proteins | sample KB31752_FD_96881 | JGI IMG/M metagenome (GOLD analysis project Ga0134126, IMG submission 96881) | Terrestrial soil microbial communities with excess Nitrogen fertilizer from Kellogg Biological Station, Michigan, USA - KB3-175-2 | ecosystem: Environmental > Terrestrial > Soil > Unclassified ... | reverse complement strand
GCGCTTGCCCTTGAACAGCGGGCCGTCGCAGTGCGGGCAGTAGGCCACGCCCTTGTTGCGGTATTCGTCTTCACCCGGCACGTTCATGTGCCGCCAGCGCGCGCCCGGTGAGAGGATCACGGTCTTCGCTTTGAGCGTCGCGCCATTGGCCAGGCGGACTTGGGCCAGGCCACCGGGGGCCGGCGCCGGCACGAGTTCCACTGCGCGTTGCAGGTTCATGATGTCGACGTCGTAGTCCTTGACGTGCTGTTCCAGCGCCGCGCCCATCTTCGGGCCGTCGGTGGCGCTGACCGAGATGAAATTCTCGATCGACATGGTGTCCAGCACCTGGCCGCCGAAGCGTTCGGCGGCCAATCCAGTGCGGATGCCTTTGCGTGCGGCGTAGATTGCGGCCGCCGCTCCGGCCGGACCACCGCCGACCACGAGCACGTCGAACGCGTCCTTGGCCTTGAGCTTTTCCGCCTCGCGTTCGCTGCTGCCGCTGTCGATCTTGGCCAGGATCTGCTCCAGGCTCATGCGGCCCTGGTCGAACGGCTCGCCGTTGAGGAACACACTTGGCACCGACATCACCTGGCGCGCGGCAACCTCATCCTGGTACAGCGCGCCGTCGATGGCGACGTGCTGGATCTTCGGATTGAGCACGCTCATCAGGTTCAGGGCCTGCACGACGTCGGGGCAGTTCTGGCACGACAGCGAAAAATAGGTCTCGAAGCGGAACACGCCGTCGGGGGCGGGGCTTTCGATGTTTTGTATCTGTTCGATCACCTCGGGTGCGATCTTCGCCGGGTGGCCGCCCACCTGCAGCAGGGCCAGGACCAGCGAGGTGAATTCATGGCCCATGGGGATGCCGGCAAAGCGCACGGCGATGTCGGTGCCGGTGCGCTTGATCGCAAACGACGGTTTGCGCACGTCGTCGTCGTCGCGCACGAGGCTGATCAGCGGGGACAGCGCGGCGATTTCGTGCAGCAACCCGTCGAGCTCGCTCGACTTGGCGCTGTCGTCCAGCGCCGCGACGATCTCGATCGGTCGCGTCAGTTTTTCCAGATAGGCCTTCAACTGGGCGGTAAGATTGGCATCCAGCATGACGGACTCCGCGGTGGATTCTTGGGTGCAGGTGGCGCGTGCTGGCAGCGCAGGCGCCGTCCGGCACCGTATTCGAGTGCGGACCCGGGCACGCCCGGGTCCGTGGGGCAGGACAGGTACGGCTTAAATCTTGCCGACCAGGTCCAGCGACGGTTCCAGGGTCTTCTCGCCTTCCTTCCACTTGGCCGGGCAGACCTCGTTCGGGTGGGCGGCGACGTATTGCGCGGCCTTGACCTTGCGCAGCAGTTCCAGTGCGTCGCGGCCGATGCCGCCGGCGTTGAGCTCGATGATCTGGATCTTGCCGTCGGGATCGATGACGAAGGTGCCGCGGTCGGCAATGCCGTCAGCCTCGATGAGCACATCGAAGTTGCGCGACAGTGCCTGCGTCGGGTCGCCGATCATGGTGTACTTGATCTTGCTGACCGCCTCGGAGCTGTCGTGCCAGGCCTTGTGGGCAAAATGGGTGTCGGTCGAGACACTGTAGACCTCCACGCCAAGCTTCTGGAACGTTGCGTAGTTGTCGGCCAGGTCTTCGAGTTCGGTCGGGCACACAAAGGTGAAGTCGGCCGGATAGAAGAACACTACGGACCACTTGCCCTTCAGGTCGGCGTCGGTCACTTCGATGAACTTGCCGTTCTTGAACGCCTGGGCCTTGAATGGCTTGATTTCCGTATTGATCAGGGACATGTTTTTCTCCTGTGGTGAATGGACTGCGGGGACAAGCATAAGGCGGCCCACATCATCGGTCCAATTGATTGTGGGAATAAGATCGATTTGACCTGGCTATGACGTGGACGTCACGTCGGGCGCGTCGGCGGCGGGCCGCCGAGCGCGTCCTGCCTGGGGCTCAAGGCGCGGTCAGGCTCTCGTTGCGCCGCATCTGGGTGTCGACCACGGTGGCGACGACGATGTCACTGCCGACGTTGACCGTCGTGCGCATCATGTCCAGGATGCGGTCCACGCCAATGATGATGCCGATGCCTTCGGGGGGCACGCCGAAGGTGGCCAACAGCCCGGCAATCATCGGCAGGGAACCACCGGGGATGCCGGCGACCGCGACGGCACTCAAAACCGACATCAGCATCAGGATGAATTGTTGGCCGAGCGCCAGCTCGATGCCGAAAGTCTGGGCGACGAACAGCACGACGCAGCCTTCGAACAAGGCCGTGCCGCTCATGTTCATGGTGGCGCCGAGCGGCAGCACGAAACCCGCCGTGCTTGGCGAGAGCTTGAGTTCGTCGTGCGCCACCGCGAGCGACATCGGCAGGCAGGCATTGCTGGAACTGGTCGAGAAGGCGGTGACGAGCAAGGTTTCGATCTGGCGGAAGTAGTGCAAGGGCGAGCGCTTGGCCAGGAATTTCAGCCACACCGACATGGTGCCGAACAGGTGTACCGCCAGCGCCACCGCGCAACCGACGACGAACACCGACAAGGCCAGCAGCACGTCGGGACCGACTTTCACGATGACGCTGTAGATCATCGCCGGTACGGCATACGGCGCCAGTTCGAGCGCATAGCCCACGATGCGCGTCATCAGCTCCGTGACCGTGTCCAGCGCGTCCTGCACCCGCTTGCGCTTCTTGCCGCGCAACTGGGTCGCGGCGGCACCGACCAGAATGGCGAACAGGATCAGCGGCAGCACGTCGCCCAGCACGTCTCGGCTCGAGCCGGCGACCGCGCCCACCAGGTTGCGCGGCATGAACATTTCCACCAGCGTGCCGAAGCTCATGCCCGGCTGGGCGGCCCTGGTGGCGATGCTCTGCTCGGCGCTGCCGCCGTATTCCTGCATCAACTGCGCGCGCGCCTCCGCGTCCAGGTGATGGCCGGGCTGGACCGTATTCATCATCACCAGCCCGATCATCACCGCGATGAACATGTTGGCGAAGAACAGCCCGAACGTACGCCCGGCCAGCGGTCCGAGCCTGCTCAACTGGCCGAGCTGGGCGACGCCGGAGGCCAGCGAGGCGAATACCAGGGGGATCACCACGAAAAACAGCATGCGCAGAAAGATCTGCCCGAACGGATCGAATACCGCGGTGGAGATTTTCCGCATCAGCACCAGTGTCGCCGGATGCAGGTAGCCGATGCCCAAGGTGATTACGGCAGCGACGACGCCGATGGCCAGGCCCCACAGGATGCGTTTTGCCAGCGAGTTGGTTGCGCTCATCGTGCCGAATGTACGGGAGCCGGAGCGTTTCGTCACCCCTTCGTCACGTTGTTCGCAAACGGGCCGCCGCAAACCCCTCGCCACCCCATGGTGGTGAGGCGTCACGACAGCGGGTCATGCCGACCCGGGCGGTGGGGTCGTGATCGGCTAAAATGAGCTTTTGCGCGGAGTCGACATGAGCAGCCATCAATCCGCCGGCGAGCGTTTTCGCGCGGCCGTCGCGACGGAACAGCCGCTGCAGGTGGTCGGTGCGATCAATGCCTATGTGGCCCGCATGGCGAAGCGCACGGGCTTCCGGGCCTTGTATTTGTCGGGCGGCGGCGTGGCCGCCAACTCGCTGGGGACACCCGATCTCGGCATCAGCACGATGCAGGATGTACTCACCGACGTCGGCCGCATCACCGACGCATGCGATTTGCCTTTGCTCGTCGACGCCGATACCGGCTGGGGCGGTGCGTTCAACATCGCACGCACCGTGCGCTCGCTGATCAAGGCCGGCGCCGGCGCGATGCACATCGAGGACCAGGTGGCGGCCAAGCGCTGCGGCCACCGTCCCGGCAAGGCGATCGTGGCCAGGGAGGAAATGGTCGATCGGGTGAAGGCGGCGGTCGATGCCCGCAGCGATGCGCAGTTCGTCATCATGGCCAGGACCGATGCCCTTGCCGTCGAGGGGATCGAATCCGCCATCGAGCGTGCGCTGGCCTGCGTGGAAGCCGGCGCGGACATGATTTTTCCGGAGGCAATCCAGAGCCTCGGGCAATACCGCGAGTTCAAGGCGGCGGTGCGGGTCCCGATATTGGCCAACATCACCGAATTTGGCATGACTCCGCTGTTCACCCGCGCTGAGCTCGCCACCGCGAACGTCGACATCATCCTGTACTGCTGCGGTGCCTATCGGGCGATGAACAAGGCGGCGCTGGACTTTTACCAGACCGTGCGCCGGGACGGCACGCAAAAGGCCGTGGTGCCGAACATGCAGACACGCGAGGAACTTTACGATTTCCTTGATTACCACGACTACGAACGCAAGCTGGATCAGTTGTTCGCCAATGGCGATGCTGATTGACCGCCGTTGCCCGGTGCGGCACTGAAACATCGACGCGCATTTCAAATGGAGAAGGTATACATGACTGAGACGACGCAAACCCTGCCCAAACCAAAGAAGTCGGTTGCCTTGTCCGGGGTGGCCGCCGGCAACACGGCGCTGTGCACGGTCGGGCGCAGCGGCAACGACCTGCATTACCGCGGCTACGACATCCACGACCTGGCGGCCAAGGGCACGTTCGAGGAAGTGGCCTACCTGCTGGTCTACGGCGTGCTGCCGACCTGGGCCGAGCTGAAGCGGTACCGCGCGCGCCTGCAGCGCCTGCGCGGGCTGCCTGCACCGGTCAAGGCCGCGCTGGAATTGCTGCCCGCCGCCACGCATCCAATGGATGTGTTGCGTACCGGTTGCTCGATGCTGGGCACGGTCCTGCCCGAAGGCGCGGGCCACGATATCAGCGAGGCGCGTGGGATCGCCGATCGCCTGATGGCCAGTTTCGGCTCGATGCTGCTGTACTGGTACCACTTCAGCCACAACGGCAAGCGCATCGAGACCGAGACCGAAGACGCGTCGATCGCCGGCCATTTCCTGCACCTGCTGCATGGCAAGGCGCCAAGCGATTTGCATGCGCAGGCCCTGGACAAGTCGCTGATCCTCTACGCCGAGCACGAGTTCAACGCTTCCACGTTTACCGCACGCGTCATCGCCGGCACCGGTTCGGACCTGTATTCGGCCATCACCGGCGCCATCGGCGCGCTGCGTGGCCCCAAGCACGGCGGCGCGAACGAGGTGGCGATGGAGATCATCTCGCGCTACCGCAGCGCGGACCAGGCCGAGGCGGACATCCGCGAGCGCGTGGGACGCAAGGAAATCATCATCGGGTTTGGCCATCCGGTCTACACCGTGTCCGATCCGCGCAACGAGATCATCAAGGAAATCTCGCGCAAGCTGTGCACGGACGGCGGCAACCCGGTGCTGTTCGACATCTCCGAGCGCATCGAGAAGGTGATGGCCGAGATCAAGAAGATGTTCCCGAACCTGGACTGGTTCTCCGCCAGCACCTACCACATGCTGGGCGTGCCGACGGCGATGTTCACGCCCTTGTTTGTGATCTCGCGCACGGCCGGTTGGAGCGCTCACGTGATCGAGCAGCGCGAGGACGGCAAGATCATCCGTCCCAGCGCGAACTACACGGGCCCGGAAGACCAGGCCTACGTCCCCATCGACAAGCGCTGAGCCGCAGCGCGGGAACGATCAGCCGGGGCGCAGCGGTTGCCCGCCGGCGTCAAGGGCTCAGAGGCCCTGCGCGTGCTCCGCGGCCTTGACGCCGGCGTCTGTGTGCATGCGCTGGAAGAAGCGCTGCAGGCCATCCATGCCGCCAAGATCGACTTGCTTGGCCTTGGCCCAGCGCAGCAACACATACAGATAGGGATCGGCGATCGAGCGCCCCGCGCTGGCAAGCCAGTCGTGCTTGGCCAGCGGGGTGTTGGCAAGCGCAAACAGACCTTCCAGGCGGTGCCTGGCGTGTGCCGCCAAGTCCTCGTACTGGCTGCTGTCGGCAAGATAGCGCGCCGGCGAAAACATCGGCTTGAACGATTGGTGCACGTCGGAGTTGAGGAAGCCCAGCCAATGATTGACCTCGGCGCGTCCGCGCGGGCCTTCGCCGGCAAGCTTGGCTTCCGGGTAGAGATCGGTGATGTAGTGGAGGATGGCGATGTTCTCGCTCAGCACGAAGTCGCCGTCGACCAGGGTAGGCACGACGCCAGCCGGGTTCAGTCGAAGGTATTCGGGGGATTTCAGCGCCTCGCGCTTGACCTCGGCGATCTCGAATGGCGCGCCAATCCATTCCAGCACGATATGCGCCACCAGCGGGCAGGCGCCCGGCATGTAATAAAGCTTCATGGTCGGTCCAGGATCATGGGGAAGGCTTCCAGTGTCCCGCGGCGTCGCCCCGGCTTCAAGGAAGCGCGGCCAACCGCCAGGATCAGCCGTCCATTCGCTATGCGGTGTAGGCGCCGGAGGGAGCGGCAAGGACACGCCAATCGGTCACGCTGCCGGTGGTGAGGGCCGGGCCTGCAGGCGTTGGCGCCGCCGGGCCAGCCATCCGCCGCCGCAAACCGCCAGCAGCAGCACCGCGTCCATTACGTAAAGCATGGCCGGGTGGGCGTCGAACCAGCCGCGCAGCCAGTGGTCGTGCGCAATCATGCGGCCGGCCGTGAAGGTGATCACCGCGGCGCCGACGTACATGATGATGGGGAAGCGTGCAATCAGGCCGAGGATGAGCGTGGATCCCCACACCACCAGCGGCACGCTCACCAGGAGCCCGATGAGGACCAGGCCCAGGTGGCCCTTCGATGCGCCGGCAATGGCCAGCACGTTGTCCATGCCCATCAGCGCATCGGCGATGATGATGGTGCGCAGCGCACCCCAGAACGTCGTGGTGGCCTTGATTTCCGGATCGTCACCGCTGTCATGGCGCAACAGGTTCCAGGCAATCGGCAACAACAGTGCGCCACCGGCCAGCATGAGTCCCGGCAGCTTGAGCAGGTAGACCACGATCGCGGTCAGCGCAAAACGCACGGCTACCGCGCCGAACGTGCCCCAGAAGATGGCCTTGCGCTGCAGCTCGCGGGACAGGCGGCTGGCCGCCATGGCGATGACGATCGCGTTGTCGCCGGCGAGCACCAGGTCGAGCAGGATGATGGCCAGGAGGCCGGAGAAAAATTCGCTGAGGGCAAGTTCCATGGCGTACTTTCCAGCGCGGCGGAGACAATGGCAGGCACGAACCCGCGCGGCTCATGACCACCAAAAGTCTCGTTCGCAAGAAGCTGCCATGGGGCCGGGGCGATGCTTCGCCCGTGCTGACGGTCGCCACACCGACGCGCCGCAGGCGAGCGCCGGGAACTACTCCCTCTTGACTTGCGCGGGCATTGTCGCGAGTGCCGCGGGTCATGGTCAAGTTGCCGTCGGCAGTCTCGGCAGTGCTCGGCTAAAATACAAAGTCCCCGCCACCCAGGATGCGTCATGACCGATGTTGATATCCGCTCCGCCAAGCGCCCCGACCCCGACCAGCCGCTGGTGGACATAGCCGAGTACGTCGCCGACTACCGCATCCATTCCGGCGAGGCCTACGACACGGCGCGGTATGTGTTGCTCGATTCGCTGGGCACGTCCATGTTGGCGATGAAATTTCCCGAGTGCGTGAAGCATCTCGGTCCGCTGGTGCCAGGCGCGACCCTCCCCGGTGGTGCGCGCGTGCCCGGCACCAGCCATGAGCTCGATCCCGTGCAGGCCGCCTTTGCCATCGGCACGCAGATCCGCTGGCTCGACTTCAACGACACCTGGCTCGCCGCCGAGTGGGGCCACCCGTCGGACAACCTGGGCACCATTCTCGCACTGGGCGATTACCTCAGCCGCAAGGCGGAGCGCGAGGGTGGTATGCCGCTCCACGTGCGCGACGTGCTGGGCTATGCCATCAAGGCACATGAAATCCAGGGTTGCTACGCGCTGCTCAACAGTTTCAACCGCGTAGGGCAGGACCATGTCATCCTCGTTCGCCTGGCCTCGACCGCCATCGCCACCGCGATGCTCGGCGGCACCAAGGAACAGATCATCGCGGCGGTTTCGAACAGCTGGATCGACAACGGCGCGTTGCGCACCTACCGCCACGCGCCGAATACCGGACCGCGCAAGAGCTGGGCCGCCGGCGACGCGTGCCGCCGCGCTGTTACCCACGCCATCAACGCGGTATACCGTGGTGCTGCGGGTTATCCGTCGGCGCTCAGCGCGCACACCTGGGGCTACTACGACGTGGCGTTCAACGGCAAGCCGTTCGAGTTCGAGCGCCCGTTCGGCAGCTACGTGATGGAGAACGTGCTGCTGAAGATCAGCTATCCCGCCGAATTCCACGCGCAGACCGCGGTGGAATGCGCGATCCGCCTGCATCCACAGGTGGCCGGGCGCCTGGACCAGATCGCCAGGATCAGCATCGAGACCCAGGAAGCCGGCCGCCGCATCATCGACAAGACGGGGCCCCTGGCCAACTACGCCGATCGCGACCATTGCATCCAGTACATGGTGGCCGTTCCGCTCATCTTCGGCCGCCTGGTGGCCCAGGACTACAGCGACGAGGTGGCGGCCGATCCGCGCATTGACCGCTTGCGCGCAAAGATGGAGGTGACGGAAAACCCGCAATTCACGCGCGACTATTTCGACCCGACCAAGCGTTATATCGGCAATTCGGTGCAGGTGTTTTTTACCGACGGCAGCAGCACCGACAAAGTCTCGATTGATTTTCCGATCGGGCACCGCAAGCGCCGCGTCGAAGGTATTCCCATGCTGTTGCAGAAATTCGAGGCTGCCGTGCGTGGCCACCTGCCGGCACACCAGGTTCGCTCCATCTTGCAGGCAACGGCCGATCCCGAGCGCTTGGACGCCATGCCGGTGCAGGACTTCATGCGCCTCTTCACACTGTAGATACAACGCAAATGGAAGATGACCCATATGGATGCCCGGCGGAGTTTGCGTCGGCGTCGCCTTACGGTAGGGGGAGACGGGTATACCGTGGTTCGATTTGAGGTTTGCATCGCTGTACGGATAGGTCGCTTCCTGAATGAAGCCTCACCGGAAAGAATCGAGCAAGCCTTGGATTACGCCAGAAAATTAACGATTTTGCTACAATCTGCCCACTTGCTGGAGAACCACCAGGTACGAGTTGCAGGCAGCGTGGATGAAACCGCGCTACCGACTGTTGCAGCGCGACCCGGTCGAGGTTCGGACGGATGCGAGAACCTTCACCTGAGGAGAGACCGATGAAACGTAAGGGTTTGTATTTTTTGATTGCGCTGGCCTTGGGCGGCGTGGGGGCGGTGCACGCCCAGGATGCAACTGCACCAGCCACTCCAGCCGACAGCTCGAGCAGCGATGCGGTTTCGCCAAGCTTTGACGGTCGTTGGTATATAGCGCCAACCGTCGGTGGTTATTACAACGATACCGATCGCAATACGAACAGCCGTCAGTTTTATTATGGCTTGGGTGTCGGCAAATTCATCAATCCGAACATTTCACTGGATCTCTTCATCGATCGCACCAAGCGCGATCGCGACCGCGGTCCGGCGGCCGGTGGTGGCCATTCATCCAGCCAGCATTGGTCCAACAACACCACGGGGGTTGCCGCGCGCTTCTACGCTGGCGACTGGAATTCCTGGCGGCCCTATGCCCTGGCCGGGATCATGGGCAGTTTCCACAACAACTCCGGTGACAATGGCTGGGCACCTGCGGCAGAACTGGGCGCCGGTCTTTCGAAGACCATCACCGACAGTTCCGACGTGCGACTGGAAGCTGGTTATCGCTATGACTGGGACGACAAGACGCAGCGCAACCAGAACGGCTATGGCGACTGGTTCCTCGGCTTGAGCATCGTCGCCAGGCTGGGCAGCTTGCCACCGCCGCCGGCACCGCCGCCCCCGCCGGCAGCTCCGCAGCCAGCGGCACCGGATTGCTCGACAATGGATGCTGATGGCGATGGCGTCAACGATTGCCTCGACAAGTGCCCGAACACCGCTGCCGGCACGATCGTCGGCCCTGATGGTTGCGCGCAGAAGGTCGTGATCGACCTGCGTGGCGTCAACTTCAAGTTCGACCGGCCGAAGAAGGGCGAGACGGACATCTCCAAGTCCCTGGCCGTGCCGACTTCGGATTCGATGGCGATCCTGAATCAGGCGGTCGATACCTTGCAGCGCTATCCGCAAGTGCATGTCACGGTGGCCGGTTACACCGATTCAATCGGTACCGACGCATACAACCAGGGCTTGTCGGAGCGCCGTGCGAAGATCGTCTACGACTACCTGACCAGCCATGGCATTGACGCCAGCCGTCTGGAAGGCCCGACTGGGCACGGCGAGAGCGATCCCATAGGTGACAACTCCACCGATTCGGGTCGTGCGCAGAACCGTCGCACCGAGCTGCAAGTCCAGCAATAAGCGCAGGACTTCGGTACGTCACGAGAAAACCCCGCCCCGGCGGGGTTTTCTTTTGTACGCCTGCTTGTACCCTACGGCGCATGTCGCCACCCATGTACCCATCGCGCCACGCAGTTGCTCCGAGCCGCCAAGCCCCGGCACATGGCCTGGCCCGTGTGTTGTCCAAGCTTGGCGTGTGCTCGCGGAGCCAGGCCGAGCGGGAGGTGCGCGCGGGTCGCGTCCGGGTCGACGGGAAAATCGTCCGTGATCCTTACGCGCCGGTTTCGGACACGCATACCATCGAAGTGGACGGGGAGCCGGTCACGGCGGCCGCACCGGTCTACATCATGTTCAACAAGCCGCGCGGGCTGATCGTCAGCGCTGCCGACGAACAGGGCCGCGATACCGTTTACGATGAATTGGCGGCAGCGGGCTTGCCGTGGCTGGGCCCGGTCGGTCGCCTGGACAAGGCCAGCGAGGGCCTGCTGCTCCTCAGCAACGACAGCGTCTGGGCTGCGCGGATCACCGAGCCGTCCAGCCATCTGGAAAAGACCTACCACGTGCAGGTCGACTGCGTGCCCACGGACGAGCTCATGGACCAGTTGCTTGCAGGTATCGATGACGCGGGCGAACGCCTGCGGGCGAGGCAGGTATCGCTGTTGCGCGCGGGCAGCAAGAACGCATGGCTGGAAATGGTGCTGGACGAGGGGCGGAACCGGCACATCAGGCGCCTGCTGGCGGCACACGGCGTGCAGGTGTTGCGCTTGCTGCGCGTGGCCATCGGGCCGCTGCAATTGGGAACCTTGGCCAAGCGCCAGTGGCGCCATCTGCGAGCCTGGGAGGTGGCGGCGCTGGGCGGCGCCTCACGCTAGGCCGGGACGCCCACCGCCACAGGTCACTGGATGCCAGGCATCCCCAGGCTACGCGCCACCTTGGTAAAGGAGCCAATCGCATGGTCCAGCTGCGCGCGGGTGTGCGCCGCGCTCATCTGCGTGCGGATGCGTGCCTCGCCCTTGGGCACGACCGGGAAGAAGAAGCCGCTGACGTAGATGCCCTCGTCGAGCAGACCGGCCGCCAGGGACTGCGCCAACTGCGCGTCATGGGTCATCACCGGCACGATCGGGTGGGTGCCGGGTTTGATCTCGAAGCCGGCCGCGGTCATGCGTGAACGGAAGTATGTGGTGTTGGCCTTCAGCGTCTCGCGCAGTTCGCCCGCGCGCTCGAGCATGTCGAAGACCTTGATCGCCGCGGCGACGACGTGCGGCGGCAACGAATTGGAGAACAGGTACGGGCGCGAGCGCT
>Ga0134126_10010699_pt1 | contig 11556 bp, 8 predicted proteins | sample KB31752_FD_96881 | JGI IMG/M metagenome (GOLD analysis project Ga0134126, IMG submission 96881) | Terrestrial soil microbial communities with excess Nitrogen fertilizer from Kellogg Biological Station, Michigan, USA - KB3-175-2 | ecosystem: Environmental > Terrestrial > Soil > Unclassified ... | reverse complement strand
TTGAGTTCTTGGAGACCGAGCCGCCGGTATGACGCGTGAGCGTGCACGCCGAGCGCTGCTGATCCGTCCAGCAATAGCCGTGCAGAGTCTGATTGTCCGCTGATAGCGCCAGATCCAAATGCATCGCGCTTTCATCCTCGATGGATGTGGCCCCCGGGGATCTGCGGCTGATGATCAGTGAAAGGTGCCTGCCGGCGATGTGCAGATCGCTGACGGAATAGAGCACGGTCTGCGTACGCGTTCCAGTCTGTTGGCCCGCCTGGCTATTGGGTGCTACTGCAATACCAAGGATCGGCGGGCCGCCCCTCGGATCTCCGGCAACACCGTGCCTCGCGGCGATGCTCTCTTGTTGCGTGGCTAGCGCGAGCCCGGCGTCCCCAGGTAGCGTTATCCCATCGTGCGCCGTCGCCGCGATCAGGCCACCGAAGGACCGAGCTGCCTGCGTACTCACGCCGAGCGCGGTGACGTAAGTGCTATGGCAAATCTGTACTTGGTAGGTCCGGCCGGATTGGGTGATGCGGAAGCATTGGTCCGCGGGCAGCGGCGCGGGCACACTCCAGCTGCTGTCCGGGAAAATCGCCGTCCCGCGCACCAACGCCTCGGCGAGATTGTGCTGCGCCTGCGCCTGCGCCGCGAGCGCGTGCTGCCGCAGGCGCGGCACCTGGATATTGAAGTTACTAGCGACCTGGTTGAATGACTGGATAGCAGCATCGCCAAGGTGCATAGCGGTCTGAGCGAGCTGTGCACGTTGGTCGTTGGCAAGCCCGCGGTCCGGGGCCGCGGCGGCCAGATCGGCCTGCCGGAGGCAGGCAATGTAGCTGCGCACCGCGGCTTGGTAGCCGACCAGCTGCCGGCGAAATGATGCGGCGTCTTGGGCGGTAAGAGCTCCGGGTGGCTGCGAGTCGGGGGGCGCAACGCAGGCGGCGAAGACCTGGGCGGCAAGCGCCTGGGCCTGCCGCCGGCGGGTCTGCTGCGCCTGCAGTGCTCGAGCGTCTGCTTGTGCCTGCGCCCTGGCTTCGACCACGCGGGCCTCAGCTTTGAAATTTTCGACCATCGAGTGGAGCTGTCGGACAAGAGTGTCTCGCAGGGGTACCGCGCTGGCCTCGCGTACCTGGCTCAGGCACGTGAGCTGCTTGCCGGCGGCGGCCAAATACTGATTCAGACGCCCCTGATAAGCGCGCATCTGCGCCAACGTGGCGCTCGATACCGTCGGCGCGGGCCCAGGGCTGGCGGCAGCAGCGCAGCTGGCCAGCGTCGGCCGGGTTGGCGCGGCCTTCCGTTGAATGAGACTAAACTGGACCGGCACAGTCACCACTGTGTCGTTGGATAGCTCTGGTGGCGGCGCGGGCAGACGTCCCGCGAGCCGCAGCATCCGTTGGACCTCCTGCTCGAGGGCCCGGTAGTGACGCGTGCTGTCGATTTGCGCGTACGTCACCTGCCCGGTGGGATCGACCGAGATATGCAGCTTCACGCTATCCTGTTGCATCTGCTTTATGGCGCTACGCGGGTATTCCTTGTAACTCGCCAGCAGTGCCACGAGCTCATCCTCCCAGAGTTGCAACCCCGGGTCCGGCGCACCGCGGGCATTCAGGTCGGACGACTCTACTGGCGCACTCATCGCCGTGGCGGGAGTCGCTGGCGCTGTGCTCGAAGGCGCGGCATCCGGCTGCGGGATGGGTCGCATTTGGCTCAGAGGCTGCACGGATTTCACGGTCACCAGCGGCGGTAGCCTGGCCAGCGGCTGCCTCGTCTGGGGTTGCGGCTCCGGTTGCGTTTGTGGCGACGACGCCGCAGGCGCCGCCGCCGCGGGCGGCGGAGAGGCCAATTCGACATCCAATGCAGCTCGGGAGCCCGCCAGCGACGGCTGCGGCGGCCAATGGAGGTAAAGGAACAGTAGGGCAGCGGGCATGAGGTGCACCAGCAGCGCAGCGATGGCACTACCGGCCCACAAACGCAGCTGCTCGGGTTCACAGCGGACGGCGCCTGCGTTCACGGGGGTGCGCTCGGCTGGAGGGGTCCTCTACCCATAACTCCCAAAAACTTCCATGGTTTTTGGCTCGAGTAATGCCCTAGGTCAGCGGCTCTACCGCTACTATTATCATAGGTGAATATACTATGCTGAGCCAGCTATTTGCTCCTCGTTTAATGATGGCTTAATGACTGCTTGATCCGTCTGGAAGATTGTCAAGTGCGGCCAAAAGCAGCGACGCGCAGCAATCCATTGACACTCGAGTGCTTATGTCGCGCGCAGCGCCACCGTGACCGGCACACGGGCGGCGCGCAGCGCTGGCAGCAGTCCACCGATCAGCCCCATGCACAGCGCCCAGGCGACGCCGAGCAATGTCAGGGATAGGCTGATCACGAGGTGGAACTGGAATCCGAAAGGATTGGCCGCTCGACCGTTGAAGAGGAGCCATGCGAGTCCCGCGCCGATCAATGCACCGGGCAGCGCCAGAATAATGGCCTCGCACAGGATCGAGACGACGATCGGCAGGCCATTGAAGCCGACGGCGCGCAGCATGGCGAGCTCGCGACGGCGGCTGTCCACGACGGCATACAATGAATTGGCCGCGCCTATGGTCGCCGCCACGGCGAGGATCGCGCCGATGAAGTAACTGACGAAGTTCAGTATGCCGTTTACCTGCTGCATGTTCTGCGCCACCAGGTCAGCCTCGTGCCGGGCCTCGAGGCGAAGAACGGGATTTGCCCGGATTGCATCGACCAGTTGGGTAAAGCTCGAAGGGGATTGCAGCATGACATTGATCTGGTTGTAGCTATCGCGACCGAAGGCCGACAGGACAGTATCCAAATCGGCGTACACGACGCAGCTGCCGCCGGTGCGTCCGAGATCGAAGGTCCCGACGACGCGCCAGTCGCGACCCTGTATCGTGCGCGTATCTCCCACCTCAAATTGCTGGTACTGCTCGGCACAGTAGTTGCTCGCGATCAGCTCGCGCAGTCCGGGACGGAACATGCGACCGGCGGTCAGTACCAGCTCCGGCGTGTAGTCGGTGAGCCGCGGACCCGAGCCGACGATCGGGAAGCCAACCGGTTTGCCGGAGAGCTTTCTGCGAGCCGTCATGAACACCGATGCCTGCGCAAGCACGATCGGCTCGCCCTTTGCATTGCGCCGTATGCCTGGAAGGTCCGGAATCAGTACGGCCATATTCTTTGGGATATTGCTCTGTGCGGTACCCAGAGCGCCCACGCTGAGCAGGGTCACGCGGTCAGGCCGCACATTGCCCATTGCCTGCTGACGTGCGCCAACGCCCATCGCCAACATGGAGAGCAATACGCCCACGGCGCAGGTCACGCCGATCACGGTGGTGCAGACCAGACCCAGGCGCTGCGGTAAGCCCAGCAGATTCATCCGCAGCAGAGCGCCGAGCTGTCTAACGAAGTTCACGGGTTGCTACCGTCCCGCCAGCGCATCGATGACGTTGAGGCGGGCTGCGCGCCAGGCCGGCAGGCTCACGGTGAGCAGCGCCACGAACACGGCTCCGACGAGACTGAGCACTAAGACCTGCACCGGCATTGATAGTCCGGGCACGTACTTGGCCGCGAGAGGGAAGGCGATCCAGGCCAGGGCCAGTCCTATGAGCGAGGCGACGATGAATACCAGCAGCGCCTCCGTCGCCACGAGCAGGAAGACTGCCCGATTGTCGAAGCCCAGGGTCTTCAGTACGGCCAGCTCCGGGGCGCGCTCGCGAAGCGTCTGCATCGTCATGGTGGCCGTGGCAAATACGATCGCCACCAGAACGGCACTGATGATCGAACGGATCGCGAAGTTCAGATCGCCGATCGATTGCACCGCCTGCTCTGCATTCTCGCGCAGAGAGACGGTACGCGTGCCGCTGGAGGAATTCACAAAAGTGCGATCGATGGTGTCGGCTATCGTCGCGGCCTGTTTGGGATCGTCCACCACCACGTAGAAATTTCGGACCGTTCCCTTGTCCTGGGCCCGGGCTGCATCCAGATAGGCGTAGCTGGTCACAATGAGCCCGGATTCGCCGGGCTCGTGATCCGTGACCATGCCGACGATGTCGAAGAACCAGGTACCGGACCCGTCGCTCCGTAGCGTAGAAGTGGTCAGGGCGATGCGCTCGCCGATGTGCCAACCGTATTTCCGGCCGATGTCCGCAGTGATCAATGCGCCGCTGCGCGTCTTGCGCAGGGCTTCGAGGTCCTTGGCAGATACCGTGAAGATGTCCGGGACGAGCGTTAGCCAGGCATCGCTCGTCTGGATGGCCAACACCCCGACCGGCTGCGTCGGCTTCTGGTAAGTCCCGCCCAGATTGCCGGCATACGTCACTTCTTTCACACCGGGGATCGTTTGCAATTGCTGCAGGTCCGCGAGCGGCAAGGGTGTTGCGCCCACGGCGCTCGGCACCACGAGCAGTAAATCCGCTCTGACCTTGGCAACGGCCTCGTCCATGCCCGTCTTCATGCCCTGCAGCACGCCGAACAGGCCGAAGGCCACCGCAACCTGCAGGAGAATCAGAATCGTGCGTCCTGGCTTGCGCCAGAGCCCGGACCAGATAAGCGGCAGAAATTTCATGGCCCCGTCCGCTCGATGGACGGGGCCACTTTAGGCCAATGCGAACCGGCCTGTCATCAATGACTGGTGTGGCTTGAGAAGGTGTACCGCTTGCTAGCCCGACGACAGCTTTTTGCCGTCTGGTCCAACTGCGGAGACGAACCTGCCCCTGTGCCGACCGACCCTGGCAGGGTTGATCAGGACGGTGATCCGATCACCCGGTTTGAGGGATCCGGGACGCCAGCCATCGCGATAAAGAGCCGGCGGCGCGTTCATCTCCAGGTTCCACTCCTGCACGGCACCGTCCAAGGTGACGAGCAGCTGAAGAGAACAATGTGGGCTGGTCCACTTGAGCTCCTTCACCGTGCCGCGCAACTGCACTTTCTGGGTCCAGTCGAACGTAGCGAAGGTATGGTGGGCGATGGCGGGCACAGCGCCCATCGTCAGAAGAGCTGACGCGAGCACCGGCCAGCCTGAGGAAACCCCTTTCGATGCCATCGTGGACCCCTCCAGAGGGATGGCAGACACAAGGCTACCTGCCGGCGCAGATATTACGCTTCCCGCGCACGCAAGGCTCGCCAGCCTGCGCAGCGCCCGCTGTGACAGACTATGCCGGCAAGTGCACGCGAATCCGGAGCGGAACGCCACTCAGGCCGATGGCTGCATGAGTGCGGTTAGCGTGCCCAGCCAGGCAGCCAATACGAGCGCAACACGCAGCCAGTTTGCCGATGCCCACTGTCGTGCCACTTTCTCCAATTGTTCGGGCGCGATCGTTAACGGTGCCGTAAACAGCTGGCGATTGCGCGGATAGTGGTAGCCGAACGTAATGGCATCGGTCAGGATCAAGGCGATCAGAGAGCCAATGAGAGTCCAGCGAGCCGGATGGTTCGACCAATTGAGTGCGGCCGATAGCGCTACGAGGATCTGGGTTGCGGGGGCGAGGACGCGAAACAGATTCGCCGGCGTCGCCGCCACCAGGAATAATCGCCCATGCTCCAGTCCAGAAGGTCCCCCGCGCAAATTTGGAGCCAGCACGACCGCGTCGTATAACGAAGCCCCGATCAGTGCCCCGGAACCAAGCAACGCAATAACCGTCACGACGTGCGACAAACCTTGCATCTTCTTTAGCGCCCTACGCTTTCCTTTCGACTAGTGTAAGCGATGCGTGTGAGTTGCACGCGCCGCCGGTCAGGGACTCGTCGTGACGTGGCGCGGCTGAGGCAGCCGAGGTACCCTTGGCTGATCGTCTGCGCCACCGGGGGGGGGCCTGCGTGGTAAATTTAATAACACCCGTCATTGCGCGTTGGCTCGAGTCCGGTCGTCGCGAACCCGAGGCCTTATGGGAGCGGGCAGCGGACGATTTACCGTGGTTTCGCAAGTGGGATCGCGTGTTCGAATCGCAGCCGCCCACTTTCCGCTGGTACGTCGGTGGATTGACCAATCTGGGCTATAACGCGGTCGACTATCACGTCGCAACGGGCAACGGGGGCCGCACCGCACTCATCTACTTCAACGAGCGCGGCGAGCGCAGCGTGTATACGTACGCGCAGCTGCTGTACCACGTGCGGCGGATATCGGCCGCCCTGAGAGGGCTTGGGATCCGCAAGGGCGACCGCATCACCATCTACATGCCACCCTGTCCTGAGTCGGTCGCACTCATGCTGGCGACGGTGCGCATCGGGGCGATCCACTCTATTGTGTTCGCCGGTTTCGGTGCCCGCGCACTCGGCGAGCGAATCGCTGCGAGTGGCTCGCGATTCGTGTTCGCGGCCGACGTCACCTTTCGGCGAGGGCAGCAGGTGGCGCTTCTGCCCATCGCGGAAGAGGCCGTGCAACTGGCCGGCAGCCCGGTCGAGGGGTTGATCGTGCTCGCGCGCGCAGCGGGCAGTGCGGCCGCGGCGCACATGGCGTGGGATAGGTTTCTGCAGTTGGGTGTTGACCAGTCTTCGGACCATGCGGTCATGGAGGCCAACGAGCCGGCTTTCATCCTCGCGACCTCCGGGACCACGGCGAAGCCGAAGCTCGCCATTCATACACACGGTGGCTTCCAGGTTCACGTGGTGGCGATGGGAAAGTGGTGCTTCGGCCTCAAAGCCCAGGACGTTTGGTGGGCGACCTCCGACATCGGTTGGATCGTCGGCCACAGCTACATGGTCTATGCGCCCCTGGTGGTCGGTTGCACGACGGTCGCCTTCGAGGGCGCGCTCGACTATCCGCAGCCCGACGCCAATTGGCGTACCGCCGTGGAAGAATTCCGTGTCTCCGGAATTTTCACCTCGCCGACGGCCGTGCGGCTGCTGATGCGCTATGGCGATGCGCCGCTGCTCTCGGTCGACCATTCAAAGCTCGAGCGCGTCGTGTCGGCGGGCGAGGTGCTCAATGCGCCGGCTTGGGACTGGCTGCAGAACTCGATTCTGCGCGGGCGAGTGCCGGTTATCGATCAGATGTGGCAGACGGAGACCAGCGGCCCAATCATCGGCAATCCCTACGGTCTCGGCATGCTGCCGATCAAACCCGGGGCAGCGGCAATCCCGCTGCCGGGCATCGATGCGGGCGTGGTCACACCGGATGGGACTGCCTGCGCACCGGGTGAGAAAGGCGTTCTGGTCCTCAAGCGGCCCTTTCCAGGGCTCACGCCCGGGCTGTGGGGTGAGCCCGGGCGATATGAGCGCGACTATTGGCAGCGCATTCCGGGCGTTTATTACAGCGGCGACTCGGCGCAAATCGACGAGGACGGCTACTTCTGGTTCAGCGGTCGGGCCGACGAGGTCATCAAGATTGCGGGCCATCGCATCGGCACGATCGAGGTCGAGAGCGCGTGCCTGAAGCATCCGGGCGTGGCGGAATGTGCGGTCGTTGGCCGTCCCGACGAGCTGCGCGGCGAGGTGATCTCTGCGTTCGTACTGCTCAAGCATGGGCACACGGCATCGGCGCAGCTGCGCAAAGCTCTGATCGACACCGTGCGGCACGAACTCGGCCCGGTCGCCGTCATCGGGGAGCTGAACTTCGTCACCATGCTGCCGAAGACGCGCAGCGGCAAGCTCATGCGGCGCGTCCTCAAGGCGGTGGTTCTCGATCGCGACCCCGGCGACGTCACGACCATCGAAGACGAAGGCTCGGTGGAGGAGGCACGAGCGGCGTGGCAGCAGATGCGTACGCTGGGAGAAAAACATGTTTAGCGCATTCAGAGTATTCGAACAGGACGGGAAGATCAGCGGTCGGGTCGTACAACTCTCCCTTGACGAGTTGAGTGCCGGCTCCGTCGTGATCCGAGCGAGCTATTCAAGCGTCAATTACAAGGATGCGCTCGCCGGCACCGGCACGGGCAAGATCATGCGCCGCTTCCCCCTGGTTGGTGGCATTGATGTTGCCGGCGTCGTGGATTCGAGCAGCGACGCACGCTTCAAGTGCGGCGATGCGGTGCTGGTCACCGGATACGACCTCGGCGTCGCCCACGACGGTGGCTATGCCGGTTACGTGCGTGTACCTGCCGATTGGGTGGTGCCCGTCCCAAACGGGCTTTCAGCGTTCGATGCCATGGCGATCGGGACAGCGGGCTTCACCGCCGCGCTCTCTATCGTCGAGATGGAGCGCAACGGACTCACGCCTGCGAGCGGTCCGGTCATCGTCACCGGCGCGACCGGCGGCGTCGGCAGTGTCGCGGTACAGTCGCTGGCGGCGCGCGGCTACCAGGTTACGGCGCTCAGCGGAAAGCCCGAGCAGGAAGCGTATCTGCGTTCCCTAGGGGCAACGCAGCTGCTGGTACGCGGCAAGCTGGAGATGGGCACCCGGCCGCTCGAGAAGGCCAGCTGGGCCGGCGCGGTCGATGCCGTGGGGGGCGCGACGCTCGCATGGCTCACGCGTACCATGATGCCGCACGGCTGCATCGCAAGTTCCGGCCTCACCGGCGGCATCGAGCTCAATACTACCGTGATGCCCTTCATACTGCGCGGTGTGAAGCTGCTGGGCATCGATTCGGTGATGTGTCCAATACAGACTCGGCTCGAGGTTTGGCATCGCCTCGCCAGCGACCTGCGACCGCCGCACCTCGTCGACATGGCGCAGGAAATCTCGCTGGCGCAGCTGCCTGCCGCGTTCGAGACACTTCTCAAGGGCGGCGCGCGCGGACGCCATGTCGTCAAGTTATAGGAGCGAGGGGAACATGGCGCCCCTTGTCGGTATCCGCGCCTGCGTGTTCGATGCCTACGGTACGATCTTCGACCTCGCCGGCGCAGCGGCGCGCTGTCCGGGGATCCCCGACGACAAGCGCGAGGCGCTCGGTGCGCTCTGGCGCGACAAACAATTGCAATACACCTGGCTGCGCACGCTGCAAGGGCGCTACGCCGATTTTTGGCGCGTCACCAGCGACGCGCTGGAATTTGCGCTCGACAGCCTCGGCCTTGGGGATGCGACGCGGCATGCGCGACTGATGGATCTGTACCTGACGCTCCGTGCGTTTCCGGAGGTGCCGGAGGTGCTGCAGCGGCTACGGCAGCAGGGGTATCTTACCGCGATTCTGTCAAATGGCTCGCCGGCGATGTTGGACGCAATAATACGCAACGCGACACTCGAGCACCTGTTTGACGCAGTACTGTCGGCCGATGCCGTCCAACAATTCAAGACGCATCCGCGTGTCTACGAGTACGCAGTGCAGCGCCTCGCTCTGCCGGCGCAGCAGCTGTGCTTTCAATCATCCAACGCCTGGGATGCGTTTGCGGCCTCGGCATTCGGGATGCGCGTCGTTTGGTGTAATCGCTACGGCCAGAAGCGCGAGCGCCTGCCGGGCAGCCCGGACCATGAAATACGAAGCCTCGCGGAGCTGCCGGCGTTGCTTGGACCATCATCGGCCGCGGCTCGGTAGGCAGGCAGATCTGCAAGAAACCCTGGAAGTGGTAGGATTTAAAGAGCGCGTGCGGGACAGCAGGCGCTCGGGGGAAAAAAATGAATCGCTCGACATTCGTCTTTGGCTTGGTCTGGGCTGTGACGGCGCTGTGCCTGCGTCCCAGCGATGCGCGGGGGGCGATGTCCTGCGATATCACGGGTGGCTTCAGCGCCGTTTCCCGTCCCCAATGCAGCGACGCTAATAAAGATCAGTCCAAGAATCCGACCATCAGCGGGTTCCTGCTGAATGACTTGAAGGCGGCCCAGGAGGCGCAGAAGGCCCAGAACTGGAGCCTGGAAGTCCAGAAGCTCAAGGCTGCGCAGGCTGCGCATGGCAGGAGAACTCCGTACGACGATTTCGTCATCAACTCGTGGCTCGGGGTGGCGGAGACCGAATTGAAGAACTACGCGGATGCGGCGCCGGCTCTGGAAGCGGCTGGTGAGTCGCAGTACGCGGCCCCCGCGCAGCAAAAGGTGATGCTGCCGACCGCGCTCAGCTTCTACTCGCAGCTGCAGCAATACCCAAAGGCCATCGATGTGGGTCAGTACGCCATCAAGCACGGCCTCGCCGACTCGAGCGTCTATGTGGCCGTGGCGGTGGATCAGAAAGACGTCGGGCAGTACCAGCAGGCAGCCGCGACGATTCAGCAGCTGATCGATATGGAGCCCAAGCCCGAGGAGCAATACCTCACCTTCCAGTTGGATGCCTACAACCACGCCAGCGATCAGCCGGACGAGAACAAGGTGCTCGGCGAGTTGGTCACTTACTACCCGAAGCCCGACTACTGGCTCGTCGCGCTGCAGCCGCTGTTGAAAATGAGCGGTGGCGACCCGCACCTGCAGTTGGACACCTACCGGCTCATGAATGACGTGGGCGCGCTGAAGACGAGTAACGATTATGCGCAAATGGCGGAGTTATCCTTCAGCGCGGGTTACCCGGCCGAGACCGTGGCGGTTCTGCAGAGGGCATTTGCAACCGATGTGTTCACGACTCCGGACGACATCATGCGCTACCAGCACATGCTGACCGGCGCGATGCAGAAGACGACCGAGGATGAAGCGTCGTTGTCGTCACAGCAGGCCAAGGCTGAGAGCGCAGCGACGGGCGACCCGCTGGTCGCGGTCGGCGCGGCGTATTTGAGCTACGGCCAGGCTGACAAGGCGGCCAGCGTCATCTCGCAGGGTATCGCCAAGGGAGGCTTGAAGTATGCGGAGGAGGCGAGCCTGCTGCTGGGCATGGCGCAGTTGAAGAGTCACAATGCCGCTGCGGCAATCGACACCTTCAGTAAGGTGGGCAAGTCAGATAACGTCGCCTATGCGCAGCTCGGCAGCCTCTGGGTACTGCGTTCGAAGGCTGCCGCCGCCACCTGAAACGCCGCCCTGGTTCGAGTAGACTGCCCTGATACACCCCGGCCTCACCGGGGGCGGGAAGCCGATGCGGCGTATGTCCAAGCGTGCGGTCGGACGTTGGCTGGTGGCAGGGATCCTGACCGGCGGGGTACTCGGCAGCGTGCAGGCAGCCAGCGAATCGCTGCTCGCGGATGGTCCGGTGAGCTATACCGCGGCCCAGGCCGCACGCGGCAAGGTCAGCTACGACGGTTACTGCGCCTCCTGTCACGGCGGCAATCTGGATGACGGACAGTTCGGTCCGCCCGTCAAGGGCGCCGTATTCCGCGCGCAGTGGCATGTTCAGTCGGCCGCGGCGCTGGAGACTTTCGTTGCCACGCGCATGCCACCGACCGGTCCAGTCGGGCTCGACAGCCAAGCGTACGCGGACATCGATGCGTACCTGCTGCAACAGAATGGCGAGCCTGTGGGCGCGAGCGAGCTGGTTGCCGCGAGTGTGCCACCCAGGCGGCCCGGCGGGGCCGGCGGCGCCGGCGGGCGCTCGGACAGCAACTTCACGAGCATCGCCAATCAGGATGCGCAGTATCGACAGGCAGAGGCGGCGATAGCCACGACGCTGGCGCACGTGCGGCCGGTGAGCGATGCGATGCTGCGCGATCCGCCTGCGACCGACTGGCTGATGTGGCGACGCACCTACGATTCACAGGGCTTCAGTCCCCTGACGCAGATCAACCGCGGCAACGTATCGCACCTGCAGGTGGCTTGGTCGCGCGCGCTGCCGGTCAGCGGCA
>Ga0134126_10010696_pt1 | contig 11557 bp, 11 predicted proteins | sample KB31752_FD_96881 | JGI IMG/M metagenome (GOLD analysis project Ga0134126, IMG submission 96881) | Terrestrial soil microbial communities with excess Nitrogen fertilizer from Kellogg Biological Station, Michigan, USA - KB3-175-2 | ecosystem: Environmental > Terrestrial > Soil > Unclassified ... | reverse complement strand
GCCCGCCGCGTGGTGGTGCTCACGTTCGACGCCGAGCCCGGATGGTAAGACAGGTTCTGGCTGACCCGCGACTACCTGCCCGAGGTCGTCGACGTCCTTGCAGACTTTCCCTCGTTGCCCGGGATGACCGACGCGATCGACGCCCGCGCGGAACCGGTGCCGATCCCGTGGGACTGCTCCGACGGCCTGTTCGAGGCGTACTGGCGCCGCCCTGCGGCGTATCTGGAGGATCACGTTCGCCGGGCCATGTCGGTGTGGACGAGGGTCGGCCCGGAAGCCGAGGGCAGGGCGGTGCGCATCCTCAGCGGCGACCTCGCCTCCGGCCGGTGGGACGAGCGCAACCATGAACTCGCCGACCTCGACGCCGCGGACCTGGGCCTGCGCCTGCTCATAGCCTGAGCTCCATCGCTCCCGGCTTCGGGTCGGACGGCGGTCAAGCCGGCCGCGGGAGCACGCGGCGGTATGCGGGGCTCCTGCGACACCGTAGGCTGGCGTTATGGACTCCACGAGCTGGATCATCGCGACGGACACCGGCAGCTACTGGGGCAAGTCGTTCGGGAAGGACGGGGTGACGTTCGTGCGGGCGAACGCCTACCAGTACACCTCTGTCGAACTGGCCACTGCCCGGATCGCCGAATTGGCCGCCGCCGGCGATGCGCGCGCCTACCACGTCGAGGCTTCGGCTCCCGCTCGCCGGCGGTACTGAACCCACCAGGCCGGGCAACGCGTCGGGGCCGCCGGAACGTGTCCGACGGCCCCGAGGTCTTGCGGGCGTTGCCTCAGGTCAGAGCGGCAGGATGTTGGCGGCCTGGGGGCCCTTGGCACCCTGGGTCACCTCAAAGCTGACGGCCTGTCCCTCTTTCAGTTCGCGGTAGCCCTGGGTGGCGATCGCAGAGTAGTGGGCGAACACGTCGGGGCCGCCCCCGTCCTGCTCGATGAACCCGAAGCCCTTCTCCGCGTTGAACCACTTCACAGTGCCAGTTGCCATACTCGTGAACTCTCCTTCATGGAGCACGCCCCGGACCTGAAACCATGCAGACCCGCGCTGCGTATTCTCACTCCATACCTGAACAAGCCTAGCCGACCTGCGCGCGGGACGCAGCCCTTGGGCCGTGCCGCGCCACCATGTCGTTGATCGTTTGGAGTCACCTGGCCACAGACCGCGGCGCGGTCATGGCCGCCCGACGCCCGGCACGGCGACCGGGAGGGTAAGGATCTTGCCGGTACGCGGGCCGTCAACCAGGCGCGCGATGTTTTCCGTGATGCCGTCGCCGCGTCGCCACTCGGCGGTGAGGATGAACAGGGTCCGCCGGTCGGGGCCGCCGAGCATCAACGCGAAAGGCGCCCGGTCGGCGCTGAGCTCGACCCGCTGCAGGACCTTGCCGCCCTCGGCCACTCGGACGATGGAGTTCGCGCCGGTGGAGACCCAGACCGCCCCTTCCGCGTCCAGACAAATGCCGTCCGGGCCAAGTCCGTCCGCGAAGACCCGGCGATTGGAAAGCCCCCCGTCCGCCTCGATGTCGAACGCGGTGAGCCTGCGCGCGAACGACTCGGAGATGATCAGCGTCCGGTTGTCGGGGGTGATGACCATGCCGTTGGGGAACTGGATCTCGTCGGCGACCTGGCGCAGCCGGCCGTCCGGAGTAACCAGCTTGATGTATCCGGGCTTGGGCGGCGCTCCGGCGACGAAATCGAAATCCGCGCCGTTGAGGTAGATGTTGCCGCGGCCGTCCACCACGATCTCGTTCGCGCGCTGCTCGGCGTGCACGACCATCGATCCGTCGCGCTCCTGGCGCCGCAGCTTGTCCCCGGTGACCAGGAGCCTGCCGTCCGGCAGCCATTCGATCGAATAGCCCATCGAGTGGCTGTCCGGATCCCGCGTCGCCATCACCTCGGCCTTGCCGTCCAGATCGACGGCCACCACCTCACGCTCGATCCAGTTGCAGAACCACAGCCGCCCCTCGTGCCACCGCGGTGACTCTGGAATGCCCAGTCCAGTGAGCAGGACCTGCGGCTTCAGCTCGGACATCGCTCTCTCCTCGGTTCGCGGGCTCAGCCGGTCGAGCCGGCTCCTTTACCTCCTATACGAACGAGAGGGCGGCGGATCGACAGACGACGCGGAATGAGGAAGGACGGTGGGCGCGGCCGGTGGCGAAGCTCAGAACAGGGTCGGCGGCGCGGCGGGGATCGCCTCCGGCAAGGGCTCGAGTTCGGGCAGCCGCGCTCGCACCTCGTCGTGAAAGCGATGGGCCAGAGTGAGCGCGTCAGCGTTGTCCGGCGTGTGGATGAAGACCGTCGGTGAGCGGCCTTCGCGTAACCAGCCGGCGACCGTTTCGAGCCACGGCCGCCAGCCCGCGGCCGTGAGCTCCGGGTCGTCGCGGCCGATGTAACGCACGATCGGATGCGCCGTCAGGGCCCGCTCCCGGCGCGGAAGGCGCGGCTTCTTCGTCCACGACTCCCGCTCCGCGTCGGTGCTCGGCGGTGTTTCGTACAGGACGGTCGTATCGAACGTCACCCACTCCGCGCCGACCTCGCCGAGGACCTGTTCGAGGCGTTGCTCCCAGCGCGGATCCTCGAAGAACGCGCGGTGCCTGACTTCCACTGCGTAGCGATACTTGCCAGGCAGCTTGCGCAGGAAGCCGCCAAGCGCGTCGAGACCGTCGGGCGTGAATGACGGCGGAAGTTGCACCCACAATGCGTGGACGCGCGAGCCGAGCGGCTCTATCGCGGCGAGGAAGGCGCGTAGCGGTTCGGCCACGTCGGCGAGGCGGCGCTCGTGGGTGATCGGACGCGGCAGCTTGAGCAGAAACCGGAAGTCGGCAGCGGTCTGATCGGCCCAGGAACCGACCGTCTCGATCGATGGCGTCGCGTAGAAGGTCGTGTTGCCCTCGACGGCGTTGCACCATCTCGCGTACGCACGCAGCCGGTCGCGCGGCGGCAGCGGGTGCGGCAGCTCGCGACCCTGCCAGGCCACGTGCGTCCACATCGCGCAACCGACGTGCAGTCTCATGCTTCGAGCCTACCGACTACCACTGACGGGCCATCAGCTGTTAGCTACCGGCCGTCAGCTATCGGCTATCGGCACTCATACAGTGGTCGGCTCCGCGACCCACTTCATCGGGTCACCCCAGCCGAGGTCGTCCAGACCGGCCTTCTTCAGCGCCAGGACGACCAGCGTGCGGTTGTGTGCGGCGAAGGTGAGCACGTGCGCGATCATCCCGCCGTAGGTGAACACCTCAGCCGGCTCGCGCAGCGCGTTGACGAAGGTCTCGTCGAGCCTGCCGCCGCTGATGACGTCGCGGACCTCGGCGAGGAACGCGGGGGCGACGCGGGCTAGCCGGGCGCGCATGGCGTCGATCGTCTCGTGCTGCTCCTGCGACCAGTCGTAGGGACGGTTCGCGATCGCGCAGTTCCACATGTCCATCTGGCCGATCAGCCGGGACAGCAGCGAGCGCAGGCTCTGTTCGTCGTCATCGACGGAGACTTCGATCGGCTCGTCGAGCGCCGCGCCGGGAAGCTGCGCGGCCTTGTCGATCATCTGGCCGATCAGCCAGACGTGGTGTTCGACCATCCTGGTGAGCAGGTCCATCGCGGTCACCTTCGTTCGTGCGGGCAGCCGCAGGCTGCCGGGCGGGTGGAAGTGCACTCCGTTCGGGGTCGGCAGCTGGAAGCGACGCGGTGCGACCCGCCAGGCTGACGGGGACACGCCGTACGCGCGCTGGAACGCCCGGGTGAACGCCTCGTGCGAGGAGTAACCCGCCTCGACCGCCACGTCCAGAACGCTCAGCTCGCTGATCACCAGCCGGTATGCCGCGCGTTCGAGCAGGACGCGCCGCCGGAAGCGCGCGGGAGTCTCGCCACACACCGCGCCGACGATGCGGTCGAAGTGGAATCGCGAGAGGTGTACGCGTGCGGCCAGGTCTTCCCCGCGCGCGTCGTGATCGTCGAGGTGCGCGGTCAGCGTGTCCACGAAGCGCACGAACGCGCTTGTTCCGGAATCCGCCGAGGAGTGCATGTCTTTACTGTGCGCTGCTGCGGGGGTGACGCGCTTGATTGATTTTGCGGTGTTGCTCGGTCGCGGGGTCACTCGTTCAGGGACGGCCGAGCGACAGCGCGCGCAGGTAGTTGCGGAAGCTCACGGCGCGGTATGCCTCGAGCGTGCGACGCTCCAGCCGCAGCCGGTGCTCCGCCGCCGCGACTCCTTCTCGGTGCAGCGCGCAGTCCCGGTCGATCGCGGCGATCGCCGTCGCATGTGACGATCGCGTGCTCCGCTCGTCAGCGACGAGGGCGTCTCGCTGCGATTGGGTTTGGCCGTGCGCGGTCTTGTGCTGGACGTCGGCGGCGTGTCTGATCGCGGTTTCGCGCGCCGTGATACCGGTCTGCCTGATGGCAGCCTCGGTGTCGAGCTGCGCTCGAATCGCGGCCGTCAGCTGCGCAGGCATCCGGACGCGTACCCGGTTCTCGAGACCCACGCGCCATGCGTCCAAGTGACGAGCGCGTACCTCGCCGACCATGGGGACTTTGAGCGCGCGACCGTCGCGATGCAGCACGCGCACGCTGATGGAGCGGCCGAAGCCACGGTCCACTCGAATGCCGGTGAAGTCCGCCGCGGTCCGGATGCCGACCGCCTCCAGTTCCGCGACTACCGCGCGGCCGATGCCGTAGACCTGCGCGGCGTCGATGCGGTGGCGAGCGAGCTCGTCGGCCATGTGCCGAGACTCGACGGAGGAGGTGCGCCGAGCCAACTCAGCGCTCTTCCACCCCTGCAGACCGGTGCGCTCGCGGACCAGCTTCGCCAGTTCCTCGTCGCGCCACCGGTCGATCCTGGCGTACTCGGCGGCCGCGTGCTGGTCTATCTGGGTTCTGCGATCGGAAAGAATCGCCAGCTCGCGCTGGTAGGTCGCGATGCTTTCCTCGCGCGCCGCGATCTGCCAGCGCAGCTGGGCTTGGACCTGCTTCTCCTGGGCGCGTGCAGTGCGCACGGCCTTGCGCCGCGCCCGCCTCGCGCGCGCCTGCGGCATTCGCAGGAAGCTGATCCACCAGGAAACGGCTATGAGCCCGGCGGTAGCGCCCGATCCGCCGATCAACGCCGCCGCCACGGTGTCCGAAGCAGACGCGGACACGTACAGGCAAGCGGCGATGAGCGCGCCGGCAAGCAGGAGGCTGGCATACCAGGCAACGCGCGTGATCCACGGTGGCCGGCCCAACAAGACTGGACTCGGCGCAGGTAGGTGATCGTCGAGCCACGACGCCGTACCGCTTGGAGTCCCACCGTTCGTCGCAATGCTCTGCATCTTCGCGGTGCTGTCCGCTCGCGTAACCGCTGGCTCGTCGAGCGGCGCGATTGCGTCGAGCGGCTTGCCGACCGCGTCTTTCAGGCCTTCAGCGCGCGAACGAAACTGCGCGCCGACGGAGCCGAGCGAGGCCAACGCAGGCGACGATGCCGGGTCTTCGAGGTCGTACTTCTGCAGCAGCAGATATTCGCCGCCGGGCTTGTGCAGGCGGTACCACAGCGTCGAATCGGCAGCGAGCGCAGCCAACGACAGATGGATCACGCGCGCGGAGAAGCGGTCGAGCCAGGGCCCGTAGTCGCTCGCCGCTCGCCGTGGATGCTGGTAGTTGGGTTGCCCGAGCTCCATCGCGGGCCGGTCGCGCAACGCGGGCACATACATGCCGTCGTAGTCGATCAGCTTCAGTTCCCCGCGCGCGGTGACGAGCAGGTTGCCGTGTTGCAGGTCACCGTGCGCGAGTCCGGCCGCCTCCAGGCTCGCGACCAACTGCGCGAAACCGTCGGCCACCCGGCCGAGTGCGGCCCGGTCGCCGGTACGCAGTCTGTCCTCGATCCAGGAGATTAGCTGCTTGGCTTCGATCCACTCCATCACGAGAACCGGATACGGCTTCCCCTGCACCAGCACGCCGGCCTCGACATAGCGGAATTCGACCTTCCACCGTGCCTGGACGTCACGCAGCGCCGCCTCGATCTCCCGGAAGCGGTCCTGCTGATCTGGTACGTCCCGTGTAAAACACTTGATGGCAAGGCGCCGCCCGGCCGTGGTGTCGGCGGTGAAGACGCTGGCGAAGTTCCCTGAGATGGGCCGGGGCAGCCCGAATCGGTCGGTGCGGATCGTGCAGCCGACGAGCTCCGGATCGACGAAGCAGCGCCTCGTGTCCTGCAACGCGTCAACGTAGGCACCGCTGCTGGGAAACGTCACCACAGTACTCACGACGACACCGCCATCAGTGCTCTACAACCGGGTCAAGCCGGCAGCGGATGATCGTGACGTCATCGTTGCGCATCCTCCGGTCTGCACGGAGCTTCTCGAGCCAGTCGCTGGTGCCGTCGGATGCGTTCTCGTCGCAGACCTCATCGATCTCCCGCCACGGCTGTCGACCGGCCTCGATCTCGGCCAGAAACCACTGCGCGGCGGCGTCGGTTGCGAGGTAGAACACATCTCCAGGGAGCCAGGTCCCACGCCGCTCAACAGTCCGCGCCTCGATTAGCTCGCGGTCCGGCGCACGCGTTCCGGCCAGGTGCGGGCTCGTGTCGAAGCCGGCCGACGACTGGAGCGGGAACGCCTCCGTAAGCCGCGCGCCGCGCACTTGGAACCCGCAGGCGTCACCAAGCGCCGCCGCGCTCCACGTGCCGCCGCCCGGAAAATCGCTGAACCCTGAGTCACGCCCCGGCTTGCCCTGGAACGAGACGCCCAGCAGCGTCGCATACGCGCCCTGCTCGAGTTTTGATTCCTCGTACCAGGCCACCGGCCGCCCGACCCGCGCACGCCGACCCACGTACCGGTTCACGTACGCGGGCCACCGCGCCGCCGCGGCACAGATCCGCTCGGCGAACACCTCAGCACCCAGTTCCCGCCCCGCCAGGCCGCCGACTGCCCGCGCCAGCCGTCCGGCCCACGCGCCCGCGAGCATGCTCTCCGACGCCCCGTCGGCCACCGCGAAGGTGCAGCGGTTGGCCGACGACCCGCGCACTCTCGGCCGTCCACCGGACAAGGACCAAGCATCTTCATACTCTGACTTACTAGATCCCGCCTTCGGCTCGCTCAGCACGGCGTACTTCAACGCGACGTCCTTCAACACGTGCACTTCAACGCAGGTCGGTCGCACGAGTGCCGATGTCGAGGAACTGGACGACGGAGGTGATGTCCGCGTTGAAAACGAAGCCCCGGCTGCCTTCGCCGACCGCAATGCCCTGAGTCGACGCGTAGTGCAGCATGTGCGGCGGCAGCGGCGAGGACATGCCAAACAGCAGCCGCGCGAAGTCGTCCGGGAGATTGGTTTCGCTCGCCGGGAACACGATCGGCGCCGCCTGGCCCGCGCTCACGTGCAGATTGAATACGAGCACTGATCCGTCGGCGGTAGCCAGGGATCGTAGCCGGGCTGCCGGTTGCGCCGGATCGCCGTCCGTGGATTCGCCATCCGTCAGATTGATCACGATCGGCGGGAAGCTGCCCGGCCGCTCACCAACCCACCGCTCCACCAATGCCGCCGCCTGCCCGAGCGCCTGCGTCATCGGCGTACCGCCGTTCGCCACCGGATCAACCCACACCGGGAAACGCGCCGTCGTCTCCACCAGCCCACCCGCGCCGTCCGGCACCTTCTTCGCGCGCTCCTCCACCCGCAGCGGATTGTCCGCGACCTGGCTGAGCGGCACCAGATCGCGCCCCGCCAACGCACCACCGAACGCAGAACCGATCCGCGCGCCATAGCCAAGCACCGCGACATGGAAGTAGTCGCGAACGCCCTCCTCCTTGGCGCACTTGAGCGACAGCTCGAACAACAGCCGGTTCAGCGCGTCCGCCACCGCGTCGGCCTTGCGCTTCGGCGTGCCTTCGCCGGCGGCCGCGATGGGATCCTCCATCGAGGTGGACTGGTCGAGCAGGAACACGAAACAGGTCGGGTTGGCCCGGCTGATCTCCACGGAATACGCCATGAGGCGCTCCCTCCCTGGTCAGACGTCTGACGCTTCGATGCTAACCCACCGTTCGGGTCCCCGTTATCCCTACGGCTCTCTCCGCTTGCCATACCCATCGATCGCGCCGCAACGCGCTTGCGCCCCTCCGCGCACTGGCACGAAGGGGCGCAAGCGGTGAGCTAGCGAACAGGAATCAGCGCGTCCGTAGCGGTATCAGTACCGGTAAGCGGCGGGCTGACCGGTAACGGGGTCGAGGAAGAGCGGACGGTTGTCGCCGCGACGATCATCGAAGTCGAACAGGTGGTTGAGCGTTCCGGCGATCGCGTCGGCGGAGCCCGAGATGCGCGGCAGCCGCCAGTTGTCCTCGACGAATTTCAGGATGCTGCTCTGGTCCGTGAGGGTGTGGTCGATGTAGTTGTGCTTGGCGAACGGTGAGATCACCAACAGCGGGAGGCGCGGGCCGTAGCCGCACCGCCCGTTCTGCCCGGCCAGCGGCGTGCCGGCGGTGGTGTTACCGCACAGGCCGGTGCCGCTCAGGAAGTCCTGCGGTCCGGGCGGGTTGGGGACGTTCGCAGTGTTCGATGGGTTGTGCACGCCGCTGAACACGTGGTCGTAATAGCCGTCCGAGTCGTCGTAGGCCACGACGACGGCGGTGCTGGACCAGTCGGCGGTGCGCTCGAGCGCGTTGACCTCGTTGACGACGAACTGCTGCTCGTCGTACGGGTCCGAGTAGCCGGCGTGGCCGTCCTGGTAGCCGGGTGCCTTCAGGAAGCTGACCGCCGGCAGGTGGTCCGCGGACAGGTAGCCACGGGAGATCGCGGACACGAGCGCGTCGAAGTCACTGGTGTCGTACTGGTGGTTGGCCGTGTTGAACTGCGGCACCCCGCCGGTGGTCGTCTGGGTGTCCGTGCCGATCGCGGCGAGCGAGGCCGGCGGCAGGTGGTGCGGGTTCGCGGTGCTGGCGTAGTACTGGAACGGCTCGTGATGCGGGATGTAGTCGTCCTTGTTGCCGTAGTTGTTCGGGCCGGCCGCGGTGCCGCCGACGCCGCCCACCGCGACGCCGACCGGGTGCACCGCGTTGCACAGCCCCTGGTCCGAAGCCGGCGCCTGCGCGAACTTGCCCTTGAACTGGTCCGGCGTGAACACGCTGGTGGGCTGGGTGCCGCCGGTGGCCGCGGCGAACGAGGTGGTCGGGCGGAAGCCGCCCTGGAACCAGCCCCAGCTCAGGCCCTGCGTGTTGAGCAGGTCGCCGACGTTCTTGCCGTTGAAGGTGACCGCGTCACGGACCGAGCAGTCGTCGTAGTACGGCTGCGCGTCAGAGACCAGCGACGTTCCCCCCACACCGTCGCTGACCGTGTCGCCGTCCGTCGCCGCACCGTTGATCATCTTGCCGACGCCGCCGGTGTCCCCGGAGACCACGTTGATGGCACCCGGGGAGGAAGGACCGAAGGTGGTGCCGAAGGAGTTGTCGCTCATCGCGAACTGCTGGGCGTAGTTCCACAGCCCGGTGACCGTGTTGCCGTCGTAGTAGTTCATGACGTCGCCGGCGCTGCACGGCTGGCCGGTGCCACTCTTGCCGCCGCTGGTCCCGACGGTGGTGATGAACTTGTCCATCGCCCCGCCGTCGAACGCCTTCTGCTCGTCGTTGTAGTCGTGGTCCTGATCACACGTCACAACGTCGTTGATGTTGGCCGGGTCTAGACGGCGCGGGTTGGTCTGCTTGCCCGCGGCGTCCTTGTTCGGGTTGTTGGTCAGCAGCGTTCCGGCGCCGCCCGCGCCCTTGGTGTCGGCGAGTGTGTTGGCCTTGGGCGTGCCGCCCTTGGCGTGGAACGGCTGGCCGGAGGTGTTGGCGGCCTTGGGGTAGGTGCCGAAGTAGTGGTCGAAGGAGACGTTCTCCTGGTAGATGACCACCAGGTGCTTGATCGGAGTCGTGGTGTTACCCCACGAGGGATTGGCGGCCGGGTGACCGGAGCTTGCCTGGCCGAACGCTGAACCGCTCAGCGCGATGACCGAGCCCAAGGCCGCCGCGCCTACGACGGCGGTGCGCAATCTGGACACGTGTGTTCCTTCGGTTGAAGCCTGCTACTTGCCCGCTCAGCAGAACGCTTCGCTTCGCGCAACGTAGCGACGGGACGTGAACGGATGTAGCCCTGGCGGCGAACTTCACGCGCAGCAACGTGGGCACCGCCAGTAACACTGCGTCGGCCTAGGCGCAGGCTTCCCGTGGCGCGCACCCAACACAGCCAGCGACTTGGCCGCGTCAGGGTACGGCGGGAGCGCGCACTGCCGCGAGGCCACGTTTACGGTTCTGATGGCGGCGGGCGCACGTAAGCCGAAACGTGAACTGTGTGGGGCTCGGCCACCGTTGATAGTGACCGAGCCCCACACAGTTGACGATCAGCGTCGGGTTTGAGCGATTAACGCGGGTCGACGATCGCTTTGAAGCTGTCTGCGATCTCCTCGTAACCACGCTTGTTCGCGTGAATGTTGGGCCCGACCGTGCCAGTCCCTCTTCGACAACCACGAGTTGACCGGCGGAAATGCCGCGTGCGGCACACTCGCGCTCATCTCCGGTGCGGCCAGTGCGGCTGCGTTTGCAATTCAGATCATTGAATGCGTCTGGCCGCGGCGGGGGCGACTAGGGATTGTTCGGGGTTCGCTGATCATGGTCCGAACCCCGAACATTCCTACCGCTGCCAGTTGTCTAGGACCTTGTTCGGGTCGTAGACGACGACCGTGCTACCTACCAGGTCAGGGATCGACTGGTGCTTCTTGCCACTGAGGAAGAGGATGAACGACGCGATCGCCGAGAGGGCCGACAGGATCCCCTGCGCGATGCCCCCGACGATGTTGCGCAGCGCCATCGTGCCCCAGCCGGCCACGCGGCCGTCCGCAGGCTTCCAGCAGCGCATGCCGAGCAGTTGCTGGGCTGGGCCGCGTCCCTTGCTCCAGGCGATCAGGCCCCAGATGACGTAGCCGATCCCGAGGGTGACGACGGCCAGAAGGAGCGACAAGAAGTAGGCGCCGATCCGCTGGCCGACGCTGGCGAGCTGTACGCCCTCCGGAAGCAGCAGCTCCGCGTTCGGGTCGTAGTACATGCCCTGCGGCGCGGCCATCGGCTGCTGCGCCCCGTATCCGTAGGCGGCAGGCACAGGCGGCGCCTGCGGCAGCCCTTGGAAACCCGGTGTGTCTTGCGGACCCTCACCCAGCGCGGAAGGGTCCTGGTATGGCGACTGAGTCATTGATTCCTTACTTTCTGCACAGGCCGCGGCGATCACCACGCACGGCGCGGCCTCGCGGTCCATCTGATTCGTGGTGCACTGCCGAATTTCGGGCCTTTTCGAGGCCAACAGCTCAATGCCGCTCAGCACACCCCGCGGCTGATCAATGCTTTGACCCGGCAACCCCGGCGCATAGTGTGCCCGACTACACCGCCGCACGCCACTTCTTGCCGCCAAATCGGTCAGCGGACGCACGGCACGCCGCTGAAGCGTGTCGAATGGTCCGGTTCCGCGGGGAACCGGACCATTCTCAGCGAAGCTGACTACCGAGGGTCGACGATCGCTTCGAAGCTGTCTGCGATCTCCTCGTAGCCACGCTTGTTCGCGTGGATATTCGGTCCGACCGGCG
>Ga0134126_10010695_pt1 | contig 11557 bp, 14 predicted proteins | sample KB31752_FD_96881 | JGI IMG/M metagenome (GOLD analysis project Ga0134126, IMG submission 96881) | Terrestrial soil microbial communities with excess Nitrogen fertilizer from Kellogg Biological Station, Michigan, USA - KB3-175-2 | ecosystem: Environmental > Terrestrial > Soil > Unclassified ... | reverse complement strand
CGCCCGTTTGTTTTAGTGGTGTCATTTACCTCACTTCGGAACTTCAGCGGGCTTCTCGCCTGGTTTCGCAGCCGGCTTGGGAGCTGGCTTCGCAGCCGCAGGCGGCGGAGCCTGCCGCACAGCGGGCGGTGGCCGGTGCACCGCCGAAGGCGGAGGTGGCGCGTGTACGGCCGGCGGCGGTGGCGCGTGCACGACTGGCGGGGGTGGAGCATGCACCGCAGGCGGCGGAGGAGCACGTACCGCTGGAGGCGGCGGAGCATGGACCACTGGCGGCGGTGGAGCGTGCACGACAGGTGGCGGCGGCGCAGCCGGACGCGGTGGCGACGGCGCCGGTTGCTTCGGCGGTGGCGGCCCGTTCGGATGGACGACCGGCGCGTTGCCGGCCGGCGGATGTATCTCCCGTCGTTCCTGCGTTTGCGGTGTGCCTGATGGCTGCTTCGGCACGACGGCCGGGTTCGCCGGCTTAGGTGCAATCACGGGCGCCGGGCTTGGATGCGGCGGCCCGCCTGAAGGCGCCGTCTGCTGCTGCTGTTGTTGCTGAACGCCGGTGCCTTGCGCGGCGCGCGGCGGATGGCTGCCGAGATGACCATGTTCACCCTTGCCGAGCGGCGCCGGAGCGGTCACCGCGGTGCTCGCCTTGATCACGGTAGTGGTGCGTTGCACGGACGGCGCATTGACGCGCGGCGCGCGTCCGGGCGACCCGCTTTGACGGCGATGCAAGTCCTCGCGCCGCACCTGGACAGCGCCGGACACGCCTTGGGTCGAGCCGAACACGTGCGGGCGCACCCGATAGGTCGGCAGCGCCGCGTGCGTTACCCGGGCCACGAAAGCCGGCGAGATACCGGGATTGACCGCGATGCGCGCGCCGTTCACCCGCAGCGTGCGGTTGACGCTGTGCGTGCTTCGCAGAAAGAACTCGCGCCGTTCCCGCGGTACGAAGTGGCTGCGCAAGCGCGGCGCGGCGATATAACGATCGGGCACAAACACCCAATAGCTTGGCTCGGCCTCGTAGGCGTCGATGTCGACATTGTCCGGCGGCAACGGCGCCCAGCCGACGGTATTGTCCCCGTAACGCCAATCGACCCAGGCGGGGGCCCATTCGTCGCCGGGCACCCAGAACCATGACTCTCGGTCATGAACCCAGCGGCCGTAGTGATAGACCACCCAGCCCCAGTCGGCCTCCTCGTCGTCGGAGACCCAGTACCAGCCCCATTCGTCGGTATAGACCCAGTGGCCGTATTCGTAGGGCCGCCAATCGGGCGGCAGGCCGGTCGGCACCCAGACATCGCCGTAACGCGGGTCACGCCGCCATTCGCCATATTGGTCGAGCGCATCCTGGATATCGGGCGAAAGCTGCGCATAGGCCGGCGTCAGCGCGCCGATGACGATCGGCGCTGAGATGCCTGCGATGGCGAGCGAAAGTCCGGTCGCCGCACCGAGCAGGAGGCGGCGAATCGTAGATTGAGCGATCATTTGGCGGCCCCGTCAGCAATAGAATGAGAGGAAGCAACGACCCGCATTTGCGATTGTTCCATCCATAGCACGGCCAATCTGAACGGCAGCCGAATTGTTCAAGCGTAATGGCGCCCTAATTAAAACGACAAAACGCCGGCTTCGCCCGCCTCGGTGCCATAAGCCAGCGTTTGCCCGGCGCTTTCCCAGCCGAGCGCGCTGACGGGCGAGGTCCCCTCCGGCTTGACCAGGATCAGCGCGCCGTCATCGATGCGCACCAGCGTCACCACGCCGTCGGCGTAGCCCACCGCCACCACCGGCTGGCGCGGATGGCAGGCGACCACCGACACGCGCGCTTTCGACTGCGCCATCAGCTTCGGTTGCCGGCCCATCGGGCCATCCTTGCCGTCGAACGGCCACAGGATGAGTTGCTCGGAGCCCGAGGTGGCGAGGAATTCGCCGTCAGCCGTCCAGCCGAGCGAGCGCACGCGCGCCGAATAGCCGGACATGCGCATGTGCTGGCCCTCGGGCAGCCGCCAGCCGTGCAGCGTCGGCTCCTGCATGGCGGTGACCACGAAGCGGCCGTCCGGACTGAAGGCGGCGCTGAGATGCGAGCCCTTCCATTCGAGCGTTTCCGGCTTGGCGCCGGCGGCATTGGGAAACCAGAGCGTGACGCCGTTGTAATGCGCGATGGCAACGCGGAAGCCTTTGGGCGCGAAAGCGAGCCCCGCGACCGTCGAGGGCGCTTCGAACTGACGCGCGTCGCCCTTGCCGGTGAGCACATGCGCGACCTTGCCCGCCGACCAGGCGACTGCGCCGTCCGGCCCGAGCGCGACCTGGTCGACCCAGCGCTTCTTATCGTCGCTGGCGAGCACGCGAAAGGCGCCCATGGCATCGGTCGAGACGAGATTGCCGTCATCGCCGCCGGTGACCAGGCGCGCGCCGTCGCAGGCGCTTGCGAGAATGCCGCCGCCATGGACCGCGACGCGCTTTTCGTTTTCGCCCGCGAACAGCAGCGCTTCCTCGCCGAGCACGAAGACCGGGGTGGCGCCGAGGAAATGCACGCCAACAATTGTCGCGCCGGCGTCGAACGGGCGGACGCGGTCGGCGAGAGAAGGAAGGGAGGAAGTGATGTCGCTCATATTATTCATCCGCCCTCATCCTGAGGAGCGTCGCGAAGCGACGCGTCTCGAAGGATGGGGCGGCCTCGTGCTTCGAGACGCGCCCTTCGGGCGCTCCTCAGCATGAGGCCGTTTGAGATTCACGCAATACAGCCCTCGAACCCCTGGCGGATTTTTTCTTCCGGCAAATGCCGCCCGATGAAGACGATGCGGCTGTCGCGTGTCTCGCCCTCCTGCCATTTGCGCTGATGATCGCCGTCCAGGATCATGTGCACGCCCTGAAAGACAAAACGTTCGGGATCGTCCTTGAAATTGAGGATGCCCTTGCAGCGCAGGATATCCTTGCCCTCAGTCGCCACCAGATCCTGCACCCAAGGAAAGAATTTATCCGGGTTCAATGGCTTGTCGGTTTTGATCGAGACCGACTGCATGTCCTCGTCGTGATAATGCTTCAGGCCGCCGTGACTGTGAGCGTGCGCATGGTCGTGATCGTGGTGATGATCATGACCGTGATGATGATCGTGCTCATGTTCCTCTTGAGCCTCGAGGAAGGCAGGCTCGATGTCGAGGATGCGATCGAGATCGAAGGCATTGCGGCCGAGCACCTCAGCGATGTCGATTTTCGCGCGCTCCGTTCTGTGCAGCCGCGCATAGGGATTGATGCCGCGGATGCGCGCTTCGATTTCTGAAAGCTCGGCCGGCGTCACTAGGTCGGTCTTGTTGATCAGGATCACGTCGGCAAAGGCGATCTGGTTCTTCGCCTCGGGCGCATCCTTGAGCCGATCCTTGAGCCATTTGGCGTCGGCTACCGTGACCACGGCGTCCAGTTTGGTCCGGCTGCCTACCTGCTCGTCCATGAAAAAGGTCTGCGCCACCGGCGCGGGGTCGGCGAGGCCCGTAGTCTCGACGATGATGGCGTCGAACTTGCCTTTTCGTCTCATGAGCCCGTCGATGATGCGCACCAGATCGCCGCGCACGGTGCAGCAGATGCAGCCGTTGTTCATCTCGAACACTTCCTCGTCGGCGTTCACCACCAGCTCGTTGTCGATGCCGATCTCGCCGAACTCATTGACGATGACGGCGTATTTCTTGCCGTGCGGCTCGGACAGGATGCGGTTGAGCAGCGTGGTCTTGCCGGCGCCGAGATAGCCGGTGAGCACGGTGACGGGGATTTTGGTGGGTGTTGGGGCGGGGCTGGCGGGCATTGGCGGTGGGTTACTCCGTGACCGACTCGGGGAATTGCTATTATTTGTGTGCCCCCGGGCCTCTTCGTCCGCTATTCTACTACAGGGCGCCTAGGTGGGGGTCTGCGAAAATGCTTTTTCGGAGTATTATTATCGTCAGTAGTTTGCTTGCAATTACTGGATACGCGAATGCAGCCTCGTCCAACTCTTGCTCGAACGTCGACACCTTTAGCTCATATGACCAGAAGGGACTGCAAGAGAGCGACTACGGAGTATACGCGGTCGGAACATTCCGAATTGAGGGCGAAGAGGACGAAAGCAAGCAGCCCATGTTCAATCTCGCAATGATAAATTGCGAGAAACAGTCGGACGGCACAGACGGACTCAAATGCAAAGTCACGAAGGCTGTCGTCTGGGCCAACAGCGGCAAGCCGGACACGGACAACCCTAACTGCTCGCTCGATCTCGACTTCTCGGATTATTCGATGAAGGAGCTTCAGAGAGGCGTGCTCATTGGGATCGAAACCACGACCACCTGCTTCAATTCGACGCTGACGATAGATCGAAACACCAAGAGGGTGTACCTCTCGTTCACTAGGTCGGCCTCCGCTGACAATTTCGACCGGATCAGGCCGGGCACCTGCGGCACACTTCCTCGTACGCAAGTAATGATGAATTGCACCGGCTGGCCGAGAATCCGCAAACAGGGCAAAATGCCGTCACGTTACTGTGATTTCAGTAGCTCAAGCGACAAATAGGTGAAGCGAAGCCTGTAGGGCGGATTAGCGCAGCGTAATTCACCACGCACTAAGCCCAATTAGCGGATTGCAAGCCTCCCCCGTCACGCCCGGCCTTGTGCCGGCCATCCAAGTCTTTCGTGCGGCAAAGCAAGGCGTGGATGGCCGGGACAAGCCCAGCCATGACGAGGGAGAACTGGTCGCCTTACGCCGCCACGTGCAGATGCAGCCCGGCCTTCTTCTGCAAATAGCCGATGACGGCGAAGAGGTTTTTCGCCTGCGGATTGCCGCGCGGCCAAACATACGGATCAGACTTTTGGCAGGCGCACCGGTCGCCTTGGCCAGTTGCTCGAAGCCGACAGTCGCCTTGATGGTGTCGCGCAGCAGCGACTTGCCGGTCTCGATGTCGCCGTTCAGCATGGCGTCGACGCCTTCACGCAACAGCGCCTGCGCGAACTTTTTGTCGGCCTTGACTTGGCTCTGCACCAGGTCGTTGAATTTCTTCGTTCGTGGCATGTTTCTTCGACACTCAGTGGCGGCTGCGCTCGCAACACTTTACCCGTCACCCTGAGGTGCGAGCCGCGTTCGCGGCGAGCCTCGAAGGGCGACGGCCCGAGATTCGTTGGCCGTTCATCCTTCGAGGCGCGCCTTTCGGCGCGCACCTCAGGATGACGGATATAACGCCGAGCCCTTCGCAACCGGGCTCCGTAAACCCCGACATATAAGGATTTTGCAGGCAAAGTACAAAAGCCGGACAAGCGCGTTATCTAGGCGGACAAGGAGAATACCCGGATGATCAAAGCCATGACCGCGCCGATCCGCAGCATCGTGCGATTTCCGCTGTTTCAACTCGCCATCGTGGTCATCGTCATTTTATGGCTGCAAGCCGCCGACAGCGCCTCGGCGCCCGGGCAGCTCTTCAACGGCCTGGACCGGTTGGTCGAGGCCAGCGTTGCGCTGGTCTCCTCCCTCGTCACCGTCAAATCTTTCACCCGGGCCTGGCTGGTTTCGGGATTCATGATCGCCTACGTCTACCTCGGTCTGTTGCTGATCATTGCGCTGGCGCGTCTTGTCTTCGTCGCGCTGGTCGATCTAGCCGGGCGGCATAACGTTTTCTGGCTGCGCAATGCCATTGCGCGGGAGCGCGGCATCGCCGCCTATCATGCCTGGGTGCCATTGGAAAAAATCCGGCCGCAGCACATCGCGCAGCCGGAATGGGAAGAACGGTTCGCCTGGCCGGCGAACAATCTGCCGCCGGACCGGCCGCTGATGCAGCGGCTGGCGCTCGGCGTTCTGATCAATGCCGGCGTGATTGTGCTTGTTCTCGTGGCGCTTCAGTTCTTGACGCCGTTCCCGGTGCTGACCTGGCTCGGGCATCTGGTGACCGGCTAATCCGCGCAGCCATGGGCGGATTTTTCGTCTGCACTCCCGCCATAAAAGGTGGGAGGGCAGAAACAAGGCGTGGATGGCCGGGACAAGTATCACGACCGGGCCGGCCAAAGGCCGGTCCCGGTTGCCCGGCCATGACTAAGCCACCGTCACTTTGGTGCCGACCGGCACGCGGTTGTATTGAACCGCACGACCCAACATCGGCGGCTCAGTAGTGCGTTCGCTCAAAATTTGCCGGACGCTCGCGGGCCGCGCTCGCGGCGGCGGGGCGGCTGAACACGGCGCTGCACGCCGGGCTGAGCTGGCGCCGGTTTTGGACGAGACAGGCGGCCACCCGCCCGGCATCCGGGATCGCCTGCTGGCAAAGCCGGAATGCATCCGGCGTACAGGCATCCGCATCCTGCTGGCTGTAAGCCATCGCGGAAAACGGCGCGGTGATTGTCAAAACGAACGCAAGGACGCTGAATTTCAGCATGACGCTGCACTCCGATTTGAGTTGTTCGGAGAGACAACAGCCGAAATGGGAAATCGTTCCTCGCTGCGGCGGCGTAGGGTTAACGCCGCTTCAGCCCTGCAGCACCGTCACGTGGGCGCCGACCGGCACGCGGTTGTAGAGATCGATGATGTCCTGATTGAACAGGCGGATGCAGCCGGACGAGACCGCCTGGCCGATGCTCTCCGGCTCGCTGGTGCCGTGCAGGCGGAAGAACGTGTCGTGGCCGTCGCGGTAGAGATAGAGCGCGCGGGCGCCGAGCGGATTTTCGGGGCCGCCGTTCATGCCGGAGGCGTAATGCCGGTAAAGCGGAATCGCCTCTTTCATGTTCTCGGTCGGCGTCCAGTGCGGCCACTTCTCCTTGCGGCCGATTACGCCGGTGCCGCGGAAATTCGCGCCGGCGGAGCGGCCGACGCCGATGCCGTAGCGCATCGCCTTGCCGCCGGCCTCGACCAGATAGAGCCGGCGCTGGGAAATATTGACCACGATGCTGCCGGGTTTCTCCCTGCCCTTCCAGTCGACCTCGGTGCGCAACAGGCCTGGATCGATCGTCGTGGTGTCGACCGGCGTCAGGCCGAAACCGTTGTCGTGGAAGCCGCTGTAGTCGGCGGTCACGCAGCCCGCCAGCAACAGCGGCAGGCCGGCGATCAGCGCGCGGCGGCTCAAGGCGGGGCCAAAGGTTGCTTCGGGGCTGGAAATTCGGAGGGGTCTACGCATGCGTCACACTGCTTTCGGCGATTGCCTAGCGCAGCATCGGCCTCCGATGCAACAGGGCGGTGACGGAACCGAGCGATTTTCCGCGCAGCGTTGCTCCAAAGCATCTCGGCGTTCCGGGAACGCAATGAGCAGCGCATCGTTGACAATAAAACAAGTGGAGAATCATCATTCGTCACATCGCAAAACTTATGCTCGGTTGCGCGCTCGTCATCGGCGGCGCGCTGTCGCTGACCTCGATGGGGGCGAATGCGCAAATGCCGTCCGGAAGCTTCTGCCTGAAGCAGGCTTTCGGAGCGACGGAGTGCATATTCCAGAGCATGGCCGGCTGTGCGCAATCAAAGATCGGCAATGGCGATAGCTGCTATTTCAAGGGCTCATCGACTTATTCGGCCGAGAGCAGCTTCGCCGGACCTGAGCCCCGCATGCAATACCGCAGCCGGGCACAATAAGCCGCGCGCAACGCCATGGGGCCGGGGTGCTTTCCACGCCTCGGCCCCGCTATTTTTGTCTATCGGCCTTCGTCAGTAACATTCGCGATGCGTTCGCCAGATGACGTGCCCGTGCGGTCTCACGATCCGCGTGCGGACCCGGCGGCAATCGCCGGCATAGGCGTAATGATTATGCCAATACCGGTGATGGTAGTAGCCGTCATCCCAGCGCGGCCCAATGCCCGCGCCCACCGGTCCAATCTGCACGCCGACGCCACCCGGATCCGCCCCCACGAAGACTTGCGCACTGGCAGGCGCAGCCACGGCTATCGCGGCCAACGCCGCTACCGCAAGAACAATACGTTTCATGCGCGATCTCCTTTTCTCTGCTGCCGCTCAATGCGACATGGAGATAACGTTCGCGGCAGGCGCGCCGTTTCATTACGAATATTTTAGATTGCTGGAACTGAAGTTCCGACAACGGCGATTGTTCCATTCTCTCGCTCGCAGCTCGTGGTAGGCTTTCGCCATGCCGCTTTCTGACGAAAAACCCCTGCCCGCAGTCGGCGTGTTCTGGATCGAGGACGCCGACTATCCGGCGCTGCTGACAATTTTCGACGACGGCGCCACGCTGCCGCGTCGCTGGGCCGAGTGGCGCAAGCTGGCCGAGGAAATGGAGAAGGGCCTCAAGGCCTACGGCCATCCCGTGATGCGCGTGCGCATCGATCCGGCAACCTTTGCCGCCTGGTGCGCCGCGCACGGCACGACCACCGGCCGGCCGGGGCGCAAGGCTTTTGTCGCCGCCGCGGTGGCGGAGCGATACGGCGATCAAACCTGAGTGTGGATTTTGCGCGGCGCTTGCGAGCGGGGATTTACTTCGGCAGCGGTTGGCCCGTCTGGCTTTCCTGCCAGTAACGCAGCAGCCGTTCGGCCGGGGCAACGGATAGCCGGGCGTATTGCTCTTCCATCTCCTCGAATTTGTCCTCGCGGTTCTCGCCCATGCCGGGCAGCGTGTTGATCACCGCATGCGCCGCCGACCAATCCAGCCCGATCGAGCGGCACACCGCCATGGCGCCAAACGGCTCGGTGTCGCGGATCAGCCGGGAGATCAGCGAGATCGGCATGCCGCTCAGGATCGATAGCGCGGCCACCAGTTCGGCGATGCGGTTGCCGTCGGCGAATTGCAACACCTTGGTGCGGGTCTGCTCGGTATCCTGGCTGAAGGAGAGCACCAGACGCTGCGCGGCGGCGATCTCCTTCGGCGAAATGGTCTTGGCCCCGGCTTGATTGGCGAGCTGAGTGAGCACGCGGTTGATGGCGTCGCGATCCGCCGGCCCAGCCGAGGCCAGCATGCGCGTGCGCGCTTCTTCGGTGGCGTAATTCAACAGCCGCTTGAACAGCACCGGCGAGATGTCGGCGCGCCGGCTCATGGCATGGGTCAGCTCATTGTCGCCGCTGGCGCGCATCACCATCATCGACATGCCGGTCTTGGAGAGCCGCGCACCGGCATTGACCGCCACCTTGGTGACGACCTCGGCATTGCCGCGGTCGACCAGCACGTCGGTGACCGCGGGGCTGAGCGACTTGCGCTCGGCGATCTTGCTCAGATGCGACTGGCCTTTGCTCTCGGCGATCTCGACCAGATTCTGATCGGTCAACTTTGGCGATTGCGCCAGCACGGGGCCGGCGACCGTGATGTCGTCGTCGGCGGCCAGACGCCGGATGACATGGTCGGGTGCGTTGGCGATCGGCGCCAGATCCATGCTGAGTTCGACCCGCGCGCGGCTCTCGACGTGGTCGACCAGGCGGACGATGACATCGTCAAACACCGAGGTGACCTCGTCGGTGATGCGATTGTGCCCGGCCGTGAACAGGCCGGTGACACTTTTGAGGATCGCGGCGTGGCGTTCGGCTGAAGTGGTTTTGAGCGCGACTTCGAGCGCGTCAATAATCTGCAACGCTTGCGACATTTCTTGTCCCACGCCCGGCCGGAATTCTTCCGGCCGCCTTGCCCGCGCAATTGATTGGTCAATCAAACTGCGAGCCCGATAACTACGCCGCAGAAATTAAAGTTTGCTTTAATCATTTGCACGCTCCGATTGCGCAGCATCGACGGGCTTAATGACGCGTGCAGGCGACCTTGCCTTAGATATGTTATATTGTTACATATCACAAACCCGGTCCCGCAGGCTTTGCGCCGCCATGAAGCCTATCTCTGTCCTCGCCGCCCTCCTCGCTGCGCTGACTCTCGCCGCGCCCGCGCGCGCCGGAGACGACAAGATCGCTGTGGTCGCGGCGGAGAATTTCTACGGCGACATCGCGCGCCAGATCGGCGGCGATCGGGCCGCCGTCGTCAGCATCATGAACAATCCGGACCAGGACCCGCATCTGTTCGAGACCACGCCCGGCATCGTGCGGCTTATCGCCACGGCGCAGATCGCCATCGTCAATGGCGCCGACTACGACCCGTGGATGGAAAAGCTGCTGGCGGCGGCGCCACGGCCGGGACGTCTGGTGATCGACGTCGCGGCGCTCGCCGGCCGCAAGGCGGGCGATAATCCGCATCTCTGGTACGATCCTGCGATCGTCCGCCGCGTCGCCATGGCGCTGGAAGCCGACTTCAACAAGGCGGACAAAGAACACGCGGCGTCCTATGCCGCCCGGCTCAAGACCTTTCTCGCCTCGCTCGATCGTGTCACGCAGCGCATCGCACAGATCAAGGCCAAATACGCGGGCGAGGCCGTGACCGCCACCGAGCCGGTATTCGGTCTGATGGCCGAGGCGCTCGGCTTGAAAATGCGCAACGAGAAATTCCAGCTTGCCATCATGAACGATACCGAGCCGAGCGCGCGCGACGTCGCCGTCTTCGAGCGCGACCTGAAAGAGCGCCAGGTTCGCGTCTTGTTCTACAACAAACAGGCGTCCAGCAAGGTCGTGCAGCATCTGGTCGAACTGGCGCGCGCCGCCAAGATCGCGGTGGTCGGCGTGACCGAAACCGCGCCGGCCGATCTCAGTTATCAGGACTGGATGCTGGGCCAACTCGCCGACACCGAAAAAGCGCTCGCGGATCCGTCTTCGTGAACGTCGTCGAGCTCGACCACGCCACCATCAGGATCGGCGGGCGCACGGTGCTCGCCAATGCCAGCTTTGCCATCAGGCCCGGCGAATTCATCGGCGTGCTCGGGCCCAACGGCGCCGGCAAGACCACGCTGATGCGCGCCATTCTCGGCCTGCTGCCGCCGAGCGGGGGCGTGGTGCGCGTCTTCGGCCGCAGCCCGCAGCGCGGCGACCGCGCCATCGGTTATCTGCCGCAGGCGCGCACGGTGCTGCCTGACTTGCGAGTGCGCGGGCTCGATTTCATCGGCTCATCGCTGCATGGCGAGCGCTGGGGCCTGCCGTCGCTCTCGAAAGCCGACCGCCGCATGATCGAAGCAACGCTCGATTCCGTGGGGGCACGCGATCTGAGTTACCGACCTTTGAGTGAAATGTCCGGCGGTGAGCGGCAGCGGCTGCTGCTGGCGCAGGCGCTCATCGGCGAGCCCAAACTGCTGCTGCTCGACGAACCGCTGATCAGCCTCGACGCGCGTCACCAGGAGGTGGCGATCGACGTGGTGCGCAGCGTCTGCCGCGAGCGCAAGATCACCGTGCTGTTCAGCGCGCATGAACTCAACCAGCTGCTCGGCACGCTCGACCGCGTGCTCTATCTCGGCAATGGCCAGGCGGTGCTTGGCACCGTCGACGAGGTCGTCACCGCGCCGGTGCTGTCGCGCCTGTTCGGTACCGAGATTAGCGTGATACGCGCCGACGGCCATATTTTCGTGATGTCGCGCGGCCGCGACGTCGAGCGGGTCGAACATTCACACGAGCATGGCCACGGCCATGGGCCTGGGCATCACCATCACCATCATCATTGACATGTTCCAATATGAATTCATGACCAATGCTTTCGCCGCCGCCGGCATCGCGGCGGTGGTGTCGGGCGTCGTCGGCTATTTCCTGGTGATGCGCGGGCAGACTTTCGCCGGCCACGCGCTCT
>Ga0134126_10010694_pt1 | contig 11557 bp, 10 predicted proteins | sample KB31752_FD_96881 | JGI IMG/M metagenome (GOLD analysis project Ga0134126, IMG submission 96881) | Terrestrial soil microbial communities with excess Nitrogen fertilizer from Kellogg Biological Station, Michigan, USA - KB3-175-2 | ecosystem: Environmental > Terrestrial > Soil > Unclassified ... | reverse complement strand
GTTTGGTCAGGTGGATTCTTCCGATGCAGCGACGACGATTCCTGCTGAACGGCGCAACTTTCCTCGCCACGGCGGCGACCCTCGAGCCCCGGGCCGAGGGCGCGGACAGCAAGTCCCCCCCGGGCGATCCGAAAACCCTCGGAGGCCCGGAGCCCTTCGACTACGCGCGGCTGAAGGGCCGGGCGCGCACCCTGGCCGATGCGCCTTACAAGGCCCCGGGGGGCAAGGTCCCGCCGGCGATCGCCAAGCTCGATTGGGACCAGTGGCAGTCGATCAGCTTTCGCAAGGAGCGGGCGCTGTGGGCGAGCGACGATCTGCCCTTCCGGGTGCGTTTCTTCCACCTCGGCTTCCGTGCGGTGAAGCCAGTGCGCATGTACGAGGTGCAGAACGGCATGAGCCGGGAGATCGCGTATGACCCGGCGCTTTTTGACTATGGCAAGTCGGGCCTGCGTCCGGGTGATGCCCCGGCTGACCTGGGTTTTGCCGGATTCAACCTCCTCTTCCACACCGACTGGACCCGGGACCGCGCCGCTTTCCAGGGCGCGTCCTACTTTCGCGCGACCTACGGGAGCCGCCAGTACGGCATGTCGCAGCGCGGCCTGGCCATCGACACCGGGATGTCCACACCGGAGGAGTTTCCGGATTTCATCGCCTACTACCTCGAGCGCCCGGCCCCCCGTTCCAACGTGGTGACCGTGTACGGCCTGCTCGACTCCCCTAGCGTGACCGGAGCCTATCGCTTCACGATGAGCGTCGAGGACACCCTCATCATGGACATCGACGCTGCCATCTACCCGCGCAAGCAGCTCGAGCGCATGGGCATCGCCCCGGGCACGAGCATGTTCTTCTATGGCAAGACCGATCGCCGCCTGGCCGTCGACTGGCGCCCTGAAATCCATGATTCTGATGGCCTGCAGTTGTGGACCGGCGCGGGTGAGCGCATCTGGCGGCCCCTCAACAACCCGCACGTGCTGCGCGTCAACACGTTCGCCGACGAGCAGCCGCGCGGTTTTGGGCTGATGCAGCGCGAGCGCTCCTTCGAGCAATACGAGGACGACGGGGTGTTCTACGAGAAGCGCCCGGATGTGTGGGTGGAGCCCAAGGGCAACTGGGGCAAGGGAGCCGTGATGCTCGTGGAAATTCCGACGCGGGATGAGACAGCCGACAACATCGTCGCGTTCTGGACCCCGGCGGACAAGCCGCAGCGCGGCCAGGAGTACCTCTACTCCTATCGGCTCTATTGGACCGATACTTATCCGCCTGAGGAGCGCACGGCGCGCGTGCTGGCGACCCGCACCGGCGTCGGCGGCGTCATCGGTCGCCAGCAAACCCATTTTTCATGGCGCTTCGTGGTGGATTTCATCGGCGGGCCCCTCACGGCTCTCGGTGGGAATCCGGCGGTGCAGGCGAACGTCAGCGCATCGCGGGGACGCGTCGAGCTGGTGTCGGCGCGGCCCGTCGTCGGTACCGATGCCTGGCGCGCGATGTTCGATTACGTGCCGACGGACGACAGCACCGAGCCGGTGAACCTGCGGCTGTACCTGTCCCTGGATGGCGAGGCCCTCACCGAAACCTGGCTCTATCAATACGAAGTCCCGCCGCCGGATCAGCGCAAGATCGTACCCAGGAGCTCCTGATGGACCGCATACTCGAGCCTGAGATCATGGACGGCCAAGCGGAAGCTGACGCGTACGCGCGTGCCGACTTTGCCGACTCGAATCAGTGGTACGCCGACCACTTCACCAGCGAGTATCCCTCCCATCTGCGGGAGGTCGTCGATCTGGGCTGTGGCCCGGCGGATGTCACTCTCCGGGTCGCGCGAGCCGCACCGCATGCGCGGATCGTGGCCGTTGACGGCTCCGCGGCGATGTTGGAATTCGCCCGCAAGGCCGTTCACGAGGCGAAGCTGTCCGACCGCGTCACCCTTCATCTGGGTCGCCTCCCTGGATTGTCGCTCCCGGAACATCACTTCGACGCCGTGCTGTCGAAAGACATGCTGCACCACTTGCCCGACCCGCAGGCTTTGTGGACTGAGGTGGGACGGCTCGGCCGCCCGGGTGCAGCGGTCTACGTCATGGACCTCATCCGCCCGGATTCCCCCGTGCTCGCCAGGGAGATCGTCGAGCGCGTCGCCGGGCGCGAGCATCCGATACTCAAGGAAGACTTCTACAATTCCCTGTGCGCCGCATTCACCGTCAGCGAAATACGCGGCCAGCTGGAGAGCGCCGGCCTGCCTTTGTCCGTCGAGCAGGCGACCGACCGACACATGCGGATCAAGGGGATTCTGTCGCGGTGACCTTCCATCATCATGCAACCGAAGCTGCTCGTCCGTGAGGATCTTGCGGCAGGCCGGTTGGTGTCAGCGCGGCTGCTGAGTAAACCGCAGATACGGCTTCTTCGCCTTGAACCCGCCGGGGAACTGCTTCTTGGCCTGCTCATCCGAGATCGAGGTCGGAATGATGACGTCCTCGCCCTGCTTCCAGTTCACAGGCGTGGCGACGTTATGGCTGGCAGCCAACTGGATCGCATCCAGCACGCGCAGCACCTCGTCGAAGTTGCGACCCGCGCTCATCGGATAAGTCAGAATCAGACGAATCTTCTTTTCGGGGCCGATCAGGAAAACCGAGCGCACCGTGGCATTGTCGGCGGGCGTGCGGCCCTTGGACTCGCCGCCCGCGGACGCCGGGAGCATGTCATACAGCTTGGCGACCTTGAGCTCCGGATCGCCGATCATCGGGTACTTGACCGCGGCGCCGCCGGTGTCCTCGATGTCCTTGGACCAGCGCTGGTGATCGTCGACCGTATCGACGCTCAAACCGATGATCTTGGTATTGCGCTTGTCGAATTCCGGCTGCAGGCGCGCCATGTAGCCGAGCTCGGTCGTGCAGACCGGAGTGAAATCCTTGGGGTGCGAGAACAGGATGGCCCAGCCATTGCCGATCCATTGATGGAAGTCGATCTTGCCCTGGGTGGTATCGGCCGTGAAATTGGGGGCCTCGTCTCCGATTCTGAGTGACATGGAACTCTCCGGCAACAGTGTGGCTCGTGCTGGGACTCGGCCGCGACATGAGCACCTGCGGAGCATGAAATGCACGACCGCCCGCCACTGCATTTTAGACCAGATTGCAGCGGCGGGGGATGGTTCCCGCGGGGGTGCTGGCGGCCGAACGCGCTAGAGCGACAGCAGGCGCTCGAAAAACGATCGATATCGCCGCAGCGAGACGCGCAACGCTTCTGTGGTCGCCTCGCCCGTTTGCCCCAACTGCGTTTCCAGGCGGCCACGTTCGGCGGCGAAGGATTCGGCGAGGCTCTTCATCACCTGAGCTACGAGCTCATCGCCCTCTCGCACGGCCCGCCTCGGGTCATCCACGAAGCTGCTCTGTACGGCAGCCCAACGATCTCGATAGTCACCGGCGACTTTCGAAGAAAACAGCGGCTCGAGCTGCTCAGCTCCACGGTCAGTGGCGGGCTTGGCGGCCGCCGGTTGTCCGGTCGTCGGCGTGTCCCCCGGCTCGGCTGCCGAGCTCGTTGCCTCACCCTTACGCTCGGCCGCGGCTCGGTCGCCCATTGAGGCTTCCCCAACGGTGCGGAGTGCAGCGGCTCTCTCGCCACCGGTGCGGGGCGCACCGCTTCGGTCACCCGCGGTACGGGCGGCGGCGACGTCGTCCAGCTCATCATCGCGATGGACGGCGGCTTTGCGCCCGGCGGCAGCCAGATCGGCCGTGCTCAGGTTCCTGTCACCCGCCTCTCGATTTCCCGGTGTGTTCATGACTGTGTGACCTCTTTGTGAGCCGGCCTGAGGCCAGGTTTGCCGCCGCGAACTTCGAGGAGCTCATCGAACAACTCGCGGTAGTAGACCACCGCCTTGCGCAGATCCTCGGTGGTCGCCTCGCCGCGCTGGTCGCGTGCGGCAATGGCTTGCGCGAGGCGATAGGTCTCGACCAACTCAGGATGATGCACGGAGATGTCGGCTGCGCGGTGCTCGAAGTCTTCCATCGGGTACCCGCGCTTGATCATCAGGTCACGCACCAGTCGGTCCGCTTGCATGACGACACCCTGTGGGTTGTCTATGAATCGACTCTGCAACGTACCCCACTCTTCGCTGAAGCGAGCAGCATCGGCCGTCGACAACGGCTTGATGGTCAGTCCTTGGACACGCTTCTCTCGCGCCTTGAGCTCTGACTCCACGCGCGCCCGATCGCCGTGCTCCGCGAGAAGGCGGTCGTACTCAGGACCGAAGCGTTTGCGCAGCAGTCGGGATTGCCGTTGTCGGGCAACCGCCCAAGCCGCCACGATCAGCACCAGCAGAACGATGAGGACGGCGATCAGCGCCTGCGGATCATTCCTGTGCATACGCGTTCACCCATTGGCAACACTTTCGTTTGGCAACACTTTCGTTTGGCGACACTCCGTTTTCCCGCCGATCCCTCCGGGATTCCTAGCCGATGCCCTGCGGCATTGAAGCTTGCTTAGCGAACGACCCGACGTTGCGTTGGTTCCGCAACGCGCGGCCAAGCAAACTCAGGCTGCACCCGTGCGGAAAGCCAACCTGCTGCGCCGATTGCGGCGGTGGGTGCCGACTACCGAGGTCGCGTGCTACTGCAGCGGCGGGTGACGACTGCCGCGATCGCGTGCGACTGCAGCGGTGGGTGCCGACTGCGGCGGACGCGTGGGACTGCGGCGCGCCGGGCGTCGACTGGCGCTCGGTGCGCCGCGCGGGTGGGCCGCCTGCCGCGCTCACTCCGCCGCGGCGGCACGCCCGCGCTCACTCCGCGACGGTGTTCTTGTGAGACACTTCAACGAAACCGGGCTCGAAGGCGGCCATGGCCTCCATGAGGTGAACGCGTTTGTTGAACAGCACCAGATCCTGAAAGCGCCCGGCACGCACCTTGTTGACGAAGTCGTTGTTCGCGATGTGCATGCGGCCGACTCCCACGAGGTCGAGTCTGCCGCGCTCCACGCGCTCGGCCAGGTGCTGCAGGTCACGCTCGGCGCACAGCTGAGAAGGCTCTTCGTCATCGAACAGATTGGCGAACATCTCCACGTTCACTCCGACGCTGCCGCAGGTCATGACCGGCGCGTCGGTCATGGACTTGGCCCATTCGGCGATGGAGTAGTCCGGATGCGGATGCTCGGGCCACTCGGGCTTGCGAAAGCGGCGTGAGGAAACATTGAACATGTCCACGCCGCTCGCGCGCAGCAGGGTGAGCATGCCTTGCAGGTCCTGAGGACTGGAGGCGACGCAGGCCCCGTAGTCGACTTCCTTGAACTGCGAGAACCGATACGAAATGACAAAGCTCTCCCCCACAGCCTCACGAATAGCAGCGACGATTTCGGCGGAATAGCGAGCCCGCTGGGCGAGCGAGGGACCGCCATACTCGTCCTCGCGACGATTCGTCTCAGCCCACAGAAACTGATCCAGCAGGTAGCCGTGAGCCGAGTGAACCTCCACTCCGTCGAAGCCCAGGCTGCGCGCGTGCTGCGCCGCCTGTACGTACGCACGCTTCAACTCCTGGAGATCCTCCCGGGTCATGGCGTGCCCATTGGTGCGGCCGTCCTGTATCAGTCCTGAGGGACTCCAGGCCGGGTAGGACGCAAGCGGATGGCCCGCGGCCACTTTCCTCATTGCCCCGGGGTGCCATATCTGCAGCAGAAACGCAGCGCCGCCCGCATGCACCGCATCGACCACCTTCTGCCATGCGCCGAGCGTCGCGCTCTCCATCCGGCCCATCACCGGTTGCCAATAGGCGGAAGGGTGATCCGGTGAGGTGGACTCGCTGATGATCAGCCCAGGGCCGCCTGCGGCGCAGCGACGCATGTACTCGACCATGCGCGCGGTAGGCGCGCCGTCATCCATGAAGCCGCGCTGCATGCCGGGCATCACAAAACGATTACGCAGGACGAGGTTGCGGATCTTCAGCGGTGTAAACAGGGCATCGAGCATGCGCAAATACCTTCTAGTACACTCGCCATATACTGGAAAACAAAGCAAAAAACCTGGCCCGTGCGCGCGCGCTTCCGCTGGCCTGCCTGCTCGGCGCAGGTGCCGCCTCGGCGTGCGGCTTCGCGCCCGTTCACCTCTGGCCGCTGACGTTCCTGGCGCTCGCCTTCGCGATCGACCGCATCGCGGCCGCCGAGCGGCTCGGCCAGGCACTGTTGCGTGGCTGGGTGTTCGCTCGGCCACTTTACCGTCGGACTCAACTGGATCGCGAAAGCGTTCACCTACCAGGCCAACATGCCCGCGTGGCTCGGCTGGGTCGCCGTCGTGCTGTTGTCGCTCTACCTGGCCTGCTTTCCGGCCGTCGCGGGGGGGCTGGCCTGGCGTCTCTCGCGCCATAGTAAGCTCGGCTTCGCCTTCCTGCTCGCCGCGACGTGGATGCTGTTCGAGTGGCTGCGAGCCACCCTCTTCACCGGCTTCGCCTGGAACCCCCTCGCGGTCATCTGGATCGACCTGCCCTGGGTTGCGCAGTCGGCCCGATGGATCGGCACCTACAGCCTCTCCGGGCTCCTGGTACTGCTCTCCGGGCTGCTCTGGGTGGGCTTGCGACGCCGCTGGGGTCCGACGGCGGGCCTCGCTCTGGCGCTGTCTCTGATCTGCCTCTCGCTCGGGCGCCTCGTGCCCGGACGACCGGAACCCACGGCCGCCGTTGCCGCGATCCCGGTGCGGATCGTGCAGCCGAACATCGCACAGAACCAGAAGAACGACCCGGACGAAGCGGCGCGCAACGCGCAACTCTACGCCAGATTGTCCGGCAAGCCGCTCTCGGTGCCGCGGCTGCTGCTGTGGCCGGAAGGCTCCACGGAGCGATTTCTGGAGCTCGAGCCGGACGCGCGACAGGAGCTCGCCTCCCTGCTCGGTCCGCGCGATCTGCTGCTGCTGAGTGGCGAATCGGTCGATATCAACGAGCAGGACGACAGCAAGGACATCTACCACAACAGCGTGTTCGAGCTGGACAGCAGCGGCGCGCTGCGCTGGCGTTACGACAAGGCGCATCTGGTGCCTTTCGGAGAGTACCTTCCGGCCCGCAGCATCCTCAGCCGCATAGGCTTGTCGCGGCTACTGCCCGGCGAAGGAGACTTCACCCCCGGCCCCGGACCGCGGACCTTCCCCCTGCGCGGCTTCGGTCCTCCCGGAGCGCCCGCCACCGTCGCAATACAGGTGTGTTACGAGATCATCTTCTCCGGCAGGGTCGTCGATGAGGCGCACCGTCCCTCTTTTCTCTTCAACCCTTCGGACGATGCGTGGTTTGGTGCGTGGGGACCTCCGCAGCATCTGGCACAGGCACAGCTGCGAGCCGTCGAGGAAGGTATACCGATCATCCGTGCCACGCCCAACGGAATTTCCGCTGTGATCGGACCTACCGGCCGGTTGCTTGCCACGATCCCACGGCTGCGCGCAGGGGTCATCGACACGACGATTCCGCAAGCGCTGCCCCCGACGCTGTTCTCGAAGCTCGGGCTTTGGACCTGCGTCGTGTTCGGCTTTTGCCTCGGCCTCATCGGCTTCGCCGTGAGCGCTCGCTCCTCAGGCCGGCCGCTGTGAGAGCGTCCGGCTCTTCAGCAGGATCCCCACGTAGTACAGGATGTAGTAGGCGACGAGGACGCCGAAGATCGCAGCGGTCCACGGGCTGTTCTGATAGACGGCCAGCGGGTTGGCGTTCGGGTCTGCCGACACCGGCGGCGCAGCCGCTACGACGCTGAAATACCGGTACACGAGCCGGCCGAGGAACAGGGCCGTCACCAGCAGACCGATGTAGGTGTGCGGGGTGTAGAAATGCCCCTCCGGTGTCACCTCGAATTGAGTGTGTCTCAGTCCCAGGTAGCCGAGCGCCGCACCGCAGATCACCCCGCCGAGCAGCGCTTCCAGAGTGGTCACGTTGCGCACGGCGGCGTAGGCGATCAGCGAGCCGACGATGCCGAGGACGATGATCCGCGTCCACATGCGCGGCGCACTCACGCTCTGCCGGCCGAACGTGCGCCGCATGCGTCGATAGACGCCCCATACCACCAGCGCGGTGATCAGCAAAGGCGTAATCAGTTTCGGATCCACGTTCTTCCCTGCCCTTCCAACACGATGAGCGCCGGCCTGTCAGCGGGCCGGCAACGCTGTCGCGACTGTCCTGTCAACTGGCCCGCAACGCTGTCGCGACCGGCATGTCCGCCGCCCGCAAGGCGGGGAGGAACCCGCCGAGGAGGCCGATCGCCAGCGCCCATCCTAGCGCGATCAGGACCTCGTGGGTGGTGACAGCCATGTGAATATTCAGCCCGCCGGTCACCACGGCATCTCCATTGAATACCAACCAGGCAATGGCCGCTCCGATCAGCGCGGATGGAATCGCAAGGATCAACCCCTCTGCCAGCACGGAGATGACCACCGCGCCGGAGCCGAAGCCGATCGCGCGCAAGGTAGCTATCTCACGGGTGCGCGTGTCCACGGCTGCATACAGGCTGCTCAGCGCAGCACAGGCGGCGCCGATTCCCATCAGTGTGCCGATGAAGTAGCTGACGAAGTCGAGCAGCGATCGCTGCCCCTTGATGACGGCCTCGTCCGCCTCCTGGTCCGTCTGCACGGTGACATTGAGAGTCGGATCGGCGGCGATGGCACTCTTGAAACGCGGCAACGCGGCGGGAGAGTCGAGAATCACGCTGATCGAGGTATAGGTCGCCTGCGGGAAGGAGGTGAGCACCGTATCCAGATCGCCCACCAGGGAGTTGTCGAAGAAGCTGTCGGTATCCTTGTAGACGCCGACGATCTTCCAGGGAATGCCGTTGGCCTTCACGGTGTCCCCCAGGCCCACGCCCTTGAAGCGGCCGCGGATGCGTTGACTGACGATCAGCTCGTGCAGGCCGGGCTGGAAGTAACGGCCCTCCACCACGTGCACGTTGGTCCAGATCTGCCGCCACTGGGGGCCCGCGGAGAAGAAGCCGATGGGGCCCCGCTGATTCTTCCGGGTGATGCCATCGATGATCGTGATGAAGGTGGGCGCCACGATCGGTTTACCCTGGGCATCGTGCCTGATACCGGGTTTGTCGACGATCTTGTCGTACGTCGCCCGGTCCAGCGCGCTGTTCAGCGAGCTGCTCGCACCGCCGGCTATCACCCCGACCCGGTCGGGACGATTCGTGTTGAGCGCGAGCTGCTCGACACCGCGGCCCAATGCCAGCATGGTGACGAGCACACCGACGACCGTCGTGATGCCGATCACGGTCACGAGGGATGCGCCCAGCCGCGCGGGAATACTGCGGATGGCCGCGGCGATCAGAGCGAACACCTGGCGAAATGCGTGCATGGTCTCCTCTACACCCTCACCGGCCGGCGAGCGCATCCACGACGCGCAGCCGCAGGCCCCGCCAGGCCGGTATCGCGCCGCCCGCCAGGGCCAGCGCCACTGCACACGCGAAACCGATCATCACGACGATCAAGGACATCGAGCCGACCTGCAGCAGTGAGCGCGCGAGCTGGAGAATCACGGTCGCAAGCCACAGCCCCACGGCGGCACCGAGCACACACAGCACGATCGTCTCGCCCAGGATCAACATCATGATGCGGACGTCGGAGAAACCAAACGTCTTGAGCACGGCGAGCTCGGGTGTGCGCTCGCGGATGGACTGCATCATCAGGGCGCCCGTGGCAAACAGCAGGACGAAGAACGTAGCCGCCGTGATGCGGTGCACAGCGACATCCAGGTCGCCGATGTTCTCCACCTGCGACTCCACCAGATCGTGCTCCGACTGCGAGAGCGTCTCATTGGGCGAGTTCGCAAACTGCCGATCAATGGCCTCCTCCACGGGCCCGGCCTGCTTCGGGTCGGCGATGTGCACGTTGGCGAAAGTGATCGTATCCGCCCCCGTGGCGAGGGACTCGTTGACGTACTTGTAGTTCGCCACCAGCACCACGGACTGGTCGGGCAGCTCGGTATTCTCGTAGCTGCCGAGGATCTCGAACGTCCAGTCCCGGGAGCCGTTCTTTTGCGGCAGGGGAGCCTGCAGCGTGATGCGCTGGCCGACTTTCCATCCGTATTTGCGCAGCGTCTCGCCGCCGACCAGGACCCCGTCGCGCGTCTGCTTCATGGCTTGCGCGGCCTGCGGCTGCTGAACCTGCAACTCCGGAAACATCAGCAGATAAGCCTCGACATCCGTCGCGGTGACCGGTACCTGCTGATCGGCCCGTTGATACGTCCCACCGAAGCGGAACTGATGGACCGCGCTGACCACTCCGGGAGTGGACTTCAGGCGTTCCACCAGCGAGATGGGCAACGGGAAACCGAACCGCAGGCGATTGCTCACGTAAAGGCGGTCGCCGTGGGTCTTGTCCAGGATGTGCTGCACGGCGCTGCTCAAGCCCTGCAGCACCCCGAACAGCGTAAAGGCAATGATGACCTGGGCGAGAATGAGGACCGAGCGGCTGAGCTTGCGGCGGATCCCGGCCCAGATCAGCGGAAGGAACTTCACGCACCGCCCCCTTCTTCGAATTCGATTCCGTCCGTTCCAGTGCACCCATCTTGCAGCGCCCCCCGGCGGCCAGGCAAGTCGGCTCACCGTGGGCTCGCCTCGCTCCGCCTCAACGGCTAGCATGCCCCCATGCGCGTAGTCACCTACAACATCAACGGTATCGGCGCCCGCCTCCCGAACCTGCTGCGCTGGCTCGCCGAATCCTCACCCGAGATCGTGTGCCTGCAGGAGCTCAAGGCGCCCCAGGACAAATTCCCCGAGGAGGCCATCCGCAATGCCGGCTATGGCGTCATCTGGCACGGCCAGAAGAGCTGGAACGGGGTCGCCATTCTCGCCAAGGGCACCGACCCCAAGGAGATCCGCCGTGTGCTCCCGGGGGATCCGGATGACATCCACAGCCGCTACATCGAAGCTCACGTGCACGGCCTCGTCATCGGCTGCATCTATCTGCCCAATGGCAACCCGTACCCCGGAGCGAAGTTCGATTACAAGCTGCGTTGGCTGGAGCGCTTGATCACCCATGCAGCTGCGCTCGCCGCGAGCCCCGAGCCGGTGGTCCTCGCCGGCGATTACAACGTGATCCCTACGGAACGCGACGTGTACAAGCCCGAGCGCTGGGTGAACGACGCCTTGTTTCGAGTCGAGGTACGGGAGGCTTTCACGCGACTCACCCGGCAGGGATGGACGGATGCCATCCGAGCCCGCCATCCCGAGGAGATCATCTATACGTTCTGGGACTTCTTTCGGGACGCCTACGCCCGGAACGCGGGGCTGCGCATCGATCATCTGCTGCTCAACGCCGCGGTCACGGGTCGGCTCGTGGACGCGGGCGTGTACCGGGATGTGCGCGGCTGGGAAAAGCCGAGCGATCACGCGCCCACCTGGATAGAGCTGCGGTAGTCCTCCCCGGCGCTGCGCCAGCACGGCGCAGGGATGGGCGACGGTCCCGTGGGTGACGCTCCGCTTCCCGCCGATTGCTTCGCAATTCCCGCCGATGCCCTGCGGGCATTGGCAGCGCTGCGTCCGTCCGCTATGTTAGCGCTACCTTTTCCGGCCAGGACGAGCCCCCTTGCGCGCGCTACACCTGCTTCCGTCGCTGCTGTTG
>Ga0134126_10010693_pt1 | contig 11557 bp, 10 predicted proteins | sample KB31752_FD_96881 | JGI IMG/M metagenome (GOLD analysis project Ga0134126, IMG submission 96881) | Terrestrial soil microbial communities with excess Nitrogen fertilizer from Kellogg Biological Station, Michigan, USA - KB3-175-2 | ecosystem: Environmental > Terrestrial > Soil > Unclassified ... | reverse complement strand
GCTCGATCATTGCGATAGGCGTCGTATGCGCGAGCAGCTCGGCCGACAGCGACGGATCGCCGGCCCGGATCGCAAAACTGACCGCGAACACGACCGCGAACCACGCGACAACGCCGAGAACAATGCCGGGAACGGCCTTCATGGCTTCCCCCCGCTGTCTTGACGACTAACGGCCCTTGAACGCCGGCTCGCGCTTCTCGACGAAAGCCTTCGCAGCCTCGCGGTGGTCTTCGGTCATGCCCGTGTGATTGTGGTGGGTAGCTTCGAGATCGAGGCAATCGTCGACGTCGGCGCCGGAGAGCGCACGATTAATGTTTTCCTTCATGTAGCGATAGGCGATGCGCGGTCCCTTGGCGAGGCGGCGCGCGATCTCGTGCGTCTTAGCATCGAGGCGTTCGGAAGGCACGACCCAGTTCACCAGGCCGAGCCTGAGCGCTTCCGCCATGTCGATACGGTCCGACAGGTAGTAGAGCTCGCGTGCCTTGCCGCTGCCGACCAGGTGGCAGAGGAAATAGGTGCCGCCATAGTCGCCGGAGAAACCGACCTTGGCGAAGGCCGTCGTCATCACCGCGCCTTCCGCCGCGATGCGCAGATCGCAGGCCAGCGCCAATGACAGACCGGCGCCGGCCGCGGCACCGGGGATTGCTGCAATCGTCGGCTTGGGCAATTTGTAGAGCTTGCCGGCCGTGGCGCGCTGGCTGAGGCGCTGCGCGTGGATGCGGCTGTCGATATCGGCCCCGGCCGCTGCGGTCGAACCGCCACCGGATCCGTCGGCCATACCCTTGACGTCGCCGCCGGCACAGAAGGCGCCGCCTGCGCCGGTCAACACCACGCAGGCCACAGCCGGGTCGCTCTCGCATTCGGCGAGCACGGCGCCCATCGCCTTGAGCATACTCCCCGACAGCGCATTGCGTCGTTCCGGCCGGTTCATCACGATTGTCGCGATGCCGTCCTCGACCGAGGCCAGAAGGTCGATGGTCCCAGTATCCAATGTGCGCTTTGCCATGACGCTCCTCCAACATTCTGGAGGGTAACGTGGCACGCTCCGCCCGGCCCATGGAAGGCCCGCGATAAAAACAGTTGGGAATCCGATGCCGCTGCGACAAGGGGCGGATGCATTCGAAATCCGCATGGCTCGCATTCGCCGCATTGCAGCATCGCCACTATTGCGGACTGCCCACGGCGCCCTATTTCCCCGTCATGGGCGAACGAGACCGTTCTCGACCGCCCCGACCGATGGAGTGGGCTATGACGAACGAACACATGACCGGCGAAAGTATGGGCGCAAAGGCGCTGATGTTGGCCCTGATCGCAGGTGCGGCTTTGCTGTTTCTCGAGGTCACCTGGTCGCCGACGCTCCAGCCGGCACAGCATCCGACCACGCAGACGATGACGGTGCAGCCGGCGCGCGTCGCCAGCAATTAAGCGGCTCGCGCCTCCAGCTTCACGTCGTGCCCCCACAAGCGCTCGACGTGGGCAAGGACGAGCTCCTTGGTTTGGTTGTGGAGCGGGATGCCGCGATGCATGTCATGCGACAGGAACAGGGTACGGTTGCCCTTGAGGTCGGCGCCGGAGACCTGGATGTTCGGGTCGGCGGACCCGACATCGTACTGCCGCGCCAGCATCGAGCGAACATCGCGGTAACCTTCCTCATTGTGGATCGCTGAGACCTTGAAGGTCGACGCGCTCGCCTCATCGTGCAGGCCGAAGAGGCGGAAATCACGCATCAGCATCGGCGACAAGAACTGCTCGATGAAGCTTTCGTCGCGATAATTGGCCCAAGCGTCCTTCAGTGTACCCATCCAGTCGCCCTTGCCTGCGAATTCCGGAAACCAGTCGCGGTCCTCGGGCGTGGGTTTCTCGCAGATGCGGCGGATGTCGGCCATCATCCCGTAGCCCAACGCATAGGGATTGAACCCCGAATAGCGCCGGTCCTGGAACTCGGGCTGGAACACCACCGAGGTATGGCTGTGCATGAATTCGAGCCATGAGCCTTCGGTGATCCGTCCGCGTTCGTAGAGCAGATTCATGATCGTGTAGTGCACAAAGGTGGCACAGCCTTCGTTCATCACCTTGAGCTGACGCTGCGGATAGAAATACTGCGCCAGATTGCGTACAATGCGCAGCGTCTCCCGCTGCCAGGCCTTGAGCGAAGGCGAGTTCTTCTCAAGGAAATAAAGCAGGTTCTCTTCCGGCAACTTCATGTCGCCGGAGAACTCGTCCTCGGGGTCGGGCGTCAACGGCGCGGCGGGTGGCTCGATGCCGGCGGGTAGCGTGCGCCACAGCTCGCTATAAGCCTCCTGCTCATATTCGGCGCGGCGGCGGCGTTTCTCCTCTATGCGACCCTTGGAGGGGCGCGGAGGGCGGCGATAGCGGAACACACCCTGCTCCATCAGCGCATGCGCGGAGTCGAGTACCGCCTCGACCTCGTCACGGCCGTAGCGCTCCTCGCAGGCTGCGATGTATCGCTTGGCGAAGGCGAGATAATCCATGATGCCTTCGGCATTGGTCCACTGCCGGAAAAGGTAGTTGTTCTTGAAGAAGTGGTTGTGGCCGAAGGCCGCGTGCGCCATGACCAGCGCCTGCATCGTCATCGTGTTCTCCTCCAGAAGGTAGGAGATGCACGGGCTGGAATTGATCACAACTTCATAGGCAAGCGCGGAATATCCGAGCCGGTAAAGTGCCTCCTCGCGCGCAAACATCTTGCCGAACGACCAGTGATTGTACATCAGCGGCATGGCGATGGAGGAATAGGCGTCGAGCATCTGCTCCGACGAAATGATCTCGATCTGGTTGGGATAGACGTCGAGACCCAAATCGTTCAGCGCAATGTCCTCGATTGCCTTGTAGGTCCGCTCGACCGTCGCGAAATCCCATTCGGAATCGGTGAAGAGGTAGTCGCTCACGCGCTGACCTCCGCCTTCTTGAAGAGCTCGTGAAACACGGGGAAGATGTCCGCCGGCTTGGCGATGCGCTTGGTGGCAAAATTGGGCCACTCCGCCGCGACGGTGCGATAGGCGCGCCACAGCTCGGCGCCAGATTCCTCGCTGGCGAACACCTCCATTTCGCGCTCGTCCAGGATCTCGATATAGGCGTAGTACTGGCACAGCGGCATGACGAGCTCGTTCAGCATGTCGACGCAATGACGCGCGTCGCCCGACTGCGTGTAGCCGTCGGATGCCTGCGCTGCGTAGATGTTCCAGTCGGCGGTGGCGTAGCGCTCCTTCTGGATTTCGAGCATCTTGTCTAGCGCGGTCGACACGATCGTGCCGCCCGACTGGCGCGAATAGAAGAACTCCTGCTCGTTCACTTCCTGGGCGTCGTGTGTGTGACGGATGAAGACGACATCGACCTTCTTGTAGCGCCGCTTCAGGAACAGGTGCAGCAGCATGTAGAAGCGCTTAGCGAGATCCTTCTCGCGCTCGCCCATCGAACCCGAGACGTCCATCAGGCAGAACATCACCGCCTGACTGGTCGGTGTCGGCTGCTCGGTGAAGGCATTGAAGCGCACATCGATGGGGTCGATGAACCCGACCCATTTTCTCTTGGAGATGGCGCGCGCGAGATTTTCCTTCAGCGCCGCAATCTTCTCGACGTCGACAGGATCTGCGCGCTCGGCCGCATCGAGCTCGGCTTCCAACGCGGTAATGTCGGCCGTGGTCGGCCGTTTCAGGGCAAGCCTGCGGCCAAAGGAATTTCGCATGGTGCGCACGAGGTTGATCTGGGTCGGCGAACCCGACGTGGTGATGCCGGCGCGCTTCCACTGCTTGTTCGGAGTCTCCTTGAGCGTGGTCCGCACAAGGTTTGGCAATTCGAGATCCTCGAAGAAGATATCGAGCACCTCTTCCTGCGTCATGGTGAACTCGAAATCGTCCTCGCCCTCTCCGGAGTCCGAGGCCTCCTTGCCGGCGCCACCGCTGCCGGACTTCGGTTTCTCGATCGTATCGCCTGGCGTGAATTCCTTGTTGCCCGGCAGCACGAAGTCGCGCTCGCCACTGGCGCGTGGATCCAGCCGAAATCGCGGCTCCGACGTGCCCTTGGTCGAGATCTTGATCTTCCGCTCCTTGCCGATATCGGCGACCGCGGAATCCTTCAGCGACTTCTGAACCGCCTCGCGGATCTGCGCACGCGCCCGGCGCAGGAAGCGCTGCCGGTTGGCGAGGCTCTTGCCCTTGGGGTTCAGGCGGCGGTCGACGAAGTGGGTCACACTACCCCGCCTTGTTGACTCGCATGTACCACTCGACCAAACGGCGGACCTGGCGCGGGGTGTAGCCGCGGGCCAACATGCGCTTGATGAACTCGTTGTGCTTGTTGGCCGTGTCGTTGTCCTTCTTGGACTCGAAGCTGATCACCGGCAGAAGGTCTTCAACCTGCGTGAACATGCGCTTCTCGATCACCGAACGGATCTTCTCATACGCCGTCCAGGCCGGGTTCTTCCCGTCGTTCTGGGCGCGGTAGCGCAGCGCGAACTTCACGACTTCGTTGCGGAAGTCCTTGGGGTTTGCGATGCCCGCCGGCTTCTCGATCTTCGACAGCTCGTTATCGAGCGCGGCGCGATCGAGCAACTGGCCGGTATCGGCGTCCTTGTAGTCCTGATCCTCGATCCAGGCATCGGCATAGGCGATGTAGCGGTCGAACAGGTTCTGGCCATATTCGCCGTAGGATTCCAGATAGGCCTTCTGGATTTCCTTGCCGATGAATTCCGCATAGCGCGGCGCAAGCTCAGCCTTGATGAATTCGAGGTATTTCTTCTCGGTGTCGTCAGGAAACTGCTCGCGCTTGATGGCCTGTTCCAGCACATACATCAGATGCACCGGATCGGCCGCGATCTCGCTTACGTCGTAGTTGAAGGTTTCCGACAATGTCTTGTAGGCAAAGCGGGTCGAGATGCCCGTCATTCCCTCGTCGACGCCGGCCATGTCCTTGTATTCCTGCAGCGTCTTGGCCTTCGGATCGGTGTCCTTCAGCTTCTCGCCGTCATACACGCGCATCTTGGAGACGACGTTGGAGTTCTCGTGCTCCTTGAGACGCGTTGCGACGCAGAATTTCGCCAGCATCTCAAGCGTCTCGGGCGCAGTCGGCGTGCCGCCGAGATTGGAGGCGTCGAGCAACTTCTTGTAGATCGCCGTCTCCTCCGTCACGCGCAGGCAATACGGCACTGTAACGACGCAGATCCGGTCGAGAAAGGCTTCGTTATTGCGGTTGTTCTTGAAGACCGTCCACTCTGCCTCGTTGGAATGGGCGAGGATGGTGCCGTTGAACGGGATCGGCCCCAGTGTCTCGGTGCCGATGTAATTTCCTTCCTGCGTCGCGGTGAGGAGTGGGTGCAGGACCTTGATCGGCGCCTTGAACATCTCGACGAATTCGAGAAGCCCCTGATTGGCACGGCACAGGCCGCCGGAGAACGAGTAGGCGTCGGGATCGTTCTGGCTGAAATGTTCGAGCTTGCGGATATCGACCTTGCCGACGAGCGCGGAGATGTCCTGGTTGTTTTCATCGCCCGGCTCGGTCTTGGCGATGGCGTTTTGGCGCAACTTGGAGGGGAAAATCTTCGCGACTTCGAACTTCGAGATGTCGCCTCCGAATTCGTCCAGTCGTTTTACCGCCCAGGGACTCATCACGCCACCGACGCGGTGGCGCTCGATCCCATAGCGCTCGGCAAGCAGATTACCGAGCTCGACGGAGCGGAAGAGACCCAGCGGGCTCTCGAATACCGGGCTGATCGCGTCGCCCGCCTTGAGCACGTAGATTGGATATTTTTCCATCATATCCTTGAGCCGCTCGGCAAGCGACGACTTGCCGCCACCGACCGGGCCGAGGAGATAAAGAATCTGCCGCTTCTCCTCGAGACCCTGGGCGGCGTGCTTGAAGTAGCCCACAATGCGCTCGATCGTGTCTTCCATCCCATAGAAGCCGTCGAAAGCGCCATAGGTCTTGATCGTGCGGTTGGAGAAAAGGCGGGCGAGGCGCGGATCCTGCGCGGTGTCGACCAGCTCGGGCTCACCGATCGCGGCGACCATGCGCTCGGGCGGCGTGGCATAGAGCATTTTGTCGTCGCGGGCCGCCAGCAACCAATCCCGCAGTGACATGGTTTCGAAGCGCTCCCGCGCATAGTCGCGGGAAAAGATGTCGAAGACGTCGAGCGAGCTCATGACTCCAACTCCTTATTGGTCGACGATTCCACGCTTGTCTGCATGAACGGCGACAGTACGGCTTGTTAATCCCCGATTGAGATATGCGCTCCCAGATGCTCGCATGGGCATGTCAACTAAAGCTTTACGTGCCAAAAAAAGTTCCATATCCGGCGCGCGCCCAAGCGTCATTCTTTCGCCCGCGCCATGTGGCGCGGCCACCTTCCCCCGGTTTCCACTATCGTTGTTCTTGCAGCCCACACGCTAAGCCCAGCAGCAGCATGGCTGATTTGATTCGAGTGTACGCCGATGAATCGGTTTCGCAATTGTCGTGATGCGCAAAAATCGCTTCCGCGACATTCACGTCACAACCGCCATCGCGCCACCTTCACTCTGCCACAAAGATGAACGAATTCTTCGCGGCGGTGCGCTCCTAAGTTCGGAATGCGTTCCGGCCAGGCCCCGCGAACCGGACGGGCTGCAATTGGCGGTTTTCCCGCCGCGACCGCCGGGGGATTCGACCAGTGACCGATTCCCGGAGCACAGGCACGACCGTCATGACGATTCTCGTTCCGCTGGGACGCGGGCGACGTCCCTTCGTTCATCCAGATGACTGTCGATGGCTCGTTCACATTTTGCAGTTGCGTGAAGGCGTGGGCAGCGATATGGCGCTCACACAGATGCGAGAGCGCACGCACTCCATCGATTTCTCCCTTGCTCCGCACGCGCGCTTGCGCGAAGCTTCGGCCATGGACGAACTCGCGCCGACCGTCAGAGTGGCGCGGCCGAAAGATGCCGCGGAGGTCGCGCGCATCTACATCGAATCCTGGCACGACACCTATCCCGCGGTTCTGTCGCGCAACCTGCTCTGCGCGATGACGCTCCCGGGACAGACTGCGCGCTGGCAGGCGGCGATCCGCATGCAAAAGAGCGAAACCGTGCTCGTCGCGGAGGATCCGAGGGCCGGAATTGTCGCGATGGCGAGTCTCGGCCCGGCGCGCGACCGCAGTCTCGGCTATGACGGCGAGATCTACACGCTCTATGTCGACCCGAACTATTTTGGCCGTGGCGTCGGCCGGGTGCTGCTGAACGGTGCCTTCGCCGTCTTGCGGGCGCGCGGCTTCACTTCCTGCCAGATCTGGGCGCACGCCAAGAACAACGCGCGATTCTTCTACGAAACCATGGGCGGACGCGTGGTCGCCGAGCGCACTGCGCGCATGATGGGCGACACAGTTCCGGAGACGGCATTCGGCTGGCGCACGCTTGCGCTCGCCGAGCGCAGCCACGCCAGATGATCGCGAAAAACGCGATCGTCCTTCTTCTCGATAGCCTCAATCGCCACATGATCGGCGCCTATGGCGGCACCGAATTCTCCACGCCGAATATAGACCGGCTGGCGAAGCGCGCTGTGCGTTTCACCAACCACTACGCTGCATCGCTCCCCTGTATGCCGGCGCGGCACGACATCCTGTGCGGCGCGTGGGACTTCCTGTGGCGGCCCTGGGGCTCGGTCGAATTGTGGGAGGACGCGATCACCTATCCGCTGCGCAAAGCGGGCGTGGTCAGCCAGCTCATTAGCGATCATCCGCATCTGTTCGAGACCGGTGGCGAGAATTACCACGTTGATTTCACTGCCTGGGACTATCAACGCGGCCATGAGGGCGATGCCTGGAAGACCAAAGCCGACCCGTCATGGGCCGGCGCGCCTCATATCGGCATGCAACGTCACATGCCTTACGACAAGTCGCGCGGCTATTTCCGCGGCGAGGCGGATTTTCCCGGCCCACGCACCATGCAGGCGGCAGCGGACTGGCTGGCCGACAACGCCGGCACACACAACCGCTTCTTCCTCTTCGTGGATGAATTCGATCCGCATGAACCCTTCGACACACCCGACGATTACATCGCGCGATACGATCCGGACTGGGACGGCCCGCCGCTGATCTGGCCCCCTTATGGCGCCGGACTGGTCAAGCGCGGCGTAATGAGCGCGCGCGAGGGCCGCCAGATCCGCTGCCGCTATGGCGCCAAGCTTACGATGATCGATCACTGGCTCGGCAAGGTTCTCGATCGCATCGACGAAAAGAAGCTGTGGGACGACACGGTCGTCGTGCTTTGCACCGACCACGGCCACTATCTCGGCGAGAAGGACATCTGGGGCAAGCCCGGCGTGCCGCTTTATCAGACGCTGGGCCACATCCCGCTTTTGATCGCGGCGCCGGGGCTCGCCTCTGCGAACTGCGACGCGCTCACCACCAGCGTCGACATCTTCGCGACCCTCGCCGAGCTGTTCGGCGTGGAGGTGCGCCAACGTAGCCATGGCCGCTCGTTGCTGCCGCTTCTCTCCGGTAAGAAGACGTCGGTGCGCGACTGGATATTGGCCGGGGTATGGGGACGCGAGGTCCACTACATCGATGGCAAGCGGAAGTATGCGCGCGCGCCCGCGGGCGCCAACCGTCCGCTTGGCGCCTGGTCAAATCGCTGGTCGACCATGCCGACACATTTTCTCAGCCGCGAGCAGGAAATGCCGCTTCCTGACGAACGCGCCCGCCTCGACCGCATGCCGGGCAGCAAGGTGCCAGTGATCCGCCAGACCTGGGATGAAAGCGATGCCGTCCCCTATTGGGCCGCGGCGCGGTTCTCCGGTAACCACGTCTACGACCTCGCGAAGGACCCGCAGGAAGAAAACAACCTTGCAGGTACCGGCTTGGAAAAGGACCTCACCGGCGCGCTACGCGAGGCGCTGAAGGCGGTGGAAGCGCCGACCGAGCAGTTCGCCCGGCTCGGTTTGCAATAGCGATCAGATTCTCAAGTGCCTCAAATGTCCGTCCAGTTCGGCCAGCGCCTGGTCCGGCGGAAGCGCCCACTTGGCCTTGTCGCCATAGGCAATCTGGTTGATGAGGAAGCGGACATAGTTCCACAGCGACCGGTTCTTGAGTTCGGGATCAAGCGTGGCGCGGCCGTAATGTGCCAAGACCTTATCCACTCGCGCCTCGCCAAGCCGCCAAAACCAGGCGAAATCCGATGCCGGATCGCCCCAGGCGGCATCGGTGAAATCGATCACGCCGGCGATCGTGCCGTCGGCATCGACCAGGATGTGGTCCTCTGTCAGATCGTCATGCGCCAGACCGGCGACATAGGCACGTTCGACCGCCAGTGCTTCGTGGAAGGCATCGAAACGCGCCAGCATGGCGGGCGGCGTGACACGCGCGATCCGGGCGCGGCGCATGCCGCGATAGCGCGCGGCATATTGTTCGCCGCTCCAGCGGCGTTGGATCATGCCGTCGGGCTGGCGGATGGTCTCTTCGGGCAGGCCGTGCAGTACCGTCAGGAATCGCGCCAGATCGATCAGTGCCTGCTGCTGTGCGGCCTCGCTCATCAGTGCGAAGATCGGCGGCGTCAATTCGACGCCCGGGATCATGCGATAGGCACCCATGCTGCCATCGGCAGCGACGAATTCGTAACGCGGAACGCGCAGCGGCGATACCGGTGCCAGCGCGGCCAGCAGGCTCAGTTCTGCAGCGAAACGCCAGCGGTCGTCGGAAGCGCGCGGTGCGCGGACGATCCATTTGCGATCGAGCAGCAGGACGTGGTTGTCGTCGCCGTAGGATTCGATCTCGAGCGTCGTGAAGGCGATACCGGGAAGCGAGTCGCGTATCCTCGCGGCCCATGCCGCCGGTGTTTCGTCAAAGGTCACGGGGACGGACGAAGTCCTTGAGCGCACCCTCGCCCGCCGCAACGTCGCGCCAACGCATCACGTCGAATTCGAGCACGGCGAGCGCCGCGGTGGGAAATTTCTCCCCGATCGCCTCGAAGCGATCGCGTTCCTTGCGCTTGACCGGCTCGCGCGCGAGGGAGGTCGCAAGATGCTCGAGTCCGGGATTGTGCCCGACAACCATCAGGCTTTTCGTGCTATCGGGCGCAAGCCGCACGATCGAAAGCATGATTTCCGGTTCGGCAAGATAGAGTCCCTCCAGATAGTCAATGCGTCGCGTACCGGACAGCTCGCCGGTCAACAGGTCTGTCGTCTCCGCCGTTCGTCGCGACGTCGACGCCAGAATGACTTCGGGCTCGAGATCTTCGTTCGCAAGATATCGGCCCACCTTGAGTGCGTCCTGCCGCCCGCGCGGAAGAAGCCCGCGATCATGATCCTCCACGCCGGGCGCCGCCGGGACCGCCTTGGCGTGGCGTAGCAACAAGAGACGCTTCACGCGACTTGATACTTCGCGCGCGCGCCCCGTTCGATGGCGGCGGCGATTAGTTTGTCGATCTCCAGCCGCCGGCGCAGCGCATCCAGGATACGCAATTCTTCCAGGGCGATCCGGCGATCGGCGAGCGCGACTTCGAGCGCCACCCAATAGGCGGTTTCGTGCAGCACATCCGGCAGACCCTCCGCGATCAGACCCATCACGGCGTCCGCGCCGTCGGGCTCCTGAAGGATCTGCGCACATTCCTGACACACCGCGAGCAGGCGGCTGTGGTCGAAGCCGGCGAACGACGGCAGCACCTTGGTCAACTCGCCGATGAGCTTGAGTTCCTTCTCGCTCATCGAACCGTCTGCGGCGGATACGATTACCATCGTATAGATAAGGGCAGTGTGGTGGCTGATGGCCTTCATATCGCTCATGGCTGTCCTCGAAGCGGCGCGACCATAAGAAACTTGACCCGTCCTGCCAAGCGCGCAACAAAACTGCATGACGACGAACAAAAAGCCCGGAAAGTGGCGCGCCCGCACGCTGGCCGTACGGGCGGGCACGCTGCGCACGCCGTTCCAAGAGACTTCGGAAGCACTGTTCCTGACGTCGGGCTATGCTTATGAGGCGCCGGAGGAAGCCGAGGCCCGCTTCAAGGGCGAGGCGGAAGGCTATCAGTACAGCCGGTTCGGCAATCCGACCGTTACCATGTTCGAGAACCGGATGGCCGCACTGGAAGGCGCCCCCGTCGCGCGCGCCACGGCGAGCGGCATGGCAGCAGTGACGGCGACCTTCCTGTCGGGACTTCGGAGCGGTGATCATATCGTCGCCGCCAAAGCCATGTTCGGATCCTGCCGCCATGTGGTGGCGGACATCCTGCCGCGCTTCGGCATCGCCAGCACGCTGATCGACGGAGGCGACGTCGATCAATGGGCACAGGCCATGCGGCCAGAGACCAAGATGCTGTTTCTGGAGACGCCATCGAATCCGACGCTCGCGATCGTCGATCTGAAGGCGGTTGCAGCGGTCGCTCGGGATCGCGGCGCGCGGCTCGTTGTCGACAACGCGTTCGCCACCCCGTGCCTGCAGCGGCCCTTCGAGTTCGGCGCCGATATCGTCATACATTCCTCAACGAAATACATCGACGGCCAGGGACGCGCGCTGGGCGGCGTGATCCTCTGCAAGGAGGACTTCCTCAAGGACCATCTGCAGAGCTTCCTGCGCAACACCGGG
>Ga0134126_10010691_pt1 | contig 11559 bp, 8 predicted proteins | sample KB31752_FD_96881 | JGI IMG/M metagenome (GOLD analysis project Ga0134126, IMG submission 96881) | Terrestrial soil microbial communities with excess Nitrogen fertilizer from Kellogg Biological Station, Michigan, USA - KB3-175-2 | ecosystem: Environmental > Terrestrial > Soil > Unclassified ... | reverse complement strand
TGCGCCATTTGCCGTGCTGACACAAACGCTGCCTGCAGCTATCCCGTTGATCTATAGTGGACAGGAAGAACCCGTTCTACGCGCGCTGCCCTTCTTCGAAAAGGATTCCATAAAATTCCAGGCCTTCAAACGCGCGAGTTTCTACAAGACCCTGCTTGCGCTTCGTAAAAGAGATCCCGCCCTCGATGCCGATGCTTCGTTCAAAAAGCTTACCGTCGGCGACAGCAAAGCGGTATACGCCTTCGTCCGGGAAAAAGGCCAGCACAGGGTGCTGGTCGTGCTCAATCTGGGCCCGCGAACCCAGCGAGTAAAGATCGATCAGCATTGGAGTTCTGCCAGAGATGTGTTTACCGGCAGAATAATCAAGGTGACCGGCGGCGAATGGACCCTGGGGCCCTGGGCCTATAGGGTTTTGGAATACTAAAATCGCTTAACTTGTAGCTACAATCTTTCCCAATGCTGGACGAAGTCTATCTCTACCCATTGATAGTCCCTAAAAGCTATTATGTCAAAGGCGTTTGGGACCTGCCGCATCACGTTTTCCCCGCTCAAGATTTTATCCTGACCTGGGTCTTTTGCAAAAAGACCAGCGGCTCGATGGGTTATCTCAGCCGCGAACAATATGAAGCATTGGAGAAAGACGAACCCGGCTGGCGTCAAATGGCTTTCGAGAACCTGCGGGGCAAGACCGGCGAGTCCTCCAAGTTTTACACCCATTGCAAGCTGAATGCGGATGAAAGCCGCGTCCTTTTTCTCGCCTTCATGAACGAGGACGGGGTAGGCTCCAGCCGCGTGCTTTGTTCGCATGAGCTCTCCCGTGCCTTCCCCCGGGGTTACTGCATAGCCTTCCCCGACAGGAGCTGTGGCTTTGTGATCCCCAACGGTTTGCCGGAAGAAGAACTGGCCGGTGTCCGGAAAATGTTGAACAAAACCCTGCGCGGCGCCTCGGTCCCGATGTCCGATGCGCTATTTCGGCCCGAAGAGTTTGCATTGCCCCAATCCTGGCTAAAACCCATGGACCTCCGTCATTCCAACGAGGTGATCAGGAAATTATCCCTTTTTTGTCAAAAATAACCTGACCATGAAACCCTTCGCGTCCCTATTGTTCTTAATGACCCAAGGAGCTCCAATAAATTGGATATACCAATATACACTAACCCTTAAAAGCTTCGATAACCCGGAGACGGACATATCTTTGTAGACAGCACGCGTCGCATCAGCCAGCGCATGCGCCCCCAAATCCAATCTCGAAATGAAAAATCGAACCCTTATCCTTTCGGCCTCCAGCGCATAAATATCCGTCGTTAACAAATAAATACAAAAAAAAGTAGATATTTATTCCTGTTAGCCTTAAACCTATGACCTGCCGTGAACGATCGATCTTGTTGTCCTGCGTTTGTCTGTTCCATTTTTTAGTGGCAACGGGACAGGCCATTCCGCCTGCATATACGATAAGCAATTACAATAGCGACAACGCCCTTCCCCAGAATAGCATCAACGACATGGCCTTCGACCGCAATGGATTTCTCTGGCTGGAAACGCATATGGGCATCGTCCGCTTCGACGGGCGGAATTTCCGCGAATACAATAGGACAAATACGTCAGCGCTTTTCACGGACAGATGCTCCGTGATCGGCTGGACTAAGCCATCGGGTACGATATTCATCAAGCCGACGTTCGATGTCCACCGGTACCTAAAGGTTACCGACGACTACCAGCTCAAAGAAGACAGCACCCTTGTCGCTAATCCCTACTTATGGTTTGGGAATCCCCATATCTTTTCCTATGCCCGGCTGTACAGGAAGTGGGCAGCTCATGATACTGCCGCATTCGGCGGGCTTTTTAACAGGCTCGATGTCAACCTCGATCTGGTTACCGTGAGTGAAACGCAAGCCTACGTGAATAAGGACCTGCATTATTATTACCTCGATGAGAACACTGCCAGCGTGCAGCCTCTGCCTGAAATTACCGGTCATGCATTAAAGGTGCAGTTCATTATTGGCGACGTGTATGTCCTTGTAGACCGGCAAGATCGCCTCTACGCCTACAAAGACGGATTACCGCAAAAGCTTTCCGGTAGCTCCCGGCTCATGGCGCTCCTGGCAGAGGTAGATGTAACGGGCCCATACCCGATCCAGGCTACAGTGAAAGCCCGAAGAGATAGCTCTCACACCTTCCTGGTCCATAAGGGCGATATACTACTGCTGAATATCAGGAATGGAGTGCTGGACTTCGAAATGCTGGCCGCCAATACGCCGGTAAGAAGTGTCAATTGCTTGATCTATGATGAAAAGAACAAGATCATCTATGTAGGTACCGCGACAAGCGGCTTGTATATTCTTAAAAAGCAGGAATTCCGGCGGCTCTTTTTTTCGAGCGACAATTACGTGATCAATAGTCTGTATGGACAAGCCCTTCTGCCCGATGGGAATATCCTCACGTCATCAGGCATCCTCAATCCCGGGAATAAAACAAATATCGCTACACCGGGCTGCTACGACCGGCCGGCTTTACTCCGGTCTGCGGATGGCCATATCTGGTATTCTTCCTTTGGCTGGCTAAAACGCACCGACACCAGCTTGCGGTCTTCCGAGAAGATCCTCGAGCTTGGTGATGTTTCTCACGTCGGCATTTGGATATCTGCCATTGCCGAAGACGCGAGCGGTGACATCTTCTGTGGCACCAATATCCCGAGCAGGCTGTTTCGCGTCAGGGGGAAAACCGCTACCCTTTTGATCGATGCCCGGACATCGATGAAAAACGCAGAGATCATGAGTCTCCTCCCGATAGATGCAACCGATCTTTGGATCGGCACCAGCGCAGGAGTATACTCCTATAATCTTTCGACCGGCGCACTCCACCTGTTGCCGGGTTCGGAAAATGCCACCGTGAGAACGATTTGCAAAGCCACCGATGGGAGCCTCTGGATCGGTACCTACGGACAGGGTTTTTTTAAATATTCCGGCGGACACTTTATCAAAATGCCCATGGATGCGATGGGAAACCTGGCCACTGTCCATTGTATCATGGAGGACAGGCAGGGCAATTTCTGGTTGCCTACCAATCGAGGGCTCTATAGGGTCGCTAAAAATGAACTGGACAGCTACGCATCAGGAGGCAAGGACGAGATCTTCTATTACTATTTCGATAGGTCATCCGGATTCAGCAGCAATGAGTTCAATGGCGGCTGCTCGCCCTGTGGCGTTAAAACCGCCGATGGCCGTTTTTCCCTTCCGTCGCTGGATGGGCTGATCCAGTTTCAGCCGGACAGCATTACGATGATGCCACCCGATCGCCCCATTTTCATAGAACGCCAGGTGACGGATAAGAGAACGGTATCGGCCGGCAACTTCACGCGCGATCAGGACGCAGGGCCGTTGGTGTTTTCTATTTCTTCACCCTATTTCGGCAATCCCGCCAACTTGCATCTGGAATACTCGATCCCGGAACTGGATAAGGGATGGCACCCGGTGAATCAGGATGGCCGGCTAACCCTCACCGGCCTGGCGAAAGGTCGCTATACCATGACCGTTCGGAAACAGGAGGGATATGCCCGGTATAGTTACAATACGGTCCGTTGGACCATCCTCCCATACTGGTATGAGACCATTTGGTTTCGTTCGTTGGTCGCGCTGGTGATCATCGGCGTCCTGCTGGTGATCTTCTATCTGCGCTATATCCGCCAGGTTCGACGAGCCGAACGGTTGGAACAAAAAGTTGCGGAACGGACAGCCGCTTTGTCCGAGAACAACAGGGTAAAAGAAAAGATGATCGCCATCATCCTGCATGACCTGCGTTCACCCCTCCGCTTCCTGCATATGCTGGCTACCCATATCTATGAAAGTCACCGGACAGTCGACGTCAAGGAACGGGAGGATATGCTCCGCAAGTTTCGCAATGCTACACGCGACCTGTTTGAATTTACCCAGGATTTCGTCATCTGGACCAACGCCCAGAAAGAGGGCTTTGTAATCCGGCAGGAGACCATCATCGTCCGGAATATAGTAAGCGAGATCGTTTCGCTGTATGAACCCGGTGCAGACATCCATAACAATATTGTCCTTAATCTTGTGCCGGAGACCGTCACCCTGGTATCCGATCCGCATATCCTAAAGCTGCTCATTCGGAATCTTACGGACAATGCCACCAAGTACACGTCGAACGGAGAGATCTGTATCGAGGCGTCGGCTGATGATTCATCCGTGGGTATCACCATAACGGATACGGGCCGGAGTATGGACAAAGCGTTGGTCGCCAGGATCCTCGACAATACCCATCAAATTGACGACGAGACCCAGGGTTTTGGCTATAAAATCATCCATGAATTGCTTACGCGGCTTCACGGCCGCCTGACCATCGATAGACCTGGTGAGACAGGCAACAGGATCACCCTGTTCTTTTCCAATCGTAAAAACAAAACAAATTTATATTATGCCAAAGATGCTGATCGCAGATGACCACTATATTGTACGGACAGGCCTTACCTTTCTCCTGAAATCGATGTTCGTGCAGGTCGAGATCGACGAGTGCAGGGATGGCCATGGCGTCTGGGAAAAGATACAGACCGATGATTATGATCTGCTCATCCTCGATATTTCGATGCCCTCCACGGACCTGTTCACCCTGATCAGGAAAATACTTGCTGTGAGACCCAAACAAAAGATGCTTATCCTGACCATGAGCAGCGAGATGATCTTTGCTAAAAAGTATCTGCAGCTGGGCGTCAGGGGATTCATCAACAAAGAAGCGCCGCCTGCCGAGATCACGATGGCTATTACCAACGTTTTGAACAACCGGCGCTACATCAGTTCCAGAGTCAGGGATACGCTCACCCTGGAGATGCTCGACAGCCCGGCAAAGAGTCTTTTCGACACGCTTTCCGAAAGGGAGCTGGAGATCATGAACTATCTTATCGATGGGAAAAATGTTTCGGAGATCGCAAAAATGCTCGCTATACATATTTCTACCGTGAGCACGCATAAGGCGAACATCCTGCAGAAGCTGGGAGTTCCCAATGTCATAGAGCTGAGCAAGATGGTGCAGATGTACTAGCGTATCTTTACAATAAAACGAAATGGAAAGCGATATCTTTCTTGCGGTCGACAACTACATCAGCGGACTCTTTGCCAAAGAAGACGAAGCCCTGCAGGCTACCCGAAGTTCTATTGCAGACGCCGGCTTCGACGACATGAGCATCTCGGCGAACCAGGGCTCCTTTCTGCAGTTGCTTGCCCGGCTCATCAGGGCGCAGCGCATCCTGGAGATCGGCACGTTCGCGGGTTACAGCACCATCTGGCTGGCGCGAAGCCTGGCGAAGACGGGCCGGCTGATCACGCTTGAATTCGATCCTATGCATGCCGCCATGGCTAAAAAGAATATCGGGCGGGCAGGCCTTGCCGATGTAGTCGATCTTCGCGTCGGACGGGGTCTCGATCTCTTGCCCGTTCTGGAAAAAGAACCGGCCGGACCGTTCGATATGATCTTCGTCGACGCCGATAAACCGCCTTATGCCGAATATTACGAGTGGGCGCTGAAGCTCTCCAAACCCGGAACACTGCTGGTTTTCGACAATGTCGTCCGCGAAGGAAAGGTGCTGGATGAGAACACCACCGATGAAAAGGTTGCCGGCGTCCAACGGCTGAACTCCAGGATGGCTGCCGACAGCCGGGCCTTTTCCACCATCATTACCAGCATAGGGACTAAATATTACGATGGGATGGCGATTGCCGTGGTTAACTAGACGGCAAATTGCTTATCTTCCTTTCATGAAAAAAGCTTCTGCTGCTACCTATTGCATTCCTCTCCCTCACCGGCAATGCGCAAACGCCGGCTGCGCTGCCCCCCGAGCTGATCCGGAAGCCGTGTTTTTGAAATTTGTTAAATGATTGTTAACATAAACCTATAACTTCTTTCGTACGTTATTTATTATACCTTTAATGTATGAATAAGGAGACCCAGCGCGACGAGCTGCCTGAACCCACGCGGGCGCAGTTAGAGATCCTTCAGGTATTGTGGAAGCATGGACCCTCGACGGTGCGTTTTGTGAACGACAAGCTCAATCAGGAGAAGAAAGCCCTTAGCTATACCTCGACCTTGAAGCTGATGCAAATCATGCACGAAAAGGGAATGGTCCTTAGAAACGAAAGCAGCATGACCCATGTATACAGCGCCGCCCTGGAAGAGCAAAAGACCAAGGGCGTGGTACTGAAAAAATTTGTCGATGCCATGTACAACGGCTCGGTAAAGAACCTGATGCTGGAATTGATGGGGCAGGAGAAAACGACCAACAAGGAATGGGATACCATCAAAGACCTGCTGAATAAATTGGATGACGAATAATAAACGCCATTATGACAACACTCATCCCGGACATTATTCTACGCGCCGCGTGCTGGACCCTCCTGCATTCGCTTTGGCAGGGACTCATCGTAGCCCTGCTCGCCGGGATCATTATGGTGTTGACCAAAAAGTCGAGTTCTTCGCTTCGCTATAATCTTCTTTGTGGATTATTGTTCCTGTTCCTTGGTGTAAGCGGCTATACGTTTTACCGCCAGTTGCCTTCGACAGCTTCACCCGCGGTCAGCACGGGGGGGCCGGCCGTCACCGCTGTTGCACCGCCATCCGCGCACGTTATCGCACCCGCTGCCGGTGTTATTGTCCAATCCGGGATCGACAAGCTCATCCAATATTTCAATACCCATGCCGCCCTCATCGTGCTGGTGTGGTTCATCATCTTCCTCGGCCGTTTCGTTCAAATGCTGTCAGGACTGGTCTACGCCCAGCGTATCCGGCATTATCAAACCAAAGCCGCGCCTTCGGAATGGACCCAACGGCTGCAGGGGCTGGTGAATAAGGTGCGGATCACCCGGCCGGTGTTGTTGCTGGAGTCTGCGCTGATCAAGGTACCCGTCGCCCTGGGCTTCCTGAAGCCGGTGATCCTCCTGCCGGTGGGGATGCTTACACATATTTCTCCCGACCAGGTGGAATCGATCCTGCTCCATGAGCTGGCGCATATCCGCCGCCAGGATTATCTGCTCAATCTTATTCAGAACCTCGTCGATACCCTCTTCTTCTTCAATCCGGCCATGATCTGGATCTCCTCCCTGATCAGGGTGGAACGGGAGAATTGTTGCGACGACATTGCCATTCGGGAAACCCGCAGCAGGCGCAGATTGATAGAGGCCCTGGTTTCTTTTCATGAATACGAACAAACCGGTGGGGGATATGCGCTTTCCTTCGCCGCAAAAGAGAACCAGGTGGTTCGCCGCGTCAAACGGATCGTATATAAAAAAAATCATTCGTTGAATGCCGGGGAAAGGGTCTTGCTGACCACGGGACTCCTGATCCTCAGCGCCGCATTCGTCACGATCAACAGCAGCCGCGCGGATGAGTCGGCGAAAAAGGCCCGGATCCCGGTGATCCCGGCTTCTGTTACGCCGAAGCCCACCGTCGCGCCGAGGGTATTAGAGCCGGTGGCGCAACCTGCCGTCTCGCGGGCTGCCGTCTCGCAACCATCATTGCCTGTCGCGAACACACGCGCCAAAGCCATGCCCGGCCAGGACCAGGTCGCCCCGATCCAGGATACCACGCCAAAGACATCAAAGCCCGCTGACCTTTTTCAGAACACGAGCGTGGACAAGCTGATCGAAGCCAGAGATCATGGCGTTACCGCAGAATTCGTCAGCGCGCTACAACAAATGGGGTATAAGGATCTTACCCTCGACAAGGCTATCCAGCTCAGGGATCATGGCGTCGACGCGGAGTTCATCGAAAGCATCCAGGGATACGGCCTTACGCATTTCAGTCTGGACGACGCGATCAGGCTGAAGGATCACGGCGTGTCGGCGGATTATATCGGCGGCATGAAAAAGCGCTTTGGGAAAGTTTTCGAAATAAACGACTATATCAAGCTCAGGGACGCCGGGATCAGTCCCACCACTTTCGGGCAATAGTCTCACCTACACAGAGTCAATTCTAAAAAGGCGCTATCCGGCGTCACTGGCATCCCCATGTACAATCATAAACGTATATATCATGAAAAAAATCATCTTATCCGCTTTTTCCCTGCTGACCCTCGTGGTATGCATGGGTCTGAGCGCCCACGCACAGCAAAAAACGAGCAAGTGGTCCGATGACGACGATTGGGGCAACGATCACGACGATAACCCCGGCGTATGGAGCGCCGTTATTCACGAGGATAAAGCCTATGTCCGTTTTGGCGGCATGCATTGGAATTCCAGCAGTACTTTCCTGCTGTCCGAACTAGGCACCCTGCCTGCCGGCAACAGCGGCACCTTCGTGGTCAAGCGCGATCCCGGTGCCGTCACCTTCAATGGCAGCTTTGTGGAAGGCAGGGGGCATGGGACCTATCTGTTTGTTCCCGATGAAGGTTTCAAAGCCTATTTGACTGGTGAGGGATTTAAAGAGCCGAGCGAGGAGTTGATGCTGCACCTTTTCTTTACAAACATCAACAAAGAGTACCTAGGCTATATGAAACAAAACGGCTATGACGGTCTCACCATCGGTGAGTTGAAAGATCTCGCTTATCGGAATATGAACCAGCGGGTAATGGCCGGCTATCTGCAGACATTTAAAACTGATGGCTACGCAAAGGTATCGGTAGACCAGATCATCGCGATGCGTGATCATGGCGTCTCACCTTCGTTTATAAATAGTTTCCACGAAATGGGCTATAAGGATATGTCACTGGACCAGGCTATAAAGCTGCGGGACCATGGTGTCGACCCGGATTTCGTCCAGGACATGAAAAAGGTCGGCGCTAAAGACATCACCCTGGATCAGGCTATCGAGTTCCGTGATCATGGTGTGACGGTGGACTATGTACGTACACTCCACGATGCAGGCTTTCCCGATGTGTCGCTGGAGAAAGCCGTCGAGCTGCGCGATCACGGCGTGAGCATGGAGTTCATCCGTTCACTCCGCGAAATGGGCTATAAGGATATTTCGCTGGATGAGATCCGGGAGCTGGTGGATCATGGAGTCAATGCCGAGTACATCCGTGGATTCCAGCGAATCGGCTTCAAGGATATCTCGCCGGATGCAGCCCGTGAGCTGCGTGATCATGGAGTGGAACCTTCTTTTGTAGGCAAGTTCAAAGACATCGGCTTTGCCGACATCAGCCTTGAGAAAGCCGTCGAGCTGCGTGATCATGGCGTTACTCCCGATTATATCAAGAAGTTACAGGACAAGGGGATGAAGAATATGACGCTGGCCGAATACATCCGGCTCCACGACGCGGGTATGTAGAGCCGCCGCGCCCCGATAGGACCGAAAGCCGTATCTTCATAGGACTATGTTATCGTTCTCCGTTAGCGGTAGTTATACGGACCTGTACGAAATAACCATGGGCGAGGTCGCTTTCCTGCAGAACCGGCAGGAGCTTCCCGTAATTTTTGATTATTTCTTTCGCACGGTCCCCGCGAAAGGCGGTTATGCGGTCTTTGCCGGTTTGCAGGACGTATTGGACGCACTCGCCGGATTGCAGTTTACATCGGAAGATATCGCTTTTTTGCGCGACCGGCATTTCGACGCGGCGTATCTCGACTATCTGCAACGCTTCAAGTTTCGCGGCAGGGTATATGCCGTCAGGGAAGGGGAGGTCATCTTTCCTCATTGTCCCGTGCTGCGGGTCGAGGGTAGTCTTTTCGAGACGCAGCTGGTGGAGACCCTATTGCTGAACCTGGTGAATTTTCAGTCGCTCGTCGCAACCAAGGCTTCGCGGATGCGACAGGTGGCGGGGGAGCGGATACTGAGCGATTTTGGTTTCCGGCGGGCACATGGACCCGGTGGTATTCTCGCGGCGCGGGCTGCCGTCATCGGCGGGTTTCAGAGCACCAGCAATGTATATGCGGCGGAGCTGTATGGACTGGAGGCGTCGGGGACGATGGCCCATGCATTTATCGAAAGCTATGGGTCGGAGCTGGATTCGTTTCGCGCTTTTTCGGCAAGCCGGCCGCAGGGTTGTGTTTTCCTGGTCGATACGTATGACACGCTGAAAAGCGGTGTGCCGAATGCCATCACAGCCGCGAAAGAGATGGAGGTGCAGGGCCACCGGGCGCTGGGCATCCGGCTCGACAGTGGTGACCTGGCCTATCTGGCTTCACAAGCCCGCAGGATGCTCGATGAGGCCGGCTTGCCGTACATGAAGATCGCGGCTTCCAATCAGCTCGATGAGCTGGTGATCCGAAGTCTATTAGAACAAGAGGCGCCCATCGATATCTTTGGTGTCGGGACCAAGCTGGTGACCGGCCATCCCGATGCGGCATTCGACGGCGTCTATAAAATGGCGCTGGTGGCCAGCCGGCCGACGATGAAGCTGTCGGAGACGCCTTCCAAGGGTACCTTGCCTGGTGTCAAGCAGGTGCGACGGGTGTTCGACAAGGACGGCCGCTTTTTTGGCGCCGACGTCATTCTCCTGGAAGGGCAGGGTGGCGCCCCTGTGCCCATGATGTATCATCCTTTCCAGCCCGGTAAGTCGCTCGACATAGGCCACCTACGCCAGGAGCCGCTGTTGCAGCTGGTGATGGAGGAGGGCGAGCCCTTGCACCCCACTTATCCGTTGTCCGAAGTCGCCGCCTATTGCGCCTCCCGCCTAAGCCTGCTGCCGGCCGAGTACAAACGCTTCGAAAATCCCCATCGATACAAGGTAGGTCTCAGCAAGCGCCTCTTACAGCTCCGCGACGAGACCCGCGAGCGGTACAACCATTTTTGATCTAACTTTAGGGTATGAGTAACTCTCAGCCCTCCCAGCCTGCTCATGCATCCGGCGCGAGCCCTGCGATGAGCGCTGCCTCCCAGCCCGGCGCGAGCCCCATGACGAGCGCGATAGCCGGCCACGCCGCGGCAAATACCCCCCTCCGCGTGATCATCACGGGCACCACTGGCATGGTCGGCGAAGGCGTGCTGCACGAATGTCTGCAGCACCCGGCAGTCGAGGCCGTTTTGATCCTCAACCGGAAGCCGCTAGGCCTGACGCATCCCAAGCTCAGGGAGATCGTGCATACCGACTTTTATAACCTGGGGCCCATCGAGTCCCAGCTAACCGGCTACAATGCCTGTTTCTTTTGCCTGGGCGTAAGTTCTGTGGGGATGCCCGCGGAGGAATACTACAAGGTGACGTACACGTTGACCATGCATGTCGCCGCGACCCTCAGCCGCCTGAATCCTGTGCCCGTCGCTCCCGCTGACCCCTTCGCGTCCGCTACCCTCGCTGCCCACTCTGCTTCGACCTCCTCCGCTGCATCGTCCGCACCCGCCACATCCGCCGCATCCGCTGCCCCCGCCGCCCCCGCCGCATCCGCCGCTCCCGGCAACATGGTCTTTGCCTATGTCTCCGGCGCCGGTACGGACAGCACCGAAAAAGGCCGCAGCCGCTGGGCCCGCGTGAAAGGGAAGACCGAGAATGACCTGATGCTGCTGCCCTTCCGCCGCGTGTATGCCTTCCGCCCCGGCTTTATCAAGCCCATCAAGGGTCTCCGCAACGCCCATGCGTTCTATAAATATATCAATTGGATGTTTCCCCTGGGCCGCGCGCTCTAC
>Ga0134126_10010690_pt1 | contig 11559 bp, 10 predicted proteins | sample KB31752_FD_96881 | JGI IMG/M metagenome (GOLD analysis project Ga0134126, IMG submission 96881) | Terrestrial soil microbial communities with excess Nitrogen fertilizer from Kellogg Biological Station, Michigan, USA - KB3-175-2 | ecosystem: Environmental > Terrestrial > Soil > Unclassified ... | reverse complement strand
GCGAATGATAACGCCTGAAACTGACGACAGTGCCATGGAGCAATTTTCTGACTATTAAGGCCGGAGAATGATTCGAGACTTCAGCAAAGATGAACTGGAAGCCGTCCCAAGCGGTCAAGACGCTGAACTCACGCTTGGGGGCGGCACGCTGCTTGTTCTCGGCTGCGGGCTTCTGCTCCTTTGTACGGCATGTTTCAGCATCGGGTATTTTGTTGGTCGTCGCAATTCGCAATTGGCAGCGACAACATTGCCATCTTCCGACGCAAAGACTCACCCGATTCCAGCAAGCTCAGGATCCAAACCAGGAGCGGCCGGTCAGTTGCCGCCACGGCCTCAAGCGATTCTAGCGGCTGATGTCGCCGCCGATTCTTCGCGGTCGGCGACTGCCGGGGTGGCGGGTAATCCGGGTACTCGGCAGAACCAGCCTGAGCGCGCCAGTGATCCGCAGGTACGACCGGCATTAGGCGGACAGACGGTTGCGCAACAACCCGCATCCGGCCTCCAGGTGCAGCCTGCGATGGCAGGGGTCCAGGGTTGGATGGTGCAGATCGCGGCTGTCTCGCATCCGGAGGACGCGCAAGTGCTTGTTAACGCACTGCGCAAACGTGGTTACACGGTCGCAGCCCGGCGCGAAGCCGGAGACAACCTGGTTCATGTGCAGACTGGTCCATTTGTGAACCGCAATGATGCAAACGCGATGCGTCAAAAGCTGCTGAATGACGGGTACAACGCTATCGTGGAGTAGAGTCTGAGATCTACCTGCGCATCCATTCCGGCAATCCTGAAGCAATGGCTGCACGTACGGCGGCCAATAAGTCTTCCCGCGTGGCATAATTCGCGGGAAGGATTGGGGCGTGAAACGTGATGTGCGCCGTTCCGGGCCGAATGCGCAAGCTTCCCTTCGACATCATCGTTTCCGTGCCCCAGATGGATACCGGAATGCAAGGCGCGCCGGTCTCTTTTGCCAGATAGAATGGGCCCTTCTTGAAGGGCAGCATGCGTCCGTCTTTCGACCGTGTGCCTTCGACGAAGGTCGTGATGTGCACACCTTTGTCAAGAACCCTGCGCGCGGCCGCGATACTTTCTTGCGCGCTCTCTTTGCGCCCGTCGCGATCGACGGGTATGAACTCGCCTTGCTGAAATCCCCAGCCAAGTACCGGGACATGCATCAGAGATCGTTTGAGGAATGCGCTCGTGCGTCCCGGAATATTCGGGAGCAGTGCGGGAGGGTCGAGGTTCGACACGTGATTGGCCATGAAGATGCACGCAGTTTTCGGCGGGACGAATTCGCGACCCTTCACCTGAACATGGATGTGCGCAAGAAAGTAGCCGGTCCTGACGATCATTTGTGTCGCGTTGTAGAGGGGCAGGACATTGCCGGTAAGTATCGACCAGGGAATGAAAATGATCGCGGTGGGAATGCCGAGAATAACAAACGTGCCGAAGAGAACCAATGAAGCAATCATGAATGGCTTTCGCGGTCAGTCGAGACGAACTCTAAGTCGAGCAGGAAGTTTCTCATAGATGTCATCGAAGCCGCCGTTGGAGAGGATGGCGACAACATCGCCTGATCTCAGTTTCGGCGCAAGGGTCTCGACGATTTCGTTCGCATCGGGATGCAGCTCGGCCGGCGTTCCAACCGCATTCAGCGCATCCACCACATCTTCAGGGTGAAGCCGCTCCGCATCTGGAATACGCTGCTGCTGATAGACGCCCGCCATCATTACGCGATCCGCCAGGCGCAGGCTCTCGATCAGGTCGTTTTCCAGCACTTTGCGCCTGAGCGTGTTGGAACGGGGCTCAAGCACGGCCCAAATGCGGGATTCCGGATAAACCGAGCGTAGCGCCCGCAGCGTCTCACGAATCGCCGTGGGGTGATGCGCGAAATCATCGATGATGGTGATTCCGCGGATGACATCGCGAACCTCAAGCCGTCGCTTCACGCTTTTGAAGCTCCCCATCGCCGCGCGGATTGCCTCCATGCTGATGCCTTGTCCGGAAGCCAAAGCAGCTGCGGCGGTAGCATTCAAGGCATTGTGCTCACCGGCGAGTTGCATCGCCAACTCCGACCAGAGCTCGCCATGTTGCCATACTTCCCATGCTGTCTTGCCGTCTGCATGGCGCAGGTTGCGGATTTGCCAGTCAGATTCCGCTTTGAACCCGTAGCGCTCCACGCGGCAGAAGGCCTTGCTGATGCACTCGTCGACATTTGGGCTGCCATCAAACGCAACCAGCAGGCCCCGGCGCGGCACAAGGTTAACAAGCCGCTTGAAAGCGACCTTCACCGCATCAAGATCGGCGTAAATGTCTGCATGGTCAAACTCCACATGCGTCAGAATGAGCGCGTCCGGGAAGTAGTGCAGAAACTTGGGACCCTTGTCAAAGAAGGCCGTGTCGTATTCGTCGCCTTCGATAATGAATGTGCGCGTAGGACGAAGCTGAAAACTGCTGCCGAAGTTTTCAGCAACGCCGCCGATCAGGAATGATGGCTCGAGTGAAGCATCCTCGTGCGAGGCGACTTGGTAAATCCACGACAACATGCTCGTGGTTGTTGTCTTGCCGTGTGTTCCAGCGACCACGAGCGATTCGCGTCCTTTCAGGAATTCCTCGCGCACCAGCGCGGCCATCGACGTGAAGGGTATTCGCTCATCGAGCACGCGTTCCACCTCGGGATTGCCGCGGGAAAGCGCATTGCCAATGACCACCAGGTCCGGCTTTGGATCGAGGTTCGATTCCGAGTAGGGTTCGAGTATGGGAATTCCAAGCGCGTGCAGAAGGTCGCTCATCGGCGGGTAGGCAGCCTTGTCTGAACCCGAAATACGATGCCCCTCAAGCTGAAGCAGGCCGGCCAGTGAGGCCATTGCCGTGCCGCAAATGCCGGTGAGATGAATATGTCTGCGGTTGGAACTCATGATCGCACCGCCGGTTCAAGCAACGAAAGTTCAGCTTCATTGCCGGCATTTAGCTCGGCCTCAACCCCAAAAGTCAACGTCACGTTCTGGTGCGAGACGTGCCCGCTGCGCAGTCCAAAGGCAACGGGGATCTCGAGGCCGTCGAGGGCAGATAGGATAGAGGCTTCCAGCAGACTTTCCGTCGCACCCGGCGAGGTGCAGTCGAGCATTTCACCGAAGATAATGGCCCGCGCGCCATTCAGCTTTCCAGCTTGCCGTAGCTGCCAGAGCATTCGGTTTACCTGGTAAGGCTTTGCGCCCACGTCTTCCATAAACAGCAGTTTGTTTTCCATTGCAGGCTCCCAGGGAGTTCCGATCAAGGAGGTCAGGATGCTGAGACATCCACCATAAAGGGTGCCGCGCGCTGACCCAGACTTGAGAGTGCGCAGTCCTTCCGCGCCGCCGATGGAGTAAGGCCGGCCTGCGACCGCCGCCTGAAAGCTTTCGCGATGTACGCCATCTTCAAGGTAGAAATCCGCGGCTACCATCGGACCGTGAAATGCGGGGAGCCCGACTTGATCCAGGAGCCAAAGCTGCATTCCAGTCATATCACTGTAGGCGAAAAATGGTTTTGGATGGTTTGCGATAAGCGCAAGATCCACACTTTCCAGGAGGTAGTTTGAACCGTATCCTCCGCGCATCGCCATCACCAAACTTGTTGAGGGATCGGCGAATGCCGCATGCAGATCTGCCAGACGCTCTTCGGACTTTCCGGCGAAGAACAGCGGCCCGCGTGCCTGCGTGTGCGCGCCAAGGCGCGGGACGTAGCCGAGCTCGCGCAATTGTTGAATGCCGAGTTCGGCTCGTTCCGGAATCGCGTAGGATGCCGGCGAGATAACGCTGACGCCAGCCCCTGGACCAGTCGGGCCGAGTGGCAACAGAGACTTTGAAACTGTCGTCACCCGCACCACGCTTCACCCCGCGCAATCAAGGTTGCCGGTCCTGTCAGTTCCAGCTCGCTGCCGGGCCCGCGCCAAACCACCGTCTGCTCTCCTCCTGGAGACACGACGCGCAGCGGAGATGCACATCCATGAAACGCGATCGCGGCGGTTGCTGACGCGGAAGTTCCGGTGCCCGAAGACGTTGTTGGGCCAACGCCCCGTTCAAAGATGCGAATCTCAATCTCGCCTGAACTCGCAATGCGCACAAACTCAACATTGGTTTGGTGCAGAAAATCCAGGTGGCTACAAATTAGGCGTCCGATGTTTTGCCAGGAATCGCCGGCAACTGAGAACTCGGGATTATCCGCGACGATCACGAAATGCGGATTTCCCGTGGAAACAGCAATCCCTTCCACTGCGCGATCATCTGGCAGCTTCACGACCTTTCGCGCGGCACTGGGAATTCCCATGCCCGTCGTGACTTCGACCGAGTAGCCGCTATCTGCGAACACGTTGTTGATCCGGCAGATGCGCAGTCCGGCATCTGTCTCAATGCGCAGCTCATCGCCAACCTCTGCGCCGATCATCGAGCTCATCCACGCGGCAACGCAGCGGGTTCCATTGCCACTAATCTCAGCGATCGAGCCATCGGCATTGTGAAGCCGGATCCGTCCGGACTTGGAACCCGTCCAGGCAAAAAACTCGATACCATCCGCGCCCACGCCTGTATTGCGCGAGCAAAGAGCGCGTGTCAGTTCTGCCCAATCGCGTTGGACTACTGAATCCTCGGTCACAATAAGGAAGTCATTGCCGCAAGCGTGCGCCTTGGCGAAGGGAATCAATCTTCCTCCGGATCGCGGAAATTGAGCAGAGTATTGATCGCGGGCTCTGAGAGGAGTCTTCCGCGCAATCGTTCATGTTGTCTCTTGGTTGCGGTTATGGTGAAGCTCACGCGCTGAAGATCTCCTATCCCGTTTGTCGCATAATCAGCCAATCGTTCTCCGGCCTTATCCATCGCATCGAGAATTGAGCGAAGCATCGCCGTCTGGTCGTCGCCACGAGCCTCGTAAACGAGCGAGTAGATTTTGATGCTGGCCCGGCGTTCAAGAAAACCCACGAGTTCAAGAGCGATGACCACGATCACGGTGGCCACAGCGGCCGCGGCAAGCAATCCTGCGCCACACGCCATGCCGATCGACGCGACCACCCACACGCTGGCGGCGCTGGTTAGTCCGCTGATGCGGCTGCGATTGTGAATAATTAATCCCGCTCCGAGAAATCCAATGCCCTGTACGATATTCGACGCGACCTGGCCCTTGTTAGGGCTCCCGTCTCCAGCCAGAACGGCGGAAAGAAGGGTAAAGAATGCGGCGCCAAGGCAGATCAGCAAATTCGTTCGCACGCCCGCAGATCTACGTTTATACTCGCGCTCCAGGCCGATAAACCCACCCAGAAAAGATGCAACAATCAGCCGTGGAATGGCGCCGTTGAAAACGACAATCTGCTGTAGCCAGCTGAAGTCGAAAGGCGCTGAAATGTTGGCCAATGTTGTGCACATGGGTTACACCTTGGCTGATGCTATCACCGCTCGACTGCTTTCGTACGCGGCGGGGTATCGGAGACGTAAACGTCGCCGGCTTTCTGCCCTGGAGCATCAAAACGCCTCACCAATCTGAGCCCATCGGGATGAGCTTTCACCGCGCTGTCGATCTCGTCGCCATCGAATGCAATCACGATTGCGGCATGAGCTGCAGGAGCAGCCAGCGCCGCAGAGTAATATTCTTTGTCGCTCTCGTTGATCGTCTGGCGGAGCGGGATTCCCGTAAAAGCTACGAGGTTTGGATACACCGACGTCTCCATCAGAACTATCCCCCCGGGTCTCGTCGCCAGAAGCGAGCGCAGGGCTGGTGGTATTTCAACTTCGAAGGCGCGGCGGGACTCAATGTTCTTGATGCCTTCTATATAGGTCAAAGGATGATCGCGAAGAACAGCCCATGCGTTGACGGAAACGATCGCGTAGATTGCTGTGGCCGCGAAAGGCACCAGGCTTCGTTTGAACTCGCGGAATACCGCAATCATCAATTGCGCGATGAATCCCAATCCGACGGCGAAGGCCGGGAGCATTTCCATCCCATATCGCGTGTTGTACCAGGAATGCGGCCACCACACGGGAAGAAAGATCGGCACAGAACCGAATGCGATCGAGTAGGCATAGAAGGGAACTGGCAGCCATAAGAAAAGCGTCCATTGAAATGCTCGCCGGCGCGTCGTGATCCATGCCCACGTGGTTCCGAGCAGTGCCAGCACGAGTGTGAAGTTACCCCAGGATTCTGATGCAACATCCATTTCGGCGCACTTGACGAAAAAAATCAGCGAGACCCAGGGATTATGCCATCCTGGATGCGGAGGACCTGAGCCCGGCGTCGCGGTGCGCATTTCAATTGCCGCCGCCGAGTATGGACCACGCATGAAGTCGAGCCAGTCTCCAAAGACAATCCCGTTGTAGGCGAACCAAACCAGCGGCGCCGCAACCACGGCAGCACTGGCAATCCAGAAGGTCCGCGAGCGGAGAGTGCTGATGCGAAGCTGAACGATGCCGACAGATGACCATGCCAGACATGCGAGCACCCAGCCGTCATATCGGGTATAAACTGCGGCAATCAGGACCGTCGCGATGCCGCATAGGAGCCTGGCCGCGCGTGGCGGGTCATTGTTGAGAGCTTCCCGCCACTCCACAAGCCACACTGCGAGCCAGATCATTTCACACAGGAACAAGGGCTCCGTCATCGCCGTTGTCTGCAGGTAAAGCAGGTTCGCATTCAGTGCGAAAAATGCGAGTGCCACGACTGCCGCAGACGGACGCAGCCAGTGGCGCGCGAGTCGATAGACCCCTGCGCATCCGGCAATATACGCAAGTGCTGAAGGAATCATTCCGGCAATTCCGTCAGCCCACCACGCGTACACGGCGACACAGGGGATCAGCAGCAGATGGGGCAGCGGGAGCCAGACAGAGCCCAGCTGCGACAGGCCAGGCCGATGGGAATCGAAAACGCGTCGCGCAATATGGAGATGCGCGACTGCATCACCGTAATTGAGCATCGCACCGTGGCGCCAGCTCCAGAGGCTCGCAAGCGCAGACGCAAGCACCGTTGACGCCGCCACCAGCAGCCACTCATTGCGGCTGATGGGGCGGCGAATCGGCTCTTCAGTCAAGGTGTGTCAACTCGCGGAACAAGTTGAAGCGGTGCTCAATTTCTTCCCGTGTCAACTGCTGCAGGCGTTCGGTTCCAAAGCGCTCGACGGTGAATGAGCCCATGACGGAGCCATAGAACATGGCGCGTCGGAAGGCGCCGGGTGTGAGTTCGCGCTGCGAAGCGAGATAACCGAAGAATCCGCCGGCGAAGCTGTCCCCCGCGCCTGTGGGATCGGTGACTTGCTCTAGCGGGAAGGCGGGAGTTTTGAAGGTACGCGATTCGGGGGCGCCGGAAATTGTCTTGTGGAAGAGCGTTGCACCATACTCGCCATGCTTCACAACGAGCATGCGCGGGCCCATCTCCATAACCGCGCGCGCGGCGAGGACGAGATTGCTGTTGCCGGCGAGCATGCGGGTTTCGGTGTCGTTGATGAGGAGGATGTCCAGGCCTTTGAGGACTTCAAGAAGCGCAGACTTGTGGTCCTTGATCCAGTAGTTCATGGTATCGCCGGCGACCAATTTTGCCTGGGGCGTAGCTTCACGAACACGGCGCTGCAGCACAGGATCAATATTTGCGAGGAAGAGGAACTGGGAATCGCGATAAGCGTCGGGGATTTTCGGCTCGAAGCCGGCAAACACGTTCAGATCGGTTTGGAGTGTCCGGGCCTCGTTGAGATTCTCAAGGTACGAGCCTTGCCAGAAGAAGGTTTTACCTGGCGCGTGCTGGATGCCGGTGGTGTCAATCTTATGGGCATCGAAGACGGCTTGCTCGCTCGCGCCGAAGTCTTCGCCGACGACGGCGATGATGCGGACGTCGGTGAAGAAGCTTGCGGCGAGCGAAAAGTAAGTTGCCGCGCCGGCAAGGCAGCGCTCTTTGCGTCCCGACGGTGTCTCAACGGTGTCAAAAGCGACGCTGCCCACAACAGTAATTGCCATTCATGACCTCTCTGAATTCATTGATCGAATTTATTTTGCGTTACCAGCCGTGATACTTGCCGAAGAGTAGTTTCAGCCGCTCTTTGGCAGCAGCTGGAATCGCATCCGCCTGTGTGAGTACGGCAAACTTCGCTGCCGAGGCGCACGCGCACGTCCGTTCCGCGGGCATCGCGGCGACCGCCGCCTTGACGACCTTGCAAGCGTTCTCGGCATTCTGGTGCAGTACTGCAACTATTTGTTCAATCGTCACTGCATCGTGCCCCTCCCGCCAGCAGTCATAATCGGTGACCATGGCGACCGTGGCGTAGCAAATCTCCGCCTCGCGCGCGAGTTTTGCTTCCTGCAGATTGGTCATTCCGATCACGTCAGCTCCCCAGCTGCGGTATAGATTCGATTCTGCTTTGGTGGAGAACTGCGGGCCTTCCATGCAAACATACGTGCCCCCCAGTTTGCCCACGACCCCCATACTGTTGCAGCCTGTCTCCGCTGCCTTGGCAACAACCGAGCACACGGGGTCGCCGAACGCTACATGGCCAACGATGCCATCGCCAAAGAACGTCGAGATGCGGTGGAATGTGCGATCGATAAACTGGTCGGGAATCACGAAGTCTGTCGGCTTGTGCTCTTCCTTGAGCGATCCGACCGCCGAGACCGAGAGAATGCGTTCCACACCGAGCTTTTTGAACGCGTAGATGTTGGCTCGGAAGTTCAGTTCGGAGGGCAAGATTCGATGTCCGCGACCGTGGCGGGCAAGGAAAGCGACCTTGCGGCCTTCCAGTTCGCCGAGAACGAACGGGTCAGACGGCTCGCCGAAAGGCGTATCAACGCGTTCTTCGTGGACGTTAGTAAATCCGGGCATTGAGTACAGCCCGCTGCCGCCGATAATTCCGATCTCTGCCTGAAGCAATGTCGCTCCGATCAACGGGCCAATGGAATGGCCTGTCGGATGGTTTCAACAAACACTTCAGTATAAAGGTCGCGATTGCCTCAAACAGAATCGGCGATTTCGGCCGCCAACGAAGTCACGCGATCGCAGCTTCACCGGCGGCCTTGCGAACGCGATTGTCTGCCGTGTCGCGGACACTCCAGCCTGCAATGAGCAAGCTCGGTGAGAGCGATGGTTGCGCTTTTCCCAACTCGCCCAGAGTTGTTCGGTGTACCTGCTGCCCCGGTTGAGCGGCGTGGGAGACGATTGCGCATGGGAAATCAGCCGGCAAACCCTTCTCACGCCATTCGAGGGCAAGCAGGGCAAGATCGCGGCCCGGCATGTAAACCACGCGGGTAGCATCTTCGATTTCCGGTATCGGCGCATCATTGTGGGATTGTGCGTGATGGCCGGTCGAGAAGATCACGTTTGAAGCCGCATGGCGATCGGTGAGCGAGCAGGGAATTGCCGCCGCGGCCGCGAAAGCAGCAGTGATTCCGGGTACGACTTCGAAGGCGACTCCGGCTTCGGTCAGCGCTCTCATCTCTTCGGCCGCGCGGCCAAAAATCAGCGGGTCGCCGCTCTTCAGTCTCACTACAAAACGACCGGCGGACGCATTCGCAATCATCAGTGCGTGAATTTCTTCCTGGGTAATGTTTTTCGTTCCGCAACGCTTGCCCACGTTTACGACTTCGGCATGCGTCTGAGCTAGCTCCAGAATTGCTGGAGGGACGAGATCGTCATGCAGGATGACGTCGGCGGACTGAATGAGACGGAGTGCTTTTACTGTGAGCAGGTCTGGATCGCCGGGCCCTGCGCCGACCAGAAAGACCTTGCCTTCCGCTTTTTGGTCGGATTGGCCTTGGCTCGAATTGTCTAAAACGCGCGAAGATGCCGGCCTCGATTCGAAAAATTGCCGCTCTGCTACTCGATGCAGCAGAGCCTTGCGGGCCTCGCTGGGGGGAAGTGTCGCCAGAATTTCGCGCCGGAACGCACCGAGATTTTTGAGCCATGCACCGATGTCAGCTGAGAAGAGCGAATCAATTTCGCGCCGAAGCTGCTGCGCAACGGCCGGGCTTTCGCCCGCTGTCGAGATTGCAATTTGCAGGTCGCCCCGTCGCACTACCGATCCGAAATAGAAGTCGCAGTGTGGAGGATCATCCACGCTGTTCACCAGTGTTCCGCGACGAACGGCTTCGCGATAGACTGTCGCATTCACCTCGGGATTGTCTGTCGCGGCAATTACCACGAAGTTGCCATCGAGGTCGGCCAGATCAAAGCTGCGCTGAACCCACTCCAGCCGGTTCTCGCGGGCAAGCTGCTGAATTTCGGGCTTTGCCTCTGGCGCAATTACGCGCAGGCGGAGTCCCGTAATCAGGAGGCCGTTGATCTTTTCGAGGGCTACGTTGCCGGCACCGACCAGCAGTCCTGGCCGTCCATCGAGTTTCAGAAAAACAGGCAGCAAGCTCATGGCATCCTCATTCCGCTACAGCATGGGGTACGCGGCCCGAAGGTAGATCGCGTTCAACCGGTGCGAGGATTTCTCCCGCAAGGTAGCCGCGCAACTCGTCGTTCGTGTGGCGGCCAAACCATGAACGAAGATTCTCTTTCTCGTCGCTGCGTGTGACCAAATATTTGCGCAACAGGCGCGCGATAGCTTCGGGAACATGCGAGGCAGGTGTGCGATATCCGACCGGGCGCGCGATGCCCGCGTGCTGCCCTACCGACCCGCCAAGGCAGAAGTAGTAGGCATCCACCAGCTTGCCTTCGTGCTTGATCTTCTTGCCCTCGATGCCGATGTCGGCGATCCAGTGCTGTCCGCATCCATTGGGGCAGCCGGTTACATTTAGCCGCAGTTGCTGATCAAATTGCGGGACGCGCTCCTCAAGTTCGTCTACCAGCCAGCGCGTGAAGCCTTTTGTCTCCGTGATGGCCAACTTGCAAAATTCAGTGCCGGTGCAGGCGACCGCTCCGCGCCAGAAAGGCGATCCGTCCACGTGAAGTCCGATGGCGCCAAGCTCGCGCACCAGGTCCGCAGCCTTCTCGGTTGGCACGTCAATGAACAGCAAGTTCTGAGAAACAGTTGCGCGCAAGGCGCCGCTGCCATATTTGTCGGCTAGGTCGGCGGCGGCTTCGAGTTGTTCTCCCGTCAGGCGGCCGCGCAGAACTGACGCTCCCACATAGCTCAATCCAGCTTGTCGCTGGCGATGGACGCCAACATGGTCGCGTAGCGTTTCATCCGGAATCACCTCATCGACGCCGGGCTCCAGCACAAAGTCGAGCCGCGACTGCAGCTCTGCCAGGAAGCTTTCGGCTGTCCAACCCTCTTTCATGAAGAGATATTTCAGACGCGCCCGGTCGCGGCTCTCGCGCAAGACCTGCTGATCCCGGAAGATCTCCGTGATCGCCTTTACGACGATTACCGCCTGTTCAGTAAGAACGAACGCATCCAGCCGGACGGCAAGATGAGGCTCGTTGGAAAGCCCTCCGCCAACGCGCACGGTGAATCCGACCTGGCCGTTACGCTTTACGGGCGTCAGCGCAATGTCGTTGATCTCGGGATATGAGCACCAGGTGGGGCAGCCCATCACGCAAATCTTGAACTTGCGCGGCAGATTGTAGAAATCAGGATTCGCCGTGAGCAGATGCGCAATCTCAAGGGCGATCGGCGAG
>Ga0134126_10010689_pt1 | contig 11561 bp, 15 predicted proteins | sample KB31752_FD_96881 | JGI IMG/M metagenome (GOLD analysis project Ga0134126, IMG submission 96881) | Terrestrial soil microbial communities with excess Nitrogen fertilizer from Kellogg Biological Station, Michigan, USA - KB3-175-2 | ecosystem: Environmental > Terrestrial > Soil > Unclassified ... | reverse complement strand
TCGCCCTCTACAACCAGCTCATCCGCCTCGACCAGTCGCCGATCATCGCACTCAACCGGGCCGTCGCCGTCGCCGAGCTTGACGGCCCGGAGGTGGCACTGGCGACCGTCGACCGTCTTGCGGACAAGCTGGCCGGCTATCACCCCTACCATGCGACCCGCGCCGACCTGCTGCGCCGGCTGGGCCGCAGTCAGGAATCGCGCGCGGCGTACGACAAAGCCATCGAGCTGGCCGGGAACACTGCCGAGACCGCCAACCTAACCCGCCGCCGCGACCAGTTGCAGGGCTGAAGGACTGTTTCGCCGCAACATGATCGACCTCCGCGCCAGCCTGGAACGCGCGGGATTCGCGGAGACCCAGGTCACCGACCGCCCCGTAACCGGTTTTCCGGCGTCCGGCGGTTACTTCTTGCATTTGCCGGTTTTTCCGCTGATGGACTCCTGATAGATGTCCGCGTAGGTGCGCGAGTCCTTGATCAGATCGTCGCAGAAAGCAGCGACGTCGTTGCCGATGAGTTCCAGGACTCCCTTGCCGGCCGCGACGCCCTCCTCGAAGAAATCCACAATCCCGGAGAGCAAGCTCCCGTCGGCCAAGCCGACCGGTCCGACCTTGAAGAAGTACCGCTGAATCTCCTTGTAGACGATCTGGTAGTCCGGCGGGAGCGCCTTGACCCGCGCCATGTGCGCCCGCCACTGCTTCTTGCCTTCGATCATGTCTTGGATGCCCACGTCAGCCTCCTAGCCGGCCTAGTTTCCTCGCGACGTTCCTGTTCAACTGCTCGCGCCACCGGTCCCGGTAGCTCCGGGCCCCTTCTCCGCCGGCCAGCGCCGCGCAGAAGCTTGCAATGTCGTCGCCGAGCACCTCGTGAATGCTCTGCCCGTCCGCTGCTGTTTCTTCGAGCAGCCCCAGAGCGCTGTCGAGGATCGGCATCAGGTTCCGGCCCGAGAAACCCCCGTAGGGGAAGAGGTGAACCTTGATCTGCCCCCACGCCGCCCGGTAGTCAGGCGGCAATGCCTCGGCGCGGGCTTCGAAGGCCTTCCAGTCCCTGGTGAGATCGCTGCCTGTGATGGTCTCCCAGAAGTTCATCTCCCGCCCTCCTTGAGCTGGTCGATTCGTGATGAGAGGTACTCCCATTTCGCCCAGAACCTCGCAAGCTCTTCGCGCCCCGCGTCGTTGAGCGCATAGAACTTGCGCGGGGGCCCCAGCCCGGATGGTCGTTTCGTCACCTGGACGAGCCCGTTCTTCTCCAGTCGCAGCAAGATCGTGTACACGGTCCCCTCAACGACGCCGGCGAAGCCGAGCTCGTTCAGCCGACGCGTGATGGCGTACCCGTACGTCTCCTCGCTGCCGATGATTTGCAGCACGCAGCCCTCAAGCGTGCCCTTCAACATCTCCGTCAGGTCGTCCATCGCGGGTCCTCTTCAGTTCGCTTGGTACTGCGTAGTACCGAGTACCACTATACGGTATCACGGAGTAGCGGGCTACACCGCCGGCCACACCTTGCCATGCGCGGGCACCGCAGAAGGCCGCCAGGCGGTGGAGGGTCACCGACGTGACGGCTGCTGCACTTCGCTGCTGCACCAAAACCAAAAAAGGCCAGTTCCAAGATTGGAACTGGCCTATTACCTGTGGTGGAGCTAAGGGGATTTGAACCCCTGACCCCCTCGATGCGAACGAGGTGCGCTACCGGACTGCGCTATAGCCCCAAGGAACTGTCGATAGCTTAGCAAACTTTCCGGCCTGCTCGTGCCATCGATAGCTCCGACAGACACGTGATCCCCTAGTCACCGACCGCGCGGAGGCGGGGCGATTCCTCGTAGGACGTGTAGTAATCATCGTCGTCAGCAGACTCGTCAGACTCCGCGCGTTCGGAGTCCGCGTTCGAGGTTGTGTACTTGCCCGCGAGGCCGGGCGCGAAGTCGCGGCCGGCGTCCTCGTAGTCGGCCGGGACGGGCGCGGCCGCGAACTTCGCCGCGAGGGCGGCCGCTGCCTCGGGGATGCCCTCGGTGGACGTGCCGTCCACGGGCGTGACCCGGTGTGCCTGGGGCGCGCGGGCCTGGGCGTGTTCCCTGGCGCGGCCGGCCACCTCGGCCTCGTGCTGCGCCCGTTCCACGTCGGCCTTTCCCGCCTCGCGGAGCAGCAGCACGTAGCCAATGAGCATGATTGAGGGCGGGATGACGACCCACACGGCGGCCAGGCCGACGACCGCGAGCGAGATCGCCGCGATCTCCAGGCCGATCAGCATGAGCAGCAGGCGCCGGCGGGCCGCGAGCATGCGCCGCCGCGACTCCTCCGCGCTCAGCGGCTCGACCACCCGAGCCGGGGCCGAAATGGGCGCGACCGCCTCATCCGCGTCGTCCAGCGACCCGTCCTCGGTCACTGCGGGAGGCGCAGCGGGGGTAACCGGAGCGGGAACCCCGCGCGCCGTGTCGCGCCGAAGCCACCGGGGAATGAGCACGCACGCCCAGATCGCGACGATCGCCAGATAAAGAATGGCGCTGCTCATTGGGCTCGTGCCTCCCCACAGTTATCTCAGCACTGGCACTCGGGCACCGGACACACCGGGCATGTAACGCAGCGTAAAGGGAGCGACTGCCGATAACGAGCACCTGAGCGGCGTGTCGCGAAGATCAACAGCAAAGTTCCACTATGAGATCAGCTATGCGCCGGACCGTGATGCGCGTGACGCGGCGAGTGAGCTACGCCACCGGGGCAGCATCCCAGTCGGAACCTCCTCGGCGGTGATCGCGTAGCAGATATGGTCCCGCCAGGTTCCGTTGATGTGCAGTTGCCGTACCCGGACGCCCTCGTCCCTGAAGCCGAGCTTCTCCACCACCCGGCGCGACGCGACGTTTTCCGGCCGGATGGAGGCTTCGAGCCGGTGCATGCCCATCACCCGGAAGCAGTGGTCCACGGCCATCGCCAGCGCGGTGGGGATGACCCCGCGCCCGGCGTAGGCCTCGTCGATCCAGTAGCCAATCTGACCGGACCGTGACGAGCCCCAGACGATAGACCCGACGGTGAGCTGCCCGGCGAAGTCCCCGCCGTAGCTCACCACCCAGGGGAGCGCGACGCCCTGCCTGGCCTCCCGCCGCATCGTGCGGACCATGGACACGTACGGCCCGATCGGGGAGCGTACCAGCGGTGTCTCGGGGTTTGACGGCTCCCATGGGCGTAGCCACGAGGCGTTCCGCACCCGGATCTCGCGCCAGGTGCGCGCGTCCGCGACACGGACCGGCCGGAGTACTACCGGCGCGTCCAGCAGGTCCGGCTCGTTAAGGGTGGCCGGCCACCCCTGGATGCGTCCCACGGCTGTCAATCATTCCCCTGAGTCTTAATCCATCTAGATTAGCCGCAACGCTATGCACTTTCATGAACATGGACTGTGTTCGCGCCGGGTGATTTGTCCGCGTCGGCCCGTGGGTGGTCGCCGCCCCGGATCTGCTCAACGGCGTGCACGAGGATCGGCCGCAGCACGTTCATTCCGTCCTTAACCCCGCCAGAAGAACCAGGCAGGTTGACGATCAGCGTCCGCGACGCCACCCCGGCCAAGCCGCGGGACAGGATCGCCGACGGCACCCCTGCGGCAGCGCCCGCGGCCCGCAAAGCCTCGGCGATGCCGGGAATCTCCCGGTCGAGCACTGGGCGCGTCATTTCGGGCGTCTGGTCCGTGGGCGTTAGCCCGGTCCCGCCAGTGGTGACGGCCACGTCGTACCCGGCGGCGACCGCATCGCGCAGCGCCTGCGACACGGCCTCGCCGTCCGGGATCACTTGCGGCCCGTCCACCACATCGCACCCCGCCGAGCGGAGCAGGTCCACGAGCACCGGCCCGGACTTATCCGCGTAGACTCCGGCGGACGCGCGGTTGGACACGGTGATAGCCAGTGCGCGGATCATGCGCGCCGCCAGCTACCGGACTTGCCGCCGTCCTTGGTCTCGATCCGCACGTCAGTGATGACCGCGCCCTTGTCGACTGCCTTGATCATGTCGATTAGCGTGAGCGCGGCGACGGAGACTGAGGTCAGCGCTTCCATCTCAACCCCGGTCCGGTCGGCTGTGCGCACCGAAGCGGTGATCGCCACGCCGAAGTCCTCCACCGTGAGGTCAACCGAGACACCATGGATGGCGAGAGGGTGGCACAGCGGGATCAGGTCGGGCGTCCGTTTTGCCCCGGTTATCCCGGCGATCCGCGCAACGGCCAGCGCATCCCCCTTGGGCACTGTCCCCTCCCGGAGCGCCGCCACGGCCTCCGCCGAGAGCAGCACCCGCCCGGACGCCGTAGCCGTCCGTACCGTCACGTCCTTGGCCGAAACGTCCACCATCCGCGCGTGCCCCGCATCGTCCAGATGGGTCAGCCGCGCCGACGCCGCATCACTCATGTGGAGAAGCCTACGCGCCTCGCCTCTACGTCAGGTCAGGCCTCGGTCTCGGGGCTTGGGGGCGCTGTGACGGGGCTGTCAAAAGTCTTCGCGCTGGGGCCCGTGGCACAGAACGGGCAAAGGCTCACGTTCCGCCACTCGTTCGGTGCCACCGTCCGTGTGGCCGTCCCCTGGGTGCTGGGTTGGGGTCCTCGTCGGGCTGCAGGGGGTGCGAGGGTGGCCGATGGGGATTCAGAACGGGTTGTTGCTTCGCGTTACGCCTACGCAGCCTTTAAGCGGCGTGTGAGGCGTGATGGTGAAACACGCGGCCGTTCTGGATGATTCTGCATCAGCCAGCAGGTGCTATGGGAGGACCAGGACGTCCACCGTCTCGCCCGCCGGGAGTTGGGTCTCCCATTCCGGGACGAGGATCAGCGCGTTCGCGCGGCCCAAGGAAGCGATCTGGTGGGACTGCTGTCCGGACAGGGGCGTGACCCTCGTGCCGTCTAGGACGGCGCGCAGGTACGAGCGCCGGCCTGACGGCGAGCGCACCGGGTTGGTGAGCGTCGCGGTCGTGGCGGGGAGCGACAGGTCGTCCGCGCCCTGCAGGGCTGCGATTGCGGGCCTGACGAACAGCTGGAATGACACGTAAGCGCTGACCGGGTTGCCGGGCAGCGTGAAGATCGGCACCTCGGTCCCGCCGCCCCCGCCGATCACGCCGAAGCCCTGCGGCATCCCCGGCTGCATCGCCACCTTCATGAAGTTCACGGTGCCGAGCTCGCGCAGCGCCGCCTTGACGACGTCGTGTTCGCCGCCCATGGACACACCGCCGGTGGTGACCAGCAGGTCGGCCCGGGCCAGCTGCTCCTCAAGGGCAGGCAGCACGCCTGCCGGGTCGTCAGGGACGCCCGAGCGGCGGAAGGCGACCGCCCCCGCCTCGCGGGCCGCCGCCGCGATCATGTAGCTGTTGGAGTCCCAGATCCGGCCGGGCACGAGCGGAGTGCCCGGTTCGGTCAGCTCGTCGCCAGTGGACAGCACGACGACCCGGGGCCGGGGCCGGACGCGGACCGCCTTGCGTCCGGCGGAGGCCGCGACCGCGATGTGCATCGGCCGCAAGCGCGTCCCCGCGGTCAGCAGCGTCTCGCCCTCGGTCGCGTCGCCGCCGACGTGGCGGATGGCGTTGCCCTCGTCCGCCGAGCGGTGGATGGCGACCTCGGCGACTCCGCCGTCGGTCCACTCCACGGGCACCACGGCGTCCGCGCCGACGGGCACCTGCGCGCCGGTCAGGATCCTGATCACGGTCCCAGGCGCCAGCCGGTGGGCGCCGATGTCACCAGCCGCGATCTCGCCCGTCACCCGAAGGGTCGCGGGTGATTCCTGCGAAGCGCTCGCGACGTCGGCGGCCCGGACGGCGTAACCGTCCATGCTCGAGTTATCGAAGGACGGCAGGGCAACCGCCGCCGTGACGTCCTCCGCAAGCACGCATCCCTCAGCGTCCGCGAGCTCCAGGCTGACCGGAGCGAGCGGGTTGATCGCCGAGAGAATCGCCTTCTGGTACGCCTCGACCGTGGTCAGCGAGGCAGACCCGGCACCCTCCGGCGTGGCGCCTTGGCTCACCGCATCTCTTCGAGGAACTTACGGAGCCACGGGATAAAGTCCCCGGCCAGGTCGGGCCGCTCAGCCGCGAACGTAACCAGCGTCCGCAGGTAGTCCAGCTTGTTGCCGGTGTCGAAGCGACGCCCGTTGAACAGCACGCCGCGGAGTTCGCCCTTGGTGGCGAGGACCTTGAGCGCGTCGGTCAGCTGGATCTCCCCGCCGCGTCCCGGCGGCGTCTCGCGGAGCACATCGAAGACCTCGGGATCGCACACGTAACGACCGATCACGATCCACCGGCTGGGCGCGGTGCCCGGGGACGGCTTCTCGACCAGGTCTGTGATCATGACCACATCGTCTTCGGCGGTCATCTCGACCGCCGCGCAGCCGTACAGCGAGACTTCCTCGGGATCGACCTGCATCAGGGCGACGACGCTGCCGCCGCAGGAGTTCCTGATGTCGATCATCCGGGTGAGCAGTGGGTCCCTCGGGTCGATGAGGTCATCACCGAGCAGCACCGCGAACGGCTCGTGGCCTACGTGCTGTGCCGCGCACAGCACGGCGTGGCCAAGCCCCTTGGGGTCGCCCTGGCGCACGTAGTGCATGGTGGCGAGCTCGCTTGACTCCCGGACGAGGCTGAGCTTGTCCCAGTCCTCTTTCGCGGAGAGCGCTTCCTCGAGCTCGTACGCCCGGTCGAAGTGGTCTTCGATGGAGCGCTTACTTCGGCCTGTGATGAGTAGGACATCGTTGAGGCCTGCTGTAACAGCCTCCTCCACGACATACTGAATCGCAGGCTTGTCGACGACAGGCAGCATTTCCTTGGGCGTCGCTTTTGTCGCTGGCAGGAACCGCGTTCCAAGCCCAGCGGCGGGGACCACGGCTTTGGTAACTGCTGGCGTCCTGGCATTGCCGGTATCGACCATGGGTCAAGCGTAGTGACTTCTTGGGAGCAACGTGCACGACATGACTGCCTCTGATACCCCACGTGAGCAGCTACACACGTCCGTAGGCGAAGAAAAGTCCAGCCTGCGGCGTCGGCTAGTCGCAGCCCGCGCGGCCATGTCCGAGGCTGAGCGCACTGCGGCGGGGCGGCTTATCAGGGACCAAGTGCTCGAAATGCCGGAAGTGTCGGCGGCGGGCACGGTAGTGGCCTACTACTCGGTCGGCACGGAGCCGGGCACGCACAGCCTCATCTTCGCCCTGTGGAAGCGCGGCAGCTACGTCGTACTGCCTGTGCTCCTGCCCGACGGCGACCTTGACTGGGCGTCCTACGAGGGGCCAGACTCGCTCGCCCCGGGCCCCAGGGGGCTGCTCCAGCCGGTGGAACCGGTCCGTGGCCCTGGCACCGTGGCGCGCGCGGACGTGGTCCTGGTCCCCGCCCTGGCCGTCGACACCAGCGGGAAGCGGCTGGGCCGGGGCGGCGGGTCCTACGATCGGGCGCTTGCCCGGGTTGGCGGGCAGGTGCCGACGATCGGGCTGATCTATGATGACGAACTGCTCCCCAGCGTGCCGTCCGAGCCGCACGACCGCGCGGTGCGCGCGGTCGCCCGCCCCTCGCACGGCATCACTTGGTTGCCGGCTGACCACTGATGCGGAATCAGCGGACCGCCTACGCAGTTATCATTAGCAGTCCGCTACGGCGAGTGCTAATCTATCGAACCGAATTGGTTCCGCCCGGGAGGAATCGTGCCCACTTACCAGTACGTCTGCACCGAATGCGGCGGCCAGCTTGAGGCGGTGCAGAAGTTCACCGACGACGCGCTGACCGTTCATGAGGACTGCGGCGGCCGGCTGCGCAAGGTCTTCTCGCCTGTGGGCATCGTGTTCAAGGGATCCGGCTTCTACCGGACCGACAGCCGCAGCGGTTCGTCGAGCTCGACGTCGTCCTCGTCGTCGGCGACGTCTGGGGACTCCGCCGCGTCGTCCCCGTCGTCCGACTCCGGGTCGCCCACCAAGTCTGGCAGCGAGTCGACCTCGTCGGCTTCCACCAGCAGCTCCACGTCGTCGTCTTCTTCAAGCGAGAAGGTGGCCTGACCTCCATGGCCGCGGTGGCGGACATCGGGGTCATCGGCGGGTCGGGCTTCTATGAGTTCCTGACCGACGCCGAGGAGGTCAAGGTCGACACGCCGTTCGGCGAGCCGAGTGAGGCTGTGCTCGTTGGCGAGGTCGCGGGCCGCCGGGTAGCTTTCCTGCCGCGGCACGGCAAGGACCACCGCTTCCCGCCGCACAAGATCCCGTACCGTGCCAACATGTGGGCGCTACGGGCGCTTGGCGTGCGGCGCATCCTGGCCCCGAGCGCGGTCGGCTCGCTCACTGCGTCCTACGGCCCCGGGACGCTGGTCATCCCTGACCAGCTCGTGGACCGGACCACGAGCCGCGTGCAGACCTTCTACGACGAGTTCGCGGTACACGTCCCGTTCGCCGACCCGTACTGCCCCAGCGGGCGAGCGCACTCCATCGCGGCCGCCAGGAAGGCCGGCTGGGTGCCGGCCGGCTCAGGGACGCTCGTTGTCATTGACGGCCCCCGCTTCTCGACCCGGGCCGAGTCGCAGTGGTACGCGGGGCAGGGCTGGACGCTGATCGGCATGACCGGGCACCCGGAAGCGGTCCTGGCCCGCGAACTGGCCTTGTGCTATACGACGCTGGCGCTGATCACCGACACCGACGCGGGGGTGGAAGAAGGCGAAGGGGTCACCCAGGCCGAGGTCTTCGAGGTGTTCGGCAAGAACATGGCCCGCCTCCGCGAGCTGGTGGCAAAAACTATCGCCGCGTTCCCTGAAGACCGTGAGGACGACCTCTGCGCCCATGCCCTCGACGGCATCCGGCTACCGTTTGACCTGCCCTGATCGCGACGCCCGAGCAGCACCCGCCACACAGAATCCACAGACTTCACAGGTTGCACATTTCACCACCTAACGCCTCAGGGTAATGTCAGTCTTGTGACTGCTAACCCCCGGCCACGGAGCACCCTTGCGTCCTGGTTTGCCCGCGTAACGCTCAAGCGGCAAGTGGCGTTCCGGCTGTTATGGGGTACCGTGCGCGGGTGGGGCGCCTTCCCTGGCTCATTCGCCCCCGGCGTGACTACCTGTCACAGTTGAGCTGCAAACTCGGTACGCGTGACTTGGGAACGAGTCCTGTAACGAGCCGTGCGGTTAATCCTCCGTCCCGCCCGGGGCCGCGCACCGCGACCGCCGCGCCCAGCAGCGAAACGACGAGCCTCCCGTGGCTGACTGGCCACTAACCTCCGATCTCGGCCCTCTTGGCGCCCTGGCGACGGTTCCACGCCTCGCGCGTGGCTTCGTCAGCGTGACGCTCAACGGCTGGGGGCTGGACGCGCTTGTCGACGTGACCGAACTTCTGGTCAGCGAACTGAGTACCAACGTCGTGCGGGCAGCGATGACCCCAGAAGGCGCCCCGCAGTACGACGCGGACGGCAAGCTGCCCCTGCTGTGGATCCGGCTGCTCTGCGACCGCGCGCACCTGCTGATCGAGGTGTGGGACACCCTGCCCGCAGCGCTAGGCGCCCCCGTAACCCGTCACCCGGACCCCGACGAGGAATCCGGCCGGGGCCTCGAGATCATCGAGACCCTAGCCGAGGAGTGGGGCTGGGAAACGGTCCCGGGCTGGGCCGGGAAGAAGGTCTGGGCTCTCCTGAAGGTCACCCAGTTACCAGCGCGCCTCGGGGCACGCCAAGGCACCGTGCCAGGACGCCGTGGCGGCAGGCCACAGCAGCACGCCGCAAGCCGGACGCTGAGTTACTTGATCTGGAAGATCGTCACGCCGCCGACCGTGGTGGTCTTGTAGCCCATCGGGCCGAAGACGTACATCCAGTGCTCGGACCAGGCCCGCTCAACGATGACGGCACCGATGTGCGCCTTCTTGGCCCACACCCTGAACTCCTTGACCCTGGCCTTGGTGGGGTGGCTGAGGATGCGGACCTGTGCTGGCAGAGCATCTTCCGTGGAAAGCGAGGCGTTGATGAAGCCGCCCGCGATGTTGAAGTAGAAGCCGGTGTAGGCCTGGATCATCATCCCGGCGTTCCCGCGGTGCGAGGCGATCACCACGTTCTCACCCGGCTTCACGTACTTCCGGTAGGTGCCCGCGGTGAAGAAACTCGGGATTTCGTTGGTGACGTGCTCGGTCGGTAGCGCCGGCTTCCAGTGGATGGGCTTGGGCGGAACGACCACTTCGGCGAACGTCGGCAGGTTGGCGAAGATCGCCGCCAGCGCCAGCACGCCCAACGCCCACCGGGCCGCCAGCACGAGCTTGCTCTCGGTGACCTTGGCGAGCCAGAGCGCGAGGGCGAGCCCGAGAATGAGGTAGCCGAAGTCAATGAACCGCACTGGCTCGGCGCTGCGCAGCAGCGGCAGGCGCCAGATGAAGCTCCACGGCAAAGCCGTAACCTGCCTGCTGTCGATGATCAGGTTAGGGCCGACCGCGAGGGCCACAATGAGCACGAAGGACAGCGCTAGGAGCCTGACCAGCTTGCTTGACCAGGCGAAGATGGCCAGCGCAAGCAGGAGCAGGAGCATCGGGAGGCCCACATAGGCCGTGGCCGTCAGGTTGTGGCCGGCTGACGCGCGCAGGAACTCCATCCCCAAGAGCCGGTTCGGCCTGGGATAAATAAGGCCGGCCAGGTCCATGGAGAACTGCGGCAGCTGCCTGATGAGTTCCTTCGGGTAGTTCCGCAGCGCGTAGAACAGGTACGGGGCCGCGAGGATCAAAGCGCCCACGTAGGCGATCGCGGTGTGCAGGGCAAGCCGGGCGACCTTAGGCCACTCGGCCCGCCCCACGAGGATGAACCCGAGCACCAGGCCGCCCACCCAGACCATCGTCAGCTCTGCGAAGGCTTCGACGAAGGTGTAGAACTCCAGGGCGAGGAGAACCCCCATCCAGATGATGTACCTGTTCCGCTGCATCGACCCGTCCCACCACCGCAGGACCAGGTACACGGAAAGCGGCAGGAGGAGGGTCACCGTGAGGTTCGGCTGCCCGGACGCGGAGTGGGCGAGCTCATAGAGGCAGAAGCCGAAGACGGGCCCAGTCAGCAACGCGGGCCAGAACTTCCCAGTCAGCTGACGCGCGGCCACGTACATCGCCCAGGCGGAAGCTGGGGGCGCGAGCAGCAGCGACAGGTTGAACGCCGCGATCGGCCCGACGGTGGCCGTGATCGGCCACATGAGCAAGGACAGCGTCGGGGTGGTAGTCGCCCACGCGAGGTTGTAGCCCGCAGGCGCGCCGATCTGGTGCGAGTAGAGCGGGTTGAGCCCGTGCGTAATCGCATACGGCCACCAGCGGATCGCCCAGATGTAGAAGTTTGGGTCTACCTCAACCTGTCCCACCCTGGGCACGTTGGGGTGCTGGAGCAGCGACTGCCCGAACGCAAGGATGAAGACGACGAGGTAGATCGCGAACGCGATGAGTCCTTGGAGAACCGGGCCAGGAGTCCGCCAGGTTCGCTGCTTCTTCTCGCTGGAGTCGCTGGACTCTTCAGTGGCGTCCGCCTGCCCCCCAGCGCGAATCACCGGTGCCGCCCACCGCACGAATCTTCAGCCCTAGCCTTTCATTCACCAGCGATCAAGGTCGCCGGGCACGCAGGAACAAGGTAAC
>Ga0134126_10010688_pt1 | contig 11561 bp, 8 predicted proteins | sample KB31752_FD_96881 | JGI IMG/M metagenome (GOLD analysis project Ga0134126, IMG submission 96881) | Terrestrial soil microbial communities with excess Nitrogen fertilizer from Kellogg Biological Station, Michigan, USA - KB3-175-2 | ecosystem: Environmental > Terrestrial > Soil > Unclassified ... | reverse complement strand
TCGCGGGATGGAATCGGTCGGCGTCCTCGTATGGCCAGCCGAGCCGCGCCGCCAGCTTCTCGCCGATGGTGGACTTGCCTGAGCCGGATACGCCCATCAGGACCAGCGCGCACGGCGTTTGATCAACCCCCACGAAGATTCTCCGGGAGCGCGGCCGCATCCGCCAGAAAGACAGTCTCGCCGTTGGACCGCGCGCGAGACGCGGGCAGGTTGTCGCTGGACAATACCCGCGTCAAGACGGCCCGTTTCGCTGGGCCCGACACCTCGAACAACATTTCGCGGCAGGACGCCAACGCGGGCAGCGTGAGCGACACCCGCGGCACGAAAGGCTCGACATTGGCCTCGGGGACGCCGACAACCCATCGCGTTGTTTCATCCACGGCGGGGAAACCCGGAAACAGCGAAGCGGTATGGCCGTCGGGCCCGACGCCCATCAGCACCAGGTCGAACAGCGGGCGCGCGTTCTCGAGTGCGCCGGCGCCATAGAGCGACTTCAGTTCGGCCTCGTAACGCGCGGCGGCATCATCCAGCGTCGCGGTGTCGGTCGGGATCGGGTGGATGTGCGACGCCGGCGCAAAGCGATCGAGCAGGAAGCCGCGCGCCAGCGCCATATTGTTTCTCGAGTCACCTGGCGGTACGAAGCGCTCGTCGCCGATGAACCAATGTACGCGCTCCCATGGAATCTGGGCGCGATAAGGCTCGGTCGCCAGAAGTTCATAGAGCATCTTCGGACTCGTTCCGCCGGTCAGGCAGATCGCGATGCGCCCGGCGTTTTCCGCGATGCGCGCCAGCAACCGATCGGCGGCGGTCTGGGCAAGCGCGGCCGGGTCGGCAACCGATATGACCTTGCGTGGATCGCCGGCCGTCATCGTCAGGCCAACTTGCGCCAGCTACGGCCGTCGCGGGCGAGAATCTCGTCGGCTTCCTCCGGGCCTTCGGTGCCGGCGTCGTAGATCTTCAGCCCCTTGGCGCCGGCCTTCTTCCAGGCGTCGAGGAAGGGCTGCACGGCGCGCCAGCCGGCCTCGACGCTGTCGGCGCGCTGGAACAGGATGTTGTCGCCGATCATGCAGTCATAGATCAGCGTCTCGTAGCCGGTCGACGGCTCGGCATTGAAATAATCCTTGTAACGGAACTTCATCTCGACGCCGTCGATGTCGATCGCGGGGCCCGGCACCTTGGTGTTGAATTGCAGCTCGATGCCCTCGACCGGCTCCGTCGAGATCACGAGGTAATTCTGCGAAAGCTTGTCGATCGGCGTATCGCGGAACATCGCGAACGGCGCCTGCTTGAACTTGATGGCGATCTCGGTGCGCTTGACGCCGAGCGCCTTGCCCGTGCGCAGATAGAAAGGCACGCCGGCCCAGCGCCAGTTGTCGATGGTGAGCTTGAGTGCCGCATAGGTTTCGGTGGTGCTGCCGGGCTTGATGTCCTCGGTCTTGCGATAATCCTCGATCTCGAGGTCGCCGACCTTGCCGCCGCGATATTGCCCGCGCACGGAATTCTTCAGCGCCTCTTCCTCGCTCTGGATCTGGATCGACGACAGCACCTCGGCTTTTTCCGAGCGCACTGCGCGAGCGTCGAACCGCGACGGCGGCTCCATCGTCACCAGCGACAGCAGTTGGAACAGATGATTCGGTACCATGTCGCGCAGCGCGCCGGTCGCATCATAGAAGCTGCCGCGATGACCGACGCCGATCTTCTCGTCGACGGTGATCTGGATGTGATCGATGTGGTTGCGATTCCAGATCGGTTCGAACATTCCGTTGGCAAACCGCAGCACCAGGATGTTCTGCACGGTTTCCTTGCCGAGATAGTGATCGATCCGGTAGATCTGGTGCTCGTCGACGAGCTTCAAGAGTTCATGGTTCAATTCCTGCGCCGAGGCGAGATCGGTGCCGAACGGCTTTTCGACCACGAGCCGCCGCCACATGCCGTTCTCCTTGAGCATGCCGGTTCGGCCAAGTTGCTTTGCAATAGGCAGGAACGCGGTCGGCGGGGTGGCGAGATAGAACAGCCGGTTGCCGGCAGTCTTGCGATCAGCCTCCAGTCTGTCGAGCCGGCCGCGCATCGCGTCAAACGAGGCCGGATCTTTCGCGTCGGCCTCGACGCAGGTGACGCAGGACAGCAGTTGCTTGGCCAAGCCATCGTCGATTTTGCGGGTCGCGAACTGGTGCAGGCCCTTCATCAGACTGTCGCGCAGCTGGTCGCCCGACATGCCCTTGCGCGCGATACCGACGATGCAGAAATTTTCCGGCAACAGCTTGCCGGCGGTGAGGTTATAGAGCGCAGGGATCACCAGGCGATGCGCGAGATCGCCGGTGACGCCGAAGATGATGATGGAGCAGGGATCGGGCCTGTGACCGTTCGACATTCGCCTCGCCTATCAGCCGGGCTTTTTCGGTTCGCGATGACCGCCGAATCCGGAGCGCATCGCAGACAGGATCTTTTCTGCGAAGGTGTGCTCCTTGCGCGAGCGGAAGCGCGCAAACAGCGCAGCCGTGAGGACTTCGGCGGGCACGGCCTCGTCGACCGCAGCATTCACGGTCCAGCGGCCTTCGCCGGAATCCTCGACGAAGCCCGAGTAGTTGTCGAGTGTGTGGTTTTCCGCAAGCGCCGTCGCGGTGAGATCGAGCAGCCAGGACGGGATCACGCTGCCGCGCCGCCACACCTCCGCGATATCGGCGATGTCGAAATCGAAGCGATGATCGGCCGGCAGCGCGTCGATATTGGCGTTCTTGAGGATGTCGAAGCCTTCGGCATAGGCCTGCATCAACCCGTATTCGATGCCGTTATGGACCATCTTGACGAAATGCCCGGCGCCGACAGGGCCGGTATGGATGTAGCCCTGCTCGACACGGGGGTTGCGGCCTTCGCGACCAGGGGTGCGCGGAATGTCGCCGCTGCCCGGCGCGAGCGCCGCAAAGATGGGATCGAGCCGGTCGACGACCGCCTTGTCGCCGCCGATCATCATGCAATAGCCGCGCTCGATGCCCCAGATGCCGCCGGAGGTGCCGACGTCGAGATAATGGATGCCGCGGTTTTTGAGTGCCTTGCCGCGGCGAACGTCGTCCTGCCAGAAGGTGTTGCCGCCATCGATGATGACATCGCCAGCTTCCATCAGTTTCGCGAGCGCCTCGATGGTCTCCTCGGTAATCCGGCCCGCGGGCAGCATGATCCACGCGGTGCGCGGCTTCTGAAGTTTCCTGACGAAGTCTTCCAGCGCCTTCGCGCCGGCCGCGCCGTCGGCGGCGAGACCCGCAACCGCCTTCTCATTCCTGTCGTAGACTACCGTGGTGTGGCCGTGCTTCATCAGCCGACGGACAATGTTGCCTCCCATCCGCCCCAGGCCGATCACTCCGAGCTGCATGTCATATTCCCTTTAAGCCAGCGCTTCCGTGATCGCCGCATCCAGCAGCTTCAGGCCGGATGCGAGATCGCCCTTCAGATGCACCCGCAACGCGCGCCGGCCGCGCTCGGTCAACACGTCGAAATCGCCGCGCGCCTGCGCGGCCTTGATTACGCCAAAGCTTGCCTTCCAGCCCGGCACCGGCAGATCCTTGTGTTCGTCCGCGGTGATCTGCAGGAACACGCCGGAGTCAGGACCGCCCTTGTAGGCCTGTCCGGTCGAATGCAGAAAGCGCGGTCCGAACTCGGCACAGGTCGCCACATGATGTCGGTCGCGCACCTTCAGCCGCATCTCCTGCAGCGCGTCGATGTGCGCGCCATCGCGCTCGATATAGGCGAGCAGGGCGACATAGTCGTCGGCATGGGTACGCGCGAGATGCGCCTTCAGCCAGGAGCCGAGGCTGCCATCGGCGCCGTTTTTCTTCAGCGCCTCGACATTGGCTTCGTCCGTATAGAGATCGGCTTCGGCTGAGGACATCGCCGGGTGCTCCGGCGGCAGGCTGCCCGTCTTCTCGAACGCTGCCGTCAATTCACGCGTCTTGACCTTCGCCGATTCCACGTCCGGCTGATTGAACGGGTTGATGCCGAGGATGGCGCCGGCCACCGCGGTTGCCATCTCGAAGCGGAAGAACTCCTGGCCGAGGTGGTCGATCGATTTCATCACGATGCGGACGACGGGATGACCGGCCCGCTCGAGTGCGGTCAGCCTTTCGTCATGGGCCGCATCGTCCTCGCCCTCGGTGCGGATATCGATGAAGAAGCGGTCGTTGCCGTAAACGGAGGCATCGGCCGTCGGCTCGCCGTCGATCGGGATCAGACCCTTGCCTTCCTTGCCGGTGGACTCGGCGATGAGCTGCTCGGCCCAGGCGCCGAAATCCGAGATCTTCTTCGAGGAGAACATGGTGACCTTGTCGCGGCCTTCGAGACCGGCGGTGCCCATCGCAAGCCCGAGCTGCACGGCAGGATTTTCGTGCGGCGGCACATCGGCGCCGCAGGAGCGCAGCATCGACAGCGTGTGCCCGATCAGGTTGCGCACGTCGATGCCGGCGGCCGCGGCAGGCACGAGGCCGAACGGGGACAGCACGGAGTAGCGTCCGCCGATGGTGGGCTCGCCGTGGAAGACGCGGGCAAAGCCCTGCTTTTTCGCGGCCTTCTCAAGCGAGGAGCCGGGATCGGTGACGGCGATGAAGCGGTGTCCGGCCGCCCCCGCTCCGATCGCCTTGGAGACGCGGTCGAAGAAATAATCCTTCATCGCGTTCGGCTCCGTGGTGCCGCCGGATTTGCTGGAGACGATGAACAGCGCCTTCTTGATGTCGATCCTCTTCTCCATCGCGCGCACCTGCGCGGGATCGGTGGAGTCGAGCACATGCAGCTTCGGGAACCCGTTCTTTTTCGGGAAGGTTTGCGCCAGCACCTCGGGTCCAAGGCTGGAGCCGCCCATGCCGAGCACGACTGCGTCGGAGAAGCCCTGTCCCTTCACGCGCTGTGCGAAATCCTCGTAGTCGGCGATGTCGGCGTCCTGTGCGCTGGTCAGCCAGCCGAGCCATTTGTTCTCATCCTCGCCGGTCCAGACCGACTTGTCCTTGTGCCAGAGCCGGCGCACCCTGGCGGATGCGCGCCATTCCTCGGCGCTCTTTTCGACGGCCTTGGTGATGCCGGCGCCGAGCGCGAGCGTCTGCCCATCGATGCCGGCTCCGAGCACAGTCGCGCGCTTGTGCGCAACCGCGCCATAGAGCTTGTCGGCGGCGTCGGCGAACAACTTGACGCCGTCGTTCACCAACTCCCTGGTGATGGCATCGAGCGAGATGCCGGACCGGTCGAGCTCGTCGAGCACGCGCCGTGCATCCTCGATATTCTCTTCGAGGGTGTCGCGGAGCTTGCCGTGATCGCGGAAGGCCTCCAGCGTCGCCGGCGGCATGGTGTTGATGGTGTTCGCGCCGATCAGCTCCTCGACATAGAGCACATCGCTATAGGCCTTGTTCTTGGTGCCGGTGGAGGCCCACAGCAGCCGCTGCGCTCTTGCGCCCCTGGCGGCAAGCCTGTCCCAGCGCTCGCCGGCGAACAGGCGCTTGTAATCCTGATAGGCCATCTTGGCGTTGGCGATCGCGACCTTGCCTTTCAGCGCGGCGAGGCGCTCCTTCTCGCCCGGATCGTTCGCCTTGGCGATCTTCTCGTCGATCTGCTTGTCGACCATGGTATCGATGCGGCTGACGAAGAAGCTCGCAACGCTCGCGATATGTGAGGGATCGCCACCGTTGGCGACATATTTCTCAAGGCCCTTGAGATAGGCCTCGGCCACCTCGCGATATACGCTTTGCGCGAACAACAGCGTGATGTTGACGTTGAGGCCCTCGGCGGTGAGGGCCTCGATCGCGGGCAGGCCCTCGGGCGTGGCCGGCACCTTGATCATCAGGTTCTTGCGATGCACGTCCTTCCAGAGCCGCTTCGCCTCGGCAATGGTGCCCTTGGTATCCATGGCGAGAAAGGGCGACACTTCCAGGCTGACATAGCCGTCATTGCCGTGGAGCGCATCATAGACCGGACGCAGCACGTCGGCGGCATGCTGGATGTCCTCGACCGCAAGCTGCTCGAACAGCTCGGCGACCGGCCGGTCTGCGTGCTTCAGCGCCTTGCCGAGCGAGGCGTCATATTCGTCGGAGGCTCCGATCGCCTTCTCGAAAATCGAAGGGTTGGATGTGACGCCCTTGACGCCGTCGGTCTCAATCAGCCGTTTCAGGTCCTTGGCGATGAAGCCGCGGGCGAGAAAGTCGAGCCAGACGGCCTGGCCATGGTCTTCGAGTGCTTTGACGGAGTTCATTGATGCCGCTTTCCGTTCGAACTGATCGGGGCCTGGAGGGACCTTTAGGTTCCGGATCGCACGCCGGATTGTCAACACAAGGGCAGGGATGACCTCCGGGAGAGGCCTTACCCCGACAAGATAACGCCATTTGGACAGGAACGATCCCAAGGATTCGGCATACCGGGCTGTCTTGCTGCCCGATTTTGTAACAGTGAGCAGGTCGCGAATCGATGGAGCGTAAGGTCACGGCCGCAAGTAGAAATAGCCCTGTGATTGCAGCTCGGCGATGCGCACCACGCCGCCCTTGTCGGCGGCAACGAAGCCGGGCAGCAGGTCGCCAAGCGTGATCTTCAGCGATCTCATGGCGTTGCCGCAGGCGACAAAGCCGACCCCCGCCCTGGAAAGCCGGCCCATATGCTGAGTGAGCTCCGGATTGGCCTCGCTCGTCCGGAACGCCCGTAACGCCGGACCGTGCACCACGAGGGCGATGGTGACATGGTCGGGGCCGCCGACGCCATCGATATGGTTCTGGATATTGCCAAGGACGAAAGCGACCTTGTCGAGGTCGCTGAGGTGATACACGACCTTCAATTTTTGTGCCGGGCTTTCGCTTGCCGCATCGGCACGCGAGGCGGCAAAAGCCGCGCCCAGCGCGGCGACGGCGCGCAAGAGCACATTGCGTCGATTCATGTCATCCTCCCCGTTTACTCCTGCTGCCGCGATGCTTGCGCCTCGCGGCCGGTCAGCAGCTCATCGCATTCCCCGTTATCGACGCGATCGACGCGGAACACCCTGTCGTCGACGCCGCCCTCCAGCGTGACGGCGTCGCGGTCGGGGTGCTTGCGATCCCAGAGCCCGATCACCTCGAGGTGCACGATCGCTGATTTGCTGTCCTTCGACATCGCGATTTCAAGGCCTCCGCCGCCGCAATCGACATCACAGGAGAAGCGGATTTCACGGTTGCCTTCGTCGCCCGCGAAATGCCCGCAGGAGCTGCCGCCGTCGAAATTCCCCGGCTTGTTCCGGAACCGGACGCCGACCTTGTAGGCATAGCTGGTCGGCTCGTTCGGCTTGTTCTGCGCCGTGACGAGCAGCTTCATCGCGCTCACCGTCTGCTTCGCATGCTGCGTCAGGTGGCGCGCATCATAGATGCGCACGAAGCAGGCCGAGGCCGTCTCGGCGATCGGACCGGCGAATATCCTGTTGTCGAAGGCTTTGGCCCTGGCAGGGTCGATTTCGTCGTGGGCGCGGGCCGCGCCTGGCGCGAGAAGCGAGGCGGAGAGGGTGGCCGCAAGGGGCAGGGCGGTCAGGATTTTCATTGGCGGGCTCGAAATGCGGTTTCGAGCATTGGTCGCCGCCAGGGCCGAAGCCGTTCAACGGCTTCGGCTCATCCGGTCAGCGCAGCGACGCGTTGATCTTCTCCAGCGCCGCCGAGCCGGGGCAGAGCGCGTCGGCTTCGAGCGAATTGAGCGGCGTCTCCACCGTGTTGAGGTGGGAATGCAGATCTTCCGCCTCCGGATCGACATAGAGCAGGCCGGTGACGATCTGGCCCTTGGCCGCGTGCTTCTGCAGGAAGGTCATGGCGCCAAGCCGGTCATGGGCGTCATAATCGGCATCGATCTTGCGCAGCGCGAGCCTGGAGCCGTCGTGCTGCTCGACGATCTGCACCGAGCCCGGCGCGTAGTCGACGGTGATCGGATCGCGGCCGGTGATGACGTCGAGCCTATTCACGGCGTCATTGTGCTCGCGGACATAGTCAAAGCTCTTGGTCGAGCCGGCATGGTTGTTGAAGGCGACGCACGGGCTGATCACGTCGATGAAGGATGCGCCCTGGTGCTGGATCGCACCCTTGATCAACGGCACGAGCTGGCTCTTGTCACCGGAGAAGCTGCGCGCGACATAGCTCGCCCCTAACTGCAGTGCGATCGCCACGAGGTCGATGGCGCTGTCGGTGTTGAGCACGCCCTTCTTGGATTTCGAGCCGCGGTCGGCGGTCGCCGAGAACTGGCCCTTGGTCAGGCCGTAGACGCCGTTGTTCTCGACGATGTAGGTCATGTTGACGCCGCGCCGGATCGAATGGGCGAACTGGCCGAAGCCGATGGAGGCGGAATCGCCGTCGCCGGAGACGCCGAGGTAGATCAGATCGCGGTTGGCGAGATTGGCGCCGGTCAGCACGGAGGGCATGCGGCCGTGCACCGAGTTGAAGCCGTGGGAATTGCCGAGGAAATAGTCCGGCGTCTTCGACGAGCAGCCGATGCCCGAGATCTTCGCCACCCGGTGCGGCTCGATCGAGAGCTCGTAGCAGGCTTCGATGATCGAGGCCGTGATCGAATCGTGACCGCAGCCGGCGCACAAGGTCGAGATCTTGCCCTCGTAATCGCGGTGGGTGAACCCGAGCCCGTTCTTCTTCAGGGCCGGGTGATGGAATTTGGGTTTGGCGATATAGGTCATGAGAGCACCTGCTGCGCCAGCCTCGTCATGGCCGGGCTTGTCCCGGCCATCCATGTCTTGGCCGAGAAAAAGAAAGACGTGGATGCCCGGCACCCGTCTACGCCAAGGCTTCGCCGGGCCACGAACTCACTTGGCCGGCGTAGCTTTAGCGAAGACGGCACGGCCGGGCATGACGCCGCCAAAACCAGATCACTGATCACGATACTGCCTTTCGTAGCGGCGTCACTTTGAGATGATCCTGGTGGTCGCCGATCGCCTTGGCGATGAAGCGTGCGGTGATCGGCGTGCCGTCGTAGTGCACGATCGGGATCAATCGCACCGGATCGATGCCGTTCTCGTTGACGATGAGCTGGCGGAGCTGGCTGTCGCGGTTCTGCTCGACGACGTAGACGAAGTCGTGGTCGGCGATGAAGCTTGCGACGCTGGAGTGGAACGGGAAGGCGCGGATGCGCAGGCGGTCGAGCAGGTGCCCGCGCGCTTCCAGGAGTCCGATCGCCTCATCCATCGCCGGTGAGGTCGAGCCGTAATAGATCACGCCGTATTTGGTGGGTTTTGCCGCGTTGGCCTGCAGCGGCCGCGGCACCAGGTCCTGCGCGGTTTCGAACTTGCGCACCAGCCGTTGCATGTTGTCGGCATAGACCGAGCCTTCCTCCGAATAGCGCGCATAGCGGTCGCGCGAGGTACCGCGGGTAAAAAAGGAGCCCTTGGTCGGATGCGTGCCGGGATAGGTCCGGAACGGAATGCCGTCGCCGTCGACGTCGAGATAGCGGCCAAAATCGCGGCCTTCGTCCAGCATTTCCGCGGTCATGATCTTGCCGCGGTCATATTGCCGCGCGTCGTCCCACTTCAAGGGACGGCAGAGGCGGTGGTTCATGCCGATGTCGAGGTCGAGCATCAGGAAGATCGTGGTCTGCAGCCGCTCGGCGAGGTCGAAGGCGACGGTCGCGAACTCGAACGCTTCCGCAGGATCCTCGGGGAACAGCAGCACATGCTTGGTGTCGCCGTGCGAAGCATAGGCGCAGGCGATGACGTCGCATTGCTGCGTGCGCGTCGGCATGCCGGTCGAGGGGCCGGCGCGCTGCACGTTCACGATCACCGCCGGGATTTCGGCAAAGTACGACAGGCCGATGAACTCGGTCATCAGCGAGATACCCGGGCCGCTGGTCGCGGTGAAGGCGCGCGCACCGTTCCAGGACGCGCCGATGACGATGCCGATCGAGGCGAGCTCGTCCTCGCCCTGCACAATGGCGTATTTGGCCTTGCCGGTCTTGGGATCGTGGCGCAGCCGCTTGCAATGGCCGGCGAACGCATCCGCGAGCGAGGACGACGGCGTGATCGGATACCAGGCGCAGACGGTGGCGCCGCCATAGACGGCGCCGAGCGCGGCGGCGCTGTTGCCCTCGATGAAGATGCGGTCGCCGACCTTGTCGGCCTTGTTCACGCGCAGCCCGATCGGGCATTTCAGGTTCTGTAGCGCCCAGTCGCGGCCGAGATGCAGCGCGTGGACGTTGGAGGACAAGAGCTTCTCCTTGCCCTTGTATTGCTCGCCGATCAAAGTCTCGATCAGCTTCGGGTCCATGTCGAGCAGTGCCGACAGCGCGCCGAGATAGATGATGTTCTTGAAGAGCTGGCGCTGGCGCGGATCGGTATAGGTCGAGTTGGTGATCGCGGTCAGCGGTACGCCGATGATGTTGATGTCGGCGCGGAATTTCGACGCCGGCATCGGCTTGGTCGAATCGTAGAACAGGTAGCCGCCGGGCTCGATCGAGGCGATGTCCTTGTCCCAGGTCTGCGGATTCATCGCCACCATCATGTCGACGCCGCCGCGGGCGCCGAGATGGCCGGCTTCCGTGACCCGCACCTCGTACCAGGTCGGCAGGCCCTGGATGTTGGAGGGGAAGATGTTGCGCGGGGAAACCGGCACGCCATGGCGCAGGATCGAGCGCGCGAACAGCTCGTTGGCGGAGGCCGAGCCGGAGCCGTTGACGTTGGCGAAGCGGACGACGAAGTCGTTTACGCTGCTGATCGCTTTTTGCTCGGGCATGATGAACCTGCGTAAGTCATATCGATAAGGTATTTTTGCATGTCCCAGGCGCCGGTCGGGCAGCGCTCGGCGCACAGGCCGCAATGCAGGCAGACGTCTTCGTCCTTCACCATTACCCGGCCGGTCTTCAGATCGGTCGAGACGTAAAGGTCCTGGTCGGCATGCACCGAGGGCGCCTTCAGGCGCTGGCGCAAATCGGCTTCCTCGCCGTTCTCCGTGAAGGTGATGCAGTCCATCGGACAGATGTCGACGCAGGCGTCGCATTCGATGCAGAGCGAGGTGGTGAACACCGTCTGCACATCGCAGTTCAGGCAGCGCTGGGTCTCGCCGAGTGCGAGCTTGACGTCATAGCCGAGCTCGACCTCGGCGCGGATGTCCTTCAGCGCGATGACCTTGTCGCGATGCGGCACCTTGAAGCGCTTGTCGATGGAGATGTCGTTGTCGTAGCTCCACTCGTGGATGCCCATCTTCTGCGAAGTGACGTGCACCTCCGGCAGCGGGCGCTCCTGGATGTCCTCGCCGGAGACGAATTTGTGGATCGACAGGGCGGCGTCATGGCCGTGCGCGACCGCCCAGATGATGTTCTTCGGGCCGAACGCGGCGTCACCGCCAAAGAACACCTTCGGATTGGTCGAGCCCATGGTCTTCGGATCGACCTTGGGCATGTTCCATTTGTCGAACGCGATGCCGATGTCGCGCTCGATCCAGGGGAATGCGTTCTCCTGGCCGACGGCGACCAGCACGTCGTCGCAATTGATGGTCTCGTTGGCCTCGCCGGTCGGCACCAGGCTGCGCTTGCCCTTGGCGTCGTATTCGGCCCTCACCTTCTGGAAGGTGACGCCGGTGAGCTTGCCATTGTCG
>Ga0134126_10010687_pt1 | contig 11561 bp, 9 predicted proteins | sample KB31752_FD_96881 | JGI IMG/M metagenome (GOLD analysis project Ga0134126, IMG submission 96881) | Terrestrial soil microbial communities with excess Nitrogen fertilizer from Kellogg Biological Station, Michigan, USA - KB3-175-2 | ecosystem: Environmental > Terrestrial > Soil > Unclassified ... | reverse complement strand
GAGGGTGATCGTACTTGCCTCGCCCAGCGAGCCGGCGAGGACGATGCCATCGACACCCGCGTCGATCTGGAATTGGAGATTTTTATTGAATAAAGGAAGATCGAGTTCGTCCTGAGCCGTAAAGTTTGTTGTCAGCGCGGGGTACACGCCGTTCCAGGTGATAGACATAGTCAGTTAGTTTTTTTCAAAAATATTCGGCGGCAATATATTCGAAATCTTTAATCTTAACAAAAGATGAGCCGATATTGACTCTTTGGCGGCCGACTCCCATTTTTTATCCCCCCTAATTATTACACCAATTTCTTCCTTATTTACACCAAATATATCCCTTTGGATAAGGAACGTGGGGGCAATGATTGGCGGAAGGTTTATTACGGAGGCATCGGGTGGCATTACAGCCCACAACATCCGCGAATATGCCGAATGCGGAGTTGACTATATTTCGGTGGGCGCCTTAACCCATTCGGTAAAAAGTTTAGACTTAAGCTTAAAGGCGGAAATACTATGAAGGTTCGACTTATGCGAAAGAATAAAATAATTTGGTGTTGGATATGCATCGCTTATTTAGTGCCTTCTTGTAAAGATGGTTATAGTTAGCTCCGGGCAAAGCCCTCATCTGATCCCTTAGGGGGGCTTAAGCGCAACCGCAGAAGTGGCGCACAAATGCGCCCTTTTTTATTCCCCTCCCGCTCACCCGAGTTAGCTCGGCTCGCGGTCGGTCACAAAAAATGCCCGGCCGAAGGCTGGGCACTTCTGTGATTGCGTTTGCGGGGCAAGAGGGACAGGATTCGAACCTTTTTGTGAAAGATTTAGCAAAAAATTGACAAGTTTCTACCAGTTCTTACTCGACGGTTACGGCAGCTGGTCGCTGGAAACTTTTAAACTCACTACGCTGCTTTTCCCGGGGAGCGCCAACGAATATGACAATTATGCCTACGCGCTTGATGCGGCCGGCAAAAAAGAGGAGGTTATTATCATGTATGGGAAGTCGATCCTTTTGAATCCTAAAAATGAATCGGGCAAGAATAAATTGAAGAAATTGCTTGAGGAAGGCAAGTAATGGGGTCAGAGCATTGAGGCGGCGGAGGCCCGGAGTAAAATATTTTCGTATATAGAATACTGATATAACAGGGGCCAGTTAGTAATTAAGGTGGATTTTTCTGTATTTTCGCGCCACGAAAACCTAACTTAATTATGAAGAGACTTTATCTATCTCCGCTAGTCCTGCTGTCCGGGATTTTTTTTGTTATGCTTATTGTATCCTGCGAAAAAAAAGGCGATACTGGCCCTGCCGGTCCTGCCGGTCCTGCTGGCCCTGCCGGCGCTAGGGGCGATTCCGCATCGGGAACTGTGGTCTATTCGGATTGGCAAGATCTCACGTACAAGCCAGATACCGTTATTACACAAGGCAAGATCGATACGATTGGCTTCTATGCCGATATTAACGTGCCAGCACTCACTGTGACGATGTTGAATACTGCAGATATAAAAGTGTATATCAATACCAGTGATTCGACTGATCCGGTTATCTTTCCATTGCCTTATTATAGCTCATCCGGGCTTTACATACAGGTTTCCGATTACAAGGGGGGTATTGAATTGTATTCCAATGCGCAGATGAGCACTTTTCTATCCAATGGTAAGGAGATCCAACAATACCGGTATATGATCGTGCCCGGCAATTCCGAGGGCAAAAAGAATAATAGTGTAAACTGGGCAGATTATGCCGCGGTAAAAGTATATCTCGGATTAAAAGACTAAAAATTGCCGGTCGTGTATACTCCTGCCATCGGCTTATATTTCTGAAAGAGGGCGTCTCCTTTTGAGACGCCCTCTCTTTTTGAGGCCTATAACATAAAAAATGCCCCGCGAATGCAGGGCAAGGAATTCATTTGCGGGGCAAGAGGGACAGTTTTCGACCCTTTTTGCGAATGAGGTATTGAAAATCAATGGATTCTTTTGTGAGCTATAGACTAATCTTATCTGCCCTCTGTGGGGTTAGAGAGAGCTTGCTTACTGTCAAACCTATTTAATCTATTGAAAATAAAGCTTAAATTTGTATCGTGGATGTAAATGCGACTATATCATCTATCTTTCCCAAATATTTATTTTGGGATATGGATTATTCCCGACTAAACGCAGATCGAGATAAAGATATCGTTATTCCACGTGCGTTATACTTTACAGATCGCAGTTCCTTTAATGATGATATTGCGCGGCTTGAAACTTTATATACTCCGCAGGAAATTGTGAGTCAAATTCAGAATACCAACGAGCTGATCAGTAATGAAGTCTGTTCGATGGTAGCAGAAAGATACCATGTTCCGCCGTTCCGCCGCTTTTCATTGAAATAATTCCTAAAAGGTTCTATGACCAAAGATTTGTTAGAGCTCATTCGTGAATTACAAGCGATGGAGCTGATTGATCATTTTGCTCTCGCTGGCGGATCTAATTTGGCGCTACGATATAATCATAGAAAATCGGTGGATATTGATTTATTTGCTGATCGTATCGTCGGAGTCCGAGGCTGGGAGGCCATCGAAAAGTCAATCCGGGAAAAATTCGGTGGAGCAGTACTTTTTTGTAATGTGTTGAATGCGGAATTGGGAGATCAATATTGCTTTTTACGTGCCTTGATAATAAAAGGTGAAGAGCAAATTAAGTTGGATATGATCCAAAATGTGCAATACCTTGATCCCGTCGAAAATATCGAAGACGTGAGAATGCTAAGCGTTGAGGACATTGGATTATTCAAACTAATTGCCGCGTCGAACCGCTTTGCCAGGAAAGATTTTTATGATCTGGATATAATTACCGATCATATCCACTTGGGTTTTTTATTGAAACGTCTGAAAGAAAAGCATGATCGATATAATGAGGATCGACATAAGTGCCTTTTCGACCTTGACCATTCCAAGAGTCCATTAGATGATATTTCCATTCTACTGCCTTCGGATGAGACCGTGTTTAAATCATCGGATAGTCGGCACACTCATTCAAGCGACAGGCTCGATATCCTGGAGGGCGGCAAAACATGGTTGACAGCAAAATTGAGTTGGAAGAGAAAAATTCAGCATCTTATCAGCGAAAAGATGTGAACACAGAATCGGTAAACGATCAAGACAAAAAATGATATCCGAACAAAGAAAAAGAACGTTGATCCAGCTAGCTGTTTTTCTAGGCTTAGGTCTTATCTATGGACTTTTTAGTTGGTATCATAATTCGAAGGAAAAACGGGCTTTGGTGAGATCGAAGGCTTTTGGTGTTGGCACTATTTACCGGGTTCTTGTAATGAAAAGCAGGGGTACGGTAGCATATTACGACTTTAAGGTCGGAGATGGAGAAGGTACGGATGCCCGGTACGAGCAACTCGGTTCTCTGATCTATAAGCGATCTTTTCCGGTAATATACGACAGTCTCGACCCGTCCAATTGCCAAATACTTGTCTTCCCGGATAATTTTGCCAAATATGGTTTGCCTTTTCCGGATAGTTTGAGTTGGGTTATCGATCGACTAAATGAATAATGGATATGTGGGTGTAAGCTAAGGTTCCATTCAGTCTATGAAGTATTCAATACATTTCGAATAGAAACAAGCAAATTTGGGAAAGAAGCCCGGCATTATCTAACAAAAAAGGGAAGAATCCGGCCAAATTCTGCCTAATTCTTCCCAATTCGGAACCTGCGGAGAGAGAGGGACAGTTTTCGAACCTTTTCGCGGTTGATTTGGGTCGAATATTGAAATTTGTTCACATATGTTAAAGACAAAATCGGCAATCCTTGACAGGAGACGATACGGGACCACTTGAAGTAACCGTATATTAGACGGGAGCTGGGTTATTGTTCAAACTTGCTAGGGTTTCTTTTGTATGATTGACTTTAGCTTGTTTTCAAATGCAGGCACAGCGAACAGAAAATTGAAGTAGACAAATCTGAGCATCCCAAGGGGGTATTGAATTTGATCTTTTGATTCCCTTAAAAGCTTTTGCTTAAATCGAACAAAAGTCAATCCATCCTGAAGGTCTTCTCTATAGCGCTTAATAAGAATATCTTCAAACCATGTTTTTTGATAAGTCAATACATATTCTTTATAACGTCGTTTAATTTGATAGATATCGTCCCATGTTTTTAGCATAGGAGTATCTTTTCCGGCAAATTTTATTACATATTCCCAGTTTATGAATTCCAAGAGCGTCTTCAGGTTTTGTGTATTATAAGTTTCCTTTAGTGCAATTGCAATAGATAGCTTATCGGACTTATAATTTTTGCTATATGGATGCAAAGCTTTTCTTCGCTTTCCCGATTTGTATAATGTATCAGCTCTCTTTTTTTCATCAGAATTGCATTCGTGACAAATTGGAAACAAGTTTTGAAAGTCTATTGATATAAATGGATACATTGACTTCGGCACAAAATGATCATACGCATTCCTATAAATACTTGAATTCGGTTTCAGAGATTGTAACCCACAAAAAGGACAAACAAAAGCTTTTTGATGAGTAGGGTTTGTTAGTGATTGAAAGTGTGACTGAACTGTTCCGAATTTGGTTTCTATTAGTTGATTTTGGGGGTATTCCTCCCAAAGCATTGTAAAGAAGTCTTTTAAAAGCAGTTTGAATGATTGATTTGCTATTTCATCGTATTTGATCAAATGCATTCGTTGATCTTTGCATGCCGCCGAAATTTTTCTGTTTTTCTCAAATGCACTTTTTAAAATATTTTTATCTTTAATGTTGAGTGAGTGATACGCGAGAGTGAGTTTTTCTAAGCTTCCCTTTAACCGATCTGGAGATGCATTGACTAGTTTCAAAAAATTGGGTCTAATCAATTTTCCTTCATCATATTTTTTAGGGTTATATTTAAATAATTGTTTAAAGAAAAATTCGATTTCTGTGTTGAATTTTTCAATTGGATGAGGTATATGCTTGTAGGTATAAATCATTTACTTTCTGTTAACTTCTTGTTCTACTTGTGTAATAAAGCTGAACAAATCGAATTTTTCAATTGATTCACCAAAATCAATTAAATGACTCTTCACCTCATTAATTTTTTTCATAATTCTGTCGGCTTTTGTTCTAAGGTTTGTGGAGGCAAGTATTTTCATAAATTCTTGTCGATATTCATCCATGTCAAATTGCGACAGGTCTGAGATGGAAATTTTTCTATCAAAAATTTCTTGCAGCAAAAGATTAATAGATGTGCCATAAGTCTCTATTTGGGGGTTCATATAGGTTATTGCACCATTTATTTTGTCGAATTTGTATACATCATATTTCTGACTGTCGGAAATAACAAATGGTGAGTGAGTAGTCATTATTATCTCTTGTCTTCTAACGGAATCTGGTACTTGATATTGCTCCTTGATAATCTTTCCTTTAGCGTCCTTAATCCGGTTGCCTTTGGCATCCAATTTGAAACGTTCTTTGGTTACATATGTTTTTGCAGTGACCAAATTTAATACCTCAATAAGTTTAGCTCTCCATTTTGGATTAAAGTGTGTGTCTGGCTCATCCATTAAAAACAGACATCCTTCATGCTCCATCATCATTACAGTTCCTATAACTTCATTGAATTGATGCTCACCGTCTGATAGCCCTTTATAGTATATTTTTCTAGTTCTCTTATCAATGAACCTCTTTTCTATTTCTATTTGTTCTATTCTGAATATTAGTCTTGAGGGATCTGGCTTCGGTAATTCATCTAAGAAATTGAATCGTCTGTGTACCCTTAGCATAAGACTTCTCGTGTCCTTGCGGACCAAATGAAGATTTAGGATATCTAGTTCATAGAATAGTTTAAACAATGAGAATGAGGTCTTAAAATGGAACCGAAAAGCCTCTTTGGTTGCCTCTGAAACCAAATAATCCATTACTAATAGGCTTTCTTTATTTTGCTTTTTGCTTGTCCAACTAGTTGCACAGCTCTTCAGTTTTTCAATGTCGCTTAACAACTTTTCAGTTACGGGTATTGTTTTTTTATAAATGTCTACAAGGTTGATAGTTATTCTGAACGAGGTGAGATTCAATATGTCAAGTGTATCAGTTAAATATTGGAGCTTGTTCTGAGGTGTAAGCAGCATATTTGAGATGAATATTGAAAAATTGCTCGTATAGTCCAAAAAGAACAGACGATTTTCTTCAATCAAATCCAAAGATCCCCCAGGCTCATTTTCGACAAATTCTTTAAAGTAGTGATATTTTATTTTGTAATAGGGGTTACTTAAAAGCTCATTTTGTCCGGAAGTATAGGCGATTACTCTCTTTGGCAATAATAAATTTAGGTGCCTATTAATTTGTTGGCTTTCCGATATGTTATCATGATTCCTAATAGAGTAAATTGGAAGCTCGCCAAGCTCCTTGGATATTTTCACATATATGTAGCCCTGTTTTACAAAAGCTTCAAACTTATTTTTAAAGGCGTCATAGATTTGGCTTTCTATTTCGGTATTATACAAAACTTCAAATTGCTCTTTTGTATATGGTGTTAAGGAAAAATTGTTGTTTGTATATGTTTCTGCTATGCTTGCTAATTCGGGATTAAGTAAAGTGTATACTTTCCCTGCGTTTATTGGTAGAAGATAGTCAATTGTAAAGCCAATATTTTTACCGAGCTTTTCTGCTTTTCCAACAGTAGCCAAGTTAACTATTTCTAGGTAATAGAATATTTCAGAAAATAACTCAAGGAAATTTGATTTCCCACTTCCATTTAAGCCCGCAAATACTTTTGTTGAAAGCCTGTCATTTTTCAATGATGCATTAAACTCATAGAGCTTATTTGGCTCTAGGCTTCTGAAGTGATCGCCTAAAATTTTAACTGATATAATTTTCATTCCTCTTCAATAGTAAAGTAGATGCCACTTTTTTGTTCGGCGGTTCGATCCTTGAACAATTCATAGTCATCTGGCCGTAGGTTTAAGGTAAAGTTGTTGGCAACTGCATTGTAAAAATGCTGTTTCAATCTCATGAATGGAGAATCACCTATTAGAGCCTTAAACAGAAATCCCTTTAAATCCTCTTTTGAAACGAAAGAAGGGTTCTTCTTGAGCTCTTCAGAAGAGAAATAGTTGACGAATGTTACATAGTCTTCGATTAGAAAGTTTTGAAGCATTTCGCAGTTGAAGTGGTATCCGGTATACTCCTCTTTCACCCAGTTTCCGATGGTTTCAATTGAGACATCATCCCATATCATTGCTGCCTTACTTTGCTGGCTCTTTTCCTTCTTCTTGTTCTGATTTACGTTACTTATTGTATTTATTTCTGGTGAATCTTGGTAGTAGTTTTCTTGCTTTGTTTCTATATCTCTTTGTGGGACTTGGAGGGATGAGTAATTTGATATTTCAGCTTGTATTCCCGAAGTGTCTTGTCTGAAAGAAATTTGATTGATTGAGCCAAATAAGTTTTCCAGCTCGGCGAGAGATCTTTCTTGCTTTTCGTTTAAGTTGAAGATATCAGTGGCGAAGCGCGAAAATGTATTCTGCAGTTCTTTTGGAGGTTTGATGATCTTTATCTTTCTTAAATCGGACAAGTTAATTTGTTGTAAGGTGCTACCATATGTATATTTTTGAATTTCCCTTTTGAAATGTGCTGAATTCAGTAAGCAAAAGCCGAATATTCTATCAAAATCATCATTAAATTTTATAGGAACTATACCTCTTGTTACATTACTATTTGACAGCTCTTCTGTCGCAAGAGAAACCGTTCCTGTTTGTCCTCTTACACTCATTAATATTTCGTCGCCTTTTAATATTGTCCTATTATATTGTTGAGAGATTGTAGGGTCAATCAATTTGAGATTTCTCTTACTAATATATCTTTTTCCTAAATCGACCGGCCGAACTAATGGAACTCCATTGGGGTAGTCATCCCCGGGTTGAACAATACCGTAAGTAAGAGGGCAGTCTGGCGATACTGATGTTTCTAACGGTTGGACGTCCCAGCCTTTTGCGTTTAACACAGGATCTCCAAACATTTGAAAGAATATGCTTACAATTAAGTCTTCGGCAACTTCAACAGTTTCTTTTCTTAGTTTTATTAAAATGTCAATTTCAAGTAATTTGTTGGCGAGAGTAACTTGGTCGTCATATTTATCGGGAATTGGTATCTCAAACTTTTCAAAAGTATTTTTTGATAGCTCTTTAAAAGTTGTCCCCGTTCCGAGGTAGTCAAGTCTTTTGGAGAAATATTTTAAGGTATAATATATATATAAGGGATAATATCCCTCAAAAAGTTGTAAGCTCTTAAATCCTTGATTGGTTGCTACCTCAATGTCAGCGATAGCAACTAATCCAATAGGAGCTCTGGAGGTAAATAATATGCTTCCCCTGGGTAAAATTGAAGCCGAGCAAGAATTTAATCCAGTTTCAGTAATCTTCCTTTGTGTATTTGTTAAATAGGGGCTTTCAAGTTGTCCAATTTCCCTTGGAGTAACCCAAGGAATATCCCCATTCCAGTATTCACTTCTATTTGTGTCCGGAGTAGAGCCTGAGATTACTTTTCCAATGTCTTTAATTTTTGCGAGATGCATTGAAAAATGATTCAATAGATTTTAATTTGATTTGGATTTCGTTTTCTAAGTCGGTCAGCTTTTTGACGATTGTATCTGGACCTTCATACTTTATTTCTTCATACACTTCAACCTTGTATTTGTTTATACTTAAATCGTAGTCATTAGCGACAATTTCTTTTTTAGGAATAATAAAGTGTTTCCCAGTCCTATCTATACTTTTTTTCTTTTTGTGATATTCTTGATATATTATATGGAGATCACCAAAATCACGTTCTCCGTTGGCAGATTTTATCTCATTTCGTTTGTCGTCTAATGTTCTGCCATCGCTTTTCATTTCATAAAACCATACATTTTTTGTTTCCCCTCCTTTTGTAAAAATTAGAATTGCAGAGGCGACTCCTGCATAAGGTCTAAAGATTCCGCTGGGCATGCTTATTACTGCCTTTAATTCACATTTGTCCAAAAGAATCTTTCTGGTTTCTACGAAGGCTTTTCCTGTTCCAAATAAAACACCTTGGGGTACTATCACACCTGCAGTGCCTCCAATTCTCAGCATTTTGAATATCCTTTCTAGAAAGAGAAGCTCGCTTTTTGAAGTTGTTAAAGTGAAGGTTTCATTTAAGTCGCCAGTATCAATACTTCCCGTGAACGGGGGATTTGCCATGACAATATCATAAATATTATCTTCATTGTAATTCTTGCTCAGTGTATCCTTATAATCAATATTGGGCTGTGAGATGCCGTGCATCATTAGGTTCATTAGACCAATTCTTATCATGGTGAGGTCTATGTCAAAGCCATAGAATGTTTCTTCTTCTATTATTTTTTTGACTCTATCGTCTATTAAAAGGTCGGCTAATGTCCCACGTAAGAAGCCATTCTCGTCTTTTTCTTTATATGATTCACTTGTTAGTTGGCTAATGATGAATTTATAAGCTCCAAGTAAAAAGCCTGCAGTTCCACAAGTAGGGTCTGCAATCTTCTGCCCGATATCTGGCTTAATAATTTCGGTTATTAACTCTATGATATGAGTCGGGGTCCGAAATTGTCCATTTTTCCCAGCTGTGCTTAACTCTCCTAGTAAGTATTCATAAAAATCTCCCTGCGCGTCGATAAATCGGTTTTCATTTTGCAGCTCCTCATATATTGTATCTATCGTACGTGCAGCTTCTTGCAGCAGTCTTCCACTTGGAATTAGGAAAGCTGCATTGGCCATATGTTTCGTAAAATTTGAATTTATTCCGCTTAGTTCTTTTATGAATGGAAATACTTTGGTCTGTACATGAGATAGCATTTCTTCAGGGGGAAAATTGGTGAAATGTGACCAGCGGAGGGTTTCTTTTTCAATAGCGTTGCCTTCATTTGTCTTGTCAACCCCAGGAGGATAGTATTTGCCATTAAATATTGAAGTATACTTTTCACCTAAAAATTCGGCATTACTAATTCGTTTTGTATCATTGTCGTCCAATTGTTTCATGAATAGTAAGTAGGTGATCTGTTCTATCGCATTTAATGGATTAGAAATGCCTCCACTCCAAAATTTATCCCAAAGGTCTCGGACCTTATTTTTAAGAGAGCTTGTAAGCATTTTTTTACTATTCCGGTTTATCTATTAAAAAATTGACTATTATCCCAAATTGCATTAGTACGTTGTTTTTTGTCTTTTCGGTTATTTTAAGATTCAAATATAACTTTTTGGGAGTCAGAATTGTTGAAAATTTTAATTGAACCACCTTGATTGAACCGCCCCATTTGGACGGCTTTACCTTTTTCGGGAACCTCGATCACCACATCGACATCATGTTGAAATCCGTTGGCACCCCGAAAATTGCCCTGCTTTGTTGCCTGGAAGATGCAGACAAAGGACTTATTCGGGTATTTTTCTCGTAATTGTTGCAAGTTTTCAGGTGTAAATCCCAGGCGGTTAACGCTATCCAGGAAGATGAAGGCGAATCGATTCAGGTCGTCCGGCAGCGAGCTGGTGACGAACAGGTTAAAATGCTGGACGTTTTTCTGATTGAGCTTTTCCTGGAGGGTAAGGTCAAGCCCCTCTTCTTTGGCAACATACAGGACGCGGCCGAAGTTTCTCGCCAGATAGCCGGCGAAGTCGATAGCCAGATAAGATTTACCCATTTTTGGCTTACCGAAGATCATAGCGGTAAAGTTGCTGGACGGGTCGCCGATCAGCTCCAGCCATTTTCCCGTAAAACCGAGCGTATCAAAGTTCATCTGAGCAAAATCCATGCTGTTCATGACCGTATCGGGCGCAGGGCGGCCTGGCTGTCCGGCTTCACCGGAATTATCCTCGCCTTCGGACGAAGATTTGCCGCAGCTACACCCATCCAGCGCCTTCTGAATTCCGTTCAGGGTAGCTTCCTGGATAGTCAGGGTATCAGGCTTTTCAGCATTTTTAATATAAGACCGGAGCGAACTCATGACCTTCTTCATTTTCTCCATGTAGGGATCGTTGGACGCAATTTTCTCCTTATCGAGCGCCCCAGCGATCAGGTTCAGAAGTTTCTCGGCCTTTTCCCGCGTAATGTGTTTACCCTGCAAGCCGATATAGCGTTTGAGGTAGGCAATCGAGGTACGAACTTTCATAGACCCGGCAATATGGAGCATTTCAGACAGGGTACCTTCGCGCAATTTGATCATTATAGCATTCCCCATCTTGTTATAGAGCTTGATCAGGCTATCTTGGATGTATTTGATCTGTTCGCTGTAGGCAGAGGTCTTCCGGATGCGCTTCTCCAGGATAGCCTTTTGCAATGAGTTGATAAAATTCAAGATTTGTCCATTTGTCTTCTCCTTGCCATGCATGAGGACGTAGCGTCTAATGAACCTCAGTTCCTCGTCTACCCGCTCTACAGGTTTGGCTTCGGAAGTTTCGATATGGACCTTCTTTGTGGAGGCAGGCGCTGCCGGAGACAGATCGCGCGGGTCGAGATCTTCTGTCGTCTTTGGTTTCTTCTTTTCAGCCGCCTCTTTCTTTTTCAGCGTATCCTGGTCGATAAATAATCTGGCCTTCGGCTGCTTCTTATCTGTTGGGTCAGTCTT
>Ga0134126_10010686_pt1 | contig 11561 bp, 9 predicted proteins | sample KB31752_FD_96881 | JGI IMG/M metagenome (GOLD analysis project Ga0134126, IMG submission 96881) | Terrestrial soil microbial communities with excess Nitrogen fertilizer from Kellogg Biological Station, Michigan, USA - KB3-175-2 | ecosystem: Environmental > Terrestrial > Soil > Unclassified ... | reverse complement strand
GCAGCAGTGGGCGGGCGCCATCCTGCTGGTATACGTGCTGCTGGTGGTGTGGGCGGGCGATACTACGGCTTACTTTGTGGGACGTGCCTTTGGCCGCCACCGGATGACGCCGCGCGTCAGCCCTAAGAAGACATGGGAGGGCGCGGCGGGCTCCATGCTGGGCAGCCTGGTGGTGGGTTGGGCGTTTCTGGCCAACGCGCAACCCATCAGTTCGGCGCTGTTGCAGGTGCATCTCATTGAGCGGCGCGACGGCTACTTTGCCCTGCAACCCTGGCCGCTGGTAACGATTCTGGTCCTCTCGGCGGCAATTAACGTGGCCGCGCAATTGGGCGATCTGGTGGAATCCCTGATCAAACGCGGCGCCGGAGTTAAGGATTCAGGTGCGCTGCTGCCCGGACACGGCGGCATGCTGGATCGCATTGACGCCCTGCTCCTGGCTGCGCCGGTAATCTGGTTCTACGCCGCGTTGCGGGTGCTTTCATAGCTATCAGCTGTCAGCTATCAGTTTGGTGGTCGCTTTAGCTGAAAGCTGACAGCCTTCACGTTAAACTACTCACAGCGCATGAAGAACCTCGCCATCCTGGGCTCCACCGGCTCCATTGGGCGAAGCACCCTCTCGATCGTCGAATCCTATCCCGAGCGCTTTCGGGTGCTGACTTTGTCGGCGGGCAAAAACCTGGAAGTCGCTTATGAGCAGGCCCGGCGCTGGCGTCCGCTGGTCATCTCCATGGCCGCCGAGGCCGATGCCGAGCAACTGCGCTCACGGCTGCGTCGCGACGGCGCGAGCGACATTGAAGTGGTTTATGGCGCTCCCGGCACGGTGCAGGTGGCCACGCATCCCGAGGTGGAGTTTGTGGTCAGCGCCATAGTGGGCGTCGCCGGCCTGGAAGCCACTTACGAAGCAGTTAAAGCGGGCAAAAGCGTGGGCTTGGCCAATAAGGAATGCATGGTGGCCGCCGGAGAGCTGCTCATTGCGGAGGCCCTGCGACACAATAAGCCTCTGCTTCCCATAGACAGCGAGCACAACGCCGTCCACCAATGCCTGCGCGCCGGGCGCCTGGAGGAAGTGGAAGCCATCTGGCTCACCGCCTCGGGCGGACCCTTTCTGAACACGCCGCGATCGGCTTTTGCCTCAATAACCGTGCAACAGGCTCTCAACCATCCCACCTGGAAGATGGGCCAGCGCATCACCATTGATTCCGCCACCCTGATGAACAAGGGATTCGAGGTCATTGAGGCCTGCCGGCTGTTCGGCGTGCCGCCGGAGAAAGTAAAAGTCATCGTCCACCCCCAGTCGACCATCCATTCCATGGTGGAGTTTGTGGACGGCAGCATCCTGGCGCAATTTTCGGTTACCGACATGCGCTTGCCCATTCTCTACGCTCTGACATACCCGGAGCGCATCGCTTCCAGCCTGCGCTTCCCGGTCATGGACCTGCGGCACCTCGACTTCATGCCTCCCGATGTGGAAAAGTTCCCTTGTCTGCGGCTGGCCTATGAAGCAGCCCGCGAGGGCGGGTCGAAATCTATAGCCCTGAATGCGGCGGATGAGGTCGCCGTAACCGCATTTCTGGACGGCTGCATTCGTTTTGATCAGATCCCCGAGACCATTGAGCAGGTTCTTGGAGAAACTGAAAGCCGGAAACCTGAATCTATTAATGAGATACTATTGACGGACGCAGAGGCACGCACCGCCGCCAAGAAACGGGTGCAGTACCTGTCCCGCAGCAACTCCCCATTGCCCCGGACGGCTTCCGCAATCCATCATGGAGAGTAGCTTCCTAAGTCTATGAACGGCTTCCTGTTAGCAGTGGTTGCCACCGGTGCCGTGCTGGGATTCATGATCCTGATTCATGAATTCGGGCACTACATTACGGCCAAAATGTTCGGGGTAAGGGTGGAAGTATTTTCCATCGGCTTTGGCACCCGCCTGCTGGGCTGGCGCAAGGGCGACACCGATTACCGCATCAGCGCCATTCCTCTGGGCGGGTACGTGCGCATGTCGGGGGAAAACCCCATGGAACCGCGCACCGGGGATCCAGGCGAGTTTCTCTCCCATCCGCGCTGGCAGCGCTTCATTATCGCCATCGCCGGCCCCTTCATGAACATTTTCCTGGCCTTGGCGCTGCTTACCGGGGTGTACATGGTGAGCTTCTCGCGCCCGATTTGGGCGAACAAGCCGGCACTGGTGGGCTATGTGATCAAGGATTCGGCCGCCGCCAAGGTCGGCATTCAGCCCGGCGACAAGATTCTGCGTCTAGACGATGGGCCGCTAAATCCCACCTGGCAGCAAGTGATTCCCCAGATGGTACTTAGCCCCAACCAGCCGGTTAAAGTGGAACTGCAGCGGGGCAACCAGACCATTACGAAAACCGTGGTACCCCAGCCTACCGGCCCGGACCAGTACGGGAGCGCCGGCTGGGTTCCGGACCAGCCCAATATCGTGACCTCCCTGGAAAACGGACTGCCAGCCGACCGAGCGGGCATGAAGCTGGGCGACAAGATTATTGCCGTCAATGGCACAGAAGTACGCTCCGTTCCCGCCATCATTGACCTGTTGCAGGATGAGCAGGGCAAGCCGGCGGTGTTCACGGTGGTGCGCGACGGCAAGCAGCTGAACCTGACCGTCAAGCCGGAGCTGGTGGATGTTCCCAGCGAGGATGAAAAGCGCTGGCGCATCGGCATCAGCTGCGAGCCGGACGAAGTCACGCAGCTGCCCTTGGTCGCCGCCATGCGGCAGTCCTGGGACGACAACAAAAAAAGTTCTTACCTGATTCTGGAGCTGGTGCAAAAAATGGTGCGCCGCCAGGTTTCCATGCGCCAGATGGAAGGCCCCATCGGAATCGCCCGCGCCTCCGGGGAAGCCGCACGCCAGGGCCTCTCGCCCCTGCTGCAGCTCACCGCGGCCATCAGCCTGAACCTGGGAATCTTCAACCTCTTCCCCATCCCCATCCTGGATGGCGGCGTCATCCTGATGCTGTTCATCGAGAGCCTGATGGGACACGACATCAGCCTGCACGTTAAGGAACGCGTGTACCAGATGGCGTTTCTGTTCCTGGTGCTGTTCTTTGTGGTCGTGATCTATAACGACCTGGTGAAGACGCTGCCCGGGCTGGCGGACAGGCTGCCGTAGGGCAAGGTTTTAAGGTTTCGAATTCAAACTTTCGAGTTTTATTCCGTATCCGACACCAGCTCCCGCCACTTCAGTGGCCGATAGGCGGGTTGCCCTCGCTTCACCTTGCAGCGCGCAGTAGGTCCCGCAAAGACAACACCAGGGGGGTGCCCCACCCTTGGCGGGTTGTGCCAAGGGTGGGCAAGGCGCGACACCAAACCTTGACGGCCCACTCAGCGGGCAGGATTTTTCTTTCCCACCCTTTGCCAAGAGCGCAAAGGGTGAGGCACTCCCGGTGTTTCTTTTATGGGATATGCAGGGCTTCCCACAGGGACGCACCAACACTAGCCCGCCACTTCCGTACCAGGTAGCCCGCCTCATTGCTCAAATCCAGCCAGGGACGGCTGATAAGGCACACTGCTTCCCGAACAGTCTTGGTTCAAAAGCGCCCGGCTTCGGCGGTGTCCCAAAAACAAGGCTGGATCCGCAGCAGCCCGCAAGCTGAAGTGCTAGCATCTTAATCAGCATCAGCGAATTCTGTCAGCGAATTCCGCTCTTCGGGATCTGGGATGCACCGTCCGCGTTTCTACTTTCTGTTGCTCGCCTGCAGCGCTCTGCTGTGCCTGGGCGCGCGCGCCGAGAACTGGACTCAGGTGCGCTCCGGCCATTTCGTGGTGAATACGGACGCGGGGGGCGACCGGGGGCGCCAGGTGGCGCTCCGCTTCGAGCAAATGCGCGCCGTTTTCGGAGAGCTGATTCTGCGCAGCGAAGTGAGCCTCCCGGTTCCACTGACCATCATCGCCTTCCGCAACAGCCAGGAAATGCAGGCCCATGTGCCGGTTTACCAGGGCAAGGCGGTGGACCTGAACGGATTTTTCCTGGCCCGGCCGGACCGCGATTTTGTGGTGCTTGATCTTTCGGGCGGCAACAGCTGGGAGACCGTGTTCCACGAGTACGCGCACGTGCTGCTCGACGGCAACTATCCGCCTACCCCTCTCTGGTTCGACGAAGGATTTGCCAACTACTACTCCACCATTAATGTGCTGCGCGACTCGGTGGAGATCGGAAAACCGCCCGCGGGCTACCTGGAAGTGCTGCGCCGCGCCCCATGGATCCCGCTGGCTGAACTTTTTCAGGTGCAGCCCGATTCCAAGACTTACAACCTGAGCGACCGGCGGTCGCTGTTCTACGCCGAATCTTGGGTGGTGGTGCATTACCTGTTCGACATGCAGAAACTGCCCGCGGCGGGCCAATATTTCGGCCTGGTCGAAAGCCAGCGCGTTCCGGTGGAGGAGGCGGTGCAGCAGGCCTTCGGTGTGAGCCCGCCGCAACTGGAACAGCAGGTGAAGAAATATTATCAGTCGCCGCGGGCCGTGTATCGCACTCTGAAGCTGCCGGTGGACGTGACCAGGATGAACACCTACACGGACGACAGAATTCCCCCGGTTGACGCAGAAGCCATGCTCGCCGACCTCGATGTGCACTTGCAGGATCACCAGCAGCATGGCATACAGGCGCTGGAAAGCTTGCTGCAGCAGCACCCCGACAACGCGCTGGCCCTGCGCAGCCTGGGTTACGCCTATCTGCAGAAGGACGATCTCGACCGCGCCGGCGAATACTTCGAACGCGCGGCCAAGCTCAATTATGCCGATCCCTGGGTGCACTACTACTCCGCCGTATTACGCCACCGCAGTGGCGAAAAGCTGACGCCGGAAGAGCTGGAAGCCAGCAAAAGCGACCTGAAGGATGCCATCCGCCTGAATCCGCAGTTTGCCGACGCTTATAACCTGCTGGGCTTGGCCTACATGCAGAGCGGAGACCTGCAGTTGTCGGTCAGGAACCTGACCACGGCGGTTCAGCTCAGCCCGCGCGACGAAAACTACCGCGCCAACCTCGCCCAGGCGTATATCTTCGCCCGGCAGTGGGATAACGCCACGGCCCTGCTGCAGAGCCTGGCCGCGAGCAAGGATCCCACTATCGCGGAGCAAGCCAACCAGCAACTGCAGCAAATGGACCAGGCGCAAGCTCGCGAACGGGTGCAGATACTGGGCCGCCCGGCGGATGACTACACCGCGCCGCAATGGCGCCCGAAAACGAAGACGGCGGCTGCAGCGGTTCCCGACGTCAAACGGGCAGCAAAGCCGCTGCTGCCGCGCGAGGGTCCCATCCACTACATGAAAGGAACTCTGGTGGCGGTGGATTGCGCCGCCGCGCCGGCGGCCACGCTGACGGTGCGCTCCGGCGGAAAGACCTGGAGAATTCTGACCGCCGACTATCTGAAAATGGCGCTCATCGGCGCTGGCCAGTTCTCCTGCGAGTGGCACGACCGCAAAGTCGCCATCAACTACCGCGCCATGGGCCGGGACCAAGGTGCTCTGGTATCCATGGAATTGCAGTAAACTTTGGCGATGGCACGGACGGAATCCATGGCAATTTCCCCGGGCTGGACCGAGATCACGGACTTCGGAGCGCAGGGCTGGTCACCTTCGGCGGATGCCGCCGCGCGCGCCCGCCAGTGCTGCGAAGCGCTGGAGCAGGGCGCCATCCTGTTCTTCGCCCGGCCGCCCTTCCCGCTCCCCGAACAGGACCGCGAGTTCCTGATCGGCCAGCGCCACATGGATTCCCGCCTGCATAAAAACATTTCTTACCGCCCGGGCGAGGATGTGCTGCGCGGTTTCTCCGATAGCCAGGAAAGCGAAAACCGCATTCACCAGATCATGCGCGCCTATTCCCGCGAGGTGACCGGGTTTGTGAGCCGCTTCCTCAGCCCTTATGCGGGTAAGTTGCAGCTGGACTATGCCAGCTTCCGCCCGCTGGAGGAGCAAGGGCGCGACCTGCCCCTGCACAAGCGTAACGACCTGCTGCACGTGGACGCGTTTCCCAGCCGGCCAACGCGGGGTGGCCGCATCCTGCGCGTGTTCACGAATATTAGTCCCCGCCAGGAACGAATCTGGCTAACCGGCGAACGCTTCCCCGCCCTGGCGCAGCATTACGCCTTGCAGGCGGGCCTGGGGAAATTCTGCCGCGACGGATCCAGCCTGCGGGCACGGTTGGCGCGCCTGCTGCCCGCTGCCCGATTGCCGGTTGCAGAAAGGACAGCCTATGACAAATTCATGCTTCACTTCCACGATTGGCTAAAAGAGAATTCTCATTTCCAGAGCGGTACGGAGAAGACGCGGGTGGCCTTCCCGCCTCTGGCCACCTGGCTGGTTTTCACCGACGGCGTGCCTCATGCCGCGCTTTCGGGACGGTTCGCACTAGAGCAGACGTTCATCATCCCGCCCTCGGCGCTGACTGCGCCCGAATATGCCCCTGTTCATGTATTAGAACAATTGTGTGCCCGCCCGCTCGCCTGAGCCGCGCCGCCCGGTTGGTTCTTCTGTTCGCCGCCTCGTCTTCAGATGATAGCTGCCGCGGCCGAACTGATATCAGCTCCGAACACAAAAAAACCCTCTCAGGCTGGCGCCGAGAGGGTGCCGAAACAGGGGCGGCCTAGACGCGTACCACGTTGGCGGCCTGAAAGCCCTTGGGGCCTTTCAGCAGGTCGAACTCCACGGTTTCGCCCTCGTTCAAGGTGCGATAGCCATTTTCCTGGATGGCGGAGAAATGCACGAACACGTCCTCGCCGGTGGACCGCTGAATGAAGCCGTAACCTTTCGCCCCATTAAACCACTTTACTGTACCCTTCTCTCTCACTTAAGAAACTCCTTTCGACATTCGTCAAGTATGCTCTCCAGGTCGTTCGCCTTGGGCTCCAGGTTCGGAGGCGGGGGGCAAAACCGAGAGAAAAGTGATGCCCGACATCGGCTGCCGAGTGCAACACAAAGGGCCCCCGAGTCACCCGCAATGCCTGGCATAGCCGGCGACTCCGGAGCCCAAAACATGTCACGCGTAATAACTCTGCTGCGGAAGTGGGACATCAACTTAAATCTCCTGGCCTCAACGGCCAGACCCGCTGCATAATTTTTGTGCAACGAGCAGGAGATAATATTCAGGAACACCCACCTTTGTAAAGCAAATTCCTCGCTGACCGATGCATTTAAAACGTTTTTTTCAGGTCTTTTTAAGGTTGGCGCTTCCTGGCGTACTTTGACCCGAACTGCCGTAACCAATCGCGTGCCGACCTATTTTGGTACCATCTTGCCGTGGCTGAAGCGGGCAAGCCGACGGTTGCTCCATCGCTCGCTGCCGATCCCGGTGCCCGCGATCTGGCGAACTCAGCCGGGGCCGCGGCACCGCGGTATTCGTGGAAGCGGCAGCTGTTTCCGACGCTGCGCTACCTGATGCGGACTGAGGTGCATACTTTTGCATTCTCGGTGGCCGCTAACGCCATCCTTTCCTTTTTCCCCTTCGTGGTCCTTCTGATGACGTTGATTCGGCGGGTGTTCCACTCCAGCCTGATGTACGGCGTTGTCCTGCAATTGCTGCGCGATTACCTGCCCGCGGGCCAGGAATTCGTCATCCGCAACCTCAATGCCCTGGTCGGCGCGCGCCATCGCGTGCAGTTGTTTTCACTGGTCATGCTGCTCATCACTTCCACCGGCGTGTTCGTGCCCCTGGAAGTCGCGCTCAACCGCGTGTGGGGATTTCCCAAGAATCGCTCTTATCTGGGCAACCAGCTGATTTCGCTGGGACTTGCGTTTGCTTGCGGTTGCTTGGCATTGTTTTCTGTGTTTCTGACCGCCGGCAACCAGCAACTTCTGCAATTTATGTTCCTGGGACACAGCGGCAATTTCGTATTCCGCGGCGCCGCCTTCCTGGTGATGAAAACTTTTGCCATCGCCGCCAGCATCACCATTTTTTTCCTGATTTACTGGCTGCTGCCTAATGGGCGGGTGCCGGTGCCGGCGGTGCTGCCGGCGGCGGTCATCACCGGTCTGGTTTCTGAAGTGCTGAAATACGGCTACATCCTGGCCCTGCCACGGCTCAATTTCCAGGAGGCGTATGGGCCCTTTTCCATCTCCGTTACCCTGATGATCTGGGCCTTTCTCATGGGCTTGCTGCTGCTGGCCGGGGCCTACGTTTCTGCGTTTGGACATACTTCCCGTACCTCCTAGCCTGCTGTCAGCGATCTCGAGGCGTTCCCGATTGGGGAAGCCCGTCTGCAGATAAATCAGGAAAAGTGCTTCGCGAGCTCTCCCGAGGATTAGGCTTGGGTTGAGGAAACAAAAGCTCCTCTCAGGTTCGTTGTGAGCCCCAGATTGCACCTCCGCGCACTCCGGGTGGCTCTGTTGGCCGTGGGATTGGGATGTTGTCCTCTGACCTACGCCGCCGGCCCCGCTCCCCTCAGCCTTTCTCAATTGACCCGCAAAGCAGGATTTATCTTCGCCGGCCGTGTGCTGCGCGTGGAGCGCCCGGCGCCGCAGCCAGACCGGGTACTGGTGGTGCGGATCACCTTGCGAGTCGATCAGGCCCTGCGCGGCGTGCGCCGCGGCCAAACCTTCACCCTGACGCAATGGGCAGGAGCGTGGGATAACGGCCCGCAGTACCGTCCCGGGCAGCGCCTCTTGCTGTTCCTGTATCCCCGCAGCCGCACCGGACTGACCAGCGTGGTGGGCGGCCGGCTGGGCCAGTTTGACCTGGACGCCAGCGGAAATATCGTGTTGCGAGACGACCAAGAGCGCATCCTGATGAACCAGCAGGACCAGCGCCGGATGCGTCCCCGCCCGCTTGCGAAGTACCGCTACCGGGACTTCGCCGGCCGCATACAGCGAGCTGGTGAGGAATGAAAGGCGAAGCCCACAGCGATAGGCATTTTGCCCACAGGCTGTGCGGAATTGCCGGGGTTTACCTGACGGTGCTTGCCGGGCTATTCGGGTGCGCCCCATGGCTGCATGCGGGCGGCCCATTGAAGGTTGCCGGAGTCAACGGTTTTGATCCCGGGACAGCGGGCACAGCACTCACCTGGTCGCAGGGCGCTGTGCTCTACTACACGGACCAGGGAGATTTAAGCCCGGCACTAACGCAAGCAGAGGCCAATGCCTTTGTGGCGGACGCATTCCTGCGCTGGACTTCCGTTTCCACCGCCGCCCTGAGCGCTACCCGGGCGGGCCAACTCGATGAGGATGTGAATGGCGGCAACGTCATTTTCCTCGGCAACGGCCAGGTCAATATACCGGCCGATATCCAGCCTAGAGCGCTGGCCAAGCCGGTGGCCATCGTGTATGACACAGACGGCAAGGTGACTGATGCGCTGTTAGGCCAGGGCGCCGGCGGCGCCGATATGTGCTCCAGCAACGCCGTCTATGGTGGTCCGGACAACTACACGGCCGATGCTCATCTAAGCCATGCGCTGGTGGTGTTGAACGGCAATTGCGCGCAGACCTCCGCCGCGTTACCCGACCTGAAGTATCACCTGATCCGCGTCCTGGGCAGAGTGCTGGGCCTGGACTGGGTTGATCTGAACAGCAATGTGTTTACCGGCCAGCCCTCGCCCACCGGCGACGATTATCTTGGGTATCCAGTGATGCATGCCTTGGAGCCAGTATGCGCGGCGTCTTCCGTGTGCTTCACCGCGGCCGAACAGTTGAAGATGGATGATCGCGCTGCGATTTCCCGGCTGTATCCGGTGACCGGCGCGAACCTGGCAAATTTTTCGGGCAAGCAGATTTTCCACAACAGCACCGCACGGATTCACGGCAGCATTTATTTCCGGGGACGCAATGGGCTGGCGGCGCAGCCGATGCAGGGCGTGAAAGTGGTGGCGCGCTGGATTGATCCGGGCACCGGCCTGCCTTCCCACCGCTACACCATGGCATCGGTTTCCGGATTCCTCTTTCGCGGCAATGCCGGAAACGCCGCCACCGGGTTTAGCGATGCCAGCGGCGAACGCTACGACAAATTTGGCTCCGGCGACCCCGGCTTGGAAGGCTACTTTGACCTGGCGGGCCTGGAATTTCCCGATGGCGCCGCCACCGCGCAATATCAGATCACGGTTGAAACAGTGCATCCGCTGTGCTCCGAGACCAGCTCGGTGGGACCGTACCGCGGCAGCCAGGTAGCGCCCTCGGGTGTTGCCACGGCAATTACCGTAATGGTCAGCCGGGGAGATGAGCTCACGCGCGACGTGGTGATGGCGGGCAGCGCGCTTCCAGCAAACCAGAGCGCCAGCAGCTTCGCCACTCCCGCGCGCCTTTCCGCGAGCGGCTCCTGGGCGGGTTCGCTCTCGCCCTACGGCAAAGTTGACTACTACTCACTGGCGGCGCGCGGAAAACGCACCTTGACGGTCAAAGTCACCGCCCTGAACGAAGCCGGGAAAGTCACGCAGAACAAGGCGCTCCCGGTGATCGGCATCTGGGACGCAGCAGCGGCGCCCGGATCTCCACCCCTGGCCAGCGCCTTCTACTTCAACAGCGCAGAAGCGGGGACTACTTTGCTGAACGCGCTCTTGCCGGGGGCCGGCAACTTCAAGCTGGGCATCGCTGATTTTCGGGGCGATGGCCGGCCGGATTTCCGTTATCGGGCGCGGGTGTTCTATGGCGATTCGGTTGCGCCGCAACGCGTATCCGTACAATCGGGGGCGGCTCTGACCGTGCGCGGCATCGGACTGGGCGCCTCCACTACGGCCAAAATCAATGGCAAGACCGCGGCGGTGATCGCCGCCGTGACCGACCGTATTGTGCTGGCCGCGCCCAGCGTTGCGGATGGCACTTACAACCTGGATCTGAAGGCGGCGGATGGCGCCACCAGCAGCATGGTGAATGCCTTGACCTACGGCGCGACGGCGGGCGACCAGATTGTGCTGTTGCAGGGCGGCGCCAATCCGGCAACTCCCGCGGGCGGTGAAGCCCCCAATCCGATTCGTGTCAGAGTGCTGCAGGCCGACGGGATTACCCCGGTGGCAGGCGCGAAGGTGAGCTTCAGTTCGAGCTCCGGCGGGGTAGTCTTTTCGCGCTGTGGAAGTAGCAGCTGCAGTCTAATCACGGACGAGCAGGGGGAAGCTTCCTCATCCATGATGCCGACGGCGGCGGGCACCTTCACGGTCACGGCGGCGATTTCGGCATCGGCTTCCGTCAGCACCAGCGTGACAGCAACTTCGCCAGCGCTCGCCATCTCGGCGATCTCGCAGTCCGTCTGGGTTGCCCAGGGCGGCAGCGGCAGCCTTCCTCTAACCGCGCGCGTGCTGGCCAACGGTCAGCCGGTTGCCAGCCGCTCGGTGCGCTACAGCGTTACCCAGGGGACCGCGAGCCTGAGTTCCGCAACCGGAGTAACCGATGCTCAGGGATATGCCACCACTAGTTTGACCGTGAGTTCATTGGCGGCGGGAATTAACGCCAGCGCCTGCGTGATGCCCAGCGCCAGCCCATGCAGCAACTTTTATATTTATGTAGTTCCCGCGAGCGCGCTGCGGCTGCAATATTTAGCCGGCGATCTGCAGACCATCAACCTCGCTGCCGGAATAAACCGTGGCCAGCGTTGAAGCGAGCACCACCGGGGGCGGAGGCGGCGG
>Ga0134126_10010685_pt1 | contig 11563 bp, 10 predicted proteins | sample KB31752_FD_96881 | JGI IMG/M metagenome (GOLD analysis project Ga0134126, IMG submission 96881) | Terrestrial soil microbial communities with excess Nitrogen fertilizer from Kellogg Biological Station, Michigan, USA - KB3-175-2 | ecosystem: Environmental > Terrestrial > Soil > Unclassified ... | reverse complement strand
TTACGACGGCGCGCGATCTTGCTGTGCTGGCGATCGATCTCAGGCGGACCTTTCCGCAATATGACGAGATTTTCAAAACCCGGATCGTCCACCTGAACAAGTCGTATCTGCGCAGCGACAATGCGCTGCTCAATACCTTCGCCGGAACGACGGGGATGAAGACCGGCTTCATTTGCGCTTCCGGCCTCAACATCGTGGCGACGGTCGAGCGCAATGGACGGCAGCTTCTTGCGGTCGTGCTTGGCGGCTCGTCTGGCCGCGAGCGCGACCAGATGGCGGCCCAGATGCTGCTGCGCGGCTTCGCCGGCGAATACAAGGACAAGGGCGAGAGTGTCGTCGATCTCGTCGACGATACAACGTCGCCGCCGACCGACATGACGTCGCTGATCTGTGGCAAGAAGGCGAAGACCTATGTTCGCGCCCAGATGAAGGCCTTCCCGATGGGGCTTCCCGGCCAGCCGAGCTACCTCACCGACAAGATTGCCTCGAATATCTATCAGGCGACTGATTTGGGGCCGGTCGGTGGGCCGGCACCCACCCAGAGCCCCGGAGATCAGGTGGCGCAGGGCGATGGCGATGCCCCGACGACCGCCGCACCGCCGCCCATGCCGGCGCCGCATCGCGTTCGCCATACCCGCCGCTGAAGGAGTGCAGGCCCTCGGCCGCAGGCAAAAGATGTCGCGGCGAGAAAGATCGCCGCGATATCAGGCGAACTCGAGCTGAACCTTCATCGACTGCGACTTGTCGCTGGCGAGATCGAAGGCACGAACGGCTTCCCGCATCGGCACGGTATGGCTCAGCAGCGGGCCGATATCGACGCGCTTGCTGCCGATGAGATCGACCGCAAGATCGAACTCGGTGTCGAAACGGAAGCTGCCGCGCAGGCGCAGTTCCTTGGTGACGACGAGGGACACCGGCAGTTCGGCCGTCGCGCCCTGGCCGACCAGCATGATGGTACCGCGAGGCTTTGTGTATTGCAGGGCGCTGGCGACGGTCGAGCCCTGGCCCGCCGCCTCGAAGACGACGTCGAAATAGCCCTTGTTGGTGGTAAACGCCGCCATCTGGTCGCCGTGCTCGGCGAGGTTGATGGTGCGGTCGGCGCCCACCTTCCTCGCATAGGCGAGCGGGGCATCCTTGACGTCGACGGTGACGATTTCGCGTGCGCCCGCAAACCGGGCGGCGAGCACGAGCAGCGAGCCGATCGGGCCGGCCCCCATCACCAGCACGCGCGCGCCATAGACCGGCGCCTCGTGGACGGCATGCAGGCACACCGCGAACGGCTCGGCGAAGGCGCCGGCCGCGGGGTCGCCATTCTTGACCGGCACGGCGTTGGCGGCGCGGCAGACGAGATAATCGGAAAAGCCACCCTGAACATGCGGCGTGCGCATGGCGGAGCCGAGGAAGCGCATATCGATGCAGTGGCTGGGCTGTCCCTTGCGGCAGAACTCGCAGACGCCGCAGGCGCTGGCGGGGTTGACGGCGACCACCGTGCCGACCGCCGGGCCGCCGACACCGGGGCCCAGCGCCTCGACGCGGCCGGCGATTTCGTGCCCGAGGGTCATTGGCGCGTTCATCCGTACCGTGCCGAAGCCACCCTGGTGGTAGTAGTGCAGGTCGGAGCCGCAGATGCCGCCGCGCTCGATGCGAACCAGTACCTCGCCCGCGCCGGGGGAAGGCTTCGGCAATTCCTCGATCCGCAAGTCCTTCGGTTCGTGCAGGACCACGGACTGCATGGAAACGGCCATGAAAAACTCCCCTCGAAATTCCCCGATTCCTAGCAGTGGGAAGCGGTTTGGTTCAAACGGGAATTTCTCGAGCCCGGAGCGCTAGTTTGCCGCGATTGGTTCTGGCAGGTGCAGGGCGGTCCTCAGGTCGGCCACGGCCTTCGCGGATACCGGTGCGGCTTTGTTGCCCCAACTATTGCGCAGGTACGTGGCGACGTCGGCGATTTGCTGATCGTCGAGCTTCCAGGCGAAGCTCGGCATGCTGAACGTCGCGGGCCGGGTTGGCGTGGGCGCAGTCCGCCCGCCGGCAAGGATCAGGTGGATGATCGTCGTCGGATCATCCTGCTGCGCGGCGGCGCTGCCGGCCAGTTTCGGGAACATGGTCGGGCGACCCTGGCCATCGGCGAGATGGCAGGCGGTACACGCGTCGGCGTAGATCGCCGCGCCGGCGCGCATGGCGGGGTCTTCCGGCGTCGGGCTGCCGGAGCCAGCCGGACTTGCGGCGATGCCCTTCAGGTAGGTTGCGATCGCATGCAGGTCCGCATCGGACAGCTGCGAGGTCGAATAGGCGACGACCTCCGCCATGGCGCCGCCGGCGTTGGAATGGCTGTTGCGGCCGGTCTTCAGGTATTGGACGATGTCGTCGATGCTCCAACTGCCGAGACCCGTGCGGCTGTTTTCGGTGAGGTCGGGAGCGAGCCAGTTGTCGAGCTTGCCACCTTGGAAGACGGCGTCCTGCTGCTCCGCACCGAGGGCGTTGGTCGGCGTGTGGCAGGCGCCGCAATGGCCTAGCCCCTGCACCAGATAGGCGCCACGGTTCCATTCCTTCGACTGGCCGCTCGCCGGCTGGAATTCGCCGCTCCTGAAGAACAGGGCATTCCAGCCGATAAGGCTCGCCCGGATGTTGAGGGGGAAGGGCAGGCGATTGGGTGGCGGCGTGTAGGGTTTTCCGGGCACCGTCTTCAGGAAGGCAAGGATGGCGTCGGAATCGGCGCGCGTGACCTGGGTAAAGTGCGGATAAGGGAAGGCCGGGTAGAGATGCTTGCCATCCAGTCCGATGCCGTCGTGCAGGGCGCGATAGAACTGATCCGGCGTCCAGTCGCCGACGCCGGTCGTCTTCTCGCCGGTGATGTTGGGCGTGTAGATGACACCGAACGGCGTCTGCAGGCCGAGTCCGCCTTCGAAGGGCGCGCCGCCGACGCGGGTGTGACAGGAGACGCAGTCGCCGGCGATGGTGAGATAGCGGCCGTCACGCAGCAGCGGCCCGTCGGGGCTATCCGGAATGGTTCGGGTCAGGATCGGCAAGGGCGCCGGCGTAGGCTCGATGATGAAGACCGGGTGGGCCTGCAGCCAAAGCCAGCTGCCGAGCGAGACGGCGCCGAGAATGATGATGATGGCGACGATCACCAGGATCACCCAGATCCATGGTGAGACGTGGCGGGCGGCCCGCGGCACGTCGGCGCTCATGCCTGCACCAGGGCGCCGGGCGCCTTGACATAGTGCGTCTTGATCGCATCGGCGGCCATATAGGCGAGCGCTGCCAGCGTGCCGGTGGGGTTGTATCCGGGGTTCTGCGGGAAGAGGCCGGCGCCCGTGACGAAGAGGTTCGGCACGTCCCAGCTCTGGCCGTAGCGGTTGACGACGCTGTTGGCCGGATTGTCGCCGGTCATGGTGCCGCCGACATTGTGGGTCGTCTGATAAGGCACGATCGAATAGGGCGCCTTGCGTGGGCTGGGCGAAGCCGAAGCGGGCTTCATGGCGCGCGCGATCTCGGTTGCACGTGCGGTGCAGTATTCCGCCATCTTCAGATCGTTTTCGGGGAAGTCGAAGGTCATCCGCAACATCGGACGACCGAACTGGTCCTTGTAGGTCGGATCGAGGTCCAGGTAGTTGCCGCGCTGGGCATAGCTCGAGCCGTGCACCGAGATCGAGAAATTGCGCAGGAAGTACTTGGCCGCGGCCTTCTTCCAGTCGAGGCCCCAGCCGGGGACGCCCGTCGGTACGCGGACCATCTCGATGGGCCGCGCGCCGGTTACGAGGGCCGCGATATAGGCACCGCCGATGAAGCCCAGGCCCGTGTGATCGAAGTTGTCGCCGTTGAAGTCGTCGATAACCGAGGCGAGGGCGCCGGCGCCGATGAATGGGTTGAGCAGCTTGTCGTCGAAGAAGACGTTCACCGAACTCATCGTCTGGTAGCAGTAGTTCTTGCCGACGACGCCATCGCCGGTCTTGGGGTCGTAAGGCTTGCCGATGCCCGAGAGGAGCAGCAGGTGGACGTTGTGGAACTGGTAGGCGGTCAGGATGACGATGTTTGCCGGCTGGAAATATTCCTGGCCGGCGCTGTCGATGTAGGTGACGCCGGTGGCCCGCTTCCCGTCGCTGCTCTTCTCGACCTTCAGCACCTCGCATTCGGTGCGTAGCTCGAAATTGGATTTCTGCATGACGTAGGGGATGATCGCCGTCTGCGGCGACGCTTTGGAGTAGTTCCCGCAGCCGAATTTCTCGCAGAAGCCGCAGAAGGTGCAGGCGCCGATCTGTGCTCCGAGCGGATTGACGTAGGATGTCGACAGGTTGGCGCTGGGGTGCGGAAAGGGGTGCTTGCCGGCGGCTGCCGCTGCCTTTTCGAACAGGGATGGGGCGTAGGTCATCGGCATGGGCGGCGTCGGAAATTCGGCGCTGCGCGGCCCCTCGAAGGGATTGCCGCCGGCCTGGATCTGGCCCTTGAGGTTGCCGGCCTTGCCGGAGATGCCGCAGAGCTTATCGAACTCGGTGTAGTAGGGCTCGAGCTCCTGATAGGTCATCGGCATGTCCTGGACGGTAAGTCCGGCGGTCGCCGCTGCTCCGTAGCGCTGTTCGTTGTGGCTCTTGATCTTGAAATCGGTTTCGAGCCACCGCCAGACCTGGCCGTTCCAGTGGACGCCGGCACCACCGACGCCGGTACCCGGCAGAAACGAGCCCAGATGCCGTACCGGCAACGCCGTCTGATTGACGTTGTTGCGGAAGGTCAGCGTCGAATACTGGACGTTCTGGAACAGGTGGTGGCGCCACATATAGCGCAGTTCGTCCTGGTCGAAGGTCGTCGCGAAGCTTTCCGGGGTGGTTCGCGAGGCCGCCCGCTCGAGCGCCAGCACATTCATCCCCGCGTCGCATAATTGCTGGGCCATGATCGCGCCGGCCCAGCCGAAACCAACCAGCACCACGTCGACAGGCTTCATCTGAGTGGCCACGGCGTCAGCTCCGCGACCAGTCGGCACGGCCGCGCAGGCCGACCGGCTTGACCGGCACTGGTTCGTTGTAGCGGGTGACCCAGGGCGAGTAGTCGTAATGGGCGCCGGGGAAGCCGATCATCGCCCAGGCGGAGGCGTTCTTGTTGCCGCCATAGATCGGATCGGAAAAATAACCCTCCTTCACGTTCTGCAGGAACATGGTGAAGAAGGCATCGGACTTGACGGGGCCATCGAGCTTGAGGATGCCGGACTCCATCTGGTGGAGCAGCTTGTCCTGATCGTCCGTGCTCAAGTCCTTGAAGGCCTTGCCGCCATGGATATGGCCGACGCCGGCCTCGATTTCGGCGATGGCATGGCGATAGAATTCAGCCGGCGTGAACCGGCTTTGGTAGCCTTGGCTCTTGGTGCCCTCCGGCCATGGGCCGCCGAGATAGAAATGCTGTCCCTGGCCGTAGGCGCCGGCCAGCTGCCGGTCGATGAAGTTGGGCACGCCGGCTTCCGAGGCGCTCGGGCCGGTAGGGTCGGCGGGGATCAGCCGGTCGGCTGCGGCCGTGATAAAGGCCATCTCGGCGGCGGTAAGATATTTGAGGCCCGCCTCGCCATCCGGCGCATCGGCAGCGCCTTCGCGCCAGGGCAGTGTTCCGGCGATCGTTTCAGCGGGGCCGCCAAGCATGCCATCGTGATTGGAGAGCGCTTGCGCGGCGACTGCGGATCCGGCGGCGGCGGAACCCATGGCGGAGGCGCCGAGGGCCAGGAGCTTTCGGCGGTTGATCGCGTTGGAAGATTTTTCCGCAGCCATATCGAACCACCTCCACGTTCCGAGTGCCAGCGTAGGCTTCCGGCGCCACTGCGGTGCCGAAAAGGGCCGGATCGAGCTGGCTTGCTCATCGAACTTGGCAGCGGCGGAAATGGTTCCGGCCCCGAGGAGACCCCCGGGGCCGGACAATCAAAAATATGGCGGGCCGCTGGGTAGCTGTGGCGCCGGCCCTTGGCATTGGCCGGACTAATCCCCTCCCGCCCTAGGCCAGATAAAAAACCTGCCGCAGCGGGATCTGGATCGGCGAGGCGTCGGTATTGGTCGCCATGATGTCGGCCATGAAGCTCCACCAGCGCTTCATGACCTCCTTCTGCGGCAGTTCGCTCAGCCTGTTGTCGTCGGCCACCGTCATGATGGCGAAGAGGTGGTGGTCCTCAGGGTCGAACCAGATGGAATAGTCGGAGATGCCGACTTCCTTGAGCGCCGTCACGAGGTCCGGAAAGATTTCGTCGTGCCGCTTCTCGTATTCGGCGACATTGCCGGGAAAGAGGTTCATCCGGAAGGCGAGGCGCTTCGGCATGGCTTTTCTCCTATTCCCCGGCTTCGCCGCCAGCCGCCGCCATGCCGTTGAGGGAGCGGATGGTCGTCTCCCTCACGTGATCGAGGTGGTGGCGATAGGCCTCGACGGCGCCGGCGGTATCGTGCCGGACGAGTGCCTCGGCCACCCGGCAATGATCGGCGACGCTTTTCGCCATCACGTCCGCCTGCGTGACGGCGATGCGGCGCAGCTCCAGCGCGATGTTGTAGAGTCCCTCGGCGACGGTGAGCAGCAGCACATTGTCCGCGCCGACATTGATGGCCTGATGGAATTCGGCGTCGTTCAGGCGGAACGCGACGGTGTCGGCGACCACCCGCCGGCCGTCGAGCGCCAGTTCCATGATGCGGGCGCGGTGCGCCTCGCTGGCGCGCTCGCCGCAGAGCCGGACCAGGGCGAGATCGACCACGGTACGCGCCTCGTAGTGGATGGCGACGTCGTAGTCGTGGATCGACAGCATGGCGTTGAACGGGGCGACCAGCCGGCTCGGTGACAGGTCGGTCACGGTATAGCGCCCGCCTTGACGGCTTTCGAGCACCCCCATCAGCGTCAGCGCCTTGAGTGCTTCGCGCAGCGGCGGGCGGGAGATGCCGAGCGCGATCGCCATCTGCTGTTCGGTCGGGAGCCGATCGCCGGATTTGAGATTGCCGCTCTTGATCATGCCGAGGATGCGGTTCGCCACCTGCTCGGAGATCGACCGCCGCTCGATTGCCGGCCCACCGAAGTCGGTGGCGGGCGGCTCCGGCTGCGCGCGGCCGGACATCAGTGCGTCGAACGCATCGGCGATCGTCGGCGAGGCTTGGCGGGGATCGAGCTGGGCGGTCGGGGCGCGCGTCATCTGTCGCTCAAAGGCCGAGACGATAGAAGTTGTTGGCGTTGTCGCGATAGAATTTGCGCCGGTCACGCTCGGAAACGCCGGCGAGCGCCCGGTCGAGCACGTCGACCCAGCGGGGCAGGGTGGTGGCCTGCAGGCAGATCGGCCAGTCGCCGGCGTAGATCGTCCGGTCGAAGCCGAAATTCTCGAAGGTAGCATCGATATACGGGCGCAGGTCGGCCTCGGTCCAGGTCTTGAAATCGGCCTCGACCGGCAGGTCGGAGAGCTTGATCCAGAGATTGGGGACTTTCGAGAGCTCTTTGACGTCGTCGCGGTATTGGGCGAGCGCCCCTTCCTTGATACCCGGCTTGCCGCAGTGGTCGAGGATCATCTTCACGTTCGGAATGTGCTTCACGAACTCGCGGACGATGTCCATCTGCGTGTGGTTGACGTTGATCTCGAAGTGGAAGCCGAACTTTTCGAGAAGATTGACGCCTTCGATGAAGCTTTCGGAGAGGGTGAGGGCGCGCGGATCGGCATCGAATTCGACGATGCGGCGGATGCCGCGCACGGTCGGATGGGTCTTCATCTCGGCCAGCATCGGCTCGACGCGCGCGCCCCATTCGAGCGGCGCCATCGGCACGATCGCCTTTATGCCTGGATCGCGCTTCGCTTCCTCTTCGACGAAGGCGATTTCCTCGAGATATTGGCCGCGATCGGGGCCGAAATCGGCGTAGCACTCGAGGAAGACCATCGCCTCGACCTCGACCGGGCCGAGGTCGCGCCGGTAGTCTTCGACATGGAAATTCTTCGAGAAGAGCGGGCTGCCTTCAAAGGCGGAATATTTGAGCCGCGAATGGTCCCAGATATGCAGGTGCGTATCGATAATGGGAAAGTCGGGCATCTGGATTTCCTCAGCGGGTCAGCCGAAAATTGGCGTCCGGCGTCTTGAGCGTCAGGCCGAAGCCGGGCCTGTCGTCGGCGAGATCGATGAAGCCGCCTTTGGCCTCCGGCTCGCCGTCGAAGACGTACCAGAACAGCTCGTTGCCGACTTCGACCGGCACCTTCGGGAAATATTCCGAAATCGGGCAGGTATAGCTCGACATGGTGATGTGATAGTTGTGCATCTGGCCGGCATGCGGGATCACCGGAATGTCGTGCGCCTCGCAGAGGTCGGTGATTTTCTTGGCCGCGGTGATGCCGCCGACGCGGTTGACGTCGAACTGCGCGATGTCGATAGCCCGGGCGTCGAGCAGCTGGCGGAAGCCGGCGAGGGTATATTCGTGCTCGCCGCCGGAGATCGCCACATGGCCGAGGCCCCGCAGCTCGGCATAGCCGGCGATGTCGTCGGCGACGACCGGCTCTTCGACCCAGCGAAGATTGTAGGGCTCGAGGGCCCTCAGCATGCGCCGGCCATACTCGACGTTCCATCCCATGTAGCAGTCGGCCATGAGGTCGACATTGGGGCCGATGGCCTCGCGCGCCGTCTTCACCAGCTCGAGGTTCTTTGCGATGCCCTCGATGCCGTCCTTGGGGCCCCAGCCGAAGCGCAGCTTGATGGCCGAGAAGCCTTGTTCGGCATAGGCCTTGGCTTCCTTGTGGAGGCTGTCGAGCGGCTGGCTGTAGAGGCGGCTCGCATAGACCGGAATTTTCGGCTTGGTGCGGCCGCCGAGGAGCTTGAAGACGGGCTGGCCGAGAAGCTTGCCTTTGGCGTCCCAGACGGCGAGGTCGATGGCGCTGATTGCCGTCATGCCGATGCCTTTGCGGCCGAACGGCAGTGTCCGCCGATACATGGACTGCCAGAGATATTCGCTGTCGAGCGGGTTCTGGCCGATCAGCAGCGGCTTCAGATAGGTATCGATGGTGGTCTTGACGGCGTGCGGCGCGAGCGCTGCGTTGCCGATGCCGATCGTGCCGTCGTCCAGCTCGATCTCGACGACCAGCCAGCCGAGGAAGCGGAAGCCGGCGATCGAGCCGGTGACGTCGGCGACGAGGTCGCTGGCGGTTGTGCAGAAATGCGGCGGCATCGGCGCGACCGGGCCGACCCACTCCCAGATTGTCGTCCGGACATCCTTGATCAAAGCCATCGTCAACTCCAGGGTCAGGCAGGCAACGGACCCAGCTCGCCGGCGAAACGGCGAACCCAGGCCTCGCCGCGCGGGGTCGGTTGGGCGGAAGGAATGCGCTGTGTGCTCGGCTCGAGCCCGAGGCGGAGCGCTGCCAGCAGCTTGCCGTAAAGCACGAAAGTCTCGATCCCCTGCATGGCGAAGACGAGGAAGGGCAGGTTGCGCCGGTAGAGGGACTCGGCCGCCGCCTCGTCGCCGGATCGCATGGCGCGTTCGACGCCGACCTGCAGGTCGATGCTTTCGGTGCCGGGGATCATGCCATCGACGCCGGCGCGGAAATTGTCGGTCAGCTCGAGCCCGGCGCGGCCGTTGAACACCGCCATCCGCCCTTCGAGCGTGTCGATCAGGCCGGCGACCGACAGGGCGCTCGCCTCGGCCTTGACGATTTCGACATTGGCGTGCGCCCGGTTGAGCGCGACGAGCTCGGCGGGCGAGAGGCCGACGCCGAGGAATTCCGGCGCGTTCTGGATACCGACGGGGCAGTCGACGCTTTCGGCGGCGGCACCGAAATAGCGCAGCAGTTCGGTGGAGGCGATCGGCGGCCGAGGCGGCTGCAGGATCAGCCAGGCGGCGCCCGCGGCGCGGGCCGACCGTGCCATCGTGATCATGTCGGGGAGGGCAGGTTCGCCGACCGTCACGGCGACCGGCACACGACCGCGGACCGCTTCGATGGTCCAGTCGACAAGCTGGCGCTTCTCGGCGGTAGCGAGCTTGCCGGCCTCGGTCCCGAGGCCGAGCACCGCAATGCCCGATGCGCCGGAAGCGATCGACGCTTCAACCTGCCGCTCCAATGCGCGCCGGTCGAGCGCGCCATCGGAAGCGAAGAAGGCATAGAGCATCGGATAGGTGCCGGTCGGCCGCAATTGGGCGCTCCGCTCAGTGCAGGCTGATACGGGAGGCCGCCGCGGACGGCGCTTTTTTCCCGCTTTTTGCGGCGGTCGTTCCGCCGGATTTCCAAGTTTCTGTCAGCGTGCAAAAAACTTGTCAAACTAATTTTTGTCTGACACTTTGCACGAAAAGACGGGCTGCGGTCAGCGCCGCGCCGCATAAAACTCCCGGGAGGTTTGAGGTCGATGCCAGCGGAATTCGAGCGGCGCCAGGTCGGCGGCACGTCCCTGTCGGTACCGGTCTTCGGCTACGGTTCGGCGCATCTGGGTGAACTCTACGGTCTCGTCGACGAAACGGACGCGACCGCGACGGTCGACGCGGCATGGGACGCCGGCGTCCGCCTTTTCGACAGCGCCCCATGGTATGGCCTCGGCTTGGCCGAGCACCGTCTCGGCCATGTGCTGCGCCGCCGGCAGCGCTCCGAATATGTGCTGACGACGAAGGTCGGGCGGGTGCTGGAGCGGCCGTTCGACCCGTCCGGCTTCAAATCCGGGACATGGACCGGCGGGCTCAAATTCGAGCACCGTTTCGACTATCGTTACGACGCGATTATGCGGTCCTACGAGGACAGCCTGCAGCGGCTGAGCATCAACACGGTCGATGCGCTCATCATCCACGACCTGGACGAAATCTATCATCGCGAGGAGTTCGGCTATCGCAAGCGCGACCTCGTCAATTCCGGGATCAAGGCGCTCGAAGAGCTGAAGCGACGCGGCGATATCAAGGCGATCGGCATGGGGATCAATACCCGTGCGGCGTTGGAGCAGGTGGCGCCGATCGTCGACCTCGATTTCGTGCTGGTCGCCATGCCCTATACGCTGCTCGACCAGGCGAGCCTGCATACCGGCATGGCCGAATGCGTCAGGCGTGGCGTCAGCGTCGTCATCGGCGCTCCGTTCGCTTCCGGTATCCTGGTGACCGGCTCGGGAAGCACGTCGAAATATGGCTACGCGAACGCGGCGCCGGAGATGCAGCAAAAGGTTCGGGGCATAGAGGCGGTCTGCAAGGCGCATGGCGTATCGTTGCCGTCGGCCGCGCTGCAATTCGTGCTCGCCCATCCGGCGGTGGTCGCCGAAATCCCCGGCGCCGCGAAGCCCGCGGAAGTCGAGCAAAACGTCGCCTCCTTCCGGGCGAAGATTCCCACCTCGTTTTGGTCCGATCTCAAGGCGCAGGGGCTGATCGATCCCGAAGCGCCGGTCCCGGCCTGAGAGAGACGCCATGCAGCATCCGGGTGCGCGATGACCGCTTCTGCCGAAAACGCGACGGGCGCGTCGCCGCTGATTTCGGCGCGCGGCATCGGCAAGCAGTTTGCCGGCATCGAAGTCCTGCGTGATGTCGATCTCGACCTGATGCCGGGCGAAATCCATGCCTTGCTCGGGGAGAACGGGGCGGGCAAATCCACTTTCGCCAAGATACTCGCGGGGGTTTACCG
>Ga0134126_10010682_pt1 | contig 11565 bp, 12 predicted proteins | sample KB31752_FD_96881 | JGI IMG/M metagenome (GOLD analysis project Ga0134126, IMG submission 96881) | Terrestrial soil microbial communities with excess Nitrogen fertilizer from Kellogg Biological Station, Michigan, USA - KB3-175-2 | ecosystem: Environmental > Terrestrial > Soil > Unclassified ... | reverse complement strand
CCGAGCGCGGGATCAAGCAACGCGACGGATACGGCGCGGCGCGGTGGCGCATCGAACCGGAGTTCGCCGTCCGGCTCGAACCCGGGCTCGGGGACTGCGGGGTCCTGCTGGAGCCGGCGTCGGTGCTGGCCAAGGCGTGGGAGCAAACCGAGCGGATCTTCACCCGTTCCTCGTGGCGACCCGCGGTGGCCCTGATCACCGGCGCCGGCCCAATAGGCCTGTTCGCTGCGCTGCTGGGCGCGCAGCGCGGCTTGGAAGTCCATGTCCTGGACCGCGACGACACCGGACCGAAGGCGCAACTCGTCGCCGACCTCGGCGCCACCTTCCACACCGGTGACGTGACAGCGATCGGGGTGACCCCCGATGTGGTCATCGAGTGCACCGGTCACGGTCCGCTGGTGTTCGAACTCGCCGACGTGGTGGCCCCGGATGCGGTGATCTGCCTGACCGGGATCTCCTCGGGCACCCGGACCGTGACAGTCGGCCTGGACGAGATCAACAAGGAGATCGTGCTGGAGAACACCGTGCTGTTCGGCTCGGTCAACGCCTCGCGCCGCAACTACGAACAGGCCGCCACCGCCCTGGCCGCAGCCGACCGGGGCTGGCTGCAACGGCTCATCACCCGCCGGGTCCCGATGAGCGAGTTCGCCGAAGCCCTCCACAAACGCGACGACGACGTCAAAGTCGTCGTCGACCTGCAAACCTGAGGACCCGCGAACTGCCCGCGGACTACATACCGAGCATGGACCGCTCATCCGCAACCCCCTCGGGCCCTCAGTACGTCACCGAGGTTGCCTGACCGCAGTTGCCTGACCGAGGTCGCTCATGCTGCGGTCCACCGGCGGTGGCGCTTCACCCCGGGTAGGATGCAGGCGAGCCGGGTGATGCGGTGCCGCGGTTGCGGGAGAGCTACGCGGTGGCGGTCCGGTGGCGGAGGGGTCTGAGATGAGTCAGCCGGGGCGCGGCCGCGAGCTGCTGCTGAGCAGGGCATTCGTCGGGCTTGCGGACACTCTGGTCGATGACCACGACATCATCGACCTGCTGGACCGGTTGGCGAGCTACAGCGTTGAGCTGCTGGCCGCCGACGCGGCCGGGATCGTGCTGGTCGACTCCCAGCGCACCCTGCAGGTGGTGGCGTCCTCGTGCGAGGACGCCGACGTGATGGAGCTGCTGCAACTCCAGGCCGATCAGGGTCCCTGTGTGGACTGCTTTGCCACCGGTACGCCGGTGAGCGTCCCGGATCTGGCCGACGCGGACGGGCGGTGGCCGGTGTTCGTGGCCGCTGTCAACAAGCCGGGGGGCTTATCGGTCGGTGCATGCGATGCCGTTGCGGTTGCGTGGTGAGGCGATCAGGGCGTTGAACCTGTTCCATCGCCTACCGGGTCCCTACCCGAGGCTGATCTGGCGGTGGGTCAAGCACTCGCCGACGTCGCGACGATCGGGATCCTGTCCGAACGCGCCGTCCGCCGCGGTGAGGTGGTCACCGAGCAGTTGCAAACCGCGCTGAACAATCGGGTCGTCATCGAGCAGGCCAAGGGGGTCCTCACCCAGCGCGGGAACTTGAGCATGAACACCGCCTTCGACCAGCTGCGCCGCTACGCCCGCAACCACAACACTCTGCTGTCCGAGGTGGCCCGCCAGGTCGTCGAGACCGACTTCGCCGCAGACGTGCTCGCCGCACCCGCTACGCGCAGCCGAGCAGTCAACCCGCGGTAACACCGCCGAACACGCCCGCCTCGCTCTGTTCAACCGGGTTGCTCATGCCAGGCGTGCCCCTAGGTCGCGCTCACCGCCTGGCCGGGTTCCAGGCGGATCACCCGTCACCACTGCGCAAGGCGGTGGGCGGGCAGTTCTACCCCGAGGGGAGGCGGGCGGAGTAGATGAAGTAACCGTCGATGTAGCGGACAGTGGCCAGGCCGTCAGTCTACCCGGTGGGGGACACCGCTACCGCCGGCTGAACCTCACCCGCCCAGGTGCAAGGGCGCTCACCACTCGTAGATCCGCGCCATGATCTCGTGCCGCATCGCCTGATCCGGCCTCGGATAGGTCAGCACCACTGGCACATCGCTGGGATCGCGGCCCTCGACCAAGGTGAACCCGTCGGCGGTCCTCGTGCGGACGTGACCGCCGCCGTCGCGCAGCAGGCGCTCACAGCGACGCAGGCCCTCGAGGTCGGGGGCAGTCCAGATCACGTACTGAACACCGACTCCACCCAACGCATGCGCGGCATTGGGGCCCATCGACCGCACATACAGCTGGAACCCATCCGCGCTGACCAGCAACGCGGCAGTGTTGTCGGCTACCGTGACCGTCATGCCCAGCAGTTCCCGGTAGAAACTCACCGAGGAGTCGAGGTCGCGGACGAACATCACCGCCGACGCCAGCCGCGCACCGGGCGCCGTGGCCGTTGCTTCCCGCTCGCCGTTCGCCACGCGCGAAGCGCGCTCGGTTCCAGACAGTGACTGTCCGGCCGGTGGCACTGTCTCGGGTCCCATCGGGACCCCCAATCTCCCCCGGGCAGCGGGAGGGCTGCGCCTCAGGGTGAGGCTGTCATCACGCTACCCGCCTGAACCGCACGAGGACGCCGATACGACGGTCCTCAGCGGCCAGTCTGCGGGCGGGCGGGGCCGCCATTGGGATCCCGCCATGGTCCAGCGAGCGGACCGAGGTCTGCAGCATCAAGGCGTGCACGAACGCTCCTACCCCGGCACCCAGAAGCAATCCGAGCAACACGTGAATAGGTACATTCTCGCTGCCGCCGCGATGGGCTACGGGGTTTTGTTTGGTTCATGCACGATGAGCACTGGGCAGGATGCGCGCAGGCGCATTGATGGCTGACTGAGCCGAGCAGGAGGCCGGCGAAGCCGCCGTGTCCGCGCGAGCCGACGATCAGCAAGTCGGCGCCGTGAGCCTCGTCGAGGAGCACCTGCGCGGGCTGACCCATGCGCAGTACTCGTTCGACCTCGACACCGGTTTCCTGGGCGTCGATCGCGTCGACCGCCGAATCCAACGCCGCACACGCACCGTCCTCGAGCATGGTCGGTCGATGGCAGGGCCGAATCCGCTCATCCCTCCGTAGGCCATCGTCGACACAGACCAGGCCATCACGGCCCGCAGCCCCGCACCTCGAGCCTCGCCTCGCCGACCGCGACGTACAGCGCTTCCTGCGCGCTCTTTGAGCCATCAACTCCGACGACTATCGTTGCCATTCTCGGCTCCCTTACTCGGTGGTTCCTTGTGGTGGCTGCGGGCGGGTCAGCGCGGCACGCGCGACGTCGGCACAGCCGGGCTCGATGGCTTGGCCGGCCCCTGGGCGGCAACATCGGCTCCGGTCACGCCTGGACGAGCGGGTCCGGGCCCTCCTTGCCAACGGTGGTCGGCGAGGTGACTGCCCGAGAGCGTCTCGGCCCGCGGGGACCGGCATCTCTGCTAGTTGGGTGTGGCTGCTCCGTTGACGGTCGCCGGGTGAGTCGGCTTGCTTGCGGCGGTGGGCAGCGCAGTCTGGTTCGCCGCGGAGGTCTCCTGGGCCAGGAACGCGCCGAGTTCTGCGATGGTGCTCATGATCGGGGCGGGGAACACCACGGTGCTGTTTTTGTCGACGCCGATCTCGACCAGGCTCTGCAGGGTGCGCAGCTGCAGCGCCAGCGGGTGAGCCGCCATGATGTCCGAGGCGTCACCCAGCGCGGCGGCGGCCAGGGACTCACCCTCAGCGTTGATGATCTTCGCTCGCTTCTCCCGTTCGGCTTCGGCCTGGCGGGCCATCGCCCGTTTCATGCTGTCGGGCAGCTGAATGTCTTTCAGCTCCACCAGGGTCACTTCGACACCCCAGTCGACGGTGTTGACGTCGAGGATCTCGCGGATGTCCTGGTTGATGCGGTCGGTCTCGGACAGCGTCTCGTCCAGGGTGTGCTGCCCGACGACCTTGCGCAGCGTGGTCTGGGCGATCTGGTCGATGGCGGCGTAGACGTTCTCGATCGCGACGACTGACTTCACGGCGTCGACCACCCGGAAGTAGGCGACCGCGGACACGTCGACGCTGACGTTGTCGCGGGTGATGATGCCCTGGGACTGGATCGGCATGGTGATGATCCGCAGCGTCACCCGGTGCATGACGTCGACGAACGGGATGATCACCCGGAATCCGGGTGCCAGAGAGCCCACCACCCGACCCAGCCGGAACACCACACCCTTTTCGTACTCCTTGACGATCCGCACCCCCATCCCAATGCCCAGCAGCAGTACCAACACGACAACGACGATGATGCTCAGAATGCTCATGATGACGCTCCGTTCAGCGTGCGGATGAAATCGTTGACCTCGGCCGAGTGGCCGCCCAGTCGAGCGTGACGCCCGTCGCGGCGCGACGACGTACGGGTGTTTGGGGTGTATGGGCTGTGTCGTCGCGACCGTCGGGCAGGCGCGACCTGGCGGCCCGCACCCGGCCGGCGGAGCCGGGCAGGCCCAGGCTCACCGGTCGGCGGTCAGGTAGCGGCCCGGGTCGCTACCGGCGCGGGCACCGGTGTGCAGCCAGCGGGAAAACCCGTCCCGGTCGCGGCGTTCGAGCTCGTCGAGCAGGCACTCCCGGAGCCGCACGATCTCGTCGTGGGCGGGGCCCGGGGGCAGGTCGAGCAACGCGAAGTAACTGCGCTGCCAGGCCAGACACAGCTGCGCGGTGGCCAACGCCTCGGGCGCTGGCGGTGGCGCCACCGTTGGCAACTCCTCGTGACAGGTCGCTGCGACGGTGCCGTCGGTGCGCTGCCCGGGTCGCTGCTGCAGCCACCACCACCAGGCCACCGGCACGGCCACGAGCATCAGCGTCACGATGACGACCCCGGCGGCCGGGCCCAGCAGCGTCACCAGGCCGACGAGAACGAAACCCCCCGCGGCGGTAATCCCGCCGGCGGCGAGGCCGGCCCCGGTCCTCGGCGTGGCACCGGTCGGGGTGTCCTGGGCACTGAGCCACACCCCGACGCCGACGAACACACCGATCGCCACCACACACGGCACCGTGTGCGGCGCGACCACGACACCAATCGCCCCCACTACGACACCGACGGCGGTGGCCGCGGTGGAGAGGGCTCGGGCGAACCTGCGGGCCTCCACGACGATCACCGGAGGGGGGCGTACCGCGGATGGGACGCGCCCTGGGCGCAGGATCGGGGGTGCGCGAGGCGGTACACCGTCGCCCGCGAGACCCGCAGCGGCGCGCGATCTCGATCCCGATCTCGATACGAACTGGTTCGTGCCCAAGACCGCGACTGCGTCCCCGACGGCTGTAACCGCCCGCCACACCCGGTTGGGGGCTGCGGCAAGGCGGTGGGCAACCGACCTTGTGGCACCGACCTCGTGGACACCGCCGCGGGTATCGTGGCGCGGTCAGCGGCGGAATCAGATGAACGCACCGCTCGATGGCGCGCCATCCGGGATGCACCGAGCCCGCAGGAATCAGCCTCGGTCACCCGATCGTTGGGAACAGCGAGTATGAACACAGCAACGCCCACTCCGGGAACCGCGTCGAGGCGATACACCGGGGTCCAGGGCATAGGGCCGAGCCTGACTGGCTTTACCTGTTACGCTATAACGACGTCTTCGGGAGTACAACATTTGACGCGGTTGAGGCGCTCTTTTTGACCCAAAGACTCAATTCGGTGCCCGAGATCGTCGGGTTCAAACTCCGCCAATAGGATGATTATCTCGCAAACTGGAGTAGGCGATCTCGGCGGTACTGTTCAGCCCAGCGTTGAGCTGGTCGCGGCGACGGGCAGCTCGACGCAGTCCGACTCGCAGCCACCGCCGATGGTGATCTGAGGTGGTGCGGGCCGGTGCAGCACTGCCCGTGTGGGTGTGACGGTGAGCTCGTCGTCCCGCAGCGACCCCACGCCGTCGACGATCAAGGAGTAGTCGCTCGGATCCGCGGGTGGCCACACCAACGTGACCGACGGGTGAGCTGCGAGGTTGGCTAGCGTCTTTTGACCCAGATCCGTCACGAGCAGGGTGTCCGTCGCCACCGTGGCGGCCACGGCCACCACGTGCACCCGCGCATCGTCGCCGACGGTCAGGAGGTAGGCGAAGCGGTACCGCGTCAGGGTCTGGGCCAGCTGCTGCAACGTTACCTGGATGCTCATCACCGCACGGTACGCGTGAAAGCAGCAGGTCGCGTTGTGACAACGCTGAGTGGTCGATGCGCAGGATCTGGTCCTCGTGCAGTTCGGGTCCTGGTGCAGCTCGTTAGTGCGGGCCCGGGCCGAGGTGAGGTCGTGGCCGAACGGTTTCGCGATCATCATCGTGGCGTTGCTGTGAGGCCCGCCTGGGCAGGTGCCCCCACCACCACGGCGAACAGGGATGGGTCGGTGAAGCCACCGTGGAGTAAGTAACCCTCCGGGCCAGCCGAGCGAACGCCGTGTCCTCGGCGGCTTCGTCGGTCACCTGGATGGCTTTTCGTATCGAGGTGACCAGGTGGTCGTCGGATCAGTCGCCGCGTCGCGTGCCACCCCGATGGTCGGGCAGCGGTGATGCCGACGATGACCAGCGCGTCGGGCGTCTGCCCGGTGGTCTCGCTCATGGCCGTGGTCTGGCTCAGGTCAGGCGGGCTCCCCAGATCGTGGTCACCGTCTGGCTGGGTTCCAGGCGGATCACCCCGTCGCCGCTTCCGAACGCGTTGGGCGGACAGGTCATCGGCTCGGTGCCCAGGCCCCTGCGTTGGCGGTCGGGGGCGAGGGTGTCGCCGGTGTAGATCTCGATGATCGGGTAGTTGCTGTCCACCCACAGCTCGGCATGCCGCCCGTCGGGCCCGGTGAGGCGAGCCCAGGCCCGACCGTCGGCGTCGCGGGCCAGGTCGGTGAAGGCGAAGTCCAGTCGCTGGGCCCCGAGGAGTCTGGGTTCGCGGAAGTCGTAGGCGCTGCCCGCGACGGCCTCGGTGCCAGTCGGCAGCTGGCGCTGCGCGTCGGTCACGATGCGGGTGGCGGCCTCAAGCTGCAGGGTGGCATCGTCGACCAGCCCGGGGCCAGGGGATAGGTACGGGTGCTGTCCGGCGCCGTAGGGGCAGGGGCGATTCCCGGCGTTGGTGGCGGTCGTCGTCACGGTCAAGCCGTTATCGCCCAGGGCGTAATCCACCCCGATGTCGAGCTGGAACGGGTAGCCCTGCATCGGAAAGATCCGGGTCCCCATCGTCACTCGAGTCTTCGTCTGGTGCCGGACCTGCCACGGCCGCCACTGCAGGAAGCCGTGGATGGCGTTGTGTTTCTCCGGCTCGGACAGCGCCACCTGGTAGTCCACGCCATCGAAGCGGTAGCGGCCGTCGGCGAGGCGGTTGGGCCAGGGGATCAGCGGCGCGCCGTGCGCCCCGTCGCACATGGCCTCGACCGGGTAAGGATCCAGGACAGTCCGGTCACCGACCCGGTACTGGCGGATACCGCCGCCCACCTCGACGACGGTAGCCCGCTGATCTCTCCAGACGATCTCGAATTGCCGACCTGACGGGTAGACATCCACGCTGTTGGTTTCCTCCTGGTCCTATCGCGCCTGGTCCTATCGCGACCGAAACCCTCGGTACCGCATCACGTGGCTGGGGCGAACACCGACTCGCTGTGAGCCACGACATCGGGGTGGAGCTGGGCCTGTCTCAGCCACCGGGGCTCGACCGGGGTAGGCCGGGTGCGCGATCACGAGCGGCCCAGCAACTCGGCCAGGTCGGTCACGACGGTGTCGGCGCCGTGGGCGCGCAGGGCCTCGGCCTGTCCCACCCGGTCGACTCCGACTACGAAGCCGAACCTTCCCGCCCGCCCGGCCGCCACCCCGGACAGGGCGTCCTCGAACACCGCGGCCTGCGCCGGGTCTACACCCAGGGCACGGGCGGCGGCGAGGTAGGTGTCGGGCGCGGGTTTCCCGGCCAGGTGCTGCGCTTCGACGGTCACGCCGTCGATGCGTGTCTCGAACAGCTCGGCGATGCCGGCGGCGGCGAGCACGTCGGCGCAGTTGGTGCTGGAGGACACCACGGCCCGGCGCAGGCCGGCGGCGCGCACGGCCCGGACGTAGCGGACCGACCCCGCATAGGCCCGCACGCCGTCCGCTCGGATCTTTCGCAGGACGATCTCGTTCTTCGCGTTGCCGAGCCCGGTGATGGTCTCGGCGTTCGCTGGGTCGCCGGGCGCACCATCAGGCAGGGCGATGTGGCGTGACTGAAGGAACGATCGCGTCCCGTCGGCCCTGGTCTTGCCGTCGACGTAGGTGTCGTAGTCGGTATCCTCGTCGAAGGCGACGAAGGACTCACCGCTGTTCTCGGCGCGGGCCCTGAGGTAGGCGTCGAACATCTCCTTCCACGCCGCGGCATGGACCTTGGCCGTGTCGGTGAGGACGCCGTCGAGGTCGAACAGGCACGCTCGCACCCGATCGGGCAGGCCCACCACGGGATCCGTGCTCATCCGCCCACCTTAGGGCCCGCGATGATTTAGATCATCTCGGGTTAGGCGTGTCGGGATGGGCGCACAGGGTGTAGTTCCACTCGCCGTGAAAGGCGTGGCGGAGGAGGGTGCCGTTGGCTTGGAGGGCTTTCATCTCCTGGTCTGGGATCTTGATTCCTGTGGGGTAGGTGGCCTCGTCGAGTTCGGCGTGGACGCGCAGGCCGGTGCGGGTGGTGGTGGCTCCGATGGTCTCGACGATCACTTCGTGGCTGGTCAGGGGTCGTCCGCGCCAGTTCATTGAGATGTGGGAGAAGAGCCGGTGTTCGATCGTGTTCCATTTGGAGGTGCCAGGGGGTAGGTGGCAGACGGTGATCGTCAGGCCGGTGCGGGCGGCTAGTGCGGCCAGCTCGGTTTTCACAGGCGGGTTCGGGAGCCGTTTGACCCGCCGCCGTCGGCGGTGATGAGCAGCTTGGTCGCACTGGGTAGGCAGTCTGGCCGACGGCGTCCCACCACCGTGCGATGGTGGCCACCGCGAAGGCGGCGGTGTCGTGGTCGGTCCCCACACCCACCCACCCGGTGTCCGCGGCGAGGTCATAGACCCCGTAGGGGATCGCCTTACACCAGCTCGGGGTCATCATCGGCGGGGGATAGTTGTTAAGCCGATAGTAGGGGAGATGCCCGACCAGATGCAGTGCTGCCGGGAGGGACAAGGCCCGGGACAGGACCCGCTCGAAGGGATTGACCATGATCCCGAGCAGGTGCTGGTGCGCCACGGGTATCGCCTAGACAACTACGCGGCCACCACGCTGACCACGACGACACCGAACAGGCCCGTGACCCGATCGTCAACGCTTGGGCCTGACCGTGGTGGAGGGCGGACTCGACATGTCCGAGCCCGATGACCGTCCACAGGTTCGACAAACCGTTGATGACGACAAGACCGTGTGCACGACGATGAACCCGATCAAGGCCCACATCCCGAGGAAGCGCGAGGCTGTGGGCCCGCTGGTGACCCCCGAACAACCTGGTGTATCAGGGGAAGCCGGGGAGCTGGGCCAGAGGGAACCTGAAGCGCCCACGGGCCGCACCGCGTTCTGGGAAAGACCCCAGTTGGTGGGCACCACGGTGCGGTACCAGCCGGTCACGACAGCATGATGATGTAGACGATCCCCGTTGGTGACGCAGAACTGCAACGTCATGACATGGGGAACACCTAGTCGACTGCCACCATCGACGACAACGAAGTCGGATTCACGGGCTCATGCCGCCGGGGACGGGCCGCAGGACTCAGCTTCGAGATCTAAATCTGGCCTGGGTGGAGGTCTCGTTCGATCGCTTGGAGACTGCGGTTTTTGGTTTCCGGTACGCGCTTGGTGAAGTACACCAGGGCGACGACCGTGAGGAAGCCGAAGAGGAAGAATGTGCCCGACCCGTGGATAGCGCCGAGCAACGTGAGGAAAGAAACGGTCACGACGAAGTTGGTCCCCCAGTTTGCGATGGTGGCCACGCTCATGGCCTGGCCCCGGATACTGACCGGGTAGATTTCGCTGATCAGCAACCAGAAGACGGGGCCGAGGCCGATGGCGAACGATCCGGTGTAAACGAGCAGGGCGGCGATGGCCACGATGGCCGACGTGCCGGTGAGCTGGCTGCCGCCGATGAGGAAAGCAATGGCGAGGACGATCAGGGCGACAGCCATGCCCGTCGTGCCCGCCAACAGCAGCGGCCGGCGGCCGACTCGGTCGATCAGCCGGATGGCCACAATGGTCATCCCCACATTGACGACCCCGTTGGCCACGTTGGCCAGAAGCGACGCCGAGTTGCCCAGGCCGGCGCCGTGAAGGAGGGTGGGGGCGTAGTAGATGATGGTGTTAATCCCGGTGATCTGCTGGAACATCGCGAGCAGGACGCCGACGGTCAGCGACCGCCGCACGGCAGGGTCGAGGAGCTCTCGGGCGCTGGTCTTGCGTTGGCTGAGCTGTCGTACCTCGTCGATCTCAGCTTCGATGTCGCTGCTGGCCCGGACCCGACGCAGCACGGTCCGGGCCTCGTCTTCTCGACCCTGAGCGATCAGCCAGTGCGGGCTTTCGTGTTGGAAGAGCATGCCGACGAACAGCGCGCTGGCGGGGACAGTGGCCAGGCCGAACATGAGCCGCCAATTCTCGCTGGATGCGAGCCCGTAGTCGACCAGGTAGGAGATGAGGATGCCCGAGGTGATGGCCAGTTGGTTGAAGCTGACCAGAGCCCCTCGGATCTGGGGTGGGGCGGCCTCGCCGATGTAGAGCGGCACGACCATCGAGGCTGAGCCGACAGCCACACCGATGACGAAGCGCATCACCACCAAGAAGACGAAGCTGGGTGACAATGCGGCGCCCAGGACGCCGACGATGAACACCACGGCGGTGATGAGCACCGTCGGTCGGCGTCCGATCCGGTCCGCGACCCGGCCCGCGAACAACGCCCCGACCATAGCCCCGACCAGAAGCAGGCTCGTGACGAGCTCCTTATCGAGCGACGACAGGCTGCCGAAGTCGACGTGTAAGAACAGCAACGCGCCAGAGACGACCCCCGTGTCGTAACCGAATAGCAGACCACCCAGTGCGGTGATAGCCGCAGCCCACGCCACGTGGCGGTGGATCGTGCGTGCGGTGAGCTCCGGCGGGGCAGGCCCCGACGGGGACGCAGAATCAGCCGTCATGACCCCTCCTGGGCTCGCCCACCGCTGGCGTGCGCAGCCGCACCTCGACGTCGAGCAGGAACGGATAACCCTGCATCGCACAGAGCCGGATCCCTATCGTCACCCGAATCCTCGTCCGGCGCAGGACCTGCCCCGCTCGCCCACGCAGGAAGCCGTGGATGGTATTGCGTTTCCGCGGCTCGGACAGCGCGCCACCTGGTGGTCGACCCCGTCGAAGCCGTAAACGACCATCGACGAGGCGGTCGGGCCAAGGGGGAACCGCCCGGCACGCTGAGGGGCTCTGACCTGCTCAGGATCGCCCAAAAGCTTGATGTCGCACCGGCAGCAGCGCAGCGACGCCCGAGATACCCGCACGAGCGCGCGACGGTAAGGCCTGGGACCCTGACTACGGTAGCGGGATAAGGGGGCGGGCTGCTCGGCGCCCGCATCGAGGCCTTGCCCGTAGTGGGGTAAGGACAGTCGTGGGTT
>Ga0134126_10010681_pt1 | contig 11565 bp, 11 predicted proteins | sample KB31752_FD_96881 | JGI IMG/M metagenome (GOLD analysis project Ga0134126, IMG submission 96881) | Terrestrial soil microbial communities with excess Nitrogen fertilizer from Kellogg Biological Station, Michigan, USA - KB3-175-2 | ecosystem: Environmental > Terrestrial > Soil > Unclassified ... | reverse complement strand
ATAAGGATTTTGAAACAGTAGGAATGAACATTTTCCATTTTCAAGATAACAAGATAAAAGAGGGATGGGTTGTAGTTGATGCGCTTACTGCAGCAATACAGCTTGGTGCGATCAAGTCAACATCTTCTGAGGCTGACTAGAAATTTATTTGTCTCTCCGAAATGCTATATTTTATGAATTGGCAATGGTCTAAATGAAGTAGTATATGCTCTGAACAAAATTAGCACCTACAGTACACTATAGGTAATTTTTGGTTTTGAATTTATCAATAAATTGTTTCAAACTACTGAAGACCATGCTGAAGGGAAACCTAGCTCTGAAACCCTAAACAAGGCAAAAGAAAAAATCAAAGACACTCTAGATTAATTTTTTTTGGATTTTAATATAAAACATTTTAGCAATATTTCTTTATTAGTTTACTTTGTGCATAAAACCATATTTTATGGCAACATATTGAAGTTAAAAGAGAAGTCTATCTTGATAAAAGGCTAGACGCCTTTATTAATTTATTTATAAAAAGAAATAGATGATCTTTTTTCTAGGTTAAGCAGCAGAAGGTAGAGGTTGTTGTTAAATAGTATTGCTGTTAATTGAATCACTGAATCTTGTATTTGCATCTTGTGCTGCTCTTGCTACTTCCCTTGAATTTTGTTCAAATGTTTGTGCTGTTTTAGCATTCATATCAAATATCTGTTTTGAAGTGTCTTTTGCATGTTGTATTGCAGTTTTATATGCATCTAAACTTGCAAATACTAGGTTGTTTGCAGTGCTCAATGCAGTTACATTGTTGTCTGCAATATTGCTAACAAATCTACTATATGCATTTGCTGCTGCTTCAGGAGAGTTCCAGATATTAACACTGGTGTTAAAGTTTCTTTGATATGGACCCCATGCTGATTGAATTGATCTGATAATTGTCTTTTGTGATTCAATAAAGTTCTCTGATATTTCTCTTACATCTTGCAAAGTTTGCTCTTGATAGCTGTTTACGATATTGTTAAACTGGGGAATTTGAATTTTAGATTCTTGAATTGATCTATTTATGTTATCTTTTGTTTGATCAAGTAATCTGTTGACAAATTCATTAAAGTATTCCCTGTTTGTATTTGTATTATCTGGAAAACTAGCATCATTGAACAGAAGGATATTCTAGAACATTTATCCATCCACTTTAGTTACTAAAATCGTAAACTTCTAATTTAAAATGCTCATGTATAATTATAGATTCTATATTCTTTTTTTTATGCGATTCCATTATAGATATATTTAGGGTTTTGTATCTCTTAAGGGCTCTGTTGACTTAACGAAACTTTTCAAATATTTTTCAATATTGATTTTCAAAACCGTTAATTAATTTTGTAACATTAATTCATAAATTATGCTCAAAATACAAGAAATCTTATTGTAATCGATTAATGTAATATGGGATTGATTCAAATTTGCTCATGATAAAATGCTTAAGTTAACAGGGCCCTCTTAAGATACTAATATATTATATACTAAATATTTCATTAAAGGAAATCAAATATTAAATATATTATGTTACCTCATTTACTATGAGAATTATTTTGTAATAAAATCACAATTTATATATGTTTTTTGTTAATCTGCTGATATTTCATTTAGGATTTTTTTGCAAAATTTCCCATACCTGTAAAGTCAATTGAAACACATGGCTCTTCTCCAACAACCCATGCATCATGCCCTGGAGGTATTACAGCAGTATCTCCTGGTCCTCCTTCTATTTCAGTACCATCATCCATTTTGACTTTCATTCTTCCTGCAATAATGCAGGATGTATGAGGTGCTTGGCAGCTATTTGTATTAACAAGCGGCTTTACGCACTTTGACCACCTCCATCCAGGCTCAAGTGTTGCTCTACCAATTACTATATTACCTAGATTTAGAATCTCAACTTTTCCTTTTTCAAAAGTGCGAACTTCATCAGGATTGCTAAAACTTTTCGCTAATATTTTTTCTATCGAAGACATTTCTTATTTCAAATGGATTTCGTAATCTTTGATTATAAGTATTGCTGTTTCTATATCTATGTGTTAAAATTTATTTAAAATCAAGAAAACTTTTTGATAGTTATTATATCTTTTATTAAATAATTGAATATAAATTTAAATATTTAATTTCATGGATCAAATTGAAAATAACAAATTTTATATAAATTTAGTATCTCGAATATAATATTGCTTTCTGCTTCACAAAATAAGAAAAAGAGTCTGTGGATGTTGGGCGATATTTACACTCGTAAGAATAGCGGAGAGGTAACTCATGGAATATATTGCGTTTGGGAAATTGAAGTGGGTCCTAGTAATGGACCTCCTCTTCATAAACATTCAAAGGAAGATGAAGCATTTTATGTTTTGGAAGGAGAGTTTTCCTTTCCATATGGAAATGAAGAAGCAAAGGTAGTATGTAAAGGGCAATTAATAAATGCACCAAGAGGCCAGTTTCACACATATAAAAATATTGGAAAGTCAGTTGGTAAATTGTTGTTAATCATCACTCCATCTAACTTTGAAAAGTTTTTTGAAGAGATAGGAATATCAATAGATGACAAATCATCATTTCAACCTCCACAGATAACACCATTTATGATCGAGAATGTAGTAAAGACTGCTGCAAGATATGGCGTTGAGATAAAAACATAGAACTGTTAAAATTAGCGCCTTAACTTTCTTTAAAACAAGGAAATAACTAAAAAGATACTGATAATATCGTAATAAACGTAATATCATAGTATTTGATTTCTTATTGAAAGTATTTTTTAACAAGAACTACAATATACAGAAACCTTCTAAATTTACATTAAGAATATTTAATTTACTTTGATAAAAGATTTTTTCATTTTATTTTTATCAAGGGAATTGATTTGCGCATATAATGAAAAATTTAGTTTAGGGAAAGCTAGTAGCGAATGTGCCCTTAGAAGGAAATCACAAGTTTGAATTTATATCTTTAAATCATACTCATATAATTTTACTTAACATTAAGATGGTAACCGAACCCCTATGTCCACAATACCATTTCAACATTTTGCAAATAGTCATTAACTAACAAAACTTTTTAACTCCACATACACTATCAATGTAAAAATGATCTATATTTAAAACGATGGATTAAATCTGGTCACTGACGCCAGCTTTTGATGCTAATGGAGTTGACGAAGTTATATTTTTGTCATTATTGTTATTATTACTATCATTGATATTATTTTGATTTTGTGTAAGAGTGAAAACTTGGACGATATTATTTCCAGTATCCGTTACATATATTTTAGAACTGCTTATTGCAATGTCAAACGCAGAACTAAATTGCCCCAGTTCAGAACCTTTAGTGCCCCATTGTGTAATATACTTACCATTGCTATCGAACTTTTGTATTCGGTTATTTCCTGAATCAACCACATATACATTATTACCTTGTAAATCAACGGCTATACCTATAGGAAATTTAAGTTCACCATTACCCGAACCTTCAAAACCCCATTGTGTAATATACTTACCATTGCTATCGAACTTTTGTATTCGGTCATTATTGTAGTCTGTTACATACACATTGCCGTCTGAATCTGTTGTAATACCTGCTGGTCCATTAAATTGCCCAATTTCGGAACCTTTAGTGCCCCATTGTGTAATATACTTACCATTGCTATCGAACTTTTGTATTCGGTCATTATTGTAGTCTGTTACATACACATTGCCGTCTGAATCAACTGATATTCCATGAGGACCATTGAATTGTTGATTATCTGAACCTTCAAAACCCCATTGTGTAATATACTTACCATTGCTATCGAACTTTTGTATTCGGTTATTTCCTGAATCAACCACATATACATTATTACCTTGTAAATCAACGGCTATACCTAGCGGATGAATGAATTGTCCATTTCCAGTGCCATTTAATCCCGTTTCATTGAAGGCAGATATTATGCCACCTGTATTATTATTTGATAAATTAATAGAATTTGGATCATTTTTTGGATTTAAACAATCATGTAAAGCACTACAACTACTATAGCTATTCTTAGATTGATTGCTTTGAGTGCTTGCGGACGATGCATTATCATTTTTATCATCACAACCAACTGCACCTTTTAAGGCTAGCAACTCCTTTTGACCTGTCAATACTGCCAAAGTGTCTCCACCAATGCAGCCTAAAATATGCTCTCCTTTAGGAGTTAAAGTATGTCCATCTGGGCTAGTCAGAGTATCGCAGGGTTCTGTGATCATTGTATCAACTAGAGGATGTTTACATATATCAAACCAGTTAATTTTAGCACCTTGTTGTTGTTGTTGTTGTTGTGCAAAGATGGGCGATAATATGTAGATGAAGCTGATTATAGAAAATAGAATAAATAATATTATGAATGATTTATGATTTAAACCTAGAATAACATTTAGAATAAATTTTCTTGGCATTAATCAAAACCATTTTCCTTTACTATTTATGAATTTTATCAGAATGTGAATGGAGTATTTTAATAAGAATTTTTTATATTGTATATAAGCTACCGGATTTGACAAATAAAAATAAATCAAAATTTGATGAAATATATATCATAATAATTTAATAATTAAAAACTGGGCTTGTTTGCATATATTTCTCCAGATCACTTTGTTTTCTGCAAAAGTTAAAACGATTTAATGTTCTAATGATTTTGTAATTGGATTCTAAAAACGAGTTTTAAATAAAGGCTTTTCCATAGATAGCAAAAACATCAAACAAACTAATCCGATTTTACTAGTTTCAAAGACAATAAATAACAATTTTCTTTAATATTGTAAATCCTTTAATATTGTAAAAGATACATTTGGTTTTGAAAGTTATAGCATTACACAATGTAATCGTTATTAATATGCTATTCCAAAACTAAATAGCTAAAAATGGACTTGTTGGACTATTTTTCTCAATCTCAATTTTCGTCTTTATCCATAAATGACAAAACTTATGATAAAATAATTAGCCATTTGAATGCATTTATAGAAAGTTTACCAGAAAAAGACAAACAAGTATTGCTTCAAGTTACAAACAAATCTTATCTAAAATATCGAGGTTCAATAACAAAAGAAGACGATGGGAACTCGATCTATGAATTAATTATCAAATTGTTTATGGAAATGCGAATATCTGAAAAATTAGAACAAAATAAAGATAGTTAAATTAAAAATTATTAGATAATAAAGTAAAAGTAATATCATATATTACCGCATAATAATAGCTAATCTCTAAAAGGTCAATCAAATGTTTATTCAATGCGTAGAAAGATATTGTGTCAAAAGTGACACCTAAAGTGCAAGGATTTTCCCATAATATAACTATACGTGGGAAAAGTTTAAAAGCATATGTAATAGAAACAATAAAACCATCATAATCCATTTGTTTATCTAATTTCTGATTAAAGTATATTCTAAAATCACCTGGCATTAAAAAAATAGGAAATATTTATTATTCAAATGGATCAATAAAAAGATCTTCAAAAGAAATGCTGTTGCTCTATGCCTATTTTTGCCATATTAGTTTTGGCAGCAAGTTTTACAGCGGCTAATACAGTATTTGCTCAGGCCAATTCTACAGCTCAACAATAATCATCATCAGCATCATCCAATACTTCTGACAAAAGTGGAACTATTAAAAGTGTTCAAACCGATGTACAAGGCAAATGGAATCTTGATTCAAATGTGTTCCCTGGTATATCCAATATTCTTTCTTCAATTTTCAATTATGTCTATCTCCAATGCCACATAAGAAATGTACCTGTGCCATTTTTTTCTACATGATCCTTATAAATCCCTGCTGAATTACTAAGAGAGGAGAGTCCACCTGTAGCGCCATCATCAAAAATTGCCACTCCGTTTCTATCAAAACTGCCTTCTGGATGATAGTTGCTAATTGCATAAAAGACATATGATGCAGTATCTTTATTATCAGTAACATACTTTGCTTTTCCTTGGATATAGGATGTGTCATTGTTTCTGAATGTCTCAGTGGCATTTCCCTCTGCAGTTATATTCATTGTACTGTTAATTATTCCCTTACCTGTAAAATTTAGGAAAATGTTATTGTTTGTAGTTTCTGGTTTCCCTGTAATAATTTGATATTGTTCAACAAGAAATGGCTTTCCCAAATCTATATTTTGAGAGGTTTTGGTGTTATCAAGGGCCTTGGTATAGTGTGTGACTGTGACAATAGAAGGGAGAAGGATTAAAAAACCAATTAACAATGATAAAGTATTCTTACTTTCAAATCCTAATTTCATATCAATCCTTTTAATACCTTAAGATAAATAAGTTTCCGGCATATTCAAAGCCGAAATTTGACATTCAATGTATATTTATAAGAAAATAATAAAAATTCTTTACTAATGTTAAGTTTCTTTTGATAAAATCTGTATATTTTAGCTTAGTTATCAACTAAAACATTTTATCCAGAGACACTTTATAGGGTATCATAAATGCGTTGGGGTTCCACATAACTTTGATTTTAGTTCTCGGTATCAGTAGTAGCATTAATATAGTCTAGTTACATGTCATTTTTGCCGCATTTTCCACTCGATCAACAAACTTCTGAAATTTAATTAAATATAATATAGTACGAGCGCCCTCAATTAAATTATTTATATATTGTTTTTGGATGATTAATACACATATTATATAATCTTTTATGCATGAAATTTCTAAGCATATACATAAAAATTACTTGAATGTATTTGGAAATTTTTTTGGTGCAAACATAATTATAGCATATACATATATATCACATTGATATTGTCTCTTTGTCCTTGTCAGTTTCATTAGTTATTTGGTCAATTACTTTTAGCAACCCGGTTAAATTTTGCATTAATTCACGCCATGAATTTTCACCCAATTTTTGCTTTACCTTGCATTGAATTTCACTCCACATAAGAATAGTTTTGGACACAGCAACTTGTCCTTTTTGAGTAGCAGTTACAATTCTCGTTCGGTGATCTTTTCCCTGCGAGATTTTGATAAATCCATCTCTTTCTAGGACAGATAGATTTCTAGTAAGTGTGGTTCTATCCATCCCTAACTTACCAGCAAGATCCGTAATCTGTATAGAATCAATCTCACACAAGACTTGCAATACACCAAACTGTGTTGATAGCAAGCCACTCGTTTTGAATGCATTATCATAGAGTAGTGTTATTGCTCTAGCTGCCTTGCGTAACTCACTACAGGTACATATATCTGCAGACGGCTTTCCCTGTTGTAATACTACATCAGTATTTTGCTTCTTCAAATAAAACTACATTGATATATATACATATCACAAATAAAAGCGTATATGAGTATAAGAAAATCAACATAAAGAAAGTATAATATTATTATTTATACAAATTTATATTGTTTCCTCAATGATTTTGAATCTGATTAATTAAGTGTAGTTACACTTATATGCGTGCATATACACCCATTAGGAATAGATGTCTTCTTTAGCTTCTGTCAGTATCAACCGTCATCAATGGTTTACTCTTGGAATACTTAGCAGCACATTATTGGTAGTATTTTTTTCAGAAACCATGCTATTACCAGCCATTCCAGAGATTATGAAAGATTTTAGCATATCCTATGGAACAGCTGCGTGGATATTTAGCTCATATCTGATTGTTGCAGCCGTAATGACTCCAATAGCCGGTAAAATGTCTGATCTCTATGGTAAAAAGAAAGTATTGCTTGTACTATTGACTCTATATATAGCTGGAATAACTGCAGGAGTATTTTCAAATAACATATCATTTCTATTAGCAAGCAGGATTATCCAAGGTGTAGGCCTTGCAGCTGTACCTGCTGCATTCAGCCTTCTTAGAGATACATTTCCACCAGAAAAACTTGCCATAGCTGTAGGAGTGTTTGGCTCTGCATACTCTGCAGGCTCTGTTATTGGTCTATTGGCTGGAGCTACTATTATTCAGATGTTTGGATGGCATTCTACTTTCTTATCTATAATCCCATTTGCAGTCGCCGTGACCATCATAGTAGCAAGATTCGTAAAAGAAAACAAAAGGCAATTAATAACTGATTTTAATATAAGAAACCAAGAAATAGATGATGAAAAAGACCAGGAACAAAAACCACATCAGCACCAGTCATCTCCTTCTTTAGATATAAAAGGTGCTTTGGTACTTTCTATAACAATAATTTCATTTCTAATTGCGTTGACTCTTTTACAGAGCGGAATAAACTCTAATGCATTACCAGAGGTTGGAATTGCATTCCTAGTTTCAGCCATTTCATTGAGTGTCTTTGTCTTCATTGAGAGAAGAGTTACATCGCCATTGGTTGACATGAGATTGCTAAAAGACAAAACTCTCATGCCTTCATACATAATAGCTACTGCCACCGGAATTACGATGTTCATGGCATACCCAGCAATAGTACAGCTAGTTAGAAACCCTATACCGCTAGGATTTGGAGGCAGTGCTGTAGATGCAGCAAATGTCCAGCTACCTTTTATGATAATGTTCTTGGTTTTTTCAAGTATTGCACCTATTATCATTAATCGTATAGGAAAACTAAATCCAATCATCATTGGTTCCCTAATCAGCCTAATTGGATCTGTTGGATTATTGGTATTTCATTCTACAGAACCTATAGTATCTACTAATCTAGCCATAATTGCAGCAGGTCTATCATTGACAATCGCCGCAACGTGGAATATCATAGTGTCATCATCACCTAAATCTTTCGTTGGAATATCAGTAGGTGTCGGCGCTCTATTGCTGTTTGTAGGAATGTCAATCGGCCCAGCATTAACTGGAGTGTATATGGAAAATCATCAGACCATTAACGGAGTTCAAGGATCATATCCTTCTTTAGGGTCATATGATCTAGTATATCTTACATCAGCTTTGCTTTCAAGCATTACACTAGTGTTCGCATTAATACTAAGAAGAAGAGCAGTGCGAAAGACAATAGAAGTTTAGTCGATTAATTAGTAAAACATGATGAAGATATGCATTTATGGTGATGGCGATCGATGGGGTAGACTGAGAGTAAATAATCTCTAACCTATCTATTGGCATCACATCAAATAGAGTCATATAGTAGCCATGTAATAATCACAATAAAACAAGAATGGCCAAGGCTTTACACAAATTCTAATTTTATATAACAGAGATTATAGATAAGATGGTTTTGCGATTTAATTAAATATTATAAAATAAATGCTCATTTAGATTACCTTGGATAACAATTTCCAAATCAATAAAATTTTCCAAATGGAATTAGAGTATGAATCAAACCATGATCTATGTCATCATGGAGAGTGGCAATATTGTTTTTAGGTTTGGATTTTAATAAATAAAAGGCCATATTATACAATGAATACTAATATGCAAATATTAATAACTTATTGCAACTATCTACTGTCTTTATTCAAAGATAAAAAAGTTTTCTTTATATTGTATTATCTTTTCCCAAATAAAATAAAGTAAAACTGTCAGAGAATGATATATTCACTAGTCTATAAATTTAAACATAATCTCATAGATGTTCTTTAAGATTACAGGCATAAACATCCGATAAACTAATCATATCATACTGATAAAAATATTATTTAATGAACACTGAATTTAAATATATTTGATAATATCCACAATTAAAAAAACTTTCCTCTTTTAAATTAAATAGAATAAAGAAGATCTCTTGCATAATTAGAATAAACAGCTTTATGACCATCGTCTTTTATTTGAAATATTCTTCCATTGTTCTCCTATGATCGATTATCTAAAAAACCACTGCTTTTCAAATCAATTACTGGTTTAATAGTGCAAGAGTTCGATGACATGTATAATAATAGAACAGCAAAAAAATATGCAAGATTTTGATGTAAATCAGAGAAAAATAGACGAGAGTAAAGTAGAAGAAGAACAATTGTTCAATCCTTTTATTCACAAAATTGGATATTCAGATAATTGGGAATGTGAAAAACGTATTCTAAAAGGAGATATCTATTTTATGAAACAATACATATGTATAAAAAATTGACAGTTCTCATAACAACTGTCAAACTACTGTCAACGCCATTTGAGATTTTGCCTTTTTTGTGCTTATAGCGTTACTAATGTATTAAATGAATTGACAGTTTGACGGTCCGGACGGTTGTTTTATAAAACTATGGAAATAATATGTTTTTTATACATTTAGAATATATGCTACATTAGATTCCTATGTTGATAATCACGTATGATAACCTAATCTTATATAATAATTTTCCAATAGTATAAATTCAATTCTTAATAGTTTTCAATTAAAAATGTAATATGATCTATATGATCCAAAACAAAATTTGATTTATTTTTTCTGGATAATTTAAAAAAACAACTGTCAAAACTGTCCAACCGTGAATTGATATCTTCTCAAGTAATGAAATAAGAGCAAATCATTGAGTTTTTGTAAAAATAACATTTGACGATACTTTGACAGGTCTAAAAACCATCATCAATAATATATTATTAAAACAAATCGATTCTGTAAGAAATAAACACGGAATTGTAGAAAAAATAAATTCTCGGTCTAATAGGTTTAGAAATCTGTTTACAAGATATGAAAAGAAAGTTGAGGAGAACTATCTGAGTTTAGTAATTCTACCATGCAGTACCATAATCTAAAGATAATTATGGGATAGGCTCTTAGTTAGAAAAAAACTCTAGAACTTTTAGATCTTCTTAAATGCAACATTGATTGTAGTCAATCAAGACTTGATTGCAGTCATATTGTTTCCTGCAGTATTATTGTCATTAAGGTTTGAACTTGCAATAACATTAGATGGATTGTTATTGTTATTAATATTGGTCATATTTGTCGTATTTGCATTAGACAAAATTGGGGTGATCGCTTCAATACCCGCTTTAGCGCACTCCTCATCTATAGAACCGTTAGGTGCACCTGCTACACCAATACCACCGACAAGTTCAGATCCTGCTTTAATAGGAAGACCACCTGGTAGAACTACAAACCTTTCAATTGCCATTATACCTGGATTGGCTGTTTTGACTCTTTCTTCCATACCGGAGGTTGGAGACTGAAACCCAACAGCAGCATATGCTTTACCTCTTGATACATCTACTGTAGCTCCTGGTGTTCCATCACCTCTAAGAAGTATTATATCAACTCCGTCACGGTTTAAAATAGAAACTGTGACTGAGTAACCTTTATCGTTGCAATGTGCTTGGGCTGCTGTTGCTAACTGTTGAGCTACACCTAATGGGAGAATATGTTGAGTTTTTAAAGTCATTGTCCCTGAATAGTTATCAGCTGCTTTAACAATATTTGATATAGACGGCAGAAAAAAAACAATTACTGATCCTATTATTCCTATTAATACAATAAATAAATAGTTCAATTGAATGTTCTTATTTTGTAACTTTATTTTCATTTTGGGAACTATAATTATGATATTTAATAAATATATAGTCGAACTAATTGTGAATTTAATTTATATTTAGTAACAAAATCATTAGAAGACCAACAAGCGTTGATTGGCTATTGTATTGTTAATGTTGCATACTCAGTCCCAATAGTGTAGATT
>Ga0134126_10010680_pt1 | contig 11565 bp, 13 predicted proteins | sample KB31752_FD_96881 | JGI IMG/M metagenome (GOLD analysis project Ga0134126, IMG submission 96881) | Terrestrial soil microbial communities with excess Nitrogen fertilizer from Kellogg Biological Station, Michigan, USA - KB3-175-2 | ecosystem: Environmental > Terrestrial > Soil > Unclassified ... | reverse complement strand
GGTACAACGGCAACCGCATGTGGATTGAACGCGGCAACAAGATCGAGCAGATCGAGTTGCAGGAAGCTGACCACTTCGCACTCGAAATGGACCACATGTCCGATTGCGTCATGCAGAACAAGGAGCCGCTCACTCCCGGCGAGGAAGGCCTGCGCGATTTGACCATTATCGAGGCGGTATACGAGGCTGCGAAGAGCGGAAAGACGGTGAAGGTGGCGTAGCACTCAGCATTCAGCATTCAGTCAGAACAAACCTTCCACTCTCATTCCGAGCGAAGAAGATCATCCGCTTGCGGATGATCTTCACAGTCGAGAGCCTGCTTTTGTCGCCGTACAAGCATCATCGCATCGACCTCCAGTGTTCTGCGTCGTCCCGAAGTCCGGCGCTTTTACCAGCGGCACGAGAGCCTGCCCCGAGCAAGTGACGGCAAAGCCGGAGCGAAACGGGGATCTGGCGTGGAGTGACGATAACCTTTTCTTGCGAACGAAGTTCTGACGCCAGTGTTCGTCCTGATCCACGCAAGATCCCTCCGTCGGCTGAACTACGCCGACGTTCGGGATGACGCAATGCTTTATTGGCTGAATGCTGAGTGCTGAATGCTGAGTGCTTAAGTGTTACACTCCCGCTTACCTCAATCCGCGAGGGAAGCATGAGTTGGGCCAATAAGTTTTCCAAGCCATACCGAATCGAATCGGGCAAAGGCCTCCGTCTGAAAGACTTTAGTCCCGACGACACCGCGCACCTTCATTCCAAGGAACACGCGGAAAAACTGCTCGAGCAGAGCATCCGTGAAATGGCGGAGTTGCAGGACAGACTCTACGCCCAGGACCGTTGGGGCGTGCTGCTCATCTTCCAGGCCATGGACGCGGCCGGTAAAGATGGCGCAATCAAACATGTCATGTCGGGCGTAAATCCCCAGGGATGCCAGGTCTATTCCTTTAAAGCTCCATCGTCCGAGGACCTGAATCATGATTTTCTCTGGCGCACGACCAAGTGCCTTCCGGAGCGTGGTCACATAGGCATCTTCAACCGCTCATATTACGAAGAAACTCTCGTCGTCCGCGTTCATCCCGAAATCTTGAAAAATGAGCGCGTCCCCGAACAGTTGCTGGGAAAGAATCTTTGGGAAGACCGCTTCGAAGACATTCGCAATTTCGAGCGTTATCTCTGGCGCAACGGCATCATCACTCGCAAGTTCTTTCTAAACGTCTCCAAGAAGGAGCAGAAGCGCCGTTTTCTCGAACGCCTCGAAACGCCGGACAAGAATTGGAAGTTTTCCGCCGCCGACATCCACGAGCGCGAATACTGGGACGACTACATGACGGCCTACGAAGAAATGATCGCCGCCACGTCGAGCAAACACTCGCCGTGGTACGTAGTCCCAGCCGACAACAAGTGGTACACGCGCCTTGTCGTCGCCGCAGCAATTGTCGATACGCTTAAGGATTTGAAGCTCTCGTATCCGACCGTCGATCCCGACAAGCGCAAACAACTGCAGGCCGCGAAGTCACAACTGGAGCGGAAAAAATAGTTATTGGTTGTTGGTTATTGGTTGTTGGGATTCTAAGCAAGCGAATATGATGGTTTCCCAAAACCTGCAGCCAAAAGCCTAAAGCCGAGAGCCAACAACCAACGACAGTTCCTTGAACGCCCCTCTCACCATCGTCGGCCTCGGAGAACTCCTCTGGGATGTTTTTCCCACGGGACGCCAACTCGGCGGCGCTCCCGCCAACTTCGCCTACTGTTCGCATTTGCTAGGTGACAACGGAACGGTCGTGAGCCGCGTCGGGGCCGATGAATTCGGCAACGACATTCGCGAGTCCCTCGCCGCCTTTGGCCTGACCGACGACTTCGTCCAGAGTGACGACGAACACCCCACCGGCACGGTGAAAGTGAAACTCGACAAGAAAGGCCAGCCCGATTTCACCATCACCCACCCGTCTGCGTGGGATTTTTTGGAGTGGACACCTTCGCTGCAGCACCTGGCGAGTTCCGCCGACGCAGTTTCGTTCGGATCGCTCGCCCAACGCTCGCCTGTCTCGAAGCAGACGATTCGCACTTTTCTCGATGAACTACGTCCCGAGGCAGCCAAAGTCTTCGATGTCAACCTGCGTCAGTCGTTCTATTCCGCCGACGTCTTGCGCGAATCCATCTCACGCGCCACCATCGTTAAGTTGAATCAGGACGAGGTACCCAAGGTGGCCAACCTTCTGGAGCTACCCGTAAAGGACCTCCGCAGCTTTGGACGCGAAGTTCTCGACAATTTCAATCTCCCTCTGATTTGCATCACTCGCGGAGAGAAGGGAAGTCTGCTGATTAGCGCGACCGAAGAGCATGACCATCCCGGATATCGAGTAAAAGTTCGCGATGCTGTCGGCGCTGGCGACGCCTTCACCGCGGGACTGGTGAACCAGTACCTGCACGGCGTCCCGCTTGCCGAAGCCAACGACTTCGCCAATCGCATGGGAGCCTGGGTCGCTTCCAACTTGGGCGCCATCCCCCCGGTCCCGGATGAAGGGTTGCTCGCCGCTCTTGCGGAGATCGGCTGATTCAACAACGCTACCAGTACTGCCCCACCAAAACGCGCGGGTAGCAACTTTTTGTCAGCGTTATTTTTTAACGAATGTCATTCCGAGCGAAGAAGATTATCCGCGTGCGGATGATCTTCACAGTCGAGGAACCTGCTTTTGTTTGAAGAAAACGGCTAGATCGCCATGCACGTTCTACACCCCGCGCCGATACGCTTCGCTCTCCGCTGGCTCGAAGAACCGCTGGTGATTGATCAGGCTTTCTACCGCCCGCACCACCTCGCTGCCGGTGTTCTTCGACACCGCACCCCTGAATCCAGCGTGGACTGCTTCTTTGGTGAGTTCGCCTGAAACCTGCTGCACGGTGAGCAGCAGCATCGGGGTTTCTGGCGTCGACCGTGCAATCTCCCGCGCCGCCTGCAATCCGTTGCACTGCGGCATCGCCAGATCGAGCACAACAATGTCGGGATTCAGTTCCGCGGCTTTACTAACAGCTTCGTTGCCGTCGCAGGCATCTCCGCAGACGCTCCACTCATCGTGAGACTCGAGCAGTCGCCGCAACAATCTGCGAATCGCTGCATCGTCATCGGCAATCAAAATTCGCACAGCCATAACCGGGGAGGGCTGCAGGCCGCCCCCGCTAAATTAGATGCGAGGTACACAGGCCCGAGCAGAACCCATTATGCTGTTCTTGCATCTCTTAGAAGCAATACCACGCATACCCGATTACTTGCGCGGTTACCCGGGGCAACTCGCCGCACCCAAACCACTTCTCGTGGAATCGAATCTAATTTGGACTCGAACGAGGCGTAAGACGAAAGACGATGAGCTCAGCCCCGCAAGCCCAACCCCAAATCAATCCCTGGCTCATCGCGATCGCGGTCATGTCCAGCACCTTCATGGAGGTCTTGGACACCACTGTCGTCAACGTCTCGCTGCCGCACATCGCCGGAAGCCTCTCCGCCAGCACCGATGAAGCAACTTGGACGCTGACCTCTTATCTGGTCGCGAACGCCATCATTCTGCCCATGACCGGCTGGCTCGCCGGCCGTTTCGGCCGCAAGCGCCTCCTCATGATGGCCGTCACCGGATTTACCGTCGCATCCTTCTTTTGCGGGCTGGCCCCGTCCTTACCGTTCCTGATCATCTTCCGCGTCATTCAGGGCGCCTGCGGCGGAGGCTTGCAGCCGTTGTCCCAGGCAATCCTGCTCGAATCGTTCCCGCCCGAAAAGCGGGGACAAGCCATGGCGTTCTGGGCTCTAGGGATCGTGGTTGCGCCCATGCTCGGCCCCGTTGCCGGAGGCTGGCTGACTGACAATTACAGCTGGCGCTGGGTCTTCTACATCAACGTCCCCATCGGCGTGATCGCCATTCTTCTCACGCAAGCATTCGTCTTTGACCCGCCGTATTTGCGCCGCGAAAAAACCGGCATCGATTATTGGGGTATCGGCCTGCTCACGGTCGGCATGGGATCGTTGCAGATCATGCTCGACAAGGGCCAAGAAGAAGACTGGTTCGGATCGCATTTCATCATCACGCTGTTGGTGCTGGCGATTATCGGCATGGGTGGTCTGATCATCCGCGAGCTGAAGGCCAAGCACCCGGTCATCGATCTCACCGTCTTCAAATACCGATCCTACGCGGTCGGCACGTTCCTGATGACCATTGTTGGTTTCGTGCTTTACGGCAGCACGGTGCTGTTGCCGCTCCTGATGCAGGAATTGCTCGGCTACACCGCCACTCACGCCGGCGTCACGAATTTGCCCCGTGGATTGGCGTCATTCCTGTTCATGCCGATTGTCGGCATTCTCACCGGCAAGGTTGATGCACGAAAACTCCTTGCGGTCGGCCTTACCGCTACCGCGATCGCGATGTTCCTCGTTTCCACTTTCAGCCTCGACGTCGGCTTCTGGAATTTCTGGTGGCCGCTGATGATTCAGGGTGCAGGCCTGGGTTTAATTTTCGTGCCCCTGACCACCGTCACCAACGATCCCATTCCGCGCGAGCGCATGGGCAACGCCACCAGCCTCTTCAACCTGATGCGCAACATCGGCGCCAGCATGGGGATTTCTGCTGTTACTACCCTGCAATTCCGCCAGATGCAGGCGCACACCAATATTCTCGGGGCCCATGTAAACGGCTCCAACCCCGCCGCGCAGCAGACTTTTCGCGGCCTTGAACAGGTGTTTATGAGCCGGGGTGCCGACGCGGTTACTGCCGCCCATCAGGCCGAAGGGGCCGTTTGGGGCATGGTCCTGCGGCAAGCCTCCATGCTGTCCTACAACGACGTTTTCCGCTTCCTGGGAGGTATGTTCCTGGTACTGCTACCTTTATTGTTCCTGATGCGTAAGCCCAAGGGAGGCAAGGGCCCGTCCATGGCCCATTGAGGGTCGCTGGAATTTTGATACATAAGATTGAAACTTTGCATGTAAATTGGTCATCAGTAACGTTGACATCGAAATGAGCCAGTCCCTACGATATACGGAACCAATGAACGCTTCTCGTAAAAGCTGTTGCCAGTGTTGTTTCTGTTGTTGTACGTGTCTTTACACTGGCATGCGGAAGCTTCTGACCTGACACACTGAGAACACAAAAGGTTTAGAAAAGCCCGTCGCCAGTGACCCTGGTAGCGGGCTTTTCCTTTTGTGGTAAACGCATGTTTCCTATTTTCTTAAAACTCGAATCGCGGCCTTGCCTGGTAGTCGGCGCCGGAACTATCGCCGAATGCAAGATTCAGGGTCTGCTCGCCGAGTGCGCCTCCCTAAAGGTTGTTGCCCCTGAGGCCACAGCGCAGATTCGCCAATGGGCGTCCGCGGGAGCTATCGACTGGCATCAGCGTAAATTCCAGTCCGGCGACTTGGAAGGGAAGTTTCTGGTCATCGTCGCTACCTCTTCTCGCGACGTGAACTCGCGTGTATTTATCGAAGCCCACGCCAAAGGAATTCTCTGCAACGCTGTCGACGATCCTCCCAATTGCGACTTCTATTACCCCGCCGTAGTTCGTCGCGGAGACCTGCAGATCGCGATCTCGACCGGCGGCCAAAGTCCCGCACTGGCCCAACGCATTCGCCAGGAGCTCGAACAACAGTTTGGCCCTGAGTACGAGTCGTGGGTCGCCGAACTTGGCAAGCAGCGTGAAGAACTTGCTGTCAGCGATCTGGATCCTGATGTTCGCAAGCGCATCCTGCACGAACTCGCCAGCCGCGCTTCTTTTGACGCGCAGGTTGCCGCGCAGAAAGGCGGGCGAAACTGATGCAGGCCGGCAAAGCATTTCTGGTGGGCGCAGGCCCCGGCGATCCGGAACTCCTTACGGTCAAGGCGGTCAAAGTGCTCCGCTCCGCCGATGTCGTTCTGCACGACAGCCTCGTCAGTCCCGAAATTCTCGCGCTCGTGCCGCACGATGCCAAGTTGATCGACGTCGGCAAGCGCTGCGGCATGAAGAGCACGCCGCAAGAGGACATCAACAAGGTTTTGGTCGAGTACTCGCTCATGGGCCTGAATGTCGTCCGACTGAAAGGTGGCGATCCCTTCATCTTCGGACGGGGCGGGGAAGAGCTCGAAGCCCTTCGCCTGGCGGGCATCGAGGCCGAAGTTGTCCCCGGAATCACGGCCGCCCTTGGCGCCGCCGCCGGTACGCAGATTCCTCTCACTCATCGCGATCTTTCATCGACATTGATTTTGGTTACCGGAAACAGCAGGAATGCTGAGCACATAGCGAATTGGCCTGACGCCCTCCCCCAAAACGCGACGTTAGTCGTGTACATGCCCGGCCATCAATTGTCCTCGCTGCAGCAGCGCTTGTTGTCCTCCGGAGTTGCGCCGGAAACGCCTTGTGCGATTATTTCCGGCGCAACTATCGAATCCGAGCAAGTACACCTCACCGTTGTCGCTAACCTTTTTGCGGCGCCGCGCCTCACCGCCGCGCGCCTGTTGGTTGTTGGCGAGGTTGTCCGGTTTGCTGAAGCTCGCCAGTTGCGCGAGCAGTTCAGAGATTTTTCTGTGGGTCCTCTGTACTCAGCGGTAAGTCCTGGTACCGGAGAAAGCGCGTGAAGACCGACATTGAGCATATAAGCCTCGCAGCCGAGAGATGGAACGCAGAGCAGGTCTTGTCGTGGGCGTTTAGTACGTACGGCGACCGCGTCGCCATTGCGACTGGAATGGGCGCCGAGGGTATGGTGCTTCTCGACATCGCCTCGCGCATCAATCCGGGGTTGAAAGTCTTCACCGGCGACACCGAGTTCCTGTTCCCCGAAACTTACGATTTGATCGACCGCGTCGAAGAGCGCTACGGGGTCAAGATCGAGCGGATTCTCTCCCAGCTTTCGCCGGAAGAGCAGGAACGCGAGTTTGGTCCAGAGCTTTGGGCAAGCAATCCCGACCGTTGCTGCGAACTGCGCAAAATTGAACCGCTACGCCGCAAACTCGCGACTCTGGATGCCTGGATCACCGCGATCCGTCGTGGCCAGACTCCGCAGCGCGCCGCCGCCAAGAAAATTGAGTGGGACCCGAAATTCAACCTGGTGAAGATCAATCCTCTCGTGGATTGGAGACACCAGACTGTGTGGAGTTACATTGTGAAGCACGAGGTTCCTTACAATCCGCTCCACGATCGTAATTACCCGAGCATCGGTTGCACCAATTGCACCCGCGCCGTTCTGCCAGGCGAAGATGCTCGTGCCGGACGTTGGTCCGGCTTTCGCAAAACCGAATGCGGTCTGCACGCCGCAGCCGGCAACACCGCCGCGCCCCTAGTCCAACTCGCCGCCGTCGGAGCCGAAGAGTAGAGCCCATCTCCGGTGCTCGGATCTCCGCGCCATGTCATTTCGAACAGCTTTTGGCGCGAGGAAACTGCTGTTCTCCAGCCGAAGAGAACAGTCGACTGTGAATATGCTCGAGGCCGAAGTTCCTGAAGGCACCTTGGGCAGTCACCAGCCGTCGGTGATTTTTAGCCGTAAACAACGCCATCCAATTGTGAGCAAAACTCAGCTCCGGAGGAGCGGCACATACTTAGCCTAGGACGTAAGTCCTGGGTAAGCCGGAAAATCTGCTAGAGTCCCGCAGGGACGGCACAAACCCCCAACCTTCGTTCCCTAATACAACATTCTTTCCCACGACGTGACCACCGTAATTATTGCGCCCACCACGATTTTCTAGGACACTGAACAATACTCAACAATTTGTTCGCGGGGCTGGAGCGCCGAGGTAGCAAAGCGCAGCGCCGCAGGCGCGGAATAGGAAAGCCCGGCGACGGAAATGCCGGGAAAACGTGACGGATTAAGCGAGTCCCTGTAGGGATACCCCATGATTTTCGGCTTCAATACCGACGTCAAACACGAAGACACGATCTACCACGTGCAGAGCGAGGCCCGCGAGGCCGACCTGCTCCTGCAGACCCAGGTATTCGTCCGCGGCCGCTGCATCGGCAAGCGAGCCACCTCATATTCTGAACAGGCCCACAAACCCGACTTCACCGACCAGAAGAAGGAGCAAATCTTACGCGAGCAGCATCGCTTGGTGCTGGAGGCTATCCGGGAAGGCCGCCTGCAGGAAGTCTTTGACAACCGGGAGACTCCGGAAACTCTCGCCGCCATCAAACAACTCGACATCCAGTGGCTGAACGCCAACTCGATCCACTCGGAAGAGAAGCTCTCGGTTCGCCTACGCGCCACAGAAGATGGTCAAGGAGTCTCCAACGCACGCTTGACCGTTCGCCTCGCCCGCGCGAATGCCGCCCCCTTCTATACCCAACTGACCACCAACGACACGGGCGAAGCTGAGTTGGTCGTCCTCGTCGATGAAGCCTCTCTCTCCGATTCCTCCGTGCTCGTGCAAGTCAATTCCAGTGGCCGCACGGCCACCCGCAAGTTCCAACTGCGCCGCGTCGAAGCATAAAGGCACGTCTCGATGTGAAGTCATCGGAACTGCTCTCGTCTAGAATTCCAGCGTAGCCTCCCATGCGCCATTCGATGCCGATCGTTACGCCGCGCCTGATCTTGCGTCCGCCAACGCTTGACGATTTGGATTCAATCCAGGCCGCAAAGGAGGAAGCGTGGTCTGATTTGCAGCGTTGGATGACCTGGGCCTTCGACAACCAATGGTCTCGGCAAGCGATGGAAGACTCTATCCGGCGAGTGATGGATTACCAGAATCAAGTCGGAATCGCACTGGCCGGTTTCCATCGAATCAACGGGGATTTCGTCGTCCGAACCGCATTGGACAGCACGGATCAGCAAGACGTTTATGAAACGGGATACTGGGTCGCGCCTCAATACGCCGGGCAGGGCATGGCGACAGAGGCCGTCAATGCAGCAATTCGCTATGCTTTCGGCCACCTTGGCGCAAGAGCAATTAGTATCGGGTACTTCGATGGCAACGAGGCCAGCAGGCGCATCGTGGAGAAATTAGGATTCGAAAAACTCCGGGTTGCGCACAAGGCAGCGACACGTTGCCTCGACGGTGCCAAACTCGACCGTCATGAATACATCCTGACCAGTCCTGATGCGCTGCCTGAGCTTGATGTTTCGTGGGGCTGATATGCGGGAGTGGGCTATTCGCGTTTAGTATTCTGGAACGGATGTCCCCAGACGGCCCACCACTTCTCGATCTTCACAACATCCAGGTCTGTCGCGGCACTCGCGTGGTGCTGGACGCCTTCAACCTGCAGATCCAGAGCGGGGAGCACGTTGCTATCCTCGGCCCCAACGGCTGCGGCAAATCCACGCTGATCAAAACCATCACGCGCGAATGTTATCCGATGATCGGCCCCGACTCCAGCATGAAAATCCTCGGCGAGGAAACCTGGAACGTCTTCGACCTGCGCCCGCTGCTCGGCATCGTTTCCAACGACCTCATGGGCTGGTGCACCGGCGAAGCGCTCGGCCGCGACGTCGTGCTTTCGGGCTTCTTCAGCAGCAACGACGTGTATCCGAATCACCTGGTCACCCCAGAAATGGCCGCCACCGCGGACGCCGCACTTGCCCAACTCGACATCTCGCACCTCGCAGAGCGCCCGGTCCAGGAAATGTCCTCCGGCGAGGCACGTCGCGTCCTGATTGCCCGGGCGCTGGTTCATCAACCCAAGGCGTTGCTGTTCGACGAACCCAGTAATTCGCTCGACCTGTTCGCCAAGAAGATGCTGCGGCAAACCATGAGCCAGTTGGCGCGATCGGGAATCGGAATTGTGCTGGTCACACATGATCTGTCCGACGTCATCCCCGAGATTGACCGCGTCCTGCTGATGTCAAAAGGCCGCATCGTGGCGGATGGAAAAAAGCCGGACATTCTGCAGTCCGGCGCCCTGTCAAAAGTATTTGGACTAAACGTAGAAGTCGAGAAGCGCGACGGCTATTACCACCTGTGGTGAAACCGAACCTTCCTTAGGCGTCGTCCCGATGCGTCCGCGCTTTCACCGGCGGGGCGAGGGATCTCGCACGCGCCATGAATTGCTCTTCGCTCAGGATGACACGTTGGTCTATTCAATTCACTTTTTTGAAATGGCACCCTTTAGAATTGATGTCATTCCGAATGGCTTTAGCCGTGAGGAACCTGCCTTTGGATTGGAACCAGCAATGACCCTTACCATCAACGGCGAAGATCGCGACCTCCCGAACATCACTACGCTCGCTGACCTCGTCTCACATCTCGGCATGAAACCAGACCGCGTCGCCATCGAACTCAACCGCGAGCTTGTCCGTCGCGAGCGCTGGCCCGAAACCAAACTCTCTAGCGGCGACAAACTCGAAATCGTCCACTTCGTCGGCGGCGGCTCGTAGGTGCCTGAGAAATGCAATGCTTCAGTGTGTGTTCCCTCTGTGGCTTTTCCTCTGCGAAACTCAATGTCCTCTGTGAGGGTTTGGGATTCCATGCATACAGAGAGTCGATGAACTATTACCCCGTAGCTTCCTAGTTACCCCTTCCACTCCCAACTCATGCCTACAATGTTTGAAACATTTTGGCGACAGAATGTTTGAAACATTCGTGCTCTCGAATGCAGGAATCTTTCACATCTCGTGAAATCATCCGCCTGACCGGCATTACCGCCCGCCAGTTGCAATGGTGGGACGAGCGGGGCCTGGTGGTCCCGGCCCGCGAAGGGCATCGCCGCGTCTACACTTTCGAAGACCTCACCGAAGTAGCCGTCATTTGCGAGCTTCGCCGCAAGGGATTCTCGCTGCAGCGCATGCGCCAGGTCGTCCGGTTTCTGCAGAAGGAGTTCAGCAAACGTTTGGCGGAGACAGTCGGCGCCACGTCCAATTATCACCTGCTGACCGATGGCCGCGCGCTATATCTCGAGACTTCGCCGCAGCAGATTGTCGACATCCTGAAGAACTCTCGTCAGCCGATGTTTGCCATCTGCTTGAGTGACACGGTCCGTCGGGTGCGGGCCGTGGTAGATGGGCGCAAGCGGCCTGGCCGCTGCGCTCCGGAGAAACGCAAAGCGAGATTGAGTTCGTAGCAGTGCTTCGCCCATAGGAGGGGAAATGGTTGCTGAACTCGAAATTCTGAGCGAGTGGATTCCGGAGCAAATGCAGCCCGGCACGATTTTCGTGCTCGAGAACGCCGGTCGCATCGGCGAGAAAGAAGATCCTTATTGGGCCGTGCTCTCCTGCCCCAACTGCGGCACCCTCGGCCTGATCACGCGGAAACAGATAGCAGGCCTGATCGCTGTCATCTGCGGATCGCACTCCTGCTCCGCCCAATTCTTCATCCGTGACAGCGAAATTAAGATTCGAAAACCATTCTAGTGGCTAGTGATTAGTGGCTAGACAAAACCTTGACCGGGTTTCGGCTCTTACTGGCCACTGATTACTAGCCACTAGCCACGTTCTTCATCTCCACCGGCACCTGCTCCACAATCTCGATCTCGAAGCCTTCGAGCGCCGCGAGTCTGCGCGGATGATTCGTCAACAAACGTATTCGGCGAAGATTCAAATCAGACAGAATCTGTGCTCCCAGCCCGATCTGACGCTGGGTCTGCCGCTGGCTTTCCGGCAAGTTCGGATCAATGCGGTCTTTGTGAAACGACAGTGCGTTGTGC
>Ga0134126_10010679_pt1 | contig 11565 bp, 11 predicted proteins | sample KB31752_FD_96881 | JGI IMG/M metagenome (GOLD analysis project Ga0134126, IMG submission 96881) | Terrestrial soil microbial communities with excess Nitrogen fertilizer from Kellogg Biological Station, Michigan, USA - KB3-175-2 | ecosystem: Environmental > Terrestrial > Soil > Unclassified ... | reverse complement strand
TCGCCGTCTTCGCTCAAATATGCTCCTTTGCAAGTCGAATGCTCAGCTTGCGGCCGCCGTGACGGTAGCGTTTCCCAGTGCGGCGAGCCGCTCGCCCTGGCGGCGCAGCAGCGGCCCGAAGCCCAGGTGGTCATAGAACGCTGCGAGCGACGCAAGATCCGGAGTCCTCGGCCGCAGGTCTGCGGCCGACACGCCGAGCGGCATGTCGCACACGATCTGCGTGAGCCGCCGCGCCAGGAAGACCGATTCGCGGTGGGTGGCCAGCCGCTCGCCGAGAGCACTGCCGCCGCGCAGACCCAGGGCGGCCACACGGCCGATGTTGGCATAGAGATCGTCGAGCGAGCCGAATTTCCGCATCAGCGTGGCGGCGATCTTGGGCCCGATGCCCGGCACGCCGGGAATGTTGTCGGAGCTGTCGCCGACGAGGGCGAGGAAGTCGGCGAAGCGCTCGGGCGCCGCGCCGAAGTGGCGCTCGACGTCCCGGTACCCGAGCTGCGTGCGGGCGCCGAAATCCCACAGCAGATCACCGTCGCGCATGAGCTGCGCGAGATCCTTGTCACGCGTGATGAAGGCCGAGCGGATGCCTTCCGCTCGCATCAGGCAGGACAGCGTCCCGATGATGTCGTCGGCCTCGAACTCCGGATCGACGAATGCCCGCACGCCGAGATGGCGGCAGAGCTCCCGGCAGTATTCGAACTGCCGTGGCAGGCCGGCGGGGGCCGGCTCGCGGTTGGCCTTGTAAGCAGGGTAGATCCTGTTGCGGTACGACGTCGCCAGTCGCCGGTCAAATGCGACGCCGATATGCCGCGGGCGAATACGCTCGATCAAATCGCCCAGGAAGCGAGCGAAGCCGTAGACCGCATGCACCGGATTGCCATCGCCGTCCACCATGTCCGGCAGCTGCGAGTGGTACGCGCGGAAGACATAGACCGAGGCGTCGATCAGGAAAATCAAGGCAGCCGCATCCCGAAAGCATGAAGCGACACGAGCGACTCAGGCACCTGCCCGTGCCGCGCCGCCGCCGGTGGCTTCATCAACTGAGCCAGCGCTGGATGCGGTCGTGCAGTGGGCTCGAGCGCGGGAAGTGCGCCAGCAGATACTGCATCTGGTCCGCGAGCACGCGACGGCCCTTGAGGAAGATATATTCCGCGTACGTCGGAGTGAACGGCACCGCGATGAGCTGCATCTTCGCCTGTTCCGGCGTACGCGAGGCTTTCTGATTGTTGCAGCGCCGGCACGCGGTCACTACGTTGGTCCAGACGTCCAGACCTCCCTGACTGAACGGCCTGATGTGGTCGCGCGAGAGCTCGCGCGATGGAAAGCGCAGGGCGCAATACATGCAAAGATAGGCATCCCTGCGGAACAGGGTCTGGTTGTTGAGCGGCGGCACATAGTCGTGCCGCGTATTGCCAGGATTGCCCGTGTGCCCGACCGTGGCGACGATGGAATTGATCTCCAGCACGGTGCGCCGGCCGGTGAGCGCGTTCACCCCGCCGTAGAGCTCGAAGAGCGGCGAACCGCAGGTATAGGCGACCTGCTCCTGGTGGTAGAGCCGTGCCGCCTCCTTGTAGTCGATCCACTCGAGGGGCATGCCGGCGACGTCGGTCCGCAGGACGAGTTGGGAGAGCCCGCGCGCCGTCCCGGCTGGGACGATCCGCAGGTCGTCGGCGAAACCGCAGTCGGCCCGTTCGAGGTCTATGCCCATCATGGCAGGTGTAAGATACGGCAATTTTATGCGAATATTCAACATCCTCCGCCCAGGACCCCCTAAAGAGGCACTGAATGCCAGTAACCATAGGCGCACTCCGCGAGAGCGCGCCCGAGACTCGTGTCAGTTTGGTTCCCGAGGTCGCTGAGAAGCTCACCCAGAGCGGCGCGCGAGTGCTGCTCGAGCGCGGTGCCGGCGGGAGTGCCCAGTTCCCGGATGCTGCCTATCGCGGGGTCGAGTGGACCGATTCAGCCGCCGGCGTGCTTGCGCAGTCGCAGGTACTGCTGACGGTCCAGCCATTCGCGCTGGAGCGGATCCAGGCACTGCAGGCGGGCACCGTGCTGATCGGCTTTTTGCAGCCGTACGCGCGGCGCGAGGAAGTCAAAGCCCTGAAGGAGCGGCGGATCACGAGCTTTGCGATGGAGCTGGTGCCGCGCATCTCCCGCGCGCAATCGATGGACGCCCTGTCATCACAGGCCGCCATCGCGGGCTACAAGGCAGTCCTGATCGCCGCCAGTCAGCTGCAGAAATTTCTTCCGATGCTCACGACGGCGGCCGGGACCATCCGGCCCTCACAGGTGCTCATCATCGGCGCGGGCGTCGCCGGACTACAGGCGATCGCGACGGCTAGACGCCTCGGGGCCGTTGTCGAAGCGTATGACGTTCGTAGCGCAACGCGTGAGCAGGTGAAGTCGCTGGGCGCCAAATTCGTCGAGACCGGCGTCAGCGCCGAAGGCACCGGCGGCTACGCGCGCGAGCTCACTGAAGAGGAAAAGCGCAAGCAGCAGGAAGTGCTCGACTCCCGCATCGCTGCCGCGGATGCCGTAGTGACGACGGCGTCCGTTCCCGGGCGGCCGGCACCAAAGATCATCCAACGGGCCGCCGTGGAGCGCATGCGCCCGGGATCCGTGATCGTCGACATCGCGGCGGAGCAGGGCGGCAACTGCGAGCTGACCCGCGCCGGCGAGGTGGTGACGCACCAGGGCGTCAAGGTCATCGGCGCCGTGGGGCTCGCAGGCGAGCTCGCTTACAACGCGAGTGAGATGTACGCCCGCAATCTGCTCAACTTCCTGAAGCCCGCCATTCAAAAAGGCGAGCTCGCCATCGACTGGAATGACGAGGTTTTCGCCCAGGCCTGCCTGACGCACGCCGGCGAGATCAAACACGAGCCCACACGCAAGGCAATCGAGGGTTGAGCCGACCATGACCGGAATCGTAGCGCTCTACATCTTCATGCTCGCGGCCTTTACCGGTTACGAGGTCATATCCCGCGTGCCGGTGATCCTGCACACCCCGCTCATGTCAGGGTCCAACTTCGTCCACGGAATCGTCCTGGTCGGCGCCATGGTGGCGCTCGGCAACGCACACACGCCACTGGAGAAGACGATCGGCTTCATCGGCGTACTCCTCGCGGCGGGCAACGCCATGGGCGGCTACGTCGTCACGGAGCGGATGCTGGAGATGTTCAAGTCCAGCAGGGCGGGCGGCGCGCGCCCGGGGGCGCACTAGATGCCAGGGTCACCGATGTCGGGTTTCATGGGGGCCGACACCCTGATCCAGGCGAGCTACTTCGTCACCGCGGTGCTCTTCATCGTGGGCCTGAAGCGCATGAGCTCGCCGGTCACGGCGCGCAGCGGAATTCTCTGGGCCGGCGCGGGCATGCTCGTCGCGACGCTCGTTACCTTCGCCTACCCGGGGATGAGCAACTATCCGCTCATCGGCGCCGCCATCGTCGTCGGCGCCGTTGCCGCATGGTGGACGGGCAAGCGCGTCGCCATGACCAACATGCCGCAGATGATCGCCCTCTACAACGGGATGGGCGGCGGCGCCGCCGCGGCCATCGCGGCGGTGGAGCTCTATCGCGGCGGGGCAGAGGGCTACGGCCTGGCGACTCTCGCCGTGATCGGCGGGCTGATCGGCGCGGTGTCCTTCAGCGGCAGCCTGATTGCCTTCGGCAAGCTGCAGGGGCTGATCAAGCGCAGCTTCCGGTTCCGCGGGCAACAGGTGCTCAACCTTCTGATCCTGGCTGCGGCGCTGGCGCATGGGACGATGCTTGCCGGACATTTCCACGACTCGCCGTCCGTCGTTACCTGGCTATTCGTGCTCGCGCTGGTACTCGGCGTCACCATGACGCTGCCGATCGGCGGCGCGGACATGCCGGTGGTGATCTCACTGTACAACGCACTCACCGGCCTCGCGGTGGGCCTCGACGGCTTCGTGCTGCACAACGCGGCGATGATCATCGCGGGCACCGTCGTCGGGTCCGCCGGCACACTCCTCACGCAACTCATGGCGAAAGCCATGAATCGCTCGCTCGCCAACGTACTCTTCTCCGGCTTCGGAGATACCGGTGGTGGGCCTGCCGGCACCGTGACGGGTAGCCTCAAGCCGATCGAGGCTTCCGACGTCGGCGTCATGCTCGCTTTCGCGCAGAAGGTGATCGTGGTGCCGGGCTATGGCATGGCGGTCGCCCAGGCCCAGCACAAGATCTGGGAGCTCTGCCAGCTCCTCATCGACCGCGGTGTGATGGTCAAGTTTGCAATCCATCCAGTCGCCGGCCGCATGCCTGGCCACATGAACGTGCTGCTGGCGGAGGCCGGCGTGCCGTACGACCTGATCGCCGACCTCGACGAGATCAACGCGGAGTTCGACACCGCCGACGCGGCCCTCATCATCGGCGCGAATGACGTCGTCAATCCCGTGGCGCGCACGGACAAGTCGAGCCCGATCTACGGCATGCCGATCCTGAACGCCGACCGCGCGAAAAACGTCATCGTGATCAAGCGAGGCCAGGGCGCCGGATTCTCGGGTATCGAGAATGCGCTCTTCTATCTCGACAACACCCGAATGCTCTACGGTGATGCGCAGAAAGCCGGCGCCGAGCTGATCCAGGCGGTGAAGGCAATCGGTTGACTTGTTGAGCACACTGCAATCGAATCTCGCATGTTCCAGACACACTCGATCCAATCGCCTGCTTCGCGCTTCACTGGGAAGCACCGCGCAGGTCGCGGCCCTCACGGCCGTCTAGCCACGGGACTGTCGTGGCGGCATTTCAGCCGACGGATTCACCCGTCGGATATAGTCTACAATGCCGCTTTGGCCTTACGTAACGTGTTCGCAATCGGCTTGGCCCTGGCGGCTCTCGCTGCTCTGCCTTGCCATGCTCAAGAGGCGACCGACAACATACCGCCCTCCATGCTGGCGCTGCGTGCCCACCGCGCGTCGACACCTGACGCGATGCTCGCTGGTACGCCCGCATCCGCGTGGCGTGCCCTCGATCCCGACAGCACTCTGTACGTGACTCTGCCTCAGGGCCGGCTGGTCATCGAGCTGGCGCCGCAGTTCGCGCCGCTCTATGTCGCCAACATCAAGAAGCTGGTGCGGCAGGGCTTCTTCAACGGCCTGCCCATATTCCGTGTGCAGGACAACGCCCTGGCGGAATGGGGCGACCCCACGGGTCATAAATCAGTGGGCACGGCCAGGCGCACGGTGACCGCGGAATTCGAGCGGCCGTCGCGTGACCTGCCATTCACCGTGCTGCCCGACCCTGATACCTACGCCCCGCAGGTCGGATTCTCGGACGGCTTTCCGGTGGCCCGCGATCCCGTATTCGGCCGGGCATGGCTCGCCAACTGCTATGGCATGGTGGGCACGGCCCGCGGCAACAATGTCGACAGCGGCGGCGGCGCGGCCCTCTACGCGGTCATCGGCGGGCCGCAGCGGCAGTGGGACCGCAATACCACGATGGTCGGGCGCGTGGTGATGGGCATGCCGCTCCTCTCGGCACTGCCGCGAGGCAATGGCCCCCTGGGCATCTACACGGACCGCCAGCGTTGGGTGCGCATCGAGTCCGTGCAGATCGCGGCGGATCTTCCCGCCGCGAAGCGCACGCCGCTCGAGGTGCTGCGCACCGACACGCCGACCTTCACTCAGTACGTGGAATCGCTGCGCAACCGCCGGGGCCCGTGGTTCAAGGTACCCGCCGGTCGGATCAGCCTCTGCAGCGTGCCGATCCCAGTCAGGTCGAAAGCAAGCAACTAGCGGCCCGGGCCGTGCTCAATGCGGCCGCCGTGGGCCGCGCAGCATCGGGAACCGCCGCATTGGCATCATCTGATGCTCACGTCGCATTTCCTGCGCGTGCTGGAGCATCAGTTGCCGCTGCGCGGGCGTCGCGTGCTGCCATTGCTGGCGCAACATCCGGCGCCGCCAGGGCGGCAGCCGCTGGAACTGCCGGAAGCTCTGGCGAATCGCCTGCTGCTGTTGCGGCGGCAGGGATCTGAACCTCTGCCAGCTGCGGCGCAGCGTCTGGCGCTGCGCCGGGCTGAGCTGCCGCCATTGTTGGAAGCGCTGCTGGGCCATCGAGCGCTGCTGCGGGCTCATGTTGAGCCACCGCTCACTGCCGCGCGCGAGCGCCTGCTGGCGCGTCGGTGGAAGTGATTCCCATTTCTGCGCCACCGGCCCGAGCAGTCGCTGTTGCTGCGGCGAGAGGCTCGACCAAGGGATCGGCGCCGGGGGGGCGGCCGCACTGGCCGCGGGGCTCGGCGCGGCCGGGGCGACCGCACCGGCAGCGGGGGGGGAGTTCGGCGCCGCACGGGCGACTGCACTGGCCGTGGCCGGTGGGCTCGGCGCAGAAGGCTGCTGCGCCAGGGCGCAGGCCGGCGCCGCCACCAGCAGCAGCGCGAGCATCAGCGCTTTGCGCTCGTTGATCATTGTCTCGAACCCCTATCCACTCGGCTTTTCCGCCCCGGCCGGCGGGCTCGCCGGTTTCGGCTGCGCCGGCGCCTGCGGCGTCTGTGATGTCTTGGCCACCTTGCCGATGTTGGTTTGCGCCAGATACGCCAGCCAGCTGGCATCGTCGGACGAATCGGTCGACGGATCACCGCTGCCCAGAAATTCCAACAGCCCCGGATCCACCGGGGCATCCTTGGCTTGCGGCGGCGGATCCGCCGCATGCCCTGCAACCGACCCGCCGGCGAGGGCCGCCGTCACCACCGCGACCCCGATGCGGCGGGCAAAACCCATCTCAGCCGCTGTTCTGGCCGGTAATCGCCCCGGCATTCTGGGCGCCGTGGGACTTGCCCTGGCCGGCCGCGCCGGGACCGGCCGGTCGACCGCCCGCGTCAGCCTGCGCCATCGCCCATTCGTAGAACTGTCCATCGCCGCCGCCCTGCATGAGGTCTATCCCCTCGCGATCGGCGAGCAGATCCAGATCCTCGACGGTGGTGTGATTCGCCTCCACCGCGGGGTATCCCTGCGGCGCATTCGGCCAGAGCACGAAGGCAACCAGCACCGCGGCGGCCATCGCCCCCGCGACCGGCATCCACAGGAGACGCAGCCGCAGCCACGTCGTCGCGCGCAGCAGCAGGAGCCAACGGCCGTGCCGTGCTGCTTCGGCGAGCGCCGCGTGCCGTGCCTGATTCAACCGCGAGCGCGCATGGCCGCCGACGCGCTGCACGCCCTCTTCCAGAAGAGCCTGCAGCTGGCGCTCGAAATCAGCGGTGCCGTTCGAATCCCGGCTCATTCGTAGAATTCCCCGAGCTGCGCGCGCAGTGTCTGCAGCGCGCGAAAGTAATGTGTCTTGACGCTGCCCTCCGAGCACCCCATGGCCCGTGCGGTCTGCGCCACGTCGAGCCCCTCCAGCGTACGCAGCAGAAACGCCTGCTGCTGCCGCCTCGGCAGCGCCCCGAGTGCCTTCTCCAGCGCCGCCATCGCCTCATCGATCTCCAGCCGTCGAGTCGGCAGCGGATCACCGCTGGCGGCCTCCGCGATCGGGTCCGGCTCGTCCTCCTCGGCTTCGGACCGAAAGGGCAGCCAGGACATTACGCGGTTGCGAACGGTCCGCCTGCGCTGCATGTCCCGGATGCGATTCTCCAGGATCCGGTAGAAGAGCGGTTTCCATTCCTCGGCGGGCCGATCCGAGTACGCACGCGCCAGCTGGAGCATGGCATCCTGCACGGCATCCAGGGCATCGTCCTCGTGCCGCAGCGCGGCCTGGGCGATCTTGAATGCACGCACTTCGACGCCCGCCAGGAACTGGCTGAGCGCTCGACAGCGGTCATTGCTGGAAGAATCCGACAGGTCCACGTCGCCGTGAGAGGCAGCCGGCATGCTATAAGGCGGCGCGAGCGTAGCAAACTCTGGCATAACAGGTACAACGCGGCTGCGAGGGGTACGGTTGACGGAGGTCGCTGCGCGCATAAGCCGCTGAATTACCTGAACTCATGAGCTCGGTCCCCGTTGTCCGCGTGGCGCTGCCCACGCCACTCAGGCGCTTGTTCGACTACCGCGCCGGCCCGCCGGGTGCCACCGGCGGGGAAATCGAGCCCGGGATGCGGGTGCGGGTGCCGTTCGGGCGGCAGCGCCTGATCGGGGTGGCCACAGGGACGGCGGCGGGCTCGGAGCTGCCCGAAGAGCGCCTGAAGTCCGTGCTGGAGCGCCTGGATCCGCAGCCGATCTTCGACCCTGCCACCCTCGCGCTGCTCGCCTGGGCGGCCGACTATTACCACCACCCGATCGGCGAGGTGCTCGCCGCCGCTCTGCCGAAGGCGCTGCGGCTGGGTGCCGCAATCGATGCCATCGAAGAGCGCTGGGTCATCTCACCCGCGGGCCTGGAAGCCTACGCGCGCGGCGAGCCCAAGCGGGGGCCGCGCCAGCGACAGCTCCTGGCGGCGCTCGCGCAACACCGGCCCGAGGTGACCAGTTCGAGCCCGCAGCCGCCGGGCCTCACGGCCGCTGAGCTCGATGAGAAGCTGGAATCGTGGCGGGACGCGGCGCGCGCTCTCATCGCCCGCGGGTGGGTCATTGCACTGGAGAGGCCGACGGTGGCGACTGCCGCGCCGATGCCCGCGATAGCCGACGCGGGCCATGGCCCCGAGCCGAATGAAGAGCAGCATGCCGCGATCGAAAGAATCAGCGGGTCACTGGCTGCGTTCGGCGGCTTCGTACTGCACGGGGTGACCGGCAGTGGCAAGACCGAGGTGTATCTGCGGGTGGTCGAGCGCGTCCTGCGGCTCGGGCGCAGCGCGCTCGTGCTGGTGCCGGAGATCGGACTGACACCGCAGCTCGTGGGCCGCTTTCGGCAGCGCTTCGCCGTCCCGATGGCCGTGCTGCATTCCGCCCTGACGGACCATGAGAGGCTACTCGCCTGGCGAGAGGCTTTCAGCGGACGCGCGCGGATCGTCCTCGGCACGCGCTCCGCTGTCTTCGCTCCTGCCCAAGGCTTGGGCGTGATCATCGTCGACGAGGAGCACGACACGTCGTTCAAGCAGCATGAAGGAGGTTTTCGCTACTCCGCACGTGATCTGGCTGTCGTGCGCGCGCAGCGCGCCGACGTGCCCGTCGTGTTGGGATCGGCCACGCCAGCTCTCGAGACACTGCAGAACGTCGCTACTGGCCGGTATTCCCGCCTGGTGTTGAGTCGGAGGGCCGCGCACGCGGTGCCGCCGCGGCTTTCGCTCGTGGACCTGCGCTCCACCGTCGTGCACGCCGGCATTTCCACGCCCGCGCTGCAGGCGATCGAGCGACATCTCGCGGCCGGCGGCCAGGTGCTCGTGTTCCTCAACCGGCGGGGGTATGCGCCGACATTGCTCTGCACGGCCTGCGGCTGGATCGCACCCTGCCGCGATTGCGACGCGCGGCTCACCGTGCACCGCTCGATCGCCCGGCTGCGCTGCCATCACTGCGGCGCCGACACGGCACTGCCCGAGCGCTGCCCGCAGTGCGGGTTCGCGGTCAAGACCGTCGGCCAGGGCACGGAGAGGATCGAGGAGACGCTTGCCACTCTTTTCCCGAACGTCACCTGCATCCGACTCGACCGCGATGTGGTGCGGCGCCGCGGCGACATGGAGGAGGCGATGCGACGGATGGCTTCGGGTGAAGCACGCATCCTGGTAGGCACGCAGATGGTGACGAAGGGGCACGACTTTCCCAACGTAACACTCGTCGTCGTGCTGAATGCGGACCAGGGCTTCTTCAGCACCGACTTTCGCGCCCCTGAGCGTCTTGCGCAGACGATCGTGCAGGTGGCGGGCCGCGCCGGCCGCGGTGAGAAAGCCGGGGAAGTGCTGATCCAGACGGAGTTTCCGGATCACCCGCTGCTGCGCAGCCTGCTGGCGGAAGGTTATGAAGGCTTTTCCCGTGCGGCGCTGACAGAACGGAGCCAGGCCTCCTGGCCGCCCTTCAGCCGCCTCGCGGCGGTGCGCGATTCGGCGAAGACCGCAGAGGCAGCGCTGGCGTTCCTGGTGGAAGCGCGCAAGGCCGCCGAAGAGCTGCGCGCGGAACGAGGCGGCGGCTCGGACCCCCGCGCACCGGGGCGCGGGGTGCGACTCCTCGGTCCCGCTCCCGCCGCGATGGCGAAGCGCGCCGGGCGCTATCACGCGCAATTGCTGCTCGAAAGCGCGGACCGCGCATCGCTCCATCGCTTCCTCGATGCATGGCTGCCAGCGCTGGAGTCCCTGCAGAGCGGGCGCCGTGTCCGCTGGGCGCTCGACGTCGATCCGATCGATATCTTTTGATCGGTCAACCGCGTGGCTTTTTCGCCCCTTAGTCGCTTGCTTTCGATCGGGTAAGATGCACGATTCGTTCACCCACGGATCTCTGACCTCTTGAAGCTGGAAATCGAGCAACTTCTCGCGCGCGCAGTCGCATCCCTCGTCGGCGGCGTACTCGCGCAGCCGCCGGCGCCCGGGACGCTTACGATCGAGCGCACCCGCGATCCGCAGCACGGCGATTTCGCCACCAACGCGGCGCTGCGCCTCGCCAAGACGGCCGGCTGCAAGCCGCGGGAGCTGGCGCAGAAGATCATCGCCGCCCTGCCGCCCAGCCCGCTCGTGGCCCGCACGGAGATTGCCGGCGCGGGCTTCATCAATTTCTTCCTGACGCCCGATGCTTATGGCCGCGAGCTGACCGCGATCCATGAGCGCGGCGAGCGTTACGGTGAAAGTGATGGCCTTGGCCGGGGAGAGCGGGTCCTGCTCGAGTTCGTGTCTGCCAACCCCACGGGGCCGTTGCACGTCGGGCATGGACGTCAGGCCGCGTACGGAGCCACGCTAGCCAACATCCTGGCGGCCGTTGGCTTCAGTGTGTCCCGCGAGTACTACATCAACGACGCGGGACGGCAGGTCGATATCCTCGCGGTGAGTGCGTGGATACGCTATCTGGAGGCCTGTGGCGAGACGCTTCCCTTTCCGGAGAACGGGTACCGCGGTGACTACGTGCGCGTGCTGGCGCAAAGGCTGCGCACGACCGAGGGAGAGGGGCTGAGGCGTCCTGCCGCGAGCGTGCTCGCCGGCCTGCCGGCGGATGCACCGACCGGAGACAAAGAGGTTTACATCGACGCGCTGATCGCACGCGCGCGTGACCTCATCGGTGCCGAGGGGTTCGGCCGCGTGCTCGAGCAGTCGCTCGAGGCGATGCTCGCCGATATCCGCGAGGATCTCGGCCAGTTTGGCGTGACTTTCGATTGCTGGTATTCCGAGCACTCGCTGGAGGCGAGCGGCGCGATCGATCGCGCGCTCGCGCGGCTCGAGCGCGAGTCGCGCCTGTACAGCAAGGACGGGGCAACCTGGTTCCGCGCCACCGAGTTCGGCGATGAGAAGGATCGTGTGGTGGTGCGCGAGAACGGACAGAAGACCTACTTCGCCTCCGATATTGCGTATCACCTGGAAAAGCGCGAGCGCGGTTTCCAGCGGCTGATCGATGTGCTCGGCGCGGACCACCACGGCTACGTGGCGCGCGTCCGGGCGGGCCTCACGGCCATGGGAGAGCCCGGTGACTGCCTCGAGGTCAACCTGATTCAGTTCGTGAGCCTCTTTCGCGGCGGCGAGAAAGTGCCGATGGGCAAGCGCGAGGCGCAGTTC
>Ga0134126_10010676_pt1 | contig 11567 bp, 9 predicted proteins | sample KB31752_FD_96881 | JGI IMG/M metagenome (GOLD analysis project Ga0134126, IMG submission 96881) | Terrestrial soil microbial communities with excess Nitrogen fertilizer from Kellogg Biological Station, Michigan, USA - KB3-175-2 | ecosystem: Environmental > Terrestrial > Soil > Unclassified ... | reverse complement strand
GTTTTGTCCGCGAGATTAGGCCGATTCCATCTGCGGTTTCTATTTGTTTATTCTGAAGTGCGTCTTCGTCCTGGCTTAACAGACGACCCTATTGGGGCCTGCGAATTCGTCCCTTCAGAAGAAGCGCGGCGGCTCGCCGGCTTGCGCCAGATCGAACAACAGCGCGCTCCAGCGCTGCATTTCCGCCGGCGTCGCCGCGCCGGAGAATGCCGCCAGGCCGAGCGCCTTGCGCTCAATTTCGGCGCGTGACAGCGTATTGCCGGGGTCGCCCTTCGGCTCGTCGACGCGAGCCGAAAGGCGGCGTCCGTCGAAGGTCTCGACCTCGACTTTGCCGATCCAGCGTGCGGGATAGGCGGCTTGCACCTCCGGGTCGAACGCCATCGACACACGGTCGGCGAAGGCGACGGTCTCCGGCGCCTGAAAATAGCGTTCGAAATCGAACATGCCGGCGCTGCGCCGGGTGGCGGCGAGCGCCAGCACCGAGGCCATCGAGAATTTAGCCTGATGTACGGTCTGCGGATTTGTCACCGGGCCGAGCACGTCGATGGCGGCCTGATGCACGCGCGCCGTGACGTGGCGGATGTCGTCGGGCTTCAGCGCGTTTTGCTGCATCGCCTGCAACAGCGCGTCGGCGGCGGGATGGGTGTGGCGGCAGGCGGCGTGGAATTTGAACGACGTCTCGATAAGCGCCCAGCGTTCGCCGAGCCGGTCGGTCAGACGCGCCGGGTCGCCGTCGCCGGACATGCCGGCGGCCATTGCCTGCGCGCCGGTCAGGATCTGTTTGGCGCCGGTGAAGCCGTCGCGCGCCAGATAGGCGGCGGCGAGGCCGGTGGCGGCGGCATGGGCGGTGTGTAGCGGCTTGCTGTCGGCGGCGTCGCGCAGGAACTCCCACAGGCCGGCGGCTTGCGTGCCGGCCGAGCCGAAGGCGTGCAGCATCGTCTCCGGCGACAGGTTCAGCAATCGCCCGACCGCCGCGGCGGCCGCCAGCGGTCCGGCGGTGCCGGTAGTGTGAAACACCTTGTAATGCGCCTGCCCCAGGAACTCGCCGACGCGAATGCCGACTTCATAGCCGACGGTCGCGGCGGTCAACAATTCCGACCCGGTGGCGCCGATGGCTTGCGCGACGGCGAGCGCCGGCGAAAACACCACGGCGGCGGGATGAAACACCGAGCCGTTGTGGACGTCGTCCTGCTCGGCGACATGGGACGAGGCGGCGTTGACCATCGCGGCGAACAACGGCGAGGTCGTGCGCCGGTTGACGAGAATCTCCGACGGGCCGGCGGCCGGACCCATCGTCTGCGCGAAGCCGGCGATGATCTCGACCGGCCGCATGCCCTTGCCGGCCAGCGCGGAGCCGAACCAATCGAGCAGCAGATCCTCGCCGCGGCGGATCACCGCGGCGGGGATGGCGTCGAAGGCGAGAGTGGCGGCGAATTCGGCGAGGCGTTGTTCCGGGGGCAGCGACATGGTCATGTTCCTGTGACGGGGCCGGGGCGCGCCGGTTCGGGGTCGAGACTGACCGACCCTTCCATGGCCAGGCCGCCGCGCGCGTCCTCCGCCCAGAGATCGATCTCGGCGTCGTCGCGCGGGCGGCCAAACAGACACACCGGCTCGGTGTCATAGAGCCAGCGCTGCGCCCGCAACTCGCAGGCGCGCAGGCGCGCGCCGGGCAAATGTTCGCGCACCATCTGGATCAGCAGCGCCGCCACCAGTTCCCCCTGCACGACAAGGCCGGGATGACCTTCGACGAACAGAGCGAACGGGCGGTCGTAATGCACGCGGCTCATGTTGCGCGTCATCGCGGAGTAACGGAACAGATCGCGGGTATCGAGGCGGAACTGGCGCGACCACGCGGCGCCGCCACGCCGGCGCAGGGGTTGGCTCGCCGGCCACGCCTCGTCGCGCGCCATATAAACAAGGCGCCGTTCCTCCGACACCGCGACGCCGCTCATATCGGCGATCTCGTGGCGCAACAGCAAGGTGACGATTGGTCCGCTGCGCCCCTGCGCCTCCGCGACATCGACGACGCGGGTGAGCCGCGAGATCGGATCGCCGATGCGGATCGCGTGGTGGAAACGCAACCGGCAGTCAGTCCACAGGCGGCGCGGCAATTCGATCGGCGGCAGCGCCGGATCGTGAAAGTCGCCATTTTCGCCGGTCTCCGAAGAGCGGCCCCAGGCGGAAAAATACAACCAGTGCGCGAGCGGCGGCAAATCGGCGCCGACCTCCGGCGTCGGCCCGGCGAGGTCGAGCAAATCAAACAAGGCGGCGAGCGGCGACGGCGCCGCCACATCTTCGCGGACGTCAACCCTCCCCAGCCATTCTCGCGCTCTGTCGAGATTGATCACGAGCATCCCGGGCACATTTGCTGCTGAACATGCTTGATCTTTTTTCAGCTCTGTATCAATTTCGAAGATGCAAAGCGGGGCTTAAGAACCCTGGAAAGCGATGGGGGGAAGGTGTGTTCACGCGTTTCGATTTCGCCGACCTGCGCCTTTTCATCCGCATCGCGGAGGAAAACAGCCTCACCCGAGGCGCCGAGCGCGTGCATATGTCGCTGCCGGCGGCCAGCATCCGCATCAAGAATCTCGAAGAATCGCTGGGCGCCAAGCTGCTCTATCGCGCCAGCCACGGCGTCACGCTGACGCCGCCGGGGCAGGTGTTGTTGCAGCACGCGCTCGATATGCAACGCCAGATGGAGCATCTTTGCTCGGATTTACAGGAATACGCGCAAGGGGTGAAAGGGCATGTGCGGTTGTTCGCCAATACTACGGCGATCACCGAGTTCCTGCCCGCCGTTCTGTCGCGGTTTCTGGCCAACCATCGCCACGTCAATGTCGATCTGCGCGAACGGCTGAGCCCCAACATCGTGCGCGCGGTGACGGACGGCGCGACCGACATCGGCATCATCGCCGGCAATGTGCGCACGGAAGGGCTCGAAATTCTGCCCTATCGCGAGGATCGGCTGATCCTGGTGTGCGCGCACGGCCATCCGCTCGATCAGCGCCGCGAGGTGAGTTTCGACGAGACGCTGGAATTCGACCATGTTTGTCTGCCCGAGGCGAGCGCCATCCATTCCTTCCTGTCCGAGGCGGCCGATCGCGCCCATCGACGGCTCAAGCTGCGCATTCAGGTCGGCAATTTCGAGGCGATGTGCCGGCTTGTCGAAGCCAATGTCGGCATTGGCATTTTGCCGGAATCGGCGGCGCGCCGGCAGGCCAAGACGAGCGACATTCACCTTGTGAAACTCACCGACAAATGGGCGCTGCGCGATCTCAAGATCTGCGTGCGCAGCCTCGATCTTTTGCCGAGCTTCGCGCGCGATCTGGTGACGCTGATCCTGGAGGACGCGCGCGCCGCCAACGGGCCGGCGCGCATATCTGCTGTCGCGTGATGGCTTGCCTTTAAGGCGCGCGGCGCGTGGGACGAATTAGAGTCGCGGAACAAACGACGGACGAGGGTGAGATGAAAATATTCGAGCGCGAGAAGGACAGCGTACTGAATTTGTTTGACGCAAGGCGGCGCGTCGATTTCGACCGCGCCCCGAACTGGGCGCGCACACCGGCGCCGGCAAGCCGCCCGGCGCCGGCCGCGATAGTGGCGAACGCCGAGCGCCGCACCGTCCACATCGGCGCCAGCCAAAAGCTGAAACTGCATGTGTTGGAACTCGGCCATCTGCGCCTCGACAAGAATTTCATGGTCGCCAATTCGACAGTGGCGACGGCGCGCGAGCCCAATCCGCGCGGGCAGATCCTCGATATTCCGGTCTCCGCCTATTATATCGAGCATCCCGACGGCAACATTCTGTTCGACACCGGCTGTCATCCTGATTGGGGCGGGCCGAACGGGCGTTGGCCGGCCGACGGATTGCAGGAGTTGTTCCCGCATATCGGCGGCGAGGAGTGCATGCTGCCGGCGCGGCTCGATATGATGGGCATCGGCCCCGACGACGTCGATTATGTCGTGCTGTCGCACATGCATTGCGATCACGCCGGCTGCGTGGAGTTCTTCCGCAAGTCGAAGATCATTGTGCATGAGGACGAGTTCGCCGGCGCGTTCCGGCAATATGCATTGCAGGATCATGGCTCGCCTTATGCGCTCAAGGATTTGGAGGCGATCATCAAGGCGCAGTTGCACTGGCGCGAGATCACGCGCGAGGAGCCGGATCAGAATATCGTCGAGGGCGTGCGGTTGGTGAACTTCGGGCCCGGCCATGCGCGCGGCATGTTGGGGTTGCAAGTTTCGCTGAGGAGCCAGCCGGGCGTCATCCTGGCGTCGGATGCTTGCTACACTGCCGAGAACTACGGTCCGAAGGCCAAGCAACCCGGCATCAGCTACGATTCGCTCGGCATCATGCGCACGGTGCGGCGGCTTCAGGCCTTGGCGGGAGATACCGGCGCGGCGGTCTGGTTCGGCCACGATATCGAGCAATTCGCCAGCGTGCGCAAGGCGACCAGCGGCGACGGGTTCTACGAATAGACTTGCCTGATAGGCTTGCTTCAAACAAACCCGCCCGCCGGCGCGAGCCGGCGGGCGGGCGCGCGGCTTATTCCTGATAGTTCTGCACGATGGTCTTGACGACGCTGAATTCCTCCAGGGCGAGGAATCCTTTCTCGCGGCCGTGGCCACTCTTCTTCATGCCGCCGAACGGCAGTTCGACGCCGCCGCCCGCGCCATAGGTGTTGATGAACACCTGACCGGCGTGGACGCGGCGCGCGACGCGGCTCTGGCGGCCGCCGTCGCGCGTCCACACCGCCGCCACGAGGCCGTAGTCGGTGGCGTTGGCGAGTGCGATGGCGTCGGCTTCATCCTCGAACGGCATGCACGACAGCACCGGGCCGAACACTTCGTCGCAGGCCAGCGTGTTGCTGCGTGGCACCGGGCCAAACAAGGTCGGCGTGACATAGAAACCGCCCGCCGGCAGATCGTTGGCGAGCCGCCCTTCCGCCAGCACCGGAATGCCGGATTTGCGCGCCGCGGCGACGAAGCCGTTGACGCGGTCGCGCTGTATGGCGCTAATCATCGGGCCGAGATCGAGGTTCATAGCCGGCGTGCCGACGCGCACGTTGGCGAAGGCCTCAGCGACCTCGCCGACAAACTCGTCGTAGATCTTGCGCTCGACCAGTAGACGGCTGCCGGCCGAGCAAGTCTGGCCGCCGTTCTGGGTGATGGCGCGGGTGATGAACGGCAGCGCCTTCTTGAGGTCGGCGTCGGCGAAGACGATTTGCGGCGATTTGCCGCCCAGTTCGAGCACGCATTTGATGTGCCGTTCGGCTGCGGCCTTCTGCACGATCGTGCCGACCTCAGGCGAGCCGGTGAAGGTCACCATGTCGATGCCGGGATGGGCGGTCAGCGCCGCGCCGGCCTCTTCGCCAAGCCCGGTCACGACGTTGATGGCGCCGGCGGGCAGCCCCGCTTCCTCGGCGATCGCCGACATCAGAATCGGCGTCATGCAGGCTTCCTCGGCCGGCTTCAGCACTACCGCGTTGCCGGCGGCGAGCGCCGGCGCGAGCGAGCGGCCGAACATTTGCGCCGGATAGTTCCACGGCAGGATATGCGCGGTGACGCCGTAGGGCTCGCGCGTCACCATGGCGTTGAAGCCGGCCATATAGGGCACGATCTGGCCGTGCAGCTTGTCGGCGGCGCCGCCGTAATATTCGAAATAGCGCGCCGCCAGGGTGATGTCGGCGCGCGCCTGGCCGAGCGGCTTGCCGGTGTCGCGCGCCTCGGCGAGCGACAGTTCCTCGTGGCGGCCGGAGATCAGGCCGGCCATCTTCATCAGCAGGCGGCCGCGATCGATGGCGGTCATCGCGCCCCAGGCGCCCTCATAGGCGGCGCGGGCGGCGCGCACGGCGGCGTCGATGTCGGCGGCGGTCCCGCGCGGGATATGGTCATAGGTCTGGCCAGTGGCGGGATCGACGACCGGCAATGTCTCGCCCGAACTCGCCTCTTTCCACTTGCCGCCGATGAACAGTTTTTGCATGGCTTGCTTCCTTCTGTATGCCGAGCGGCAAGCGCTCAGGGCGTCAGCACGATGCGGCCGACGACGCGGCCGGCTTTCAGATCTTCGAGCGTTTCGGTGGCTTGGCTGAGCGGGCGGGTGTGAATCGGGATTTGCGGGATCGCGCCCGACCGCACGAGATCGAGCAATTCGCGGGTCTCCGCAAGGTTGCCGGTGTAATTGCCCTCGATGGTCGCCGCTTTCATCGGGATGAACGGCAGCGGCCACGGCGCGGCGCCGCCGAACAGCCCGACCATCACCAGCTTGCCGCCCTTGCCGAGCGCGTCGAAGCCGAGTGCGGCGGTCTGCGGGCTGCCGACGAGATCGATCGCCGCCCAGCAGGGGCCGCCAAGCGCGGCATTGACTTGCGCCAGCGCATCCTCTGCGCCGCCGTCGACGGCGGCGAGCGCGCCGGCCTCCAGCGCCGCGGCGCGGCGTTTGGCGTCGAGGTCGACCACCACCGCGCCCTTGCCGCCCATCGCCTTCAGGATCGTCACGCACATCAGGCCGAGGCCGCCGGCGCCGATGACCAGCACCAATTCGTCCTTGATGAGCGCGCCGAATTTCTTCAAAGCCGAATAGGTGGTCACGCCGGAACAAGCGTAAGGCGCGACCAGAACCGGGTCGAGACCGTCGAGCGGCAGCAGATATTTGCTGTTGGGAACCACGATCTGGTCGGAATAGCCGCCATCGCAATGCACGCCAAGGCAGCGCGGCTTCATGCACAGGTTTTCGTTTTCCGCGCGGCAGGCGCGGCAGACGCCGCAGCCGATCCACGGATAGACCAGCACCATCTCGCCGACCTTGCGGTCCCTGACGTTGGCGCCGACGCTGACGATTTCGCCGGCGGTCTCGTGGCCCATAGTCAGCGGCAGCGGAATGCCGCGATCTTTCAAATTGAGGCGCTTGCCGGCGCCGAGATCATAGCCGCCCTCCCAGATGTGCAGATCGGAATGGCAGACGCCGGCCGCCTTGACCGCGACGACGACTTCATCGCCGCTCGGCGTCGGATCGGGGAAATCCGCGGGTTCGAGGGGTCGCCCAAAGTCGATAACCTGATAGCTTCTCACGTGAGCGTCCTCCTCGAAGGCTTTTTGACGGCGAGCGCGGCGCCGGCCGCCGCCATTTGGAGCGCACACTAACGGCGGCGCAAGCGTCCGGGTGAGTCGCTATATCGGCCTAACAGTTATACCATTTCTGTCATCGAGCGCCGGCCCCGTCCACATTCCGGCGCTGACCAGACGCGCCACCTCCTCGCGCAAGCAACGCACCACTGCCGACGTCGCCGGCGTCTTCGGACGGCGCACGGTTTCGCCGACGATCAGTGTGCGCGTCAGCGACGGCGCGACGATGCGCCGCGCTGTGATCGCGCCACTGGCGACTTCGCGATAGACCCCGCAAAACGGCAGAATAGTGGCGGCGTCGCCCTGCCGCACCAGCGTCTTGATGGTCGCCATCGAATCGAGTTCGAGCACGACGCTGGCTTGCAGCCCCGCCTCGGCGCACAGGCTGTCGAAGAGCAGGCGCAGGCCGTGCGGCCGGCCGGGCAGGATCAGCGGCGCGCGGATCGCGTCGGCCAGCGTCACGCGCGGCTCGCCGGCGTCCCGCGCCGAGGGCGCGCAGCACAGGAACAGGTCTTCGACCAGCAGGTGTTGGCCGACGACATTGGCGCTGCGGCCGGGGCTGTAGAGCACGCCGATGTCGAGCCGGCCGCCGACCAGCCATTCGCGCACGTCGCCGCTGAACGCCTCGCTGATATGCAGGCGAACGCCGGGGAATTCATCGCGCACGCGATGGAACAGCGGCTCGACCAGGATCATGCACACCGAGGGCGGCAAGCCGAGATTGACCGCGCCGACCGGGGCGCCTTTGGCGGCTTTGAGACCAGCTTCGAGCCGGTCGACCTGCGCCAACAGCGAGCGCCCATGTTCGAGCACCGTGCGGCCGACCTCGGTGAGTTCGGCGCCGCGGCCGTTGCGGCGCAGCAGCGCCGAGCCGCAATCGGCCTCCAATTGCCGGATGTGGCGGCTCAGCGCCGGCTGCGCGACGCCGAGATTTCGCGCGGCAAGGGTGAAAGAGCCGAGTTCGCTGACGCAGACGAAATATCGCAGCCGCTTGAGGTCCATCGACGCGCCCGCCTATAGCGAAACCGGCATAACCGATAGCGCTGTTTTGCGGCTAGCGGCAAACCTTTGCGACCCCTAAAGCCAGACGGCCGCGCGCTCGCCGGGCGCCGGTCAAGCTGCGAGGAGATCTCTTGACGACCAACGCCGAGCCCGCACATGGCGAGATCCGCGACGCGGTGGCTAGGCTGTGCCGCGATTTTCCCGGCGAATTCTGGCGCGCGCTCGACCGCGAGCGCGCCTATCCGAAGGCGTTCGTCGAGCGGTTGACCAAGGAAGGGTTTCTCGCGGTTCTCATCCCCGAGGAATATGGCGGCTCGGGGCTGGGCCTCGACGCGGCGACGGCGATCCTGGAAGAAATCCACCGTTCCGGCGGCAATGGCGCGGCCTGTCACGCCCAAATGTACACGATGGGCGCGCTGCTGCGCCACGGCAACCACGAACAGAAGGCGAAATATCTGCCCAAGATCGCCTCGGGCGAATTGCGCTTGCAGGCGTTCGGCGTCACCGAGCCGGCGAGCGGCACCGACACCACGCGCATCCGCACCTTCGCCCACCGTGAGGGCGATCATTATATCGTCAACGGCCAGAAGATCTGGATCAGCCGCGCCCAACATTCCGACCTTATGCTGTTGCTGTGCCGCACGGCGCCGCGCGAGGCGGGCAAGAAGCCGACCGACGGCATCACCGTGCTGCTGGTCGACATGCGCGAGGCGGTGAAGTCGGGTCTGACGATCCGGCCGATCCGCACCATGCTCAACCATGCCACGACCGAATTGTTCTTCGACAATATGGTTGTGCCGGTCGACAATCGCATCGGCGAGGAGGGGCGCGGGTTCCGCTACATCCTCGACGGCATGAACGCCGAGCGCATCCTGATCGCCGCCGAGTGCATCGGCGACGGCCGCTTCTTCATCGAACGCGCCACGCAATATGCGAAGACGCGCGAAGTGTTTGGCCGGCCGATCGGCCAGAATCAGGGCGTGCAGTTCCCGATCGCGCGCGCCTATGCGGAGATCGAAGCGGCGGCGCAAATGGTGACGACGGCGGCGCGGTTGTTTGCAGGCGGCCAGCCTTGCGGGGCTGAAGCCAATATGGCCAAGCTGCTCGCCTCCGAGGCGAGTTGGCGCGCCGCCGACATGTGCGTGCAGACGCACGGCGGCTTCGGTTTCGCCGAGGAATTCGACATCGAACGCAAGTTCCGTGAGACGCGGCTCTATCAGGTGGCGCCGATCTCGACCAACCTGATCTTGTCCTATCTCGCCGAGCACGTACTCGGCCTGCCGCGCTCATACTGAGCAGCCCGCCCTCTCTGAGCCGGCGGACGGCGGCGAGCATGGCCGCGCAGCAGAAGCGAGAATGAGCAGTTCGCTGCGATCACGAGCCTGTCCAGCCAAAGCCGCGCAGGCAAATATGGAATCGTCCCAAATCATGTTTAGGCCATTGAAATTATTGGTGCCGGTTGCAGGAATCGAACCCGCGACCTACTGATTACAAATCAGTTGCTCTACCAACTGAGCTAAACCGGCATACCGCTTCAAACCTTTTACATTACAAGTAGATTTATCCGCCTCGCTTTCTCACGGTTCACCGCTGCTGTGCACCGGTCTGGGAGCACATGTTATGCACAAAACTCGGCTTGCCGTCCTATCGATCCGATCCCTCCAGCCGCCCGAGAAAGGCCACGTTGTCGCATCGAATGACGCAGTCACAGGCTTCGCAGTGCGGGCCTCGCAAAGCGGCGGCAAGAGTTTTTTCTCATGTTCGGTCGCGAAAGGCAACGCCGCCAGATCGGCCGCGTCGGCGTCATTTCGTTGTAAGACGCGCCACAGCGGTTGAAACGTCACCCCTTGACCGCAAACCCCGCCGCCAGCTTCCTCACCGCCGCGGACGCCGTCACCGCGCCGCGATTGGCGAACGCTTCGTGATTGGCCTCGATGTCGTCGGGATCGTACCGGTAGTTGACCATCAGGCCCAGGGATTGCCGCATCCCCGCCGGCGAACGGTCGCCGCGCGGATTGATGCGTTCCAGCCGCGCGCCATTGCCGAGATGGAAGCGCGCCACCGGGTCGATCACCCGCCCTGCGGGCGTGCGCGCGTGCAGGAAGTAAGCGGCCGCCAGCGCCGACAGCGTGCGGTCCGCCGCCTCCGGCGTCTCGCCGCTCTCGATCGCCTCCAGCGTCCGGCGCGCCTCGAGACTGACGAAGCGCGATGTCTCGCCCTCCTGCGCCAGCCAGCGCGCGAAGCCCGGAACCGGCGACAGCGTGACGAAATTTTGCAACCGCGGCAGTTCGCGGCGCAAATCCTCGACCACCTGCTTGATGAGGAAATTGCCGAAGCTGACGCCACTCAAGCCGCTCTGCGCGTTGGAGATCGAATAGAACACGGCGGTGGTCGCCGCTTGCGGCGCGAGGGCGACGCGATCGGAGGCCAGCAGCGGCTCGATCGCCTCGGCGATCGCCGACGTCAGCGCCACCTCAACGAAAATCAGCGGCTCGTCGGCCAGCGCTGGATGGAAGAAAGCATAGAGCCGACGGTCGGGCGGATCGAGACGGCTGCGCAGCTCATCCCAGGTCGAGATTTCATGCACCGCCTCGTAGCGGATGATCTTTTCCAGAATGTTGGCTGGCGTCGTCCATTCGATGCGTTTGAGAACCAGAAAACCGCGATTGAACCAGGAGGCGAACAGGTAGCGGAAATCGCGTTCGAGCGCCTCCAGCGGCGCGCCCTCCTTCAGCGCCGCGAGCAGCGTCTGGCGCATCTTCACCAGCGCGTAGGTGCCGCCGGGGGCGTGGTTGAGCCGGCGAATCAGCTCTTGCCGGGTTGGCTCAGCGCGGGCGAACACTTCGCCGGCGCGGGCGGAATCCGGCGCATCGAGAAAGGCGCGCGCGGCCTCCTGTAAACCGGCGAGATCGGGGCCGAACTCGTCGGCAACGCGGGTCAAGAAGGCGCGCTTCTCGGCCTCGCCGAGGCCGCCGAAGCCGGCGAGCAGCGTCTGCGCCGTCGCCGCGCCCGAGGCCTCGCCGTGGCCGCCGAGCAGCTTGCGCGCCAGTTCGATCAACCCTTCGACATCGAGCGGCGGCGGGCGACGCATGCCGACCAGGGCGCGGCCGCGGCCGGCGACGCCCTGCCAGAAGCCGGTGAGATATTCGAAACGGGTGGTGGGTTCCGCCATCTGGGCCTCACTGGAGCGCTCGGCGCACTCTAGCAAAGCCCACGCCGGCCGTCGCCCCGCTCAGGCCGCGCGCGCTGCGGGCGAGGCCTCGGCGACGCGGAATTGCCGCACCAGCGCGTTGAGCCGCTCCGCCTCGCCGCCAAGTGCGCGCGCGGTTTCGTTCGAGCGCTGGGCGATGGCGGCGTTGGCCTGGGTGATCTGATCCATCTGGTTGATCGCCGAGCTGACCTCGCCGAGACCCGCCGCCTGCTCCTTGGAGCCGGCGGCG
>Ga0134126_10010674_pt1 | contig 11568 bp, 10 predicted proteins | sample KB31752_FD_96881 | JGI IMG/M metagenome (GOLD analysis project Ga0134126, IMG submission 96881) | Terrestrial soil microbial communities with excess Nitrogen fertilizer from Kellogg Biological Station, Michigan, USA - KB3-175-2 | ecosystem: Environmental > Terrestrial > Soil > Unclassified ... | reverse complement strand
TTCCGGCTCTACCTGCATTTCTTCAATTCCTACAGCGTAACCTATGGCTCGCTGGGGGCCCTGATCGTGCTCATGCTTTGGTTCTATTTTACCGGTCTGGCGATTCTCATCGGTGGTGAGGTCAACTCAGAACTGGAGCTGCGGACGCGAAAATCATGAAGCCCCAGATCGTATTGACGCTTCCGCTGCCTCAGGCCAAAGGCTTTGTCTGTCGGATTGTCGCTCTAGCGTTGTTCACTCTGTTGCTGCTGCCGCTCTCTTTGTACGCCTCTCAAAAAAATGCAACGGAACGCAGCGTTGTGAAGACGCAACCGCAGAAGAGCAAAACGGCGCGTGCCAAAAGTACTCCCGCCAAACCGGCGAATGAGCTTGCAAGATTGCGCGAAGAATACATCAAGGCGACTAACGAGTATCAAAGCCTTCTGAAAAAGCAGCTGCCAGGCCGCGAGCGGAATGTGGAAAGGGCTCAGGACCAGGTAGCTAAAATGAAGCAGTTATATGCTGAAGGCCTGGTTTCGAAACAGGAGCTGGCAGCAAGTGAACTGGCGCTTACGGAAGCTAAGGACAAGGTGAGCGAGATAAACCAGGCAATCACGAATGCCGATTCGCGCATCGCCGATACGCTGCTCGAAGCGGAGGCTGAAAGGACGTTCGCCAGGACCAAACCGATTCCGAGAGGCGGGATGGTAAGCACTGTCGCGATGATTCGTTACAACGGAGCAGCCATCTGGGGATTGTCAGACGCCTACAAGGTGCAGCGTTTCTTCCAGGACACCTTCAAGCGCCCCTTGCCCGTAGCTGTGTTTGGTCAGGGCTCGATTCATGATCGCTGGCGCCTGGATCATCACAACGCGATGGACGTTTCTTTGCATCCTGATGGCCCGGAAGGACAAGCCCTGCTTGGCTACCTGCGCGCGAATGGCATTCCGTTCCTCGCTTTTCGCCAGGCGATCCCCGGCACAGCCACTGGACCGCATATTCACATTGGACGACCATCGCACCGTTACTAGCTTCACAATCCAGAGACTACGGCAGACAGAACTGCGAATCACGCCACTATTTGATACTGTTCTGTGAATCTGTCTGGTCAGGTTGAGATATCAGGAGGAGCAGTGAATAGACAAAACAGCATCGGCATAGTTGTAGCTGCACTTTTTGCTTTTTGTGCAGTCCCGCTCAACGCCCAGGCACAACCTCCATCACCAACAGCTTCGCTTAGCCAAGCCCAGGCATCGCATTTCGCGCAGCTGGCATTGAAGTGCGTTACCAGGGAATTTCCAAACAAGCCGGACCACGTGCTAAATGATGCTCAAGATGTTCAAAGTCCCAAAGCGCAGCATCCCGCTTTTTATGGTTGTTTCGATTGGCATTCCTCAGTTCACGGTCATTGGATGCTCGTGCGCCTGTTGAGATCGTTTCCCGATCTGCCGGAAGCCGGCGACATTCGCAAAGCACTCAACGCGAATCTAAGCGCGCAGAATATTCTCGTCGAGACTGCTTACTTTAAGCAGAAGAACCGGCAGTCGTTTGAACGAACGTACGGATGGGCCTGGCTGTTGAAGCTCGCTGAGGAACTTTCCTTAACGAGCGACGCCGACGCTACCAGGTGGTCGCGAAATCTCCGTCCGCTCGTCGACGCTCTGGTTGATTCGTTTATCCAGTTTCTGCCGAAGCAAACCTATCCGATTCGTACGGGAGTTCATCCGAATACTGCGTTTGGTTTGGCTTTCGCTTTCGACTATGCCAGGACAAGCGGCAACAAAAAACTGGCCGCGCTTATAGCTGAACGTAGTCGAACGTATTTTGCGGGCGATAGAAACTATCCCGGCGCCTGGGAACCCGGCGGCGAAGATTTCTTTTCACCGGCGTTACTGGAAGCTGACCTGATGCGTAGAGTGCTCAGCCCGGCAGAGTTTCGCCGGTGGTTTGATCGGTTCCTGCCGCAACTTGCGGCTGGAATACCAGAGAAACTACTGCAGCCCGCAACGGTGACCGACCGCAGTGATCCCAAGCTGGTTCATTTGGATGGTTTGAACTTGAGCCGCGCCTGGTGTATGCGCAGTATCGCAAACGCGTTGCCGCCAACTGATCCGGCGCGAAAGGTGCTGGTGAAGTCCGCACGCCTACACGCGAGCGATGCGCTCGCGCACGTAGCGAGTGGTGATTACGCTGGTGAACACTGGCTTGCGTCGTTCGCAGTTTATTTGCTGTCGACACCTGAGCCGTGATCACCCAAACCCTTCAAGTGATTGTCTGGGACCGCGGGCGTCCCGCCCGCAAACGCGCCGAAGGCGCGCAGTTGTTCAGAAGCTGCTCCAAATAAATTTTCGCGCTTCGCGCTCATTTGCGGGCGGGACGCCCGCCGTCCCAGACAATCACTTGATGCTTACCGCTTGCGGTAGATTCAAGCTTGCGATTAAATCAATATCATGCTGAAAACATTCATCGTAGTAATTGCGCTCGCGTTCACTTGCCTAAGCTGCTCGAAAGGTTCCGTCTCCGGAGGTCCGCGCAGCGCGCCTAGGCAAACCGCAGGTAGTTCGGCTCCATCGTCCACATTGGGGCCGACGGGCAATGTCAGCTACAAAGTCCCAGATGGTTGGACGGTGGAGAAGCCGTCTTCGGAAATGCGCGTGGCGCAATACAAACTCCCGAAGGCCACAGGCGATGGGGAAGACGCGCTGCTGGTCGTCTATTATTTTGGGCCTGGCCAGGGTGGTACGACACAGGCGAACATCGATCGTTGGGTCAATCAGGTCAAGCAACCTGATGGATCTCCCTCGCAGGACAAGGCCAAAACGGAAACGATGACAGTTAACGGACTGCAAGTTACTACCGTCGACGTTAAGGGGACGTATTCCGGAGGAATGTCACAGGACAGCACTCCAAAGGACGCTAACTCGATCTACCGACTGCGCGGCGCGGTTATTGAAACGCCGAAAGGTTCATATTTCGTGAAGCTGACCGGGCCGGAAAACACCGTCGCTCATTGGGACCAGGCCTTTAACGACTACATCAAATCGTTTGAATTCAAGTGAGGTAGCTCGAGTCGTTAGTTTGCTGCCCGGCTCGCATCACAGTTACGTCTGACACTTTGCCTACTGATTCCAACCCAATCGTTCTTTACGACGGCGTTTGCGGACTCTGCAATCACCTCGTTCAGTTTCTGCTGAAGCGCGATAAGCACGATCGTTTTAGATTTGCGTCGTTACAAAGCGCATTTGCACAAGAGCTGATGACGCGGCATGGCGTAGACCCTCATGACCTCGACACCGTGTATGTAGTTAAAAACTACGAGCGATCCGATGAAGCTCTGCTGGCGCGGTCGGATGCGATCCTTTACATGCTGACACAACTAGGTGGCATTTGGAGTTTGGGGGGAAGCGGCCGGGTGCTGCCGCGTGGGTTTCGCGATGCAGTCTACAAAGTCGTGGCGCGCAATCGTTATCGGGTCTTCGGCAAACACGAATCCTGCATGCTTCCGGAACCAAAACATCGCGCGAAATTTTTGGATGTGCAAGGCTAAGGAGGGAATGCTAAGGAGGGAATAAGGCAAAGGGGAAGGGAAGCGCTTTCCCTTTCCCCTTAGCCTTTTCCCTTGGAGCTTTACCTTCGCTTCTGCGAGCGTGCCTGCAATTGCTTGATTTGTCCTTTCAGTTGTTCAATCTCTTTCTGCTGCTCTTTGATGGCGTTGAGCATAGTCCAGAGTATTGGGTCGTTGTTAATTTGCAAATAGCCGTTCTGGTTCAGGGTCACGGCTTCCGGGATAATTTTCTGAACTGCCTGAGCGCCAAAGCCTACGTGTTCTCCTTCTGACTTAATGCCCGCGGCATTGTTTCGTTGGTACTCATAACGGAGCGGCTGCAACTGCATGACGGCTTTGAGTCCGCTATTGAAAGAGCCCTTGATGTTTTTCAGGCGCTCGTCTGAGAAGACATCCCACGATCCACCTCCAGGCTTGTTGGCGGTCCCGTTGACTGACAACAAAGCAGTGGGCGCGGACGTGCCGATACCGACGTTGCCGCCGTCGGCGTTAAGTAGCAATGGACCAGGGCCAGTTCCCGCCTTGCCGGCTTGCAGCCAGCCACTTCCATTCGCGCCCAGAGCGGTGTCGTAACCCATGAGCAGATGCTTCGTAGTATCAGTTGAGTTAGTAAGGCTGAAATTACCAACTCCACCATTGAAAGCAGCGGTGGCATCATTGATGTGCAGTTTTGCTGAGGGCGAGGCGGTGCCGATGCCGACAGCGCCACTCGCTGATATGTCGATCGAGCTGGTTGGCGCGCCGGGCCGGATGCGGAACGGCAGACGAGAACCGCTGGTGACATCGCGAACGAAGAAGTTTGCTTCGTTGCCGGCAATGTCCCACGTCTGAGCACTAAATCCACCGCTGTTATTTTGCTCCAGACGAATGGCCGGCGTGTCGCTGGTGTTTGCATGTACGTCCAGGACCGGCGTGGCGGTCCTAAGTCCGACCTTGCCGGTGCTGGCCACTTTGAGTGAATTCGCTGGTGCGCCGGCATCTACTTCAAAAACGATCGTGCCGGTCTCGGAATTTCCCGCTGCTCCCTGGTCTACAAAGCCCAGAAAACTAGCGCCACCAGCACCTGAGCTGTTCGCTCTTATCTGCCAGTTATTAAGAGGAAAACCAGCGGCGCTGGTATCGTCAAACTGGATGCGCGTGTTGTTTTCCTTCACTCTGATAGTGTCAAAGCCGAAGACTTCGCCATTGACGCAATCTAGACCAACGCAGGCACTACCCTGGACAATTAGATCGTCGGGAATCACGTCGTCAGGTGACGCGATCATTAGCGGGTGGTGCATTTGCTTCTTGCTTACAGTGGCAATAGGTGCCAGGCCGCGAAGTTGTGGCTCTGAAACGCTGCTGACTTTCCGCGCGCTCTCTTCGACAGTCCCGGCGACGATGGCCGCTCCGTTAGCGATTGAAAAGCTCCCCGACTCTACGAGGTTTGGAATACTCACGCGTTTGCGTGCCGCGCGCACATCCTCCGCGTCGTCGTCCTTGCCACGCGCTGCCGCCAGCTGGTCTTTAACCGCCTTCGATATGTCCGGCGTCAGCCGCAGTTCGTAAGTATATTGCCCATCGGGCAGTCTGTTGCCCTGCTTATCGGAAAGCGCGAATTCGGCGGAGGCGCCTGATTTTGTTTCCACGCGGAATACTCTTCCGTCCGGCGCTGCGATGGTCACGGACATTCCAGCATGAGCTGAGCTCACGTCCCATCTAACGCTTGAGCCGGTGGCGCTGACCGCAGCAAGTTTGTTTTTGTCTTCCGACATTTGCCCTGACGCAGAAACGTGAAGGCAAACGACAACGAGTAGCATCCCGAGAATTGAGGCTAAGTTCTTTAGATTCTTCATTGAGGCCTCCTGTGGCTTAGTTGGAGAATTGTCAAAAGTGAATTAAGGCCGGACTTTCTCAAGTCGAGATTTGGAAAGAGTGTGCCTTGCGAGAATGTTAGAGGAGTTGGGTATACCAAGCGACCCGGAATGTGTCAAGGGAACTTTGGACCAGGGAAGGCCGGATTAGACGCTAAAAAATATTTAGTCCGAGCGCGCGCGCAGCCCAAGGGCGAGATACGCGACGATTACAAGATTTACAACTATCACTACCATCTTCGTGGCGCTGAATTCCTGGACCAACTCATAAACCTCCAGGGGTAGCAACGAGGCGGTGGTGAAAATCGTAAAATATTCAGCCCATCTCTTGCGAAGGGCCAAACCGATGCCCTCGGTCAGCAGTAGACCGGCGTAAAAGAAAGTTCCGGCGCTAAGCTTAATTAGCGAGGCATCGTCGACTCTCCAGAGCTTCCGAATCAGAGCATGAATAAAGTGGTTCCTGGGATCAACGCGCAGTACCTCGATCCAGTGAGTAACCTGCGCGGCCACGTTCTCATGAAGTAAAGAAAGCGCGCCCAGGGCTACCGTCAAGAGAATCAGGCCCTTGAGAAGCTTGAAGGCGGCGATTAGCCAGAGGCCCTTGCGAACTTTGGTTCGCGATTTAGTCTTCTTCTTCCCGGGCATTAGCGACTGGAAAAGACTGAGGCGCTATAAGTGGAGGGGGCGAATTTCTTATCTATCACTCACTACTTTCACTTTCGGAGGGATGGTGCCCCGGCGCGATTCCAACGCGCGACGAACGCGCGCATTGCTCCGGGGAGAGCTTCAAGATCGCGCCCGTCAAACCTCATGGTTTGCACGCGGCGACTGAGGCGTTGTAGATCTCCTGCATCTTGCTGATGTAGGGTTTCTCGTAAAAGCTGACGTTGAACTTTTGCTCGATGCAGTTGATGACTCTGTTGCCGAGTCCCTGAGAAGTCGCACGGTCTCTTACCCACTGCCCCAATCCAGTGCCGATGGCTTCCGCGAGATTCACTTTCTCCTGTGTAAAAAGACTGGCTAGCGGCTCGCTACTGCCATGCTCCATACGATAGTTGGAGACGCTTCGCTGCACGCGGTAGCAATCAAATATCTTGCTCAACATCGGATCTTTTTGGCAGTAGGCCAAAACTTGTGGACCTTCCTTCGCCGCAAAATCTGTGATCGACTGCGATGGTGGCGCCGTCTGTGCAGCTGGACGTTGCTGCACTACTGGTTCTGGATCATCGTCCGGTGTGGGAGTCGGTTTCGGTCTGGGTTTGTTAGCCGCTATGTCAGTCGGGTCAAACTTCCATCCGGTCTCGACCGCCTTGTGGTTGTTGACACGCAGCCCGGTAACTCGGTCATGCAGCAATCGTGTCGCTTCGCGCACAGTGTTCATGCTGGTGCAGTTTGCCAGGCCTTCGGCTCCGTAGTTCTTCTTGAGAAAATTATTGAAGGCGTTGTCCCATGCCGGATCCACCCGCGCGCCGCTGGTATCGAACACGGCACTGAAATACGTCGTGCTTTCATGACCAATCGCGCAGATTGTGTGCGTCGGCGGTGGCCCTTTGGGGCCTATGCTAAAACTGTCTCCACGATCCACTGCGACTAGGGGGCCGGGATTCCAGGTGAGTTCCACAATCTGTTTGTTCGCTTGTTGCGCCTGGCTGATTATTTGACGTCTGTTCGCTTCTGCCTGACTAAGGCTTGGGAAAACTCGACAACCGGCAGAGTAGCTGCCATTACTCTTGAAGTCATACTCTTCTACCAGATAGTTCTTGAAGGCAAAGTTTAGCGGGGAGGTGTCGATTCCTCCTCCCGCGCGAGGGGAGACAACGTCGAAGATCTTGCTGATGTAAACGACGTTGCCGCCCATCTCCGAACTGCAAGAAGCTGTCATTGTGGATCCCTGGATCAGATGCGTTGCTAATGCATCGGTTCTCAGGGGTATGGCATAAGTTAGAGCGACAAAAGTCAGGGAAGAAACCAGAATGAAGTAAGGGGAAAGGTTTCGCGGAACCATGACATCTCCTCCGTAGGGTTTGGTTGAACCCATGATACAAGAAGACGCGCGGTTTTTTTGTGCGAATGTGTGTGCGGAGCGAAAAAAATGGTGCCCCCGGCGCGATTCCAACGCGCGACCTTCCGCTTAGGAGGCGGACGCTCTATGCAACTGAGCTACGGGAGCCTAATGGCAAGAATACATTAAACAGGAGACAGGAGACAGACAGCAGAAGGCAGAAAGCAGACGGCAGCAGTGGGGCGAGCGCCTTCTGATTTCTGAATTCTGTCTCCTGTCTTCACGATTGATACTTGATTAGCGATCGCACGTCATACCCTTCAAGTTTCTTGCGACCGGGCAGAAATTCCAACTCGACGACAAACACCAGGCCCACCACTGTGCCGCCCAATCCTTCAACCAGATCGCAAACAGCCTTGGCGGTTCCACCAGTCGCCAGCAGATCGTCGGCGATGATCACTCTATGGCCGTTACCGACGGCGTCGCGATGAATCTCCAGCGTGTCCTGTCCATACTCGAGGTCATACGAGATCGAGGCGCATTCTGCCGGAAGCTTTTTCGGCTTGCGAACCGGCACGAAACCCGCGCCCAGGTGATATGCAAGCGCCGGCGCAAAGATGAAGCCGCGCGCCTCGACGCCTATGACGGTATCAACTTTTTCACCGTCATACTCGGCAGCCAAAGCGTCAACGGTCTTGCGTAGGCCGTCAGGATGCTTCAAGAGCGTCGTGATGTCATAAAAGTTAATGCCGGGTTTGGGGAAATCCGGCACTTCGCGAATCAGTTTTTTTAACTCATCCATAGTTTCAATCAGTGGTCAGTGGTCAGTGGCCAGTGGCCAGTGGCCAGTAGGCGCTTTCAGTTATCTAGTACTTCGCGGCCAGCACGCTTACTGATCACTGGTCACTGACCACTGTTCCTTCACCGTTCAATTCTGAAACTTGCGTAAAGCCCGGTCGGTTCAAGGTTGATTTCTTCGACTTGCTCTACTCGTGACCATTGCGGGCCGGTAACAAGATCTTTCTTAAACTCTTCTACAGCGTGCGGCAATCCTTCGGCAACTACCTCTACACTTCCGTCCGGACAATTTCGCACCAGACCCAAAACCTGATGTCGCGCCGCCGCGCGTTGCGCGAAGAAGCGATAACCAACTCCCTGCACCTCGCCCCTTATCAGAAACTTCCAAGCCACTTTCGCCATCTTGTTCTACCGGACACTTACTTGCATTTGAAAACTCTGCCGAAGCTACCACGTTTCAGAGTATAGGTGTCCACCACTTCGTTCGTGTCCGTCAGCTTAACTGTCAGCGTCATCGTATCGCCTTTGATAGAGCCCGTGTAGAGTGCCGGACTGCCTTTAAATTCATGGCCAACTCTAATCGGACCGGGGCCTTCGCGGCGATGAGTTCCATGCCAGGTGAAGCGACCTTTGCTGTCGAAAGTTAAAGGCCCGTCAATGGTTCCATTAGCACAGTCATAGTCGATCGTGGCCGAGCTTTGCCCGACATTGATTCTTATATGTAGAGCGCCCCATGAGCCTGTGGAGATGCGTTGCATTTTTCGCGGCCTTGAAGCTGCCGAAACGGCAACTAGTAAAACGAAGCCAACAACAGCCAGTAGTTTAATACGATTTTTCAAAAACATATTGCCCCCCTACCTAACCGGAAAGTCTATTGTAGCGAACACCTGGTGATAACGGCCAACGCTCGTTCACACACGCGAGATAAGAACGATCCAGCCGCCCTATTATTGCGGCTGATTGCCGAATGATCTCTGTCTCTACGATCCCGTTTCTGCTAAAATCCGCCGCCACAGATGCGTTGCCCCAAATGTACGAAAGACCTTCTCGGCACTGAAACCAGCTGTCCCTCATGTGGCGCGGCGCTTGCCCTTGGCGAGTCACTTGAAGGCGACGCCACACGCCGGCTCGAAACAGCAGCGTCAGCACGTCAAAGTCAGAATTCCTATTCGTTTGACTCAATCGACGATGCGAGATTTGTGCCGGGAACCATTCTCGCTGATCGCTATCGAATAGTTGGCTTGCTGGGCAAAGGCGGGATGGGTGAAGTATATCGCGCCGACGATCTCAAGCTGGGACAGCCGGTGGCCCTCAAGTTCCTTCCGGACAGGCTGTCGCGAGATGGCGCTGCGCTGGCGCGCTTCCATCGCGAAGTGCGAATTGCCAGACAAGTCAGTCACAAAAATGTCTGCCGTGTTTATGACATCGGCGAAATGAATGGTCTTCACTTCCTTTCGATGGAATACATCAAGGGAGAAGAGCTCTCGTCATTGCTGCGCCGCATTGGACGTTTCCCGGCCGACAAGGCCACCCAGTTAGCGCGTCAATTGTGCGCCGGTTTGGCGGCTGCGCACGACAACTCCGTCTTGCACCGTGATCTTAAACCGGCGAACGTCATGGTCGACGAAAACGGCAATGTCCGTATTACGGACTTTGGACTTGCCGGTTTGTTGCAACAGTTTGGAGTGGATGAAGCAATCGCCGGCACGCCTGCCTATATGTCGCCGGAGCAACTGGCCGGGGAGGAGCTCGGCGTTACCAGTGACATTTATTCGCTTGGGCTCGTGCTTTATGAAGTGTTCACCGGCAAAAAGGCGTTCGACGCACCTTCGCTTAACGAACTTTTGCAACTTCGCCGCAGGGACACGACCCCCACCGGGCCCACCTCCATAGTCCCCGATCTGGATCCCCTGATTGAGAGAGTGATCGATCGTTGTTTGCAAAAAGATCCATCCCTACGACCGTCGTCGGCATTGCAAGTAGCGGCCGCGCTTCCTGGTGGAGATCCGATAGCCGCTGCGCTGGCAGCCGGCGAAACACCTTCGCCCGAGATGGTGGCGGCGGCTCCCACGGAAGGGGTACTAAAGCCTGCCTGGGCGGCGATGCTGCTGCTCGCCCTGCTGGTCGGTCTCGGTCTCAGCTTCTGGCTGACACGATACACGGCCGTCTATCGCCTGACGCCACTTGATCTGCCTCCTGATGCTTTGCGCGCGCGCGCGCGGGATGTAATCAAGAAGATGGGATACAGTCAGCAGCCGTTGGACAGTGCAGATGGAATCGACCTCAAGGGTGACTACCTCCGCTATATCGAGGCGAACGATCAGTCGCCGGACCGCTGGAACAAATTGCGCACTGGAGGTCCGGGTCCCTATCGCTTCTGGTATCGCGAGAGTCCTCGCTATTTCGAAACTACAGAAAAAATCCAGGTTGACAGGCCGGCACTCGATGTTTCAGGGATGACAACTCTGTATCTCGACATGGCTGGGAAACTGCATTGGTTTATTGGCGTGCCGCCGCAACGCGAGCCGGCTGTTGTCGGACCGGTCACTCCAGACTGGTCGGTACTTTTTCAGGAAGCAGGACTCGATCTGGCAAGCTTTCAACCGGTCCCTTCCACTTCCATCCCTTTGCACGCCTACGATACGCGAGCTGCCTGGGACGGAACTGACTCAACTCATCCTGAACTTAAGGCTCACGTTGAAGCCGCAGCTTTTCGCGGCAAGGTTGTCTACTTCGAAACCATTTACCCGTGGGACCAACCGGTGAGACAGGAGCAGGCGCCCGAGAGCGGCAGGGATCGCGCGCTGGCGTTTATCTTGATTGCGGTCTATTGCACCGTGTTGGTTGCGAGCTCGTTACTTGCACGTAGAAACCTAAAGCTTGGGCGCGGCGACCGCCGTGGTGCGACCCGGCTGGCGTCGGTATTTCTGATTCTAAACCTGCTCTATTGGCTGTTCATGGAACATCACAACGGTTTGGCCGGCGCAGAGTTTAGCCTTTTTATTCTCGACGTTTCCGGTGCCGTCTACAATGGGTTTTTCTTGTGGCTGCTTTACCTCGCGTTCGAACCCTTTGTTCGCAAACGGTGGCCGCACCGAATCGTCGGCTGGAGTCGTCTGGTGGCGGGCGGTTATCGCGATCCGCTGGTCGGACGCGACATACTCGTCGGCGCGGTCTGTGGCGTGGGCATGCTTCTGTGCATAGAGGGCTCAGCAATCGGGTTGCGATGGATTGGAAAGCCCCCGAACCTGCTTCTAAATCCCGGCAACTTCGAAATCGGCACGCATCTCTTCGTGCAAAAATTCTTAAGTCAGATGAACGCAGGCGTGTATCTGGCTTTCATTTCGCTGCTATTGCTACTCCTCTTCGTG
>Ga0134126_10010672_pt1 | contig 11569 bp, 10 predicted proteins | sample KB31752_FD_96881 | JGI IMG/M metagenome (GOLD analysis project Ga0134126, IMG submission 96881) | Terrestrial soil microbial communities with excess Nitrogen fertilizer from Kellogg Biological Station, Michigan, USA - KB3-175-2 | ecosystem: Environmental > Terrestrial > Soil > Unclassified ... | reverse complement strand
GTCAAAAGCGGCGACCCGAACGCGCCCGGCTTGCCGTCATGGCCCAAAGCCGGCACGGGCAGAGCGTATCTCGATTTCACCTCCAACGGCGCCGTGGCCAAGATGAGCTTGCGCGCCGCGGCTTGCGATCTCTACGCCAGGAAGAAGGAACAGGATCTGGCGGCGCTCGCCGCGCATTAGATCCGCCTGGCGCCCTTGATGCTGCGCAGGAACGCGCGGGTGCGCTCCCGCGCGGGCGCGCCGAAAATCTGCTCCGGCGGGCCTTCTTCGTGGACCGCACCGTCGCAGAGGAAGCAAACCTTGCTCGAGACTTCGCGGGCAAAGCCCATCTCGTGCGTCGCGAGCAGCATGGTCATGCCATCGTCGGCCAGCTTGCGCACGATGCTCAGCACGTCGGACACCAACTCGGGGTCCAGCGCCGAAGTGATCTCGTCCAATAGGAGGACCATGGGGTCCATCGCCAGCGCGCGCACGATAGCCGCGCGCTGCTGCTGACCGCCGGAAAGCCGGTCGGGATATTCCTTGGCCTTGTCCGCTAGGCCGAAGCGGGTGAGCAGCGCCATGGCGCGTTCTTCTGCCGCCGTTTTGGACAGCTTCAGCACTTTGATGGGCGCCAGGGTCACGTTCCCCAGCACGCTCATATGCGGGAAGAGATTGTAACCTTGGAAGACGATGCCGATGTCGCGGCGAAGCGCATTGACGTCCACCCCCGGCCCACTGATGCGGTCGCCGTGAATCAAAATCTCGCCATCGCCGATCGCTTCGAGCCCGTTGATGCAACGGAGCAGGGTGGATTTGCCCGAGCCGGACGGTCCGATGATCGAAACCACCTGATGCTCCTCGACGTCAAGCGACAGGTGGTTGATCACCGGCAAGGCGCCGTAGGCTTTGGAGATGTCGCGGATCGCGATGAACGGCATGTCAGGGTCTAACCTCAATAATCGCGTGGCCGCGACGCAGGGCATTTTGGTTTTTGGCCAGGAGCGAGGAGCGATGCGGGCTTAAACAGCCCGTGAGCGACGAGCGACGCCGCCAGAAACCAAAAGACCCGCGTCCCTTCGGGTTGCGGGAAAAATGGCCGACTGGTGCGTCGAAAGGCTCGGCCGTATTGCCGATACGCCCATCGCCTTTCTCCTGCCATTCAGCCATTTTTCCTCGCAACGCGGCTCACGGGAATATTGAGGTTAGACCCTAGCCGCCGCCCCGAAGGCGCGCGCGGTCGCGCTGCATCATGCGTTCCACCATGCGCGACTGGGGAATGGAGATGATGATGAACAGCAGAGCCACGCTGGTCACAGCCGAGAGATTATAGTGATTGGTGGCGATCAGCATGGATTGGTTGAAGGCGTCGACCACCCCCACCACGCTCACCAGCGCCGTGTCCTTCTGCAGCGCGATGAATTCGTTGAGCAGCGGCGGGATCATCTGGCGTACCGCCTGTGGCACGATTACGTAATGCAAACTCTGCATGTGGGTGAGGCCCAGCGAGCGGGCCGCCGCCGCCTGGCTCCAATGGATCGAAAGGATGCCGGCGCGGTAAATCTCCACCGTATAGGCCCCCACTGTGAGGGTGAGCGCCACGATTACGAAGGTGAGGAGCGAGAAGTCCTTGAACAGGGGCACGCCGGTCAAAGGCACCCCAAAACCCACCAGATAGATCATCAGCACGGCGGGAACGGCGCGGAAAATGTCCACATAGGTCGAAGCGATCAGGCGCAAGGGCTTGCCCGCCGTTCCTGGCGCCAGCATCGCCAGCGCCACCACCAGGCCCCAGATCAGCACCAGGATTTCGGTGACGGTGAAGATCTCGACGTTGATCCAGAAGGCCTTGAGCACCAGGGGAAAGGTCCCCGCCATCAGGGGCACCAAGAAGAAAGTTTTCGCCACGGCCTGGTTGTTGGCCAGCAGGAACTGGGCCAGCAGCACCACCATGAACTGAGCAAACACGTAACCCAAAGCGATCCAGCCGCGGCCTTGCGCCTGGAACCGTGCCGCACGCGCCGCGACCACATCATCGCGCCCAATCGCGCGACGTGTCTCCTGCCAGCCGGTGAACGCGCGCGTAAGGGGCAGCGCGATCAGGAACGACGCCACAGCCAGCAACACAGCAAGGTCTGACACCGGCCCACCGGCGACACCGGTCTGGAGCAGCGCCGCGCGCAATGCGCCGATTGTGTAGAGGCTGGCGGCGACGACCGCGGCCCCCAATACCAGCGCGGCAAGAAGAAGGCCCGTCGGCGCAGGTGGCATGCCGCCGATGTTCAGCCGCCGCGCCGAACTTGACGCGCGATCTCTTGTCTCGGCCATTTGAGCCCCTCTTACGGTTTGAAGATTGGCGGCTTGGAGATTGGCGGCGTGAAAACCGGAAGCTTCGCAAGGTCCATCGAGAGGCCCGGCGCAAGATAGGTTTTCGTCAGCCTCTCAAGGGTGCCATCTTCACGGAAATCGTCAATCAGCTTGTTAAACGCAGGTAGATTGGGCGAACCCTTGTTGACCAGCCCGCCCCAGCGCTCGCCCATGTCATAGCGGCCGACCACGGCGAACGCGCCGTGCGATTGCTTCGCCTCCGCCAGCACGGTGGGCGTGTCGTAGATCACCGCGTCCACTTGGCCTGCCGCAAGGCTCGCGAACATCGGCGCGGTCTGGGGAAAGACGCTGGGCGGCTGCACGGGCTTGATGCGGTCCGTCACATAATAATAGGTGGTGGTGCCCTGCTCGACGGCGATGCGAAGCGTCTTGATTGAATCCTTGTCCACCTTGGTGCCGGTGCGGACCAGCACGCCCTGATCGGAGCTGTAATAGGGGTGGGTGAAATCCACCACTTTCTCCCGTTCGGGCGTGATGGTGATCTGGCTGAGCGCGAGGTCGAAGCCCTGCGCCTGACCGGTGAGCACCTGGGCGAAGGAGCGGTTCACCACGATCACGCGATCCAATCCCGCGCGATACGCCATGTTGGCGGCCAGGCAATATTCAAAGCCGTCCTTGATGGTGTCGGGCGAATCGCCGTTCCACCAGCCGGGCGCGGGAATATCCGGCCTCACCGACAATGCGCCCGGCACCACGGTCTGGAGTTTGACCGAGCCGCGCGTCCCAGCGACCTGGCACTTGCCATAATCGGGCGCGGAAAGTGCCGGGACCGCGAAGCCGCAAAGGAAAAGCGCGATCAGAGCTGCCCGGTTCATTCGGCGGACTCCACCACGGCGGCCACGACAGCAGGTTGTGCGATACCACCACGCGGGCGGCCTCCATTCACGTCGCCCCACAGCACGGCGTGATCGTCCGGCAGGGCGCGCGAATTCCCCACCGACAGCCACAGCCGCATCAGCATGCGATTCTGGCCGGACGATTCGTCGTCTTTGAAAGCGGTGCGGCCATGATAGATCACATGGTTGTTCAGAAGCTGGATGTCGCCCGGTGAAAAGCGCATCTCGAAACATTCCTCTTCCGCCACCTCCAGCAGCATGCGAATGGCGTCGTGCTCGGCGGACGAAAGCTTTCGGACGTGGGGCATGAGCTGCGCGGATTCGATATAGGTGAGCGAGAAATGGCTGGTGAGCTTGCCGTCCCGTACGCCGAATACCGGCAGGTCATAGGCCACATGCTCGCCGCCCGCTTCCTCGCCGAAGCGGCTTCTGGGGATTGGCTTGCACAAAAGCGCATGCAGATCGGGGCGGCGTTTCAGCATCTGGTTATAAACCGTGGCGCTCGAGGCCAGCTTGCTGACGCCGCCTTCCGATGCCTGGCGCACGCAGAGCAGCCCGACCACATCGCAACGGTCGGTGTGGAAGCGCAACTGTCCCGCCGACAAGGTGCGCGCGCCGGAGGAGAGAAAGGTCTTACCCGTTTCGTCCACCGTCGCGCCATAGAGCTTGGCGCCGCCCATGCCTTCGTCCTTGATGTCGCGCATCATTTCGCCCGCGCGGTTCTGGTACATCGGCGTGCCCAGATGGCGGCCCAACGCGTACCAGATGCGGCGGAGTTCGTCCTCGCGGTAGTGGGCGACAGCGAGGCCGGTGAGTTTCACCATGCCGGAGCCGTTCTCCAATTCTTCGCGCACTTCGGCCAAGAACGCTTGGGCCGAGACCAAGGGAAAATTATTCGTGTTGACCTTGCGCCAATCGAGCGCGCCGGTCTTTTTTACCGCCGCATCGATCTCATCCAGTAGGGCGGCGGGAAACGGCTTGACCCAGCGGCGGCTGGCGCGCATCTCCGCGCCCTTCCAGACGCAGGCGCCCTTCAACTCGCTCGCTTCAGACATCAGCCCTTTCCCGAAAGTTCACAGGGGCCTTTTGTCTAACAGGTGCGGCGAGGGGTGCCAACGGCGCGGCGCAGCCGGCGCAGTTTGCGGAAGCGCTTATCCCTTCCGCGCCCGCGCGCGGCGGACAGCGGCGGCGAGTTGGCGGGGATCGAACAGCGATTTGTTTTCATGGGCCTGAAGCTTGGCGGTGAGAGCGGCGGCTTGGCCCGGCCACAGCGCCAGCCGCATGGCGGCGCCGGCGTCGCCTGTGCGCAAGTCATTCTGGATGGAGGCAAGGTCCAGGTCGGCGTCGCGCAGAGCCACGCGCTCCGCCGTGAGCGACGGCGCCTGATAGCGCTCATAGATCAGGCCCAGTTGGGTGCGCGCCGACGCCACCATCAATACGGCGGTCGCACCGTCTTTGCGGACTGCCGCCGCCTCGGCCGCGTGCATGGCGCGCGAGGCGTCCGCCATCACGCCTTCCATGCGGATGGAAGTGGTGGGGTTGGACGGACACGCATCGGGCCGCAAGCTCCGCACATAGGCGGCCAGCCCAGCCATCACCGCAGGCGGCGGTTCGGCGCCGTCGAATTCCTCGGTCACCAGTCCATGAATGAAATTGCGCAGATCCGACTTCTTGGGATCGCGCGACACTTTCAACAATTCGCGCGGGCCGGAAAGGTCGGGGATGGGCTTGGGATTGTCCAGGCGATCGCCCCGGTGCGAACTGAAGACCGACGTGGTGACGTCGGCGGTGCCGGGCTTGCCCGAGACATGGGGAAAGAAGAATTCCCGGTTGGTGCGCCCGCCGCGATGGCAGCTTTCGCATTCGAGGCCCGCCCGCGACGCCTGTCCGCCCAAGAGCAGCGGCGTGTTGAAGGCGGCGCGGCCCACTTCCACCTGATAGGCAAGCTCTGCCGTCGCGAGCTTCGCCAGGCATTCCGACGGCTTTTCGGACAGCAGCTTCGCTTTGTCCGCGCCGGGCGCGATCCAGCGGGCGGACCGGATGGGAAGCGGCGCGGCCTGAACCGCAACCGGTACAGAGACAAGAAGGAGGGCGGCTATTCGTGCCCGGTAGCGATCCACTGCCGCAACACCTCGGCGTCAACGCAGCCGAAACTGCACAAACTGTCCAGCTTGGCCAGCATCAGCTTGGCGCCCTTGATGTCGCCCCGCTCGACCTTCAGCTCGCCATAATATTCGGTGGCGCCGCGATGATTGGGCGCGATCGCCAGCGCCTCGCGATAATAGCGCTCGGCCATGTCGTATCTGCCCATCTTGCGATAGGTGTAGCCAATATAGGTGAGCACGTCGGGATGCGGACCGAACGCGCTCTCCGCCCGCTCCAGCGCCTTCAGCGCCTTGGGATAATTATGCTCGTTGACGTAGGAGATGGCGGCGACATAGGCGTGGTCGCCGCTCTTGGCGCTGGCAAACATCAGCCCGGGTGGCGCGATCGAGGATTGCTTGCCGGGCGGCGTGCCGATGGCGGCTTCGACCGCGGCGACCGCCGCGTTCAAATCCGAGGCATCGGGGCAAATCCCGCTGCAGGCCTGGACGCTGGCCTTCAGCGAGTCGAGCTGTTTGCCTGCGCCGTCCTTGTCGCCCAAATTGACCAGCGCCAGCGCCAGGCCGCGCCGGGCCATGATGTGATTGGGGTTCAGGTCCAGCGCCTTTTTATAGGCGTCGCGGGCGCCCGAATTGTCCTTCATGCCGGCATGGGCGACGCCGTCGGCCACCAGGGTCTGGACATTCTTGGGCGCCACCGTCAGCACTTTGTCAAAGGACTGCGCCGCGGTCTTGAAATCGTTGGCGTTGAGCGCGTCCAACCCCTTTTGATATTCGGCGGCGGGATTGAAGGATGGCCTGGTCTGCGAAGGCATGACGCTCGTGCTGCCCCCCGACATGCCGCCCATGTTGGCGTGCGCCCTGGGCGCCAGCGCCGCGCCGGTCAAGGCGAGCGCCGAGATGATGACGGATGCCTGAAGCAATCTTGCTGTGCGCGTGATCATGGATGTTCCCACATCGCTGATCGCTATTGCGCCGCCATTATAGCAGGGCGCCGTGCGCCCGGACTCACTTTCTGGTGTAAATCAGCCGATGTTGCCGGGATTTGATCAGTATATTGGGTAAATCAGTGCTCTAGCCGCTTGTCTTTGGCGTAGCTTTTTTTAGCGAGTAGAAAAGCTGGTCCCCTTCGAGCCCGCAGTGCGGGCGAGGGTGGTGCGTCCTGAGTTCGTCGCGCGGCTTGTTAAGGTGTGCCAGTGAAGCCGGCCAAACGGTCCGACAGACTATTTCGCGCGAGCGGCCATCAGTGGCTCGAGGCGAAGGCGTTGCCTATTGCTCCGACGCCGTCGGCCAAGAATCGGGAATAAGTGCGTTATCTTGTCGCCACTCCTCCACGATGGCGCTTTCGAACCACGACTCGTCCATATGTGCATGATCTAAGACAATGAGCTGAAACCCGCCTCCAATTTCCTTGCAGGCGTCATCCATCAACTTGAAAAGAGCATAGACTGCCGTTCTATCATCATCATTCAAAGGGTCGAGCCGCCCATCCTGATCTCTTTCGGCCGGATAATGCGCTTGGGACGGTTGGTCAAAAAAAACAAATCCTGGTACCGGCCTGTCGCGCTTCCGAAACCACCAGTGAAGCGCGAGATAGGTCAGCACGTGGTATCCCACCCAATTCTCGCCGCTTCCCATTCTGTAGAGCGGTATCGGCCCGGCGATCGTATCAGCTACAACCGTCAATCTCTTCAGATCAAGTCGAAGGGCTCCGCTCCCATGCTCCAAGTCAAGCACCTTCGAGTATTCTCCCATCTTACCGCTTACGAAATTGAGATAGGTATCCACACGTTGCGCAATGTCTTCCGCCGCTATGAGTGATTCCAGCGCTTCAATTTTGCGACGGGCCGCGTCTATATCGGCCTGTAGCTTTTCGTCATTCTCTTCTGGTTTCACAGTTTCAAGATACGAGCTGATCCGACCGACGATACGCGCGCGTTCCAGAAGCATATTTTGCTCTGCTTGCGCCCTAGCGTCGTCAATGAAAGCCTTGGAAAGTGCAGTCTGCGCTTCCACAAGACGCCCTTGAAGAACCTCCTTCCTCTTCTCCAGTTCACCGATGTGCTGCTGCAAATGCGGGCTTTCTGAATATACAGCGGACAACTGAACGTTAAGCTGCTCAAGGGAGCCCCTGAGCGCCTCGACGGAAGGTGTCGGTACATGCAGTCTATTGTCGCAAACGGGACAGGTATCTCCGTCGGGATCCGTTTTGCTCTTAAACAATTGCAGCGAGCTCAATCTCGCGCGCTGTTCGGCGCCTTCTTTCGAATAGGCGGTTTGATCCGACTGGAATATCCGCGCCACCCGAATTTCCTCCGTCTTTTCAGTCAGAGCATCGCGGAGCGCCTTCTGTTCATCTTGTAGCCGTGCGATTGTCTCGCCAAAATCTGGCAGATATTGACTGGAGGTAATTTGAATCTTCGACGCACGCTCCAGTTCCGCTAACGCGGTGTTTTCATCTAGTGGGGAGAATTCAGCGGAAATGATACCAATTCGCACGCCTTCATTAAGAAGACGGCGCGTCGTGCTCTGGTTCACTCTGCGAAATGAGGCGCGCTGTGCGACGGCATTCTCGATCACCCGGAGGTTTTCGCGAGCAATGTCCAGTTCGTACTGACGAATAAACTGGTTTTCGTCTACTGCACCGAGGAAATAGGGTACGGTATCCTTGATGGACTGCGGGATAAATTCTTCCCCTTGGCGGTGGAAAAGTCTGTCCCGATTATCGATTTCATCCTGCTTTTGAAAGCATAGAAACAATGCATGCCGGATAGTTGCCTGGAGCGGCCGACGGGTTCCAGAAATGGGGCGATTTTCGTTTTCCGCTATTCCAGTGAATCGGGTTAGGAGGCGGATCAAGGCCTCTATCGTAATGTTTTTTATGATGTCTGAGAACGGCGGCGGGTCATCGTGCGCGCCTCGGCGTATGAAGATCTCTAAACTCGTATCGATGCTAGGGCCGGGATTTTTTCTGGCGATAAACAGGGGCTCGTCGGCATTTTCAATTTCTATCGCGAACCAGGTTGATTTCTGCCGGATGACGCCTTCTGCGACATAGCAGGTCTGCCTACCCATGCAATAATCTACGATGTCGATGATCGCGGATTTTCCAGTTTTCGACTTGCCGGTGATAATATTTAGACCAGCGCTATTAAATTTGAGCTTTCGAATTCTGCCGTCGTGGGAGTACACATAGATTGCATTGAGACGGATGCTCATAGGGTCACCCTTAGCGCAGACAAAATGGTTGACGGCGCTCCGGCCTTTGCAAACCAACGAGCGATCTGGCGCGTAGCCGTCACGCAATCCTTAGTTTCCTCGGTAACGCCTTGCAAAAACGCTGGAGTGAAAGCTGCCGACATACTTCCAGCTGCCAAGTGCCCGTGGACGTCGATCAACAGGACGCCTCGGTCCATGGCAAAGCGTAGCCCTTCCTTGATGGTCGGTGTGAGGTGACGGGCCCGCTCTCGATAGCCGATGAGCACAGGCGTGTTGTTTTCGATCCAAGTATACAAAGAATTTGTAATTGTCGCCGGGAGAGCATCGCGCGTTGCGGGATGCAACGCCATTGGAAGTGCGCAAAAGATCAACGGCACCACTGCCGCTTGGCTTTTTGCGCCCTGGTAAGCTTTGACGAATTCAAAAGTGAGGGCACCACAAAACGCTGGATTAAAAAGAGCCGCTTCTTCGCGCGGCCTCTGTTCCCAAGGGGCTAGATCCATTCGCTACCCTCTGTTGAATAGTGTGCCGTAATCCGGATGCCATCCTATGTGGAGGTCGTCAGCTAGCATCTGGAACGATCCCGCCGTAAGCCACATTTCAGAGCGATTGCGAAAAGGGATTTGAGAACGATTGGCCCAATGAAAGGTTTTGCGGCCGCAGGCCAATTTTTGGTCATTCGATGTCTGATCAAAACTTTCTCGATTTGCCTCAAACTCCCTGCCCCAACGGTCTTTCAATTCCGCTTCGTAGCGTGCGGTTTCGCCGTCCAGCAGCAAGCTCTCACGCGCCCAGCGAGACCGTTGGGCAGACGCGCGGTAATAGTCGCGAATAGCGGTATTTATGCTCTGCTCACCAATGCCGACAGCGCGAATCTGTTGAACAAACATGCGCTCGCTCGCCGCCCGCTGCTGTTCGGTAGTGGCCTCCGCCGCGCCCTCCATCAAAGGCAGCTGATCGATTCTGAAATGTTCTCGCAGCTCGTCGACTTTCGATCGAATCGTCGTCACAGACGTTCCACCGGATGCCGTTCCGGCAAGCATTTCGATTACTCGTGCGAACCACCAGCCTTCGAGATAGTCAACCAAGGTACTCACTTGGTGCGCAGGTGCCGAAAAAGCGACAAGAGCCTCTATTTCATCGCGAACATCAATGATACTGGGGGCATTGTCGTACACGACGACAGCACTCAACAAACTGAGGCGTACCTCGTCAGACAGCCCCAGGAAGGAAGTCCTTGCGGCAAGGGTCGTCGAGTTCTTCGATTTTGAAGCGGCCGCAATAAGGATATCACAGGCCTTACGGACATCGGCTTGAGCGCGGCCGCCTCGAAGCAGTGCTGCAGCGGATGCTTCGGGTGCAGTTCCCGTTGTCAGTATTACGAGTTGTGTTTCAAACGGCAGTTGCGGATTTGCAATTGTTCGATCGATCCAGATCGCCAGTGTTTTCCAAAGATCAACGCTTGCGTCAGACAACTCGCCAGCGGTTCCGTGGTGTTTGGTTTGGATGGCTTGGTCAACATTCTCACCGCTCTCAAAAGCGATGTCGTCAAAACGCTCGATTGTCAGGACCAAGGCGGGTTTTGCCTTTGAAGCTTCAAGGCCGGCAAGCAGCGCGTACCTGCACTGATACAGGTACCCCGTAAGTGAGGCCGTCGCGTCGTCCTTATTGCGCATTTCTGCCCAGCCAGCAGGGAGCATCAATTTTGGGCGGGCATCCGAAATAAACGCAACAAGCCCGGGAAGCTACGGCTTCAATACTTGTCTGGTTAACCCCTAAGGCGCAATGTTCGATATTTTGATTAAATTCAATTACTTAAGTGACAATGGGACATCATAAGCTACAGCCAGCGCTGCGCCGGGGCCCTAGTGCGGCGATTGATCAAACAAAAGGCCCGGAGATTTCTCTCCGGGCCTTTCGCTTATGTAAGGTTGATCGTTGGACTTAAAAGTCCATGTCACCCATGCCGCCCATGCCGCCGCCGCCCGGCATCGCCGGAGCGGATTCGCGCTTGGGACGGTCAGCAACCATCGCCTCGGTGGTGATCATCAGGCCCGCGATGGACGCCGCGTTCTGCAGTGCCACGCGCACCACCTTGGTGGGATCGACGATGCCCGTGACGATGAAGTCGGCATACTTCTCGCTCTGGGCGTCGAAGCCGTAGGTGTTCGACTTCTGCTCCAACAGCTTGCCCACGATGATCGACGCTTCCTGGCCCGCATTCTCGACGATGATGCGGATCGGCTGCTGGATCGCGCGGCGCACGATGGCGATGCCTTGGGTCTGGTCGTCATTGTCGCCGGTGAGGTTGGCCAGGTTCTTGGAGGCATAGAGCAGGGCGGTGCCGCCGCCGGGCACGATGCCTTCCTCGACCGCCGCCTTGGTGGCGTTGAGCGCATCGTCCACGCGGTCCTTGCGCTCTTTCACTTCCACCTCGGTGGCGCCGCCGACGCGGATCACCGCAACGCCGCCGGCGAGCTTCGCCAGGCGTTCCTGCAGCTTCTCCTTGTCATAGTCGCTGGTGGTCTCTTCGATCTGGGCCTTGATCTGGGCGACGCGGGCCTGGATGTCGCTCTTCTTGCCGGCGCCATCGACGATGGTGGTGTTGTCCTTGTCGATACGGATCTTCTTGGCCTGGCCCAGCATGTTGATTTTGACGTTCTCAAGCTTGATGCCGATGTCCTCGCTGATCACCTGGCCGCCGGTGATGACCGCGATGTCTTCCAGCATGGCCTTGCGGCGATCGCCGAAGCCCGGGGCCTTGACGGCCGCGACCTTCAAGCCGCCGCGCAGCTTGTTGACCACCAGGGTAGCCAGCGCCTCGCCTTCCACTTCCTCGGCGATGATGAGGAGCGGCTTGCCCGACTGCACCACCGATTCCAGCACCGGCAGCAAGGGCTGCAGGCTGGTGAGCTTCTTCTCATGGATGAGGATCAGCGCATCTTCCAGCTCGGCCATCATCTTTTCGGCATTGGTGATGAAATAGGGCGAGATATAGCCGCGGTCGAACTGCATGCCCTCGACCACGTCCAGCTCGGTCGCCAG
>Ga0134126_10010671_pt1 | contig 11569 bp, 8 predicted proteins | sample KB31752_FD_96881 | JGI IMG/M metagenome (GOLD analysis project Ga0134126, IMG submission 96881) | Terrestrial soil microbial communities with excess Nitrogen fertilizer from Kellogg Biological Station, Michigan, USA - KB3-175-2 | ecosystem: Environmental > Terrestrial > Soil > Unclassified ... | reverse complement strand
CTGAACGCGGCGACGGACAATCCGCTCGTCTTCGAGGATGGCGCGCTGCTCAGCGGCGGAAATTTTCACGGGCAGTCGGTCGCGATGGCGCTCGACTTCCTCGCCATCGCGCTCACGAATCTCGCCACGATCTCCGAACGCCGGATCGACCGGCTGGTGCATCCCGATCTCAACGAAGGTTTGCCGCCCTTTCTCACACGCGACGCCGGAGTCAACTCGGGTTTCATGATGGCGCAGGTGACGGCGGCATCGATCGCCAGCGAGTGCAAGGTCCTTTCCCATCCGGCAAGCGTCGACACGATCCCGACCGACGGCAACAAGGAAGACGTGGTGCCCATGGCGATGACCGCGGCCTGGAAGCTGCGGCGAGTCGTGCGCAACGTACGCTACGTCCTGGCGATCGAGCTGATGTGCGCCGCGCAGGGCATCGACTATCGTGCACCGCTCAAGCCGGGACGCGGGGTGGCGCGCGCCCATGCCGCCGTGCGACGGCTCGTGCCGCGCCTCGACCGCGACCGCGTGCTCTCGCCCGACGTCGAGCGGCTTGCCCGAGCAATCGCCGACGACGAGATCTCATCTCCAACCATGGCCGTCTGATGGCGCCGACGATCACGAACACGATGCCGCGCGGAGTCCGCGGCGTGCGCACGATCCGCGCGCCGCGCGGATCGACGCTTTCCTGCAAGGGTTGGCAGCAGGAAGCGGCCCTGCGCATGCTGATGAACAATCTCGATCCGGAAGTCGCCGAGCGTCCGGGTGATCTAGTGGTGTACGGGGGAACGGGCCGCGCCGCGCGGAGCTGGGAAGCGTTCGACGCGATCGTCGCGACACTCAAGCGCCTCGAGAACGACGAGACGCTGCTCGTGCAGAGCGGCAAACCGGTCGGCGTGTTCCGCACCCACACCTCGGCGCCGCGCGTACTGATCGCGAACAGCAACCTCGTCGGCCGTTGGGCGACCTGGGACTATTTCCGCGAGCTCGAGCGCGTCGGCCTCATCATGTACGGTCAGATGACGGCCGGTTCGTGGATCTACATCGGCTCGCAGGGCATTTTGCAGGGCACGTACGAGACATTCGGTGCCGTGGCGCGCACGCACTTCGGTGGATCGCTCGCCGGGCGCTTCGTGCTCACCGCGGGCCTGGGCGGCATGGGAGGCGCGCAGCCGCTCGCCGCCACCATGAATGGCGCAGCGATTCTCGGCATCGACGTCGACGAGGCGCGCATCGACAAGCGACTGGAGACGCGCTACTGCGATCGCAAGACGCGAAGCCTCGACGAAGCGCTCGCCTGGATTCGCGAGGCGACGGGCGCGCGCCGTGCGCTCTCCGTGGGACTCGTCGGCAACGCGGCAGAGATCATTCCGGAGCTCGTGACGCGCGGCGTCACACCCGACGTGTTGACTGATCAGACGAGTGCCCACGATACGCTGAACGGCTACGTGCCCGCCGGCCTCACGCTGGCGCAGGCCGCCGAGCTTCGGCGAGCCGATCCGGTCGAGTACGTGCGGCGCGCCAACGCGTCGATCGTGCGCCACGTCGAAGCGATGCTCGCCATGCAGCAGCGCGGTGCGATCTCGTTCGACTACGGCAACAACATTCGCACCGTGGCGTTGGACAATGGCGTCCGCAACGCGTTCGACATTCCCGGCTTCGTGCCCGAGTACGTGCGGCCGCTCTTCTGCGAGGGCAAAGGACCGTTTCGTTGGGTAGCGTTGTCGGGCGATCCCAAAGATCTCGCGCGCACGGACGAGCTGGTGCTCGAGCTCTTTCCGCACGACGAGCACCTGCGCCGGTGGATTTCATTGGCGCGCGAACGCGTTCAATTTCAGGGGCTGCCGGCGCGCATCTGCTGGCTCGGGCAAGGGGAGCGGGCCAAGTTCGGCGTGGCGCTCAATGATCTCGTGGCGAGCGGCGAGCTCTCCGCGCCGATCGTGATCGGGCGCGACCATCTCGACACCGGCAGCGTCGCGTCGCCCTTCCGCGAGACCGAGGCGATGAAAGACGGCAGCGATGCGATCGCCGACTGGCCAATTCTCAACGCACTCCTCAACACGGCGAGCGGCGCCTCATGGGTGTCGTTCCACCATGGCGGCGGCGTCGGCATTGGCAACTCGCTGCACGCGGGCCAGGTGATCGTGGCCGACGGCACGCCGGAAATGCGCGTGCGGCTCGAGCGCGTGCTCACCAATGATCCGGGGATCGGCGTGGCGCGGCATGCCGACGCCGGCTACGAAACGGCCATCCGCACCGCGGGCGAGCACGACATCGATCTGCCGATGATCGGGCGGACCTGAGCGCCGGGGCGCCGGATGCTCTCCGCGCGATTCAAACCCTGGCACGTCGCCCTCTTCCTCGGCAAGTATGCCTGGCTCACTGCGCGGCGGCGGCCCGTGCTCGTGCACTTCGAGGTCACGATGCGCTGCAACGCGCACTGCGGCTTCTGCGACTACTGGAAGACCGACCCGTCGGCACGGGCAACTGAGATGAAGGCGTACGCTGACGCGGCGCGCTACTTCAATCCAATGCTCGTCACCTTCACCGGCGGCGAGCCGACGCTGCGCCGCGACCTCGAGGACCTCGTCGCCCAGGTCGACCGCGCGATCTCGCTCAAATACATCACGGTCATCACGCACGGCGCAACGCTCAGCGCCGAACGCGCGCAGTCTCTGTGGGACGCCGGGGTCAATCAGTTCAACATCTCGCTCGACTATCTCGACGAGCGACATGATCGGGCGCGAGGCATTCCCGGCCTCGCCGCCAAGATCCTGACTGTGGTGCCTGCGATGCGTGCGCACGGCATCGACGGGATCCGTTTCAATACAGTTATCAAGAACGACAACCTCGACGAGATCCTGCCGATCGTACGCGCCGCGGAACGGCTCGGCGTTGGAGTGAACTTCAGTGTCTACACCGACGCGAAGAATGGCAACCGCCAGTACCTCATCGCCGGCGATGACCTGGCGCGCGCCGAATCGGTCGTCCGTGAGCTGCTCGCGTTCAAGCGGCGGCGCCGCGGCGTGATCACGAACTCCGACTATTACCTCGAGCAGATTCCGCGGTACCTTCGAGGTGAGATGCGCGAGCCCTGCCGCTCCGGGCTGCGCACGATTCACATCGATCCCACCGGCCACGTGAAGCGTTGTCCCGATTTCCCCACCGATTTTCACTGGCGCGACTTTCAACGCTATGAACCAGTGAATTGTAATGCCTGCTACTACGCGTGCCGCGGTGAGGCGCAGGCGCCGCTGCGCCTGTCGCGCGTTCGGGACGTGATGGCGTGAGCTCGGTCGATCAAGATCGCGCATCGGCGGGCGGGACATTCCTCTTCGTCAACGCCGCGCAGATCGTGACCTGCGCCGGCGCCGGCCGAGCGCGGCGCGGCTCCGAGATGCTCGACGCCGGGGTTCGCACCGGTGCGGCAGTTGCCACGACTGGCGCAACGATCGCCGCTGTCGACGACGTCGCCGCGCTGCGAGCGCGATTTCCGCGCGCCCGTGAGATCGACTGCCGGAATGGTGTCCTCACGCCAGGGCTCGTCGACTCGCACACCCACGGCGTCTTCGGCCGGCCGCGGCAGGACGAACAGGAGATGCGTGCCGCGGGTCTCGACTACATGGAGATCGCGCGGCGCGGCGGCGGTATCCACGCCTCGGTCCGCGACCTCCGGGCGACGGACGAGGAGCATCTCTTCGCGCTGACACTCGTCCGACTACAACGACTGGCGTCGTTCGGTACGACGACCGTCGAGGTCAAGTCGGGTTACGGGCTTACCCTCGACGACGAGCTCAAAGCCCTTCGCGTGATCGCACGGGTGGCTCGCGAGCTGCCGCTGCGCGTCGTCCCGACCTTCCTCGGCGCGCACGAAATCCCGCTCGAGCACCGCGAATCGGCGGCGACGCGCCGGGCGTACGTCGATCTGGTCGTGAACGAGATGATTCCGGCCGTAGCCGCCGGCGGTCTCGCGCGCTTCGCCGACGTCTTTTGCGAGACCGGCGTCTATACCGTCGAAGAGAGCCGAACAATTCTCGGGGCCGCGCGCCGAGCCGGGCTTGGGCTCAAGCTCCACGCGGACGAGCTGACATCGTCGGGCGGCGCGGAGCTGGCGGCAGCAATCGGCGCCACCTCGGCCGACCATCTCGCGGCTGTCTCCGACGCCGGGATCGCGGCCCTCGCCGCCGGCTCGACGGTGGCGACACTCCTTCCGGGGACCATGCTATTTCTCGGAAAACCAAAGCAGGCCCCCGCTCGTCGTTTCATCGACGCGGGCGTGCCCGTGGCGCTGGCAACAGATTTCAATCCAGGAACTTCCCCGACGCAGAACCTCCCGCTCATCCTCACCCTCGGTGTGAGCCAGCTCAAGCTCAGTGTGGGGGAGGCGGTTGTCGCGGCGACCGTAAATGGAGCCGCGGCGCTGGGGCTTGCCGATGGGGTGGGCCAGATCGCGCCGGGCTTTTCCGCTGACCTTGCCCTGTTCGACATTCGCGACGTCCGAGAGCTGCCGTACTGGTATGGCGACAATCGTTGCGTGGCGACGTTCGTGCGGGGCAAACCTTGTTACACGAGTAACTTAGGCATAAGTTAACGCTCTCACTTTCCCTGGTTCGAGCCGCTCGAAGATGGGCGTCCGATCCGGTCAGGCGCTGATGTCCAACGTCGCTAAGCTAAAGAAGCAGGCCGCCGAGCTCGAGGCAAAGAAACAGTTCGACAAGGCCTTGGCGGTCTACGTCAAGCTTCTCGACACGTTCGACGAGCACGCCGAAGAGCTCGACGTCTCCCTGTTCAATCGGGTCGGCGACCTGATGCTCCGACAGGGCAACGTCGCTGACGCCGTCGACTACTACGAGCAGGCGGTCGACCGGTACGCGGACACCAAGCTGTTCAACAACGCGATCGCTCTCTGCAACAAGATCCTGCGCACCTCGCCGGGGCGTACGTCGATCTACTACAAGCTCGGCAAGATCGCCGCGACGAAGGGTTTCAAGAACGACGCGAAGAACAACTTCCTCGAGTATGCCGACCGGATGCAGAAAGCCGGCAAGGTCGACGAGGCCTTTCGCGCGCTCAAGGAGTTCGCCGACCTCTCGCCCGACCAGGTCGAGATCCGGCACATGCTCGCCGACCAGCTGCTCCGCATCGATCGCAAGAGCGAGGCGCTCGAGCAGCTTCAACTTCTCCACGAGCGGTACGACTCGGAGGGAAGCACGACTGAAGCGTCGGCAACGGCGGCGCGCATCCGGGCGATCGATCCGACGGCCGAGCCTCGGACTGGCGGAGAGCAGCGACAGAGCTATCGGCCCAAGCTGGTCTTTCTCGATCTCGATGCGCCGCCGGTGCGGCCGAGCGGGCAGGTTCCGGTGCAGTCGGGCTCGCAGGCGCGAGTCCCGACGCCAGCCATGCCGGCCCCTCCGGCACCGCGTCCTGCCCCGGCGACTCCAGCGGCCACGCCTCCGGTCTCGCTGACGCCGGTCGACGAGGCGGCAATCGAGCCGTCGGTTGAGCTCGAGCCGACGTTCACGCCGCTCGATAACGCCGCGCATCAGCAATCGACAGCCGCGGACACGGACGTCCTCCACGCTGACGAGAGCGTCGAAGAGCTCGATGCGACAGAAAGCGCAACGCTCGACGAAGCGCTCGCCGCCGCTGAACGCCAGGCCGCCGAGCTCGAGGCCGCCGAACGCGTGGCGGCCGAAATGCGCGCCGCGGAGGTCCTAGATGAGATCTTGGATCAGAGATCTGCCGAGATCGCCGAGATCAAGCCAGACGAGATCTCAGATGACGAATCGCCGACCGCACCTGAACGCCCGTCGCTGAGCGGACTGGAACGGCTCGGCGAAGATGCGCCGCAGCCCAACGAGACGCCGACGGCCTCGCTCCTCGGCCTCGAGTCGACGCGGCTCGGCGGGGTCGACGAGCTCGAGCTGCCGCCTCCCGAGTCGCTCCTCGACCTCGAACCGACGTCGCTCGCCGCACCCGAGGCGCCGCCGGTGCATCGATCGTCGGCGCAGACGCACGCGCACCACGACGATGAGGTCGCCGACGAGATCGAAGTTCCGGAGCCGCGCCTCTCGCCGCGAGACACCGCCTCGATCGACTTCGACCTGGACGACCTCGTTCCCGGCGACGCGAAGCCGCCGGCGCGACCCAAGGCGTCTACGCCGCGCGACACCCGGGCGCTGGTCGACGAAGAAGACGCCGTGATCGAGATGGCGCCGCAGGCGCCTGTCGCACCAAAGCCCGCCGATTCGATCGATCTTCCGGATTTCGATCTCCTCGCTGCCGCAGCCGAGACGTTCGAAGTCGCCGACGACATGGCCGACGAGCCGTTCGCTGCCGCGGCCGACGCGCTCGAGCAGACTGCCGACGTCGTCGAGGACGAGCCCCGCGGCATGATCGTGACGCCGCCCCCGACTCCGCCGTTCGGCCACGACATCGACGAGCGCCTCGGGCGAGAAGCGCTCGAAACGCCGAAGTCCGCCGAGCTTATCTCCACGGGCACGGCAGAGGAATCGCTCGAAGACCAACCGCTCCTCGGCGGTCCGCGCGCCACCCCGGCGCACGGTGCGGCCGATGATTCGCTTCAGCTGCTCGACGAGCCATTCAGTACGGGCGACTACGAGACCGTGGCAATGCCGACGCCGTCGATCGCACGGCGCTCGACGGCCGTCGCGGTCCAAGCCGTCGAGATTCTCCGCGTCGACGTCGAGGCAAGTCCACAGAACTGGGGACTTCGCCGCCAGCTTGCTGAAGCGATGCTCGAGGCCGGAGATCGCCCCGGGGGATTGCGTCAGCTCGACATCGCGATGACCGGCGCGGAGGGCTCGGGCGATCTCGATTTCGCGTCGTCGCTCGCCGAGGAGATCGCGCGGCTCGAGCCGGAGGTGGTGAGGCACCACCAGAAGCGCGTCGAATACGCATTCCGGACCAACGACCGGCCGCGCCTCATCGAGGCCTATGTCTCGCTCGCAGACGCGCTGCTGCGGTCCGACCAGGCGGACAAGGCACGCATCATCTACCAGCGCGTCCTCGATCTCGCGCCCGATGAACCGCGAGCGCGCTCGGCGATCGACACGTTGGTCAGCGACGAGGCGCCGGTTGCGCCCATCCCCACGCCAGCCACGTTGCGTGCGGCGTCGGCGCCCCCCAAGCCGGCCCAGCCCCGGCCCGCCGAGGCGAACGGTGCGCCGGCGGGGGGATCGCGCGAGTTCGTCAACCTCGGCGACTGGCTGCGCGACGACGAGGTGCCGCGCGATACGCGGATGGTCGTCGCCGAGCAGGAGCCCACCGGCGACGAGCAGGCCGACTTCGCCGACATGCTGCGTAAATTCAAGCAGGGTGTCGCGGAAAATGTCGACCCCGAGGATTACCAGAGCCATTACGATCTGGCGATCGCCTACAAAGAGATGGGCCTCCTCGATGAGGCGATCGCGGAATTTCAGAAGGCTCTCGGCAGTCCTGCCAATCGGCTGCCTACGTTCGAGGCGCTGGGCCAATGCTTCATGGAGCAGGGCCAGTTCAAGCTCGCGTCGTCGGTGCTCGGCCGCGCGCTGAACGAGAAGGGAAGCGAGGACCAGCTGGTCGGCGTGCTGTATCTGCTGGGCCGCGCTGCCGAAGCGCAAGGACGCGCCGACGAGGCGCTGGGCTTCTATCAACGGGTATTCGTGCTGGACATTCAATTCCGAGACATCGCCGAACGAATGAGCGAAGTCGAACGAGCGGCTCGATGAGCGGCGCCGTGGCGCGCGTGCGTCTGCCGGCGTCCGACACGTTGCGCGAAATTCAGGCGCCGGTGCGCCAGCGGCTCGACACGGTGGTCGACGAGATGCGGCGCATCGTTACCGACGATCTGCCGATCATTCGCGAGGTGAGCAGCCACCTGCTGCAGATGCGCGGCAAGATGTTTCGGCCGACGTTGGCGTTGCTCGCCAGCGCGGCGACCGGTACGCCCGAACCGCGGGCGACCACACTGGCAGCGATCGTCGAGCTGATGCACCTGGCCACGCTCGTCCACGATGATTCCGTCGACCACTCGGTGTTGCGCCGCGGCCTTCCGACGGTGAATTCGCTGTTCAGTCATCAGGTCTCCGTGATCATGGGGGACTTTCTCTACTCGCGCGCGCTCACCGCGCTCGTCGCGCTCGGCGATCTACCGATCCTGCGCATCGTGACCGACGTTGCGAACGAGCTGACGATCGGCGAGATGCGGCAGCTGGGCGCCGTCGACGCGCTCGATTTCACCGAGGACGATTACTTCCGCTTGATCCGCGCCAAGACGGCGTCGCTCATTGCCGGTGCTTGTGAGAGCGGAGCGCTCTGCGGGGCGCCGCAGTTCCGCGCGCCGCTGGCCGCCTACGGCGACCGTCTGGGCATGGCGTTTCAGATCGCCGACGATATTCTCGACTACACCGAGGACGAGTCGGTGACCGGTAAGCCGGGAGGCCTCGACCTTCGCGAGCACAAGGTTACGTTGCCTCTGATCGCCGCGCTGCCGCGGGTATCCGCCCCGGGCCGCCAGCGGATCGACGCGCTGTTCGCCGTCGAAAGCCCGCCAGACGACCTCCTGAGCGATGTGGTTGGGATCGTGGCCGAGGCTGGCGGGATCGAGGCGGCCCGCCAGCGCGGCGAACAGTTCGCCAATGACGCGGCCGATGCATTGCGCGTCCTTCCTGAAGGTTCGGTTCGGTCCGCGCTGACCGACGCGATAGCTTACGTTTTGGACCGGCGGTCTTAATGCCACCACGTGGATCATCCAAGCACCGGCCGGGGTTTCATGCCCTGGTCCTGGCAATCGGCTTCATCATCGGTGGGGCGATGCAACAGGCGGCTCGCCTGCTATTTCCTGCAGGCGCGGCTAAACAATTCTTGACGGCCGGCGTCACACCGACGTTGGGGCCATTGGCGATCGATCTGGTCTTGATCAAATTCACGCTGGGTCCGATCGTTCTCGATGTTTCGTTGCTGAGTTTGGTGGGCGTGCTCGTGGCGTACCTCATCGCCCGTTCGCTTTTCTAGGAGAGAGATATGGGTCTCGGGAATCTGGGTTTCACGGAGCTGATGGTCATTCTGGTCATCGTGCTCGTGCTGTTCGGCGCCAAGCGGGTGCCCGAGATCGGCGCGTCGATCGGAAAGGGCATTCGCGAGTTCAAGAAGAACATCAACGATGCGGATCGCGAAATTCGCGAACCGATCCGCGACGCGGTGCGGTCGAGCGACCGCCTGGGCGCCGGTGAGCCGGTGGCTCCGCGGCGCGACGAAGAAGAGGCGCGGCCGGAGCCAAAGCGTTTGATGTAGGATCGAGTGCTGGTCGTTTGAAAACTCGCGGGCGGACCGAACGACCGGTGCGGAATGTCGGAAGTGAGAGAGGCGGGCGCTCAGCGAGCGCCCGCCTCTCGTTCATCTCACCAGTGCGCCGCGCCGCGGTCGGTCAGGCGTCGGTGCGCCGCATCGCCGCGTTGATCTGCTTGCGGTGATCGTCGACCTTGGCCGCCTGGCGAAGGTCGATCAGGTACATCCGAATCTTCTGCTCGCGGAGTTGTTGCAGCCGCGTTGCACGCTGTGCGTCGCGCTGCGCTGCCCAAGCGGTGCTGTCCGACATCCGCCGACTGTCGACGCGGAGCACATAGACGCCGTCGGTGCTCTTGATCGGTTGGCTCACCGCGCCCGTTGGCAGCGCGAATGCCGCGCCGATTGGTTCGCTGAACTGGCCGAGCCCGGGCACCATCATGGTGCGCGCGAAGGTCGGCGTGTGCGCTACCGTCTTGCCGGCCTGCTGTGCGGCAGCTTCGAGGGTGCTTGCCGCGGCCGCGGTGGCGAGCTTCAGCGCCTGCGGCACGAGGTTGTCGAGCGCACGCTGCTGCGCGACGACGCGTCGCACCTCATCCTTCACATCCTCGAACTTTGGGCTGCCGCCCGGATGCAGCGAGTCGAGCCGGGCGAGATAGTAGCCGTTGTCGTCGTCGAACAGCTCGCTCGTTTCGCCGGCATGCGCTCCGCCGAACGCCCACGCGCTGACGCTCGGAATCATTCGGCCATCGAACATCGCCGGCTGATCCTCGGTCGCCTCCACGCTGAGGATCGTGAGATGCAGGTGCTTGGCCGCGCTGTCGAGCTTCGCGCCGACTTCGCTCGAGCCAGCGCTCTTGGCGAGGGAGTCGGCTTCCTTGTCGATGCGTGACGCCGCCGAATCGCCGATCTGGATGCGCACGAGAATGTGGTGCGCGCTCGTCGAGTCGCCCTTTCGCGCGTCGACGCGAATGAGGTGGAAGCCGAACGGAGTGGCGACCGGCGGCGAGATTTCGCCCGGCTTCAGCGCCGACTCGGCCTTCTCGAACTCCGGAACGAAGTAGCCCTTCGCATGCATGCCGAGCTCGCCGCCATTGACGGCGGACGACGAGTCGGCGGACTCGCGCTTGGCGACGTCCTCGAACTTGGCGCCTTTGACGATCTGGTCGCGAAGCGCGAGCGCGTGTGCGCGCGCGGCCGCGGTATCGGCCGCCGTCGCGGAGCGGGGAATCATCACGACCGAGAGCTTGGCCCGTCCCGGCCCCTGAAAATCTTCAGTGTGCGCATCGAAATACGCACGGAGGTCGGCGTCGGAGATGCTCTTCATCGTTGCCGAGTCGACCGCCGGTGTGAACGCGACGTAGCTCACCTGCGCGCTGTCATGCTGGTCGCGCCAGGCTTGCCACAACTCCTCGTTCGTGACGTACACGCCTGACGCGATCTGGTCGAACAGCTTGTCTTTGGGGATCTCGCCGCGGTAGTACGCCTCGAGCTGCAGCAGCAGGCCTCCTTCGCGAGCCTGCGGACTTGCCAGCAGACGCTGATACTTCTCCGGATCGAATTTTCCCTGCGTCTGGAGCTCCGGTGCGCTGACGATCCAATCGGGCGGATCGAAGCGTGCGAACTGGCGCACTTCATCGTCGGTGACCGTGATGCCGCGGCGCTGATACTCCTGATCGAGCAGCACCTCTTGCACCATCTGGTCGAAGACCGAATTCTCGACCCGGTGCGTCTCGTCCTCGGAGAGCGACTGGCCGCCGGCGCGCTGCTGTTCGGATTGAATCTGCTGCTGCACGCGGGCGGTGTAGTCGCGATACAGGATCTCACGGCCGTTCACCACCGCGACCGCGGTGGTTGGCGTGACCGGCGTGCGGCCGGTAAGGCCGGACGTTTCGTAGAGAAGGAAGCCGCCGACGAAGGCCAGGGCGACGAGCACCCAGATGTACTTCGCCAGGCTCCGCATCTGTGACAGCACGAGACCGAACTCCGGTGTGCGGGAGGGATTAAACAGGGATGAAACAGCGAATAAAAAACGAGCGCAACGGGCTCGTGAACAAGCTCGTGAAGTTAGAGCGCGAGACGGGCTAAAATCAAGTGAGGGTGTGACTTCTGATTGACTAGCGCCGTCTGCGCTGTGTATTATCCCCTTTCGTTCGACCCCGGGCGTCCGCCCTCCGTCGCAGGTCCGCTTCGAGCGCATTCCATGGCCAGTTCGCCCCGAATCGACGAGCTACAAAAAAAATTCGACGAGAACCCGCGACGGTACTTCGCCCCGCTCGCCAACGAGTAT